>VYLP01000209.1_pt1 | contig 23712 bp, 26 predicted proteins | sample 5114311 | NCBI WGS metagenome assembly VYLP01 (sample SAMN12291775, study PRJNA351875) | freshwater metagenome | isolation source: freshwater lake | place: USA: Michigan, Lansing Lake | collected 2013-08-14 | reverse complement strand
CGCCGACCTTCCCGCCGGAGGCGTCAGTAGCGGCAAGGCTCTAACAGGGCCGTTGGTCCCCGGTCAGTCGCGTCCGAACGACGCGGGGCCGTCCGCTTCCGATCAGACCAACCGCGCGGAGCAGATGACGCGAAGCCGAAACAACACACCACACGGTCTCCGGGCCTCGCGCCCGCTGCTCCGCCCGCCCTTCCCATCCCGTTCACAGCGGAAGAACGATGACGCGTGTCAGAAACGGAGGGACGGTCGTATGGCCCTACTCGGCGATCGGTCGAAGCTCGATTTCGACGCCGTCGACGAAGGCACCCTGCGCATCCTGGGAGCCAATTTCCATTCTCGCCACGCCGCCCCGATTAATCATCATGATGGGGGCTGCCAGGTCCGCTCCATCATGATTGAGATAGGCTTCCAACCGACGGCGACCGTCCTCGCCATCGCCCTGTTCGGGCTGGAGGTCGGCGGTAAAAGTGTATTGGCCATCGGCCCCCGTCAGAACGACCTCTGCCTGACCGCCGTCGTTGATCGTCGTCGACGCCGATGCCACGCGGGCACCGTCCGCGAAGACCGAAAGCGAGATCGTGTAGCGATCCGTGCCGCTCTGGGCGGCTGCGGGAAGGGCAAGGCTCAGGAAAGCGAGGGCAAGCGAGGGAATCAGGCGCATGACAGACCTCCGGAATACAGCTCGAGGGTGTCTCGCATTCCGCCTGAGCGCAACCGGTTAGACCAGCTCGGCCAGGGCCTCCTCGGCTTCCAGCCATGCGGCCTCAGCCGCGTCCAGATCGGCCTGGGTCTTCGCGCGCGACCGGGTCAGGCCTTCCAGCGCCTTGGGGTTCGACACCGCCGCATTGGCCAGATCGTCGTCCAGCCGTGCGATCTCGGCCGTCAGGGCAACGACCCGCTCCTCGGCCTTCTTCGCCGCATGACGCAGGGTCGACGGCGACGGCCCGCCCTTCTTGGGCTGCGACTTGCTCGACGGCGTTGTCAGGGCAGGGGCTTCTGCGGCTGCCTCGATCTTCACCTGGCTCGGACGCACCGCCGCCGCCTTGGCGCGGTCCAGCACGAACTTCGCGTAGTCGTCCATGTCGCCGTCGAACGGCGTGACTGTGCCGTCCGCCGCCAGCCACAGCCGGTCGGCCACCAGCTCCATCAGCGAACGGTCGTGGGTGATCAGGATGACCGCGCCCGTGTACTCGTTCAGCGCGTCCAGCAGCGCCCGGCGACTGTCGATGTCCAGGTGGTTGGTCGGCTCGTCCAGGATCAGGACGTGCGGCGCGTCCATCGCCACAAGGTTCAGCAGCAGCCGTGCCCGCTCGCCGCCCGACAGGGCCTCGACCTTGGTCTCCTGCTTCTCGAACGGCAGGCCGAACTGGGCGAGGCGGCTGCGGCGGCTGCTCTCGGACGCGTCGGGCATGGCGCGGCGGATGATTTCCAGCGCCGTGTCGGTCGGGTCCATTGCCTCGATCTGGTGCTGGTGGAACCAGCCGACCTTCATCTTTCGGTCCCGGTGCAGCTCGCCGGCCTGCACATTCAGCGCCCCAGCGATCATCTTGGCGAAGGTCGACTTGCCCGCCCCGTTGACGCCCAGCAGGCCGATCCGGTCGTCCAGATCCATTCGCAGGTTCAGCCGTCTCAGGATCGGCTTGCCCTCCTCATAGCCGACATTGGCCTGCTCCAGCCGGATCAACGGCGGAGCCAGAGGCCGGGGCGGGGAGGGCAGGACGAAGGGGGCGACACGCTCGTCCGGCGGCAGCTCGACCCGCTCCATCTTCTCCAGCTTCTTGACGCGCGACTGGGCCTGTGTGGCCTTGGACGCCTTGGCCTTGAAGCGGTCGATGAACTTCTGCAGATGCGCCCGCTCGGCCTCCTGCTTGGCCTGGGTCGCCGCCATGAGCCGCAGCTTCTCGGCACGGGTCTTTTCGAACGTGTCGTAGTTGCCCGTGTAGAGCGTCAGCTTCCTGTTCGACAGGTGCAGGATGTGGGTACAGACCTCGTTCAGCATCTCTCGATCGTGGGAGATGATCAGGGCCGTCGCAGGATACTTCTTCAGCCGGGCCTCAAGCCAGAGCGCGCCTTCCAGATCGAGGTAGTTGGTTGGCTCGTCCAGCAGCAGCATATCCGGCTGGGCGAACAGGGCCGCCGCCAAAGCGACGCGCATCCGCCAGCCGCCCGAGAAATGCGACATCGGCCGCTGCTGATCTTCATGGCTGAAGCCCAGGCCCGCCAGGATCTCGGCGGCGCGGCTGGGCGCCCCGTCGGCGTCGATCTCGATCAGCCGCGCCCAGATCTCGCCCATCTCCTCGGGCTCGGCGGTCTCCAGACGCGTCAGGAGCGTATGACGCTCGACATCGGCCTCCAGGATCGTCTCGATGACGCTGACGGGCGTCGCCGGATGTTCCTGATCGACCGAGCCGATGCGGGCGGTCTTTGGCAACGAAACCTCGTCGCCGTTGCCGGCCAGTTCGCCCAGGATGATCTTGAACAGCGTCGACTTGCCGATGCCGTTGCGGCCGACCAGCCCGACCTTGGCCCCGGGCGGCAGGCTGACCGAGGCGTCGTCCAGAAACTGGCGGCCCCAGGCGTTGAAGGTCAGGTTGGTGATCTGGAGCATGGCAGCGGCGAACTCGGGTCGTCCCTCAAGCAGCGAGCGGCGGCGCCGCGAGCGTTAGGGACGCCTTGGAAAGAGGAAGGGGCGTCGCTATAAGCCCGCGACCCTCAAACTCCCAAACAAGAAGACGACCTCCCATGGCCGAACGCACCTTTTCGATCATCAAACCCGACGCGACCCGTCGCAACCTGACCGGCGCGATCAACGCCGTTATCGAAGGCGCGGGCCTGCGCATCGTCGCCCAGCGCCGCGTCAAGCTGACCGACGCCCAGGCGAGGAAGTTCTACGAAGTCCACGCCGAGCGTCCCTTCTACGGCGAACTGGTCGGCCAGATGACCGCCGAGCCGGTCGTGGTCCAGGTGCTGGAAGGCGGCAATGCCGTGGCCCGCTACCGCGAAGTCATGGGCGCCACCAACCCGGAACAGGCCGCCGAAGGCACCATCCGCAAGCTGTTCGCCCTCTCGATCGGCGAGAACTCGGTCCACGGTTCGGACTCGCTGGACAACGCCAAGATCGAGATCGAGCAGTTCTTCACCGAAGACCAGATCGTCGGCTGATCCTCGGATCACCAAAAGCTTTCAGGGGCCCCGGAGCGATCCGGGGCCCTTTCACTTTCCGCTCACGCCAATCGCCCCTGCAGGCGCGTACAGAAGGCGTCGAGAGCGACCGGATAAAGGGCGTGCTCTGCCGCCAGCACTCTCTGTGCCAAGGTCTCGGGCGTGTCGCCCGCGATGATGGGCACACGCGCCTGAGCCAGGATCGGACCCTCGTCGACCCCTTCGGTGACCAGGTGAACCGTGCACCCTGCATCCGCATCCCCCGCCGCGATGGCGCGGGCATGGGTATCGAGGCCGGGATAAAGCGGCAGCAAGCTGGGATGGATATTGACCATCCGCCCCTCCCAGCGACCGACCAGCCAAGGCGTCAGCAACCTCATGTAGCCGGCGAGAGCGACAACCTCGATGCCACGCTGCTCCAGCTCGTGCTGGATCGCCGCCTCGTGGGCCGCGCGGTCCCGGCCAAAGGGGCGGCTGTCAACCGTGATCGCATCCACGCCGGCGACGGTCGCGGTCGCGAGGCCTCCAGCAGTCGGAACGTTCGAGATCACGACGGTAACGGCATAGGCGCTGTCCGCCCTGTTCGAAGCCTCGATCAGAGCGGCCATGTTCGAGCCGGCTCCCGAGATCATGATGGCCACACGCACACGGCCGTCGGTATCCGACATGATCAGTTCGCCGCGGGTGTGGGCGGCGGAGGCGCGATGAATGAACCCGCCGCTCCGGGGAAGACAACGGGGCTCTCGTACCCGTCAGCCGAGATCGCCGAGACGCCGAAGAAGTAGTCGTCAATCACAACGCCGCGCAGGGTGAATGTCGTAACGTTCCCGGCATCGCGGAAGTTCGACCATTGCGCCGCTGTGGTCGGCCGCCACCATACGCGATAGGCCGTCGCGCCCGGAACCGCTTCCCAGCTCAGCGTCGTGTCGGGCTGAACCGCGCCTGCGATCGTCACGCCCGTCGGCGGGGCTGGGGCGCGAGCCAGCGACGCCATGGTCGCTACGTTCAGCCGCGCCGCCTGGGTCAGATAGGCGAAGTTCACACCCTCGATCGTGTCACCGTAGACCCGGCCATCCTCGGTCCGCAGGTCCTGATGCTGGCGGTCATAGTTCTCGTTGCCCTCAACGATCCGGACCGCAGGATAGCCGGCCCGCAGGAAGCCTGTCTGGTCGCCGCCACGCCCATAGCGATCAGTTCGGTAGATCATCTCGACGTCGAAATCGGTCAGATAGCGGTCGGCGATCGTGTCGATGTAACGGGCAAGGTTGCGCGACGGACTATCGACCTCCCCGCCGTTGTAGCGACGTTGGTTGGCCTCCTGAGGCGTTTCCACGGTGCGGGTGCCTTCGGCGAAGACCCGGATACGGGTTGTCTCGATGTTGCCGTCCTGGCCCTGGACGTTCGAGACCATATCGTTGTTCAGATTGATGACGTCCCAGCCTTGTTCCCGGGCCCAGTTCGCCACGATCGTCGCGCCATGCAGGCTCTGCTCCTCGCCGGTCAACGCGGCATAGACGAGAGTCGCAGCGAACTGTTCTTTCGAGAGCACCCGCGCGGCTTCGATCAAGGCCGCCACACCCGAGGCGTCGTCATTGGCCCCGGGCGCATCGTCGGTCGCGTTCATGACATCCGAGACCCGCGAATCCAGGTGCGCCGAGATCAGGATGACGCGATCCGGATCGGTCTGGCCCCGCTGGACCGCTGCGACGCTGACGACCTCGGTCGGGTTGGGAATTCTCGGCGGAGCGGTGATGACGGCCGAAGGCGTTTCGACCGCGATACAGCCGCCGCACTCCCGGCTGATGGCCTCGAACTCCCGGGCCACCCAGCGCCGGGCTGCGCCGACGCCGCGGGTCTCGCTTACCGTGTCCGACAGCGTGTGACGCGTACCGAAGCCGACAAGCGCTTCGATGTCGGCCCTGAGTCGATCCGTGCGAACCTGGGAGACCAGACCGTGGACTGCTGGCTGATCAACTGAGGCCGGAGTCTGCGCAACGGCTGCGACTGGAAAGGCGGCCAAGAGGGCGCCGATAGCGATCGAACGCATGCAAAACTCCATGAAATCGGGGCGGACTTTAGGGCTGTCCAGTCTGTCCGCAAGTCCGCAGGTCTAGCGGTATCGACGCGACACCCGGGCCGTTACGGAGGTCAGCAATTCGTAGCTGATGGTGCCCGCAAGGCCCGCCGCATCATCAACCAATCGGTTCGCTCCAAACAGCTCAACGCTGTCACCCAGGTCAACGTCAATGTCGGTCACGTCCACCGCGATGACGTCCATTGAAACGCGGCCCAGGACCGGCCGGAGCTGGCCTGAGACCCAGACCTGAGCGCGCTGGCTCTGGCTTCGGATCACGCCGTCGGCATAGCCGGCCCCGCAGGTGGCGATGCGACGCGGCGAGTCTGCGATGAAGCCGCGTGAATAGCCCACACTTTCGCCGACGGGGACGTCGCGGATCTGCAGCACCTTGGCGGCGAAGGTTGCGACGGGCTTCAGGCGTTGGTCTGGGCGTCCCTCAGGCCCACCGCCGTAGAGGCAGATGCCCGGCCGCACAGCGTCGAAGGCATAATCTCGACCAAGGAAGCATCCACCGGAATTGGCGAGGGAGTGGACCGCGGCAGGATAGCGTGACGAAATCCCGGCGAAAGCCTCGCGCTGTTTTCCATTCATCGGTTGCGCTGGCTCATCCGCACAGGCCAGATGGCTCATGACCAGCTCCAAGCCTTCGAACGGCTGTGGCGCGTCTTCAGGCCTGAAGCCCAGGCGGTTCATGCCCGTATCAACCTGCAAACCGCAGGGACCGCCGCCCGCCGCCAACCACGTGTTCAGTTGGTCGCCGTGATTGAGGATAGGGCGCAGGTCCGCACTACGAAGCGCGGCAGGGGCATCGCCAACGCATCCGTCGAGGACATAGATCACCGGAGTAGGTCCGAGCGCGTCGCGGAGCGCCAGGCCCTCAACCAATCGGGCCACGAAGAAGGTGCGGGCACCCTCAAGCAGCAGCCGTTCAGCGACACGGACTGCACCCAGGCCGTAAGCATCGGCCTTCACCACCGGGTGGACTGGAACACCCGTTACCGTCTCCAGCGCATGGAAGTTGTGCGCAAGGGCAGAGAGATCAACAGTGAGCGAGGCGGTCGCGGTCATCGCCGCCTTATGCCGCAAGATCCTTGCGTTGAAACCGGAAAAGCAGCGGAGCGCTTACGTCCTGCTGCGGCTTGACTTGTGGGGGCGGGAAGACGACCTACGCGCCTCGCTTTCCAAGGTCGCGCCCACCCATGTCCGTCAAGGTTCGTTTTGCTCCGTCGCCTACAGGCAAGCTGCATGTCGGAAACGTCCGTACAGCGCTGGTGAACTGGCTCTTCGCCAAGGGGCAGGGTGGTCAGTTCGTGCTGCGGATCGACGACACCGATCTGGCTCGGTCTACCCCAGAGTACGAGCTCGGAATCGAGGAGGATCTCACCTGGCTCGGCTTGACGTGGGACGAGCGGTACAACCAGTCCAAGCGCTTCGATCGGTATCACGATGCCGCAGACCGGCTGAAAGCGGCCGGACGGCTGTATCCGGCCTATGAGACGTCCGAAGAACTGGATCGTCGTCGCAAGGTTCAGTTGTCGCGCGGTCTTCCGCCGATCTACGACCGGGCTGCCCTGTCCTTGACAGACTCTGACCGGGCTGCGCTGGAGGCCGAGGGTCGCAAGCCCCACTGGCGCTTCAAGCTGGAGGGTCGCCGCGTGGCCTGGGAGGATCTGGCCAAGGGTCACGTTGAGGTCGATACGGCGTCGATGTCCGACCCCGTCTTGATCCGCGAAGACGGGCTCTATCTCTACACCCTGCCATCGGTCGTCGATGATCTCGACATGGGTATCACCCATGTCATTCGCGGCGAGGATCACACGACCAATACCGGTGCCCAGATCGAGATCTTCGAGGCCCTGATCGCAGCCGGTATGGGATCGGTTACGCCGAGCTTCGCACACATGCCGCTGCTGGTCGGTGCAGACGGCGCGGCTCTTTCTAAGCGCCTTGGGTCCCTGTCGGTCTCCGAAATGCGGGATCAAGGCTATGAGCCGCTGGCGATCACCAGCCACCTCGGCAAGATCGGAACATCGGACGCTCTGGAAGTCGCCCAGAGCCTTGAGGCCCTGGGCACCGGCTTTAGTTTCGACAAGATGGGCCGGTCGCCGGCTCGCTATGACACTGACGACCTCGATCGCCTGAATGCCCAGGCCCTGCATGCCATGTCCTATAGCACCGCTCGGGCCCGTCTGGAGGCTTTAGGCTGTGATCTTGGGGATACCGTTTGGGTCGCCTTGCGGCCGAACCTCGATCGCTTCGACGACATCGCTTCCTTGAGCCTAATGGTGACGGGTCCCGTCACGCCGGTCGTAGAAGATGAGGCGTTCGCAGCTGCAGCTCTCGACGTTCTGCCGCAGATGATCGACGCGAACGCCTGGTCGGTATGGACCGAGGCTGTAAAGGCCAGCACCGGAGCCAAAGGAAAAGCGCTGTTCATGCCGTTGCGCCACATTCTGACCGGACAGGAACGCGGGCCTGACATGGCGACGCTCGTTCCTCTCATCGGACGCGAACGAATTGTTCGCCGTTTGCGCGGCGAAACGGCCTGAGGGAGGGCGGCCAGACCGCCCTCCCATACTCAAGTCAGGCGTTGCAGGCGGCGATTTGTTCCGCCGTCAGGGCGGTGCCGCGCCAGGTGAACTCGCTGACTGAGCCCAAACGGGCAGCCACGCGACGGCACGCGCGTGGTGCAGGCTGATTGGTGCCGCCAGACGCCGTGCGGGTAGCGCCTTCGCAGCGCCAGCTTGCGCCGTCGATGATCACCGGGCGTGTCGGTGCGGATGTGGCGTTCGCGAGGACGAGGCGCGCACCGCTGGGTGCCTCGGCGGCGACGGGTGCGGCGAGAGCAAGGCAGAGGGCGACGATAGAGAGAACAGAGCGCATGGGGAGACTCCGAAGAAGACTGGCCGGACTGACCAAGGGACATAGTGCGTCGCGTTTGAAAACTGTCAAGGTGCGTAGCCAAAAGAAACGTACGCTGCGACCCTGATGAACGACGATCACTTATCGCTGATCATATTTCAAGTCACCTGAAGTTCCTGCCGCCGCCAAAGCGCCCATTGCATCCGCGACCGTTTCGCACACAACCCAGGCCTGGAGGAACGACGCCGGGGTGAAACCCGTCTCCACGCTGTGCCGCATCAGGGCGAAAAAGGTGTCCCAGAACCCATCGATGTTCAGGAAGATCACGGGCTTGCCATGCAGATCCAACCGCTTCCAGCTCAGGAGCTCAACGACCTCCTCCAGCGTGCCGATGCCGCCCGGCGCGACCACGAAGGCGTCGGACTGGTCGTACATGATCTGCTTGCGTTCATGCATGGTCTGGACAACGAGCGTTTCAACCTCGTCGAACAGGCGCTCCCGGCTACGCAGGAATGCGGGCATGACGCCGAGGACCCGGCCGCCGGCTTCGTGGGCCGCGCGCGCCGAGGCTCCCATCAGACCGACGCCACCGCCGCCATAGACCAGTCTCCATCCGGCTTGAGCGGCTGCCCGGCCGAACTCCGTTGCGGCCTCGGTGTAAACTGGGTCGGCGGCGTCGGATGACCCGCAGAACAGGCAGACGGACGAGCCCTTGAAGGGCTGAACGGGTGGGGGGGCAGCGGACATGAGACCTCGACGCGAAATCCGGGACAGCCTACGTAGCTCGCGCTGTCCGGAAGCGGGTCATACAAAGATGGCACAAACGATGAAACGACGGATCGCGCTCTGCTTCCTGCTTCCGATGTTCGCAGGGGCTTGTGGAGAACAGGCTGCAAGCCCGCGGGAGGCGAGTCTGTCCGAGGCGGCATGGGTCACACCGCCGGGGCTGAAGGACGTCGAGATCGAAGGGACATCCCTAACTCTGGCCGGTACAGCATCTCCGAGCGGTCGAGTGGTCGTCAGCGATCCGGACGGTTCCCAGTTCGCCGTCGCTGCCGACGGCGATGGTACCTTTACGCTCGGTATGCCCATGCCGACCGCAGCGACGCTGTATCGGTTGGAGGTGCAGTCAGGTCAGGTTCGCTATCCCGCGCCCGGACGATTGTTCGTCGCGGGGACTTCAGGCGGTCCGATTGCCTTTGTCATCGCCGGTTCTGCAACCCGACGGTTCGACGCGGTGTCTCCACTGGATGCTGTGGACAGCGATGGCACGACATCAATCCTGTCGGGCCGCGCAAATGCCGGGACGACGATCCGTGTCGAGACCGATATCGCCCGGGACATCCCCGTTGGGCCGGACGGGCGCTGGGCGGCTGTTACAGTCGGCGCACCGGCCCGTCTCCGGGTCGGCGGTCAGGATTTCGCACCACTCCTTACCCTCGCCGGATCCGACGGTCTGTCGCTGACGCCAGGCGGCTGGCGGCTGGTCTGGACCGCGCCCGGAGGGGGGCGTCAGGTGACATGGCTTCCAGACACGGCCGCGCAAACGTCGCGTTAACCAATTCAGCTAACCAGAGGGATGTTCTCTTTGAGGACACCCATCATCACCTCACCTGCAAGCCCGGCGCACGCGTCGGGCTTTTCTTTTCGGGAGGCGAGGCGGTATTCGCTTTGTCATGATCGAACCTGACGTTCTCGCCCGCATCGAAGGCCGCGTCGGTCGGCTCACCCTGAACCGACCCAAGGCGCTCCATGCGCTGAACCAGGCCATGTGTCAGGCGATGACCGATGCCCTCGTGACCTGGCGCGATGACCCGGCCGTAGAGTCGGTTCTTGTGGATCACGCTGGAGAGCGCGGGTTTTGCGCGGGAGGCGACATCCGGATGATCGCCGAGAGCGGGGCAGGCGATGCAAGCGAGGCCAAGGCCTTCCTTCAGGCCGAGTATCGCCTGAACCACTTGATGTTCGGCTATCCTAAACCGATCACGGCTGTCGTTGACGGGATCGTCATGGGGGGAGGCGTCGGGATTTCGGAACCTGCGGATGTGCGCGTCGCTACCGAGCGGACGACCTATGCCATGCCCGAGACCGGCATAGGCCTGTTCCCGGATGTCGGCGGCGGCTGGTTCCTGCCCAGGCTGCCCGGCGAGACAGGGACGTGGCTGGCTCTCACAGGGGCAAGGCTGAAAGCGGCCGATACTCTGGCGCTGGGCATCCACACGCACCTTGTTCCTGCCAATCGCATCGACGCGCTCAAGGCTGCGATCCTCAGGGGCGAAGCCAATGCTGTTGAGAGGCACGCGACGCCGCCGGAGCCGGCACCGTTGGCTCATCATCGGGAGGCCATCGACCGGTGCTTTGCTCACGACACCGTCGAGGCCATTTTCGAGGCTCTCCAGGCCGATGGGTCCGACTGGGCGACAGCCCAGCTGGCCATCCTCAAGACCAAATCGCCTCAGTCTTTGAAGGTTACGCTTCGACAGCTCCGTACCGGTCGCCAGATGACAGAGTTCGCCGAGGTCATGGCGATGGAATACCGGCTCGGCGGCCGCATAGTCCGGACGCATGATTTTCAGGAGGGCGTTCGGGCGGTCATCGTCGACAAGGACAATGCGCCGCAATGGTCCCCGTCGACGCTGGAAGAGCTTTCCGACGCTGTCATTGACGCGCTCTTTGCGCCCCTGCCGCCCGAGGAGGAATGGACGCCGCTGATTTGAGGCTTGCGTCCTGGACGGATCGCGAGCGTGCCTTCGCCCAAGCTGAGGAGGCTCCCCGATGACACCGCGATCCAATCTCGCCGCGCTTGCATTCGCCGTTCTTGCGGTCGGCGTCGCTTCTCCCACCGTCGCTGTCGCGCCCCTGCAGGACGTCGCAGTTGCGCACATCGCGGCAGCGATCGAGGACCCACGAAGGCCGGCCGAGGATGTGGCGCGCGATGGCCTGCGCAAGCCGGCCGAAATGCTGATCTTTGGCGAAGTTTTGCCCGGCCAGAGGATTGCCGATATCCGCCCGGAGGAGGGCTACTTTACCCGTCTGTTCGCCCCGGCCGTCGGCGACAACGGGCGTGTCTACGCATTCGTCCCGACGCGGACTGCAACCCGTGAGACGCCGCTGGCCGAGGCGCTCGCGGCCGCCTTTTCGAACGTCACGCCGCTGGCGGGCGCTCTGGATTCAATGACGTTTCCCGAGCCGCTGGATGCGGTGTTCATGGTCCAGGAGTACCACGACTTTCATATCCCGGGCTTCAACACCGATGTCGCCTTGATGAACCGAGCGGTCTTCAACGCTCTCAAGCCCGGCGGTGTCTACATCGTCATCGACCATTCAGGACGGCCTGGGACAGGAGCTTCCGAGGTGCAGACCCTGCATCGCATAGACGGCGACTTCCTCAAGGCTGAAGTCGAAGCCGCCGGTTTCGTCTTCGAGGCCGAAAGCGAGCTCCTGGGCAATCCGGGGGACGACCGGACCATCAATGTCTTCGACGAGGCGATCCGGGGCCGGACTGATCAGTTCGTCTATCGCTTCAGGAAGCCCGGCTAGATCGTCACTGTATCGTACATGAGCATCGAGGCACCGCCGCTGGCAAAGTTCGGAACGTCGGCCGCTGCGGCCTGACCTTCCGGGCTGCCGAAGGCGGCGGCGATATCGCCCAGCGTGTCGAAGTGGAGGATGGCAATCATATAGACGCCCGACGGCCCGTCGGGTGTCAGAACCGGCCCACGCGAGGTCTCGAAGCGACGCAACCCCGGTATAGCCCGCGCCAGTGGAACGTGGATCTCGGAGTAATGACGGTCGAACGCCGCCGGATCGGATGGCGTGCCATAGCTGACGACGAGTTGGGCCATGTTTAGCTGCGCTGGAAAGAGGATGGACTAACATGAAATCGGCGACACGTTGTTCCTCTCGCGATGACGCCAGCCGCACACCAGCGTAGGCTCAACGGGTGCCGTGCTGGCGCGGTGGAGGATCCAATGCGTCGTTCATTCAGTTACCCTGCTTTGGCGGCTGCCTCGGCGGTGCTTTTGCTCGGTGTCTCCGGTTTCGCGCCGGCACCTCAAGACGCCTCGGCCTATGCGGAGGTGCTGGCCAGCTCTGATCGCCTCGCCGCCGACCGAGCGCGAGACGAAGGACGCAGGGCGGCGGAGACCCTGGCTTTCGCCCAGGTAAGAGCCGGTCAGAAGGTCGCCGACATGATCATCGGCGGAGGCTACTTCACCCGCATCTTTGCGGCCGCAGTCGGTGAGGAAGGTTCGGTCGTCGCCTGGCAGCCTGCCGAGTTCATTGCCTTCCAGGCCAGCTATGGCGAAATCCTTACCACGGTCGACGAGGCTTATGAGAATGTCTCGGCCATGCGCTCCCCGATCGGCGCACCGGAGTTCCCGCAAGGGCTGGATCTCGTCTTTACGGCCCAGAACTACCACGACCTGCATCTCGCGCCCTTCGCGGATGATACGGCGGCCAGGGTCAACGCGGCGGTGTTCGCGGCGCTGAAGCCCGGCGGGCTGTACGTCATCGTCGACCATTCGGCGCTAGCTGGAGCGGGTCTCGGCGTGGCCGATAGCCTGCATCGCATCGATATCGCCGACGTGCGCCGCGAGGTCGAGGCAGCCGGTTTTGTGTTGGAGGCCGAGAGCGACATCCTGGCCCGTCCCGATGACCCGCGAACCGCCAACGTCTTCGATGCTGACATCCGGGGCCAGACTGATCAGTTCATGCTGAGGTTCCGCAAACCGGCCTGACGGGACTGGCGAGGCGGCGGACGAGGGGGTAACCCGGGCGAAAGCCAGACCGCATCCGGAGATGCCTCATGACCGCTCGCAAGATCGCCTTCATCGGCCTTGGCAACATGGGCGGCGGCATGGCCGCCAACCAGGCGAAGGCGGGCCATCGGGTCACGGCTTTCGACCTGTCCGAGGCGGCGTTGGAGCGAGCCAGGGCGGCGGGCTGCACACCCGTCGCATCTGTGGCTGAGGCGGTCCGGGACGCCGATGTGGTCATCACCATGCTGCCGGCGGGACCTCACGTACTGAAGGTCTATGCCGAACAGGTCATTGGCGCGGCCCCGACCTCGGCGCTCCTGCTCGACTGCTCGACAATCGACGTCGACACGGCACGACAGGTCGCCGGGCTGGCCAAGGCCGGAGGGTACGCCTTCGCCGACGCGCCGGTGTCCGGCGGCACCATGGCGGCGGACGCAGGCACACTGGCTTTCATGGTCGGCTGTGACGAGCCGGATTTCCCCCGTATCGAGATCGCGCTGGAGCCGATGAGCCGCGCAACGTTCCGCGCAGGCGATCACGGGGCGGGGCAGGCGGCCAAGATCTGCAACAACATGATCCTGGGCATCACCATGCTCGGCACCTGCGAAGCGATCGCCCTGGCCGAGAAGTTGGGGCTGGATCCGGTCAGGATGTTCGACATCGTTGCCAAATCCTCAGGGCAGAGCTGGAGTGTGACGACCTATTACCCGTGGCCCGGACCAGTGCCGACCGCGCCGTCGAATCGCGACTACGACGGCGGCTTCGCCACGGCGATGATGCTGAAGGATCTCAAGCTGGCGCAGGATGCTGCGGCCAAGGCCGGAGCGGCCACGCCACTGGGAGCGCAAACCGAGGCGCTGTACCAGTTGTTCGATCGGCTGGGATACGGCGGTCGCGACTTCTCTGGCATCCTGCAAATGCTTCGCGGGAAGCTCGACGACTTGCCTAAAGCATAATGAGAACCGTTATCAATTAAGGGCTTGCGACGTTTTCGCCTTGCCCCCCATGTGGACTTTGCGGTGTCATCGGCGCAGAAACCGGCACGTCCGGATAAGCAGAAGAAGCGTCGTTTTGTTCGACTATAAGGCCGCCTTTCAGAACGCTGTCGACCAGGTCAAGAGCGAGGGTCGTTATCGCGTCTTCGCCGACCTGAAGCGGGTGCGCGGTCAGTTCCCGCGTGCGATGCGACGCCGTGCGGACGGCTCTGAACAGGACGTCGTGATCTGGTGCTCGAATGACTATCTCGGCATGGGGCAACACCCTGTCGTGATCGAGGCCATGCAGACCGAGGTCGGAGAGGCCGGAGCCGGGGCTGGCGGCACGCGAAACATCTCGGGCACGACACGTTCGGCGGTCGATCTGGAAGCTGAACTGGCGGCCTGGCACCGCAAGGAAGCCGCGCTGCTTTTCACCTCCGGCTATGTGGCCAACGAGGCAACGCTCACGACGTTGCAGCGGATCCTGCCCGGTCTGATCATTTTTTCGGACAGCCTGAACCACGCGTCGATGATTGCGGGCATTCGGAACGGTGGCTGCGAACGCCACGTTTTTCTCCACAACGATCTGGCCCATCTCGAGTCGCTGCTGGCCGCTGCCCCGGCCGATGCACCGAAGTTGATTGCCTTCGAGAGCGTCTACTCGATGGATGGCGACATCGCCGATCTCAAGGGAACGATCGCGCTTGCCCGCAAGTACGGAGCCCTGACTTACCTCGATGAAGTTCATGCCGTCGGCCTGTACGGCGCGACCGGCGCAGGCGTGGCAGAGCGGGACGGGGTCCTGGTCGACATCGACATCATTGAATGCACGCTCGGCAAGGCCATCGGTGTAATGGGCGGCTATATCGCTGCCGATGCTGTGATCGTGGACGCGGTCCGCAGCTGGGCCGCGGGCTTCATCTTCACGACCAGCCTGCCGCCATCTCTGACTGCCGGTGCATTGGCATCGGTCCGTCATTTGAAGGCCCATCCCGAATTGCGTGAGGCGCATCAGGAGCGGGCCGCGACTCTCAAGCGCCGTTTCGCAGAAGCTGGCATTCCCGTGATGCCGTCAGAGAGCCACATCGTGCCGGTCTTTGTGGGAGACCCGGTCCACACGAAGATGATCTCCGACATGCTGTTGGAAGAACACGGTATCTACGTCCAGCCGATCAACTATCCGACAGTTCCCAAGGGGACCGAGCGCCTGCGCTTTACGCCTTCGCCGGACCACGATGATGGCATGATGGACGCTCTCGTGACTGCGATGGACCGGCTCTGGACCCACTGCAACGTCGCGCGGATGCCGGCGGCGGCGTGACAGTGGAAGACCTCGGCGAGGTCATCCTTGAGGCGACCCGCAATGGGGCCTTTCTGAAGGTCACGGCGGTCCATGTGGCTACGGGTGTAGAGGCGACAGCGGTCGGGCCGGCCGCCGAACCCAAGGCGGTCGAGCGACTGGCCGTTGCCAAGCTTCGGCGCCTGGTCGCCGCATCCTGACACAAGATGTTGTGGCCGGGGGTTGTCGGGCCTAGATTGCAACCCTCCCGCAACGCCCAGCCCGGACGCCGCCCGTGACCGCACACTTCATCCACGACGCCTACTTTTCGCGCGGTCTCGATCAGGCCGATCCGGACGTCGCCGCCGCCATCAAGGGCGAGTTGCATCGTCAACAGGAACAGATCGAGCTGATCGCGTCCGAGAACATCGTCTCCAGAGCGGTGCTGGAGGCGCAGGGGTCGGTGCTGACGAACAAGTACGCGGAAGGCTATCCAGGCCGTCGCTACTATGGCGGTTGCGAGTTCGTCGACGTCACCGAAGATCTCGCTCGTGAACGGGCAAAGCAGCTGTTTGGCGCGGCGTTCGCGAACGTTCAGCCTCACTCTGGCGCGCAGGCGAACCAGGCGGTGTTCTTTGCCCTGCTTCAGCCGGGCGACACCTTTTTGGGAATGGACCTGGCCTGTGGGGGGCATCTGACCCACGGTTCGCCGGCCAACCAGTCCGGCAAGTGGTTCAGACCGGTGACCTACAAGGTCCGCGAGGACGACTTCCTGATCGACTACGACAACGTCGCCGAGATGGCGCAAAGAGAGAAACCCAAGCTGATCGTGGCGGGTGCAAGTGCTTACAGTCGGCACATTGATTTCGCACGGTTCCGCGAGATCGCCGACAGCGTGGGCGCCTATCTGATGGTCGACATGGCCCACTATGCGGGTCTGGTCGCAGGCGGGGTCTATCCGAACCCTGTGCCGCATGCGCACGTCGTGACGACCACGACACACAAGACCCTGCGGGGCCCTCGCGGCGGTCTCATCTTGTCCAACGACCCGGATCTGGGGAAGAAAATCAACTCTGCAGTGTTCCCCGGTCTGCAAGGCGGTCCGCTGGAGCACGTCATCGCTGCCAAGGCCGTGGCCTTCGGAGAGGCCCTGAAGCCGGAGTTCAAGGCCTATGCGGGGCAGGTCGTCAAGAACGCCCAGGCCCTGGCGGCGGTCCTCGTTGACCGCGGACTGGCGATCGTCTCGGGTGGTACCGACAGCCACCTGATGCTGGTCGATCTGCGGCCCAAGGGCGTGACGGGCAAGGCCACCGAGCTGCAGCTCGAACACGCGCTGATGACCTGCAACAAGAACGGCGTGCCCTTCGACACGGCACCGTTCACGGTCACGTCTGGCGTACGGCTTGGGACACCGGCGGGAACGACGCGCGGCTTTGGTGTCGCCGAGTTCCAGCAAGTCGGCCACTGGATCGCCGATGTCGTGTCGTCGATGAACGGGGGCGATGAAGCCGATCCGGTCGTGGTCGCCGAAGTCTCGGCCAAGGTGCGCGAACTGACGGCGCGCTTCCCGATCTACGGATGATCTTCGAATGAAGTGCCCTTTCTGCGGCCATCCGGACAGCCAGGTGAAGGACAGCCGCCCGTCTGATGACGGTGCGGCGATCCGCCGTCGCCGGTCCTGTCCGAACTGCGGCGGGCGCTTCACCACCTTCGAGCGGGTGCAGCTGCGCGAGCTGGTGATCCTGAAACGGAACGGGCGGCGCACGCCGTTTGATCGGGACAAGCTGGAACGATCGCTGGCGATTGCGCTCAGGAAGCGCCCGATCCAGCCCGAGCAGGTCGAGCAGATGGTGTCGCGGATCGTGCGCCAGCTGGAGAGCCTCGGCGAGACCGAAATCCCGTCCAGCGTGGTCGGCGATTTCATCATGAAGGCGCTAAAGGGCGTCGATGAGGTGGCCTATGTGCGCTACGCCTCGGTGTACAAGGACTTCCGCGCGACCGGCGATTTCGCTCGCTTCCTCGGCGACGAAGGTCTGGACGACGATCCGGGGGCCTCGCGCGGCTGATGCGGATCACCTGGAAGGTCGCGACGTCACTGGACGGCCGCATTGGCACGTCTACCGGCGAGAGCCAGTGGATCACCGGGCCGCAATCCCGTGCGCAGGGGCACCGACTGCGTGCCGTGCATGACGCCGTCCTCGTGGGTGTCGAGACGGTCCTGGCAGACGACCCGAGGCTCACTGTGCGCCTGCCCGAAGAGCCTGAACTTGAAGCGAGACAGCCGCTGCGTGTCGTATTGGATAGCAAGCTGCGCACGCCGTCCTTTGCCAGGATCGCGGTCGCCGGGACCCTGATCCTGACCACGCGAGAGCCGATGCAGGTCGGGGCGGCGGAAGTGGTCCGCGTCTCGGGTGACCCAAGCAATCGCCCGACCGTCGATGCGGTTCTTGAGACACTCGCGGCACGAGGCCTGAAGAGCCTCATGATCGAAGGGGGCGGACGCGTTGCAGCCTGCTTCGTTTCTGCTGGCCTGGTCGATGCGATCGAGTGGTTCAGGGCCCCCATCCTGCTGGGCGGCGACGGCCGTCCAGGCGTGGCGGCGCTGAACCTGGCACGGTTGGCTCATGCGCCGCAGTACAGGCGTCTTGCGGTCGAACCTCTCGGTGACGACCTGTGGGAACGCTACGAAAGGCGGACCTGAGATGTTCACAGGCATCATCACCGACATCGGCCGTGTCCGCGCGGTTGCCGAGACGGCGCGCGATCGCCGCTATGAGATCGAGACGGCATGGGACACGTCGGGCATCGATCTGGGTGCCTCAGTCAGCCACTCCGGTGTCTGCCTGACCGTCGTTGAAAAGCAGCAGGGGTGGTTCGCGGTCGAAGTGTCGGGCGAGACCCTGTCCAAAACCACTCTGGGGTCCTGGGCGGCCGGGACAAGAATCAACCTTGAGCGTGCGACCCGGGCTGGGGATGAATTGGGCGGGCACATCGTCTCGGGGCACGTCGATGGTCTGGGTGAGGTGGTCGAAATCACTCCAGAAGGGGGCTCGCACCGGATCGTTGTCGAGGCACCTGACCCTTTGCATCGCTTCATCGCCGCCAAGGGCTCGATCACGGTCGATGGCGTCTCCCTGACGGTCAACAGCGTGGATGGCCGACGGTTCGGCCTCAACATCATCCCCCATACCTGGGAGGCGACGACGCTGGGCCAGCTACGGGTCGGCGACGCGGTCAATCTGGAGATCGATATGCTGGCCAGATACCTCGCCCGGTGGCAGGAGACCGCTTGATGCACCTCGCCGCCGCCAACACCGACAGTCCGATCAGCCCGATCGAGGACATTCTCGAGGATGCCCGAAACGGTCGTCCCTACATCCTTGTCGATGCCGAGGACCGGGAGAACGAGGGCGATGTCATCATTCCGGCCCAGTTCGCGACGCCCGATCAGATCAACTTCATGGCCCGTCACGCGCGTGGCCTGATCTGTCTGGCCATGACTTCGGAGCGGGCCCGGGCCCTGCGCCTGCCGCCTATGGCCGCCGACAATCGCACCAGCATGGGCACGGCCTTCACCGTGTCCATTGAAGCAAGGGAAGGGGTCACCACGGGGATCAGTGCCGCTGACCGCGCCCGTACCGTTCAGGTGGCCGTCGACCCGGCGAAGGGCGCAGACGACATCATTTCACCCGGCCATGTCTTTCCTCTGGTCGCGCGCGACGGCGGCGTGCTGGTCCGAACCGGTCATACCGAGGCCGCCGTCGACATCAGCCGGATGGCGGGTCTGCATCCGGCCGGCGTGATCTGCGAGATCATGAACGATGACGGGACGATGGCTCGCCTGCCGGATCTCGTCGCATTCGCCCAATTGCACGGTCTGAAGATCGGCACGATCGCGGACCTGATCGCCTATCGCCGCCGGACGGAACGATACGTCGAACGGGTCATGGACACACCCTTCGACAGCGTCCACGGCGGACCGTTCCGCCTCATGCTCTATCGGAACACCATCGAAGGGGCCGAGCACGTGGCCCTGGTCCACGGCAAGATCGAGCCGGGCAAGCCGACCCTGGTGCGAATGCATCAGGTCGATTTCGCCGCTGACTTGCTGGGCCATGTCGAGGCGCGCCAGAGCTATATCCCTTCTGCGCTCAGGGCCATCACGGCTCATGATGGGCCAGGCGTGGTCGTTTTCCTGCGTGATCCGACCCTCCAGGGACTCGCAGAGCGGCTTGCTGGCGTTGAGAAGCCCATCGCGGCTGATCGGTCACTCAGGAACTACGGTGTCGGCGCCCAGATCCTATTGGATCTCGGTGTGCGCGACATGATTGTGATGAGCTCCAGCCGGCCCGAGCCCGCCGCCATCGAGGGTTATGGGCTGAACATTGTCGGCTGGCGCACCATGGACGGAGAAGACCCATCCTGACCGAAGCTCCCCGTGTCCTCATCGTTGAGGCGCGCTTCTACGATGATCTGGCCGACGCCCTGCTGGAAGGGGCCAAGGATGCGCTGAAGGCGCGTGGCGCGAGGTTTGACGTCGTCACGGTGCCGGGTGCGCTGGAGATTCCGCCGGTCATTGCGCTCGCCGAGGAGGCCGGAAAGTTTCCGACGGCGCCGCGCTACGCCGGCTATGTCGCTCTCGGCTGCGTCATTCGCGGCGAAACCTATCACTTCGAGATTGTTTCGGATCAGTCGGCGGCCGGGATTATGGCGCTGGGTACGAGGGGATTGATCATCGGCAACGGCGTGCTGACCGTCGAAGACAAGGCCCAGGCGTGGGCGAGAGCGCGGATTTCCGAAGGCGATAAGGGGGGCGGGGCGGCCCGCGCCTGCATGGATCTGATTGAACTCAAGAAGCGGTTGCGCCTAGGACTGGGTGGATGAGCGAACCCGCGTCCCCCAATCCCAACTCCATCGCGTCCGTGCTCGAACAACTGGCGGAAGCCGAGGCAGCGCGCGCCGAGCCGCAGCTGACCAGCCGACAGCGCCGGGCCCGTACCGTAGCGCGGCTGGCCGCTGTTCAGGCGCTGTATCAGATGGAGCTGGCCGGGGAGGGGGTCGAAACCGTCATCTCCGAGTTTGAGAACCATCGCTTTGACGCCCAGATCGAAGGCGAGATGCTGGCAGAGGCCGACGAAGACTGGTTCGCCGAGATCGTTCGGGGCGTGGTCACGGGGCAGCGTTTCATCGATACGGCCGTGAAGGCCCGGCTCGCTTCCAACTGGCGTTTGGAGCGGCTGGACGCGACCCTGCGGGCGCTGCTTCGTTGTGGAGCCTGGGAGCTGATGGAGCGTCCGGAAGTGCCACGTGAGATCGTGATCGACGAATACGTGGAGCTGGCCAAGGCCTTCTTCGACGAGGCCGAGTCCAAGTTCGTCAATGCCGCCCTTGATGGTGTCGCACGCGACGTTCGGCCCAAGGCCTGAAGCGGTGCCCGCCGTCGATGTCGCCGGCGAGTTCGAGACCATCGCGCGGCTGCTCAGGCCTCTTGCCCATCCGGACTATGCGAGAAATTTGTCCGATGACGTGGCGGTCCTACCGACACGGCCCGGCCACGATTTGGTTCTGACAAAGGACGCTCTGGTCGAAAGCGTCCATTTTCTGCCGGACGATCCGCTCGACACTGTGGCGCAGAAGCTGCTGCGTGTGAACCTGTCCGATCTAGCGGCCAAGGGCGCTGAGCCCTTTGGCTATCTGTTGGCCTGTCATTGGTCTGATCGTTGTGGTTGGCCGGAGCGAGAGGCGTTTGCTTCGGGTCTGGCGGCAGACCAGAAGACGTTCGGGATTCACCTGCTCGGTGGAGACACGGTTGTGACTCCGGGTCCGCTAAGCCTGTCGGCGACGCTTCTCGGCTGGGTTCCAGAGGGTACTGCGCCGCGTCGAGCGGGGGCCAGGCCGGGCGATGCTGTTTACGTCACCGGTACGATCGGAGACGGTTGGTTGGGGTTGGAAGCCGCGCGGGGACGCCTGGCGTTGGCACCCGACCGAGTCGGCGCTCTCGCGGAGCATTATCGGCGCCCAGTGCCGCGCCTGGAGTTCGGCAAGGCCGTTCGTGGAATGGTCTCCGCCATGATGGACATTTCGGACGGTCTGGTCGCTGACGCGAGGCATATCGCGCAGGCCAGCGGCGTCGGACTCGCGCTTGATCTGGAAGTTGTGCCCTTGTCGGCGGCGGCCCATGCCTGGTTCGACATTCGGATTGACCCGGAAGCGGCCATGGAAAGGTTGGTCACCGGGGGCGACGACTATGAACTCTTGCTGACGGCCCCGGAACGCGACGAGGCGGCCCTGCGACGCGAGGCGGATCGGTTGCGGCTGCGGTTGACCAGGATAGGGCGCGTGGTGGCAGGAACAGGCGTCGAGGCCCGTTATCTCGGCAACCGTCTGGACGTTGGAGCAGGGGGTTGGGTTCACGGCGGGTAGCAACGGAATCTCAAGCCCTGTCGTGCAATGTTCCGCCATGCGCCGCAGAGACATCTTCGCCCTTGGAACGCTCGCCCTTGCCGCCACGGCAGCCAGCCAGGCTTCGGCAGGAGGGCCTACGTCCTCCTCGGGATCCGTCAGTCCCTCGCTGAACATTGCAGGCGTGGGGATTCCGATCATCGCAGGCGGCCGGATCCGGAACTACGTCTTCGTGACCATCGGGCTGACCCTGGGCGAGGGCCAGACGCCGGAAGCCTTGCGTAGCAAGGAACCCTATTTCCGTGATGCGCTGGTGCGTCAGGCGCACCGAACACCTTTCGTGCTTGCCGACGACTGGACGCGGGTTGATTCGGACGCGATCAGCACCTGGCTCATGCGCGCGGCTCCTTCGATCTCCGGCGCGAATTCGATCTCGGCGGCAGAGGTCGCCCTGCAGACGCCGCGCCGCCGGACGGGCGTGCGTTCCACCTGAGGACCGTCGGCTCAAAAAGCCCGGCCTGACAGCAAAAGCACGGTTGCGCGCTTCCGTCGCATGCGGCACGGTTTGGCCGCAATTCCCGCTGGGGCGCAACCACGCGTCCTGACGCGCACGGGGGGACCGGAAGGCGGAAAGAGGCGAACAACGCCCGCCGCGCCAAGGGTCCGCGCGCCCAACTGCACTAGGTATGGAAACGCCAATGACGAACTACTTGTGGCTAGTGATAGCCGCGGGCGCCCTGGGGGTCCTTTACGGGCTCATCCAGACAGCCGCCCTGATGAAGGCCGAAACCGGCAACGACAAGATGCGAGAAATCGCAGCCGCGATCCAGGAAGGGGCTTCGGCCTACCTGCGGCGCCAGTACACGACCATCGGCATGGTGGGCGTGGTCATCCTGATCGCAGCCTGGCTGCTGATCGGCCCCTATGCCGCCATCGGCTTCGTGATCGGGGCCGTGCTGTCGGGCCTGGCCGGCTTCGCCGGCATGCTGATTTCGGTTCGTGCCAACGTGCGCACGGCGCACGCCGCCTCGATCAGCCTGTCCAAAGGCCTGGACCTGGCGTTCCGCTCGGGCGCCATCACCGGCATGTTCGTGGCGGGCGGCGCGCTTCTGGGCGTGGCAGGCTACTACGGCGTGCTGACCGAGGTGCTTGGGCTGGAATCGACCGGTCGCGAGGTTATCGACGGTCTGGTGGCGCTGGGCTTCGGGGCCTCGTTGATCTCCATCTTCGCGCGTCTGGGCGGCGGCATCTTCACCAAGGGTGCCGACGTGGGCGGCGACATGGTGGGCAAGGTCGAGGCGGGAATCCCGGAGGATGATCCCCGCAACGCTGCCACGATCGCCGACAATGTGGGCGACAACGTCGGCGACTGCGCCGGCATGGCCGCCGACCTGTTCGAGACCTATGCGGTGACCACGGTCGCCACCATGGTGCTGGCGGCCATCTTCTTCCGCGGCCAGCCCTATGTGGATGTGATGATGCTGTTGCCGCTGGCCATCTGCGGTATCTGCATCGTGACCTCGATCATCGGGGCCTTCTTCGTGCGCCTCGGCAAGTCCAACAACATCATGGGTGCTCTGTATCAGGGCCTGATTGTGACCGGCGTTCTGTCGGTCGGCGCGGTGTATCTGGTCATCAACCAAATGCTGCCTGGCAACGCGATCGTCGTAACGACGGGAGGCCTGTCCATCACCGCCATGAGCCTGTTCTGGTCGGGTCTGGTCGGCCTGCTGGTCACCGCCGCCATCGTGGTGATCACCGAGTACTACACGGGCTCCAACTTCCGGCCGGTGCGGTCGGTGGCAAACGCCTCGGTCTCGGGTCACGGCACGAACGTGATCCAGGGCCTGGCCGTGTCACTGGAAGCCACGGCGCTTCCGGCGCTTGTGATCATTGTCGGCATCGTCGCCAGCTTCCAGCTGGCGGGCCTGTTCGGGATCGCCATCGCCACCACGACCATGCTGGGCGTGGCGGGGATGATTGTCGCGCTGGACGCCTTCGGTCCCGTGACCGACAACGCCGGCGGCATCGCGGAGATGGCGGGGCTTCCCTCGGAAGTGCGTCATTCCACCGATGCCCTGGACGCCGTGGGCAACACGACCAAGGCCGTGACCAAGGGCTATGCCATCGGTTCGGCGGGCCTTGGCGCGCTTGTCCTGTTCGCGGCCTACACCTCGGACCTGCAGTACTTCG
>VYLP01000205.1_pt1 | contig 23992 bp, 19 predicted proteins | sample 5114311 | NCBI WGS metagenome assembly VYLP01 (sample SAMN12291775, study PRJNA351875) | freshwater metagenome | isolation source: freshwater lake | place: USA: Michigan, Lansing Lake | collected 2013-08-14 | reverse complement strand
ACACCCCCATCCCGGCCGCCGGCGCCTGGGCCGACGCCGACGTCGCCGTCTCCTCCACCGGTCAGGGCGAGTACTTCCTCCGCACCGCCGCCGCCGCCCAGGTCAGCTGGCGCGTCCGCTCAGGCAGCCCCGTCGACCACGCCGCCCGGGCCGTCATCGACGAGATCGGCAGCCTCGGCGGTGACGGCGGCCTGATCGCTCTGGACCGCCACGGCCGCCACGCCGATCCCTTCAACAGCCAGGGCATGAAGCGCGCCTGGCTATCCCCGGACGGCGCGGTTGGGGTTGATGTGTTCGGCCGCTAGGGCCCAGTCCCCCGCGATCACCGCCTCTTCCATCGCCTGATACCGGGGCAGGCACGACAGCAGAAAATCTACCGCCGCCTGATCCTGTGGCGAGGGGCGATACAGGTCCTCCGTCATTGCCGGCTGGGCCGCCAGCCGCGCATAGGCCTCCGCCAGCCCGGCCAGAGCCTTGGCCTCGGCCCACAGCCGCCCCTTCATCGCCCGCCCGCTGGCCAGCGTCGCCGCCTGCGCCAGCGCAGCGGGATCGGTCGCGTCCGGGTCGTCTTCGGGCGGCGCCGCGAACAGGGTGGTCAGAGTGGGCTCGATCGTCTCCGGCCGGGGTCCCCGCTTGGCCTCCTTCGCGCTCGCGGCCAGGCTGACGGCCTTGGCGTGCGCCCGCGCGCGCATGTCGCCGCAGTCGCGCTTGGTCATCTTGGCCGCGCCGACGTGTCGATAGACCGAGTTCGGCGCGACCTTCCACTTGGCCCCCAGCTGCTTTGCCGTGGCGCCGTTGGCGTACTCCTCGATGATGATCGCCCAGGTCTCGTCGCTGAGCCGGAAATAGGTCGCGGGGGCTTCGGGGGGTGCTTTGGCCATGCCCCATGATGGCACAGTCCTGAACCCACCCGCGTTCAGCGCGCCTCATCAAGCCGGGGCATTGATTCGACGGGCGAAATCGGCGCGAGTTTGGATAACTGGCGAAAACAGCGAACGTTTCCGTCGTCTCCTCCCCCGCTTGCGGGGGAGGGGGACCGCGAAGCGGTGGAGGGGGCGACCGCGTGCTCGGTCGGTCCGAACCCGTTCCGACTTCTCGACGGCGCCTGGATTGTTCGTGTTGCCGCCCCCGCCAGAGCCGTCTGTCAGTCTGGAAAACGACCGCCTGACCGGGCGGAGCGCCAACCACCCGGCCCGGGATTTTCGTATACACAAAAATTGACGTCGCAGAATTACCGTGCTACATTAATGACTGCCTCGCAAACTTGATCGAGGCAGTCAGTCCCCTAACCGGGGCGATCAATCAGATGGTCCCTGATGACCACAGTGGAGGAGCCGCAAATGACTTGGCCTGTGAGAAGACCAAAACCAGGATCAACAACGAATGATCATCAGCTACGATGAACTAAAGTGATCGGAGACCCTGCTTCACAGAGGTCTCGATTTTCAGCATGCGGACCAGGTTTTCGCTGGATTTTGCCTCGATCACGTCGATACGAGGAAGGACTATGACGAGCCACGCTACCAGACGATGGGTGTTCTCAACGGAACCGTCGTCATGGTGGTCTGGACCCCGCGAGATGGTGGACGACGCATCATCTCAATGAGGAAGTGCAATGACGAAGAAAGAGAACGCTATCACGCCGAACTTGACCGATCCGGATGACGCCCCGCCGTGGGAGGCGGAGGATTTCAGGACGGCTCAGATCAGCAAGAACGGCGAGGTCGTTCGTCAGGCCACGGGCACCCTGCGTCGCGGCCGCCCCCCGTCGGACGCCCCCAAGCAGGCGGTCTCGATCCGGTTGGATCCGGACGTGCTCGAAAAACTGAGGGCCACCGGGCCAGGCTGGCAAAGCCGGGTCAACGACATCCTGCGCAAGGCGGTGGCGGCGTAGAGGCGCAAACGCCGCTCGCCTCGGCTCAGGTCGACCATCCCGGTGACGTCACCGAAATGGTCCGCCTGATCGAGGTCAAGGCCACCCGAGGTGGCCCCACCACCCCCTTCTGGCTGACCCGCACCGAGCGCGAGGTCTCTCTTGAACACCCCGCCGTCTGGCGCCTCTACCGCCTCCACGACCTCTCGACCGCGCCGGGCCCGTTCGTCCTGCCCCCGCCGCTGGAGGCGTCGGTCACGCTGGAGGCGGAGACGTGGCGGGCGGGGTTCGACTAGTCGGCCTCGCGGGGAACAAGGGACACCAGCCGTTCACGCATTAAGGCCTCTACCGCGTCGGCGAGGAGCGCGCGTTTGGCGTCGGATATCCGCCCGTGCCGCCACCACGCGCCGTTTGGAACAGAGGCGGGCCGCAGGTCATGCCCTGGCCAGATCGTAACGTTCAACTGGTCGGTCACGATCCAGCTCGGCCGCGCGAGGCCGACCTGCCCGCCCGAAAGAGGAATTTTGTTGGAATGCTGCGGTTCTGTCCCCGTAATCGGGGCGACGATGACGCGCGATCCACCATCCAGGATCGCCACAATCACACAGCGTCGATCCTTTCGCCCCTCGGTCTCCCCGGCCGCATACTCGTGCGCCCACAGGAAGGAGAACTCGATGACGTCGCCGCGTTCGGGCTGTCTTGGGTCAGTCGATGAGGGTGTCGCCATCTTCCGCGCGTCCAACAGGCGCTCGGAGGGCCTTCAGATCCGACAGAATCGCATTGGCTATGTCCAACGGCAAATCTGCCGCTGTATAGGCCTGACGTTCCTGACGCCTCAGCTGCTCATAGTCTTCATAGGACATGAGAACATGGCGGGGGCGACCGTGGGCGGTAATGACGACCGGCTCTTTCAGAGCCTTGTCGGTCACGACCTTCCATTGACGTTGCGCTTCCTTCGACGTGACCGTCCGAGGGTGAGTTGCAAGATTAGTTTGCATAGTCATTCTGTTACCCTCCAGACCGACCCCGTCTGCCGCATGACCTCACTGAGGCCAAACGCTGGATTAGCTGGAAAATACGTATAAGTCGCCTTTTTGTCAAGGCGCGATTGGCGACCTCGCCAAGCGCCGCAGATCCGCGCCAGACGACAGCCGGGATCGGGATGCCGATGCCAGAAGCAGCCGTGGACGAAGATGACTTTGCGGCGTCCGGGAAAGACCAGGTCGAGCGTTCCGGGCAGGTCGCGGCGATGCAGGCGGAAGCGATAGCCGAGGCCGTGGCGCCGTTGGCGTACTCCTCGATGATGATCGCCCAGGTCTCGTCGCTGAGCCGAAAATAGGTCGCGGGGGCTTCGGGGGGTGCTTTGGCCATGCCCCATGATGGCACGGTCCTGAACCCACCCGCGTTCAACGCGCCTCATTAAGCCGGGGCATTGATTCGACAGGCGAAATCGGCGCGAGTTTGGATAACTGGCGAAAACAGCGAACGTTTCCGTCGCCTCCTCCCCGCTTGCGGGGGAGGCGGACCCTCCGAAGCCTTGGCGAAGGAGGGTGGAGGGGGCGGCCGTGCGCTTGGTCAGCCCAACCCCTGGAACGCGATCAGAGCCTCATTGACCTCGCCCATCAGTGCTTCTTCCAAGACCCCGCACCGTGTCTGCACCCGGTCGCGCCGGATCGTCACGACCTTGTCGATCTGGATGGTGCTGGGCGCCTCCAGCCCATTGGCCTCGGTCGGTTCGACGGGCAGGCGAAAGAAGACGTCCTGCCGCGCCTCCGGATCGCTGGTGATCAGACAGAACTGGAGGCTGGCGTGGTCCTCCAGAGCCTCGGCCTGGATCAGCAGGGCGGGGCGGGGCTTGTTGGTATAAGGGCCTTTCTCGGCGATGACCCAGATCTCGCCTCGCGCTAGGGTCACGGCTCAAGCCCGCCGCTGACGGCCTGAATGTATTCCGCCTCCTCGGCCAGGCGGATTTCGGCTGGATCGTCCTTGTGCCGGGCGATCCAGGCCTCGGCCTCGGCCATCATGCGGTCGCGCTCGGCCGGGTTGCGGCGCGCTAGACGTGGGGCGCGAGAGGCCGTGTCGTCTGGCCCCAGAAGGCGGTTCACCAGGTGGTCGATTTCGCCGGAGACGCCGTCGTCGGCCAGGGCGCGGCGGATCAGGCTGCGCGCGCGGGTAAAGGGCTGGTCCGGATCGACCGCCACTCGCGCGGCCAGGCTCTCGGCCCGCGCCCCGGCCCGTGCCAGGTCCTGATGCAGGGCGTCCTTCTCGTCGAATCGGGTAATGGGCAGCGTGAAGAACAGCTTGTCGAAATCACGCGCGCCCTGTTCGCCCCGCGACTGCATATGGGCGATGCGCAGGCGGGCGGCGTCGCTGTTCAGGATGGCGGTCAGATAGGCCGCCTCGCTCAAAGTCTCGACCGGAGCCCAGTAGAGCTTGTGGTCAATCACCGCCTCTGGGCGCTTGACGATCGCGGCTGCGGGTAGTGTGCCTGACTTGCTGAAGACGACGCGGATCAGATTCGGGCGAGCCTGGGCGTTGAGCTTGCCGATGTGATTGAGCTGCTCGGTGAAGGCGACCCGCCCGCTGCCGTGCGTGCGCCACAGCCGCTCGGCCTGTTCCAGCCACCGGCTGAGGTGCGGCAGACCGCGCTGACCGGCCGTGTCGGCGTTCAGCATGTCCCCGCCCGGCAGCATGGGAATCACGCCTTCACTGGCACCCAGCACACGGAAGGGCGCGATGGATTCGCCTAAGAGCACCGGCCGAATGAACTGCGCTTCTACCGGGCCTTCCAGGGGGGCGACCGTCTTCCACACGCCCTTGCGATCACGATCCTCGCTGCGCACAATCGGGGCGGCGGCGTTGGTTCCGATCCGACCCGCTGCAACCCGCTCGATGAGGCACAACAGCCTCGGATACAGCGTCGCTCCATTGGTGAACCGCTCCCGATACGGCGACCCCTTCTTGAAGCTGACCACGGTCGGGGCCTCGGTCGCATAGACGGTGACGTAGCGCGCCGCCTCGGCCTCGCTGGCGTCCTTGCGCCCGTTGGGCAGCCGACCGACGAAGGTCGTGGCCCGGGTCGGGATCGGCTTCGGCATGACGCTGCGGGTGGCGAACAGCACGCAGGTCGGCACCCGGAACAGGGGCTGGATGTCCTGGTTGTCCAGAACCCAGGCCTGGTCGAAGGCGACGTGGGCCCCGGTCCAGCTGCCCGACCGAAACCCCTTGAACTGGCCCCGCGTCATGGCCGCGAGCGGCAGGACCATGGCGATCCGCCCGCCCGGCTGGCCGTCCACGGGCGGCCTCAGATAAAGCTCGGTCGAGCGGGCGAAGAACAGGCCCGAAAGATCGGTCTGGGTGACCAGCTTGCTCTCGTCCTGGCCCGAGACCCAGACGCCCAGGTCCTTGCTGGACTGGCGGAACCGCTTCTGCATCGGCTTGGACATGTAGCGATAGGACAGCCACGGCGGGTTGCCGACGATGACGTCCATCTTGCGTCCCTGGGACACGGCGATGGGGCGGCTCAGGTTCCGGGCCACGAAGGTCCAGATGTGGTCCCGCCCGTGCTCCCTCAGCCGCTTGAAGTCGGCATAGGTCCGCTCCAGCGTCTTCAGCTCGTCCGCCCGCGCCCCCTGTCGCGCCGCCAGTGCCGAAAACGCCTCGACCGTGCGACCCTGCTCGCCCGACTGGTCCATCAGGGCGGCGATGCGATCGAAGTCGGCCGTCCGCTCGCACAGGCTCAAGGGGAACCTCAGGCTCGACCGTCCCATCAACGGCATGGAGGGATCGGGCGGCACCTCGACGATCAGGTCCTGTTCCAGGTGATCGCGCTGGACGTTCCATTGCAGGGCGTCGCCCAGGAACACCGGTACGGCGAACTCCCCGTGGCGCCGGGTCAGGGCCGGTCCCAGGCCCAGCAGATAGGTTACCCGCGCAAAGATCACCGCCACCGGGTGGACGTCGAAGCCATAGACCTGCTCAGAAAGGACCGCAGCCATCTGCTCGACCGGCACGCCCTTCTTTTCCAGCGCCGCCCGCTTCAGCCTCAGGGTCTGAAACAGGAAGGTGCCGGACCCGCACGAGGGGTCCAGCACCCGCTCGGTCGCCGCCTGCCGCACCGTGTTCCTGACGACCTTCGCGGCCAGCCAGTCGGGCGTATAGTATTCCCCCAAATCGTGCCGCTGCGCCGGGTCGATCAGGCTTTCGTACAGTACCTTCAGCAGATCGACCTGGATGTCGCCCAGGTCGAAGCGCGCCGCGTGTTCGACCAGCTGCTCGACGATCCGTTCGCCTTCCGGCGCCAGCAAAAGCCAGCCGAAGAAGTCGTCCTCTACGGCACCGCGCACCCCGGCCTGATCGAAGCGCGACCCGTCCAGCAGCTCGCGCGGCGACTGGCCATCGAATCCCATCGCGCCGGCCGCGATCGCCTTGGCCACGGTCACCAGATAGGTGTGCTGCAGCCACAGGGCGTCGTCTTCCACCAGCTTGGTCTCGTCGCCATAGACGCTGCCCATGTGCCGAGCCCACAGCTGGCGCTTCAGCGCCGCCTCGGGGTTCAGGCGAACCTTGTCCCAGACGTCGGCCAGACGCGCCGATACCCGCGCGAACGCCGTGCTCTCCCGCCCCAGCTCATTGATGATGTTCAGGGCGTCAGCGGGCAGCCGGTCCTGGACCGCGACCACGCCTTCCAGCCAGGCGATCAGGTTTCGTGGCTTGTCCTTTCGGGTCTCGTGCCGCGTCAGCTCGCGCAGACCCTCGCCGTCGGTCTCGAAGGCGATAAACTCGGCCCCGTCCGTCGTCAGCCCGACGTATCTTTGGCCTGTCTCGGCCTCGCGTTGCGGCAGATAACGCGACAGCTGATGCTTGGCGTCGGCCAGCTCCCGGCGCAGGTCGGACTTGATCTCGATGATGGTGCGACCCAGCAGGGCGTCGATTCGCCCGGCGACCTCTGGGACCTGTCGCTCGAAGTCGATCTGGGTCGAGTCCGCGCCAAGTGCGTCCGTCAGCAGCCTGTGGACGAGCGTACGCACCTTCTCGTGCTTCGGACGGGTCGCCAGTTCGGCGACCGTCTTTTCCAGGACGTCAGGGGCGATCATGGCGAGAGATTAGGGCCGGTTCGCCGCCGCTGACCAGATCAATCCTCATCCATCTTCAGCGCGGCGATGAACGCCTCCTGCGGGATCTCCACCTTGCCGAACTGGCGCATGCGCTTCTTGCCGGCCTTCTGCTTCTCCAGCAGCTTCTTCTTGCGGGTCGCGTCGCCGCCATAGCATTTCGACGTCACGTCCTTCCTCAGCGCGCGCACGGTCTCGCGGGCGATGATCTTGCCGCCGATGGCGGCCTGGATCGGGATGACGAACATGTGAGGCGGGATCAGCTCCTTCATCTTCTCGACCATGCCCCGGCCGCGCGTCTCGGCGCGGGCCCGGTGGACCAGCATGGACAGGGCGTCGACCGGCTCGGCGTTGACCAGGATCGACATCTTGACCAGGTCGCCGACCTTGTAGTCGGTCAGCTCGTAGTCGAAGGAGGCATAGCCCTTCGATATCGACTTCAGCCGGTCGTAGAAGTCGAAGACGACCTCGTTCAGCGGCAGCTCATAGACCACCAGCGCGCGGCTGCCGACGTAGGACAGTTCGATCTGGCTGCCGCGCCGGTCCTGACACAGCTTGATGACCCCGCCCAGGTATTCGTCGGGCGTCAGGATGGTGGCCTTGATCCACGGCTCGCTGATGGTCTCGATCTGCATCACGTCGGGCAGGTCGGCCGGGTTGTGCAGGTCGATCTCGGTGCCGTCGCGTTTCTGGATCTTGTAAACGACCGAGGGGGCCGTCGCGATCAGGTCCAGGTTGAACTCACGGCTCAGGCGCTCCTGGATGATCTCGAGGTGCAGCAGGCCCAGGAACCCGCAGCGGAAGCCGAAGCCCAGGGCGGCGCTGGATTCCATCTCATAGGTGAAGGAGGCGTCGTTCAGGCGCAGCTTGCCGATGGCGGCGCGCAGGTCCTCGAAGTCGGCGGCGTCGACCGGGAACAGGCCGCAGAAGACGACCGACTGGACCTCCTTGAAGCCCTTCAGCGGCTCGGCGGTGGGGCGTTTCTCGTCGGTGATGGTGTCGCCGACGGCGGCGTTGGCGACTTCCTTGATCTGGGCGGTGATGAAGCCGACCTCGCCGGGGCCCAGCTGGTCCACCGGGGTGTTCTTGGGCAGGAAGACGCCGACGCGGTCGACCAGATGGGTCGTGCCGTGCTGCATCATCTTGATGCGCTGGCCGGCCTTGAGCACGCCGTCGAACACGCGCACCAGCAGCACGACGCCCAGGTAGGGGTCGTACCAGGCGTCGACCAGCATGGCCTTCAGCGGCGCGTCGGGATCGCCCTTGGGCGCCGGCAGCCGGGTGACGATGGCCTCCAGCACATCCTCGATGCCGATGCCAGACTTGGCCGAGCACAGGACGGCGTCCGACGCGTCCAGCCCGATCACATCCTCGATCTGCTGGCGTACCCGGTCGGGCTCGGCGGCGGGCAGGTCGATCTTGTTCAGAACGGGGACGATTTCATGATTGTTATCAATGGCCTGATAAACGTTCGCCAAGGTCTGCGCCTCGACGCCCTGCGAGGCGTCCACCACCAGCAGGCTGCCCTCACACGCCGCCAGGCTGCGCGAGACCTCATACGCGAAGTCCACATGCCCCGGCGTGTCCATCAGGTTCAGCACATAGTCGTGCCCGTCCCTGGCCCGATAGTTCAGCCTGACCGTCTGAGCTTTAATGGTAATTCCGCGTTCCTGCTCGATGTCCATCGAGTCCAAAACCTGACTCGTCATCTCCCGCGCCGACAGCCCTCCGGTCACCTGGATCAGCCGGTCGGAAAGGGTCGATTTGCCGTGGTCGATGTGTGCGACCACCGAAAAATTCCGGATGCGTTCGATGGGGGGCGTCGTCATTGTGCGGCGCGGTTAGCATGGCCTCAGGCAGAGCGCCAATGCGGCCGGTTGCGCCTTGCGTCAGGACCTAGCCGAGCACCGTCAGAATACAGCTCGCCAAGGGAAAGACGACCACGAAGAGGACGATCACGAACACCCCCGCTCGCTTGGCCAGCCCCATGACGCCGCTGATTTCGGACTCGTCCAGCTCGCCGACCCTGCCAGGCGTGGCGTCCTGCATCCATTCGTCCGTATCGCTGTCGTCGCCAGAGAACTCTCCCGACCGCATGCGGGCGATCAGGCGACGGGCCTCGACGATCTGGACGTCGGGCGCGGAGACCCGAACGCCGCCCAGCGCGAACAGGAGATCGGGGTTCACGGTCGCCGTGTCGCGGTCGGGAAGACGCGCGTCGATTCGGTGCTGGCGGAGGAACGAGACCGCCAGTTCGCCTTCGGGCAGCGTGGCGAAGCGGGCGACTTCCAGTTGATCGGAGGGGCCGCGCACCGGGCTCTAGAGGTCGAGCAGCGCCCGCGCCGGGTCTTCCAGCAGCTGCTTGACCCGGACGAGGAAGGTCACCGCTTCCTTGCCGTCGACCAGGCGGTGGTCGTAGCTGAGCGCCACATACATCATCGGGCGGATTTCGACCTGACCGTTCACCGCCATCGGCCGCTGGACGATGTTGTGCATGCCCAGGATGCCCGACTGCGGCGCATTCAGGATCGGCGTTGACATCAGCGAGCCGTAGGTGCCGCCGTTGGTGATGGTGAAGGTCCCGCCCTGAAGCTGATCGAGGCTCAGGGTGCCGTCCCGCGCCGCCTTGCCCAGCTCGCCGATGCCCTTCTCGATGCCTGCCAACGTCAACTGGTCGGCGTCGCGCAGCACCGGAACGACCAGGCCCTTGTCGGTGCCCACGGCCACGCCGATGTCGTAGTGGTTCTTGTAGATGATGTCCTGACCGTCGATCTCGGCGTTGACGGCCGGGATCTCTTTCAGGGCGGCCACGACCGCCTTGGTGAAGAAGGACATGAAGCCCAGCTTGACGCCGTGGGTCTTCTCGAAGGCGTCCTTGTACTGGTTCCGCAGCGCCATGACCGTCGTCATGTCCACCTCGTTGAAGGTGGTCAGCTGGGCGGCAGTGTTCTGCGATTCCTTCAGACGGCGCGCGATGGTCTGGCGCAGCCGGGTCATCTTCACCCGCTCTTCGCGAGGGTGATCTGCGCGAGGCGCAGCCGGCGGGGCGGCCACGGCCGGCGCAGGCACCTGGACCGCAGCCGGAGTCGGGGCGGCACCGATAGCTGCAAGCGCATCGCCCTTGGTGATGTTGCCTTTCGGCCCTGTGGGGGCGATCGCGGCGGGGTCCAGATTGTTTTCCGTCACCACGCGCTGGACCGACGGCGACAGGGCGGCGTCGCCCGCCGGGGCCTTGAAGGCAGCCGAGCCGGTGTTGGCCGACGCCGCCGCCGAGGCGGCCAGAGTCGGGGCCGGTGCCGGAGCGGAAGCTGCGAGTGCCGCAGCCGCCACGCCTTCGGTGACCGAGCCAAGGATCGCGCCCGGGGTCACGGTGTCGCCTTCGCCGAACTTGATGTCCGACAGAGTGCCGTCTGACGGTGCGACGACTTCCAGTGAGACCTTGTCGGTTTCCAGCTCAACCAGGACCTCGTCCTTGCGAACCGCGTCGCCCACCTTCTTGGACCATTTGGCGATGGTCGCTTCGGAGACGGATTCTCCGAGGGTGGGGGTCAGGATGTCGGCCATGGGGAAGTTCCGGTCGTTCAGGTCAGGCGGTCATATAGGCAGGTTTGGCGTCAGGCGGGAGACATCCCGCCCGACACTCAGGCGAAAGCCTCGGTGGTGAAGGCCTCGAGTTCCTTGAGGTGGCGGCTCATCTGGCCGGCGGCAGTCGAGGCCGAGGCCGGGCGACCGATGTAGCGGGCGCGCTTCGACGTAACGTCGAGCTTCTCCAGCGTCAGCTCCAGCCAGGGGTCAACGAAGGTCCAGCCGCCCATGTTCTTGGGCTCTTCCTGGCACCATACCAGCTCGGCGTTGGGGAAGCGGGCCAGTTCGGTCAGCAGCGACTTCATCGGCCACGGATAGAACTGCTCCAGGCGCAGGAGGTAGACGTCGTCGACGGCCTTCTTCTCGCGGGCGTCGAGCAGGTCGTAGTAGACCTTGCCCGAGCAGAGGATCACTCGGCGGATGTCCTTGTCCGCCTTGATCTTGATGCCGCTAACCTCCGGCCGGGTCTGGGCATCGTCGTGCAGCACGCGGTGGAAGGACGACCCCTCCGCCATGTCCTTGATCGTCGACACCGCCTTCTTGTGACGCAGCAGCGACTTGGGCGTCATCAGCACCAGCGGCTTGCGGAACGGCCGATGCATCTGCCGGCGCAGGATGTGGAAATAGTTGGCCGGGGTCGTGCAGTTGGCGACCTGCATGTTGTCTTCGGCGCACTGCTGCAGGAAGCGCTCCAGACGCGCCGAGGAGTGCTCGGGACCCTGGCCTTCATAACCATGGGGCAGCAGCATCACGAGGCCGCACATGCGCAGCCATTTGCGTTCGCCCGACGAGATGAACTGGTCGATCACGACCTGGGCACCGTTCACGAAGTCGCCGAACTGGGCTTCCCACATGACCAGGGTGTTGGGGTCCGAGAGGGCATAGCCGTATTCGAAGCCCAGCACTGCCTCTTCGGACAAGGCGCTGTCGATGACCTCGAAATGCTGCTGTTCGCCGCCGAGGTTGTTCAGCGGGACGTAGCGGTCTTCGGTCGTCTGGTCGACGATGCCGGAATGGCGCTGGGAGAAGGTGCCGCGCACCGAATCCTGGCCCGACAGGCGTACCGGGAAGCCTTCTGTCAGCAGCGACGCGAAGGCCAGACTCTCGGCCGTGGCCCAGTCGATGTTGGCGCCCGTATCGATCATGTCGCGGCGCTGTTCGATCACCCGCTTGAGCGTCTTGTGGATGTCCACGCTGTTGGGGATGGTCGTCAGGCGATGTCCCAGGTCGCGCAGCTTGGCTTCGGCCACGGCCGTGTCGCCTCGGCGTTCATCGCCATCGGGCAGGCCGATCTCTCTCCACTGACCGTCCAGCCAGTCCGCCTTCTCTGGCTTGAAGCTCTTGCCGGCCTCGAACTCGGTATCGAGGAAGGCCTCGAACCGGGTGACTTCGGCGTCGACGTCGGCCTGGGTCAGCACGCCTTCCGCGACCAGCCGCTTTGCGTAGATCTCCCGCGTCGACGGCAGCGAGCGGATCTTCGAATACATGATCGGCTGGGTGAAGGTCGGGTCGTCGCCCTCATTGTGACCAAAGCGGCGGTAGCAGAACATGTCCACCACCACGTCCTTCTTGAACCTCTGGCGGAACTCGGTCGCCACCTTGGCGGCGAACACGACCGCTTCCGGATCGTCGCCGTTCACATGGAAGATCGGTGCCTGAACCATCAGGGCCACGTCCGACGGGTAGGGGGTCGAGCGGCTGTTCCGGGGCGAGGTGGTGAATCCGATCTGGTTGTTCACCACGAAGTGCATGGTACCGCCGGTGCGATAGCCCTTCAGCCCCATCAGGGCGAAGCACTCGGCCACTACGCCCTGGCCGGCGAAAGCCGCGTCGCCGTGGATCAGGAGCGGCATGACCTTGGAGCGGTCGAGCGCCCACTGGGCCTCGGGCACGCCCTCGTTGGCCTCGCGAATGTCGAAGGCCTGCTTGGCGCGGGCCTTGCCCAGCACGACCGGGTTGACGATCTCCAGGTGTGACGGGTTGGCGGTCAGGGACAGGTGGACGCTGTTGCCGTCGAACGCGCGGTCCGAGCTGGCACCCATGTGGTACTTGACGTCGCCCGAGCCCTCGATGTCGGACGGCACGGACGAGCCGCCCTGGAACTCGTGGAAAATGGCGCGATAGGGCTTGCCCATCACGGCGGCCAGCATGTTTAGACGGCCCCGGTGGGCCATGCCGAACACCATCTCGTCGACCCCGAGCGCGCCACCGCGCTTGATGATCTGCTCCATGGCCGGAACCATCGCCTCACCGCCGTCCAAGCCGAACCGCTTGGTGCCGGGGAAGCGCTTGTGCAGGAACCGTTCGAAGCCCTCGGCCTCGATCAGCTTGTTCAGGATGGCGATCTTGCCTTCACGGGTGAACCCGTTCTTCTCAAAGGCATCCGGGCCCTCGAAGCGCTGCTGGAGCCAGGATTTCTCCTCCGGCTCGGCGATATGCATGAACTGGATGCCGATGTTGCCGCAGTAGGTGCGCTTCAGGATCGCCATCACCTCGCGGATGGTTCCGGTTTGGAGACCCAGAACGCCATCGAGGTAGATCGGCCGGTCCATGTCGGCTTCGGTGAAGCCATAGAACTCCGGCGTCAGTTCAGGGTTGGAGCCGGGCTGCTCGATGCCCAGGGGGTCCAGCGTCGCCGCCAGGTGTCCGCGCACCCGATAGCTGCGGATCAGCATCAGAACCCGGATGGAGTCGTGGGCTGCCGCGCGAACTTCCTCGGCGGAAACGCCCGCCGGCGTCGTAGTGGCGACCGCAGCGGCTGCAGGGCGGGCCTTCGGGTCCGGCTTGGCCGCGGGCCAGAGGCCGTCGAAAACGGCGGTTGCCTCGGAGGGTTCTGTGGAGGCGGCGCGACCCCAGCCGGCCGCGTTCGACGAGGCCCTGACCGACTCGGCGGTGTCTCTCAGCTGGTCGAAGAAGCCGCGCCATTCGGCCGGGACGCTCGACGGATCAGCCGCCCAGCGGTCGTGCATCTCCTCGATGTAGGCGGCGTTGGAGCCATAGAGAAAGCTGGTCTCGGCAAAGACCTGGTTCAGCCGACCGGCATCGTCCGCCATCGTATTTCGTCGTCCCGACATCGGCCTCGGGGTTGGCTCGCGGTCACATCCGCGTGAGGCCGGCGAGGCTCATATAGGCCCTGTTTCCTTATGGGTCATGACCGAACAAGGGCCGAAGGCGAGAAAAAGCCGGGAATTCTCACTCCGCAGGTTTCACCTCGCCATGCTGGCCGCCGAAACGGCGCTCCAGAACCCGTTCGAGCCGGGTCTTGACCCCGTCGATCAGGCTGAAGGCCGCCGGGATGAACAGCAGCGACAGAAGCGTCGAGGTGATCAGCCCGCCGATGACCGCGATGGCCATGGGCGAGCGGAACTCCGTGCCTTCACCGAAGGCCATGGCGATCGGCAGCATCCCCAGACCCATGGCGAGCGTCGTCATGATGATAGGCCGGGCCCGCTTGTGCGCGGCATCCATGATGGCGTCATGTTTGTTCATGCCGCGCTGCATGGCGATGATCGCGTAGTCCACCAGCAGGATGGAGTTCTTTGCCGCGATCCCGGTCAGCATGATGATGCCGATCAGGGCCGGCATCGACAGCGCCTTGCCGGTCACCAGCAGCAGGAAGAAGGCCCCGCCGAACGACACCGGAAGCGCCGCCAGGATGGTGATCGGATGGAAGAAGCTTTTGAACAGCAGGACCAGCACGATGTACATCAAGAGGATGCCGGTCGTGATGGCGAAGATGAAGCCTGACGCGGTTTCCTGAAGGTTCTCCAGATCGCCCGATACCGCCTGGCTGACGCCGGCCGGCAGGTTCTGCATGGCCGGCAGCGCGTCGACCCGTTCTGACGCCTGGCCCAATGTGATGCCGTTCAGTTCCGCCGTCAGGGTCGCCACGCGACGACGATCAAGACGATCCAGCTGGTTGGGGCCGGCACCGAAGCTGATGTCGGCGACCGACGACAGGGGCACGGTGGCCCCCGCAGTGGTGGGAACCTGCAGGTTCTCGATCAGGCCGAGGTCGGTCCGGGACTGTTCGGTCAGCATGACGCGGATCGGCACCTGGCGGTCGCCGAGGTTGAACTTGGGCAGAAGCTGATCGGCATCGCCTAGCGTCGCCACCCGCGCCACGGAGGAAATGTCCGCCGCCGACACGCCCTGAAGCGCCCCGATGTCGGGCTTGGGCGTGATCAGGATCTCGGGCCGCACCAGCGCCGCCGTGGAGATCACATTGGACAGGCCGGGCACCCCGCGCATCTCGCGCTCGACCGCCGCCGCCGCGTCCTCGAGCACGGGCCCGTCGTCGCCCACGAGCGAGATGGCGACCTGGCCGCCCCCGCCGCCGTCCTGTCCGAACTGGACACGCGCGCCGGGGATCTGGCGCAGGATGGGCCCCATTTCCTGTTCGAAGGCCTGCTGGCGAATGCTTCGTTCGCTCTTTTTGACCAGGTTGACGGTGATCGAGGCGCGCCGCACCTCGCCGGCCGACGATCCGCCGCCCGGCCCGAAGCTGGTCGTGGCCGAGCCGATCGAGGCATAGACTGAGCGGACTTCCTCGCGGGCGCTCAGGGTATCGGTGACCCGCTGAACCACGGCATCGGTTTCCGCCAGTGTGGCCCCCGGCGGCAGCTGGACCGTCACATTGGACCGCGACAGGTCCTCGACCGGAATGAACTCGAACGGCAGCCGCGACGCCAGAAACAGCGAGGCGATGAAGAACAATAGGCCCAGGGCCATCACCCACATGCGGTGATCCAGGACCCGCCAGACGAAATGGCGACGCAAGAAACCGCCCGTCTTGCGCTCGCGGTCCGCGTGCAGCTCTTTGGATCCGGAATGACCCATGCCCCAGCGCAGAGCGACCAGATACCAGCGCATCCAGGCCGGATCGGCGTGCTCCTTGCCCTGATCGGCCTTCAACATATAGGCGCCCATCAACGGGGTGAGCGTCCGCGCCACGACCAGCGAGAAGAAGACGCTGACGCAGGCCGCGATGGCGAAGCTCTTGAAGAACTGACCCACCACGCCCGGCATGAAGCCTGTCGGCGCGAAGACGGCGATCAGGGTCGCTGTGGTCGCGATGACCGCCAGGCCGATCTCGTCAGCCGCCTCGATAGCCGCAGGATAGGGTGCCTTGCCGTCACGGATGTGCCGGACGATGTTCTCGATCTCGACGATGGCGTCATCGACCAGAATGCCGATGGTCAGTGACAGCGCCAGCAGGGTCACGACATTCAGCGACTGTCCCGTCAGGTCCATGATCAGGAAGGTCGGGATCAGCGACAGTGGCATGGCGAGCGCTGCGATGAAGGTCGCGCGCCAGTCCCTCAGGAACACCAGCACCACCAGCACCGCAAGGCCCGCGCCCAGCAACAGGGCTTCGACCGAGGCATGGAAGTTGTTGATCACGTCCTGGGTGGTGTTCGTGACCTCTTCGATGGTCACCGCGGGCAGCTCGGCGTCGAGCTTTTCGATCTCTTCCTTGGTGCGCTCGTAGACGTCGAGCTCAGACGACCCCTGCGAGCGACTGATGGAGAAGGCCACGACCTCCTCACCGTTGAACCGGGCGCGGCCACGGGGCTCTGACCACTCGTCGGTCACCTCGCCCAGGTCTCCGAGGCGGATCGTTCGTCCGCCGACCGGGATCAAGGTCTCTGCCAGGGCTTCGACCGAGGGAGCCGAACCGAGCGTGCGGATGGCCTGCTCGTTGCCGCCGATCTCGCCCCGGCCGCCGGGCAGGTTGATGTTGGCGGCGCGCAATTGGTTCGACACGTCCGCCGCGCTGACGCCCTGGGCCGCCAGCTTGACCGGGTCCAGCTTGACGCGGATCTCGCGGTTCACGCCGCCGTCGCGGCTGACCTGGCTGACCCCGGTAACCGACAGCATGCGCTTGGCGATGGTGTTGTCGACGAACCAGCTCAGCTCTTCGGGATTCATGCCCGGAGCGCGCACCACATAGGTAACGATGGGGATCCGGCTGAATTCGATGCGCTGGACGATGGGTTCCTGCACGTCGGCCGGCAGGTTCTGACGCACGCCGGCCACGGCGTTGCGCACGTCGTTGGTCGCCTTTTCCAGGTCGACGCCCAGATTGAATGTGATGGAGGTCGTCGACACCGAGTCGTTGACCACGGAGTTGATGTCATCAACCTCCCCGAGCCCGGCCACCGCGTCTTCGATCAGTCGGGTGACCTGGGTTTCCAGCTCCGTCGGTGCGGCCCCTGACTGCACGACCGTGACCGACACGATGGGCAGATCGACGTTAGGGAAGTTGTTGATGGGCAGGCGCCCGTAGCTGATGGTCCCGGCGACCGTCAGCACGATGAACAGAAGGACGATCGGGATGGGATTCCGGATCGACCAGGATGAGATGGTGTTGAAGTTCATCGGTTAGTTCGCCGTGGGGGCAGCGACGGCGGCCGACGGAGTTGCGACCGCCTGCACGACGCGGACCTGATCGCCTTCGCCGAGGAACCCTGCGCCCTCGACCACCACACGCTGTCCGGCCTGCAGACCGGAAGAGACGGCCACGACGCCCTGGCTGCGCCCGGCCTCGGTGATGGGTTGGAAATGGGCGGTGGAGTCGGGCATGAGCACATAGACCCCCGGACGGTTTTCCCGGAACACGACGGCCGCAGAGGGAACCGTCAGGGACGGCTGGCTTCCCGCGTCGATTTCGGCCCGCGCAAACATCCCGGGTCTCAGGTTCGAACCGCCGGTCAGCGCGATGCGCGCGACGCCCAGACGGCTTTGGGGATCGACCTGGGGCGTGACGATGCGCACGGTTCCCGTCGTCTGGCCGGCCTGGTCGGAAGCAATGGTCGCGGCCATGCCCGGCCGAACCAGTCTGAGTTCTGCCTCGGGGATCTGGGCGTCCAGCTCGAGACGGCCGTCCCGAACCATGCGGAACAGCTCCGAACCTGCCTGCACGATCTGGCCGCGCGTGACGGCGCGGCTCGAGATCAGGCCAGAGACGGGCGCGCGGATCGTCGCCTGATTGACCCGTGTCTGGGTCTCGGCCAGTGCCGCCCGGGCGGCCGCGAGGTTGGCGGCGGAAGCGCGCTGGTTGGCGAGTGCTGTATCCAGCGACGCTTGCGACAGGAAGCCCCGTTCCTTCAGCTCCTGGGATCGGGCCAGCGCCGCCTCGTCACGCGCCAGATTGGCCTCGGCGGTCTGAAGCTGCGCCTGCTGCTGGCCCAGTTGGGCACGAAGAAGTTCGTCGTTGAGCTGGACCAGTGGCTGGCCCTGCCGAACGTATGACCCCTCATCCACATAGACGGCGGTGGCGACCAGGCCGCCGGTCTCGGCGCCCACGGGCACTTCCTCCCACGGCGTCACGCTGCCCGAAGCCGTGATGATGCGCGGCAGGTTGGTTATCGCGACGGTGTGCGCGCTGACCGCCTGACCGACAGCAGCCTGGGCCTGACTGTCATCCTTGCCCTCGGAGCCGCCGCATGCGGCCAGAGCCAGGGACGCGGTGATGATGCCGGCGAGAGCGGCCGAGCGAAGCCCCAGCATGCGCGATGCCGGGCGGGTCGAAGTGGTGGAGGCCACGGGGAATCCTGTCGCTGGGCGCGGCGGGGGAGGGCCGCAAGTCATCGCCGGATGACCGGCGTGGCCTCTTACCGCGTTCCGGCTTGTGGCTCAAATGTCGAGAGCGCAATTACGCCGATGTAATCCGCAAAGCCCTTCAGAGGCGGTCGGACTCTTTGTCTGGCTCATCGTCCAGCATCGCGAGAACTTCCTCGGTATTCTGGCCGAGACGCGGCGGCGGTTCGGCGTAGCGAACTGGCGTCACCGACAGCCGCATCGGATTGGCGACGGTACGGGCCGGCGACGACAGGTCGGCTCTCGCCTGCCGGATCTCCAGTTCTCGATGCAGCGCCTGAGGCTCCGCAAAGACCTGCTCGACGGTGTTAATCGGACCGCAGGGAACGCCGGCCGCTTCCAGCGCTGCGATCAGATCACGCATCGTCCACCCGGAGGTCAGGGCGGCGATGGCCGACGCCAGTTCAACCCGGTTCTCAATCCTTCCGGCATTGGTCAGATAGCGGTCGTCCGCAGCCAGCCCTTCTACGCCCAGCGCGCCGCACAGTGTCCGGTATTGGTTGTCATTGCCCACAGCGATGACGACGCTGCCGTCGCGGCAGGGAAAGGGCTGATACGGCACAAGGTTGGGGTGGGCGTTGCCCATCCGGGTCGGCGACACGCCCGATACGAACCAGTTGGTCGCCTGATTGGCCAGCATGGCGGCCTGGACGTCGAACAGGGCGATGTCGATGTGCTGGCCCTGACCGGTCGCGCGGGCGTGCAGTAGTGCCGCCAGAATGGCGTTCGACGCATACAGGCCGGTCGCCAGGTCGACGACAGCGACACCGACTTTCATGGGCTCGGCGCCGGGAGCGCCATCCGGCTGGCCAGTGATGGACATGAGCCCGCCCATGGCCTGAATCATGTAGTCGTAACCCGCCTGCTCGGCGCGCGGTCCTGTTTGGCCGAAGCCGGTGATGGAGCAATAGACAAGCCGCGGATTGACCTTGGCCAGGCTGGCATAGTCCAGGCCGTACTTCTTCAGTCCCCCGACCTTGAAGTTCTCTACAAGGACGTCCGAAATCGCCGCCAGCTTGCGGATGGCCTCTGCGCCCTCCGGTGCAGCGATATCCAGTTCGACGGACTTCTTGCCCCGGTTGGCGCATAGAAAGTAGGCGGCGTCGCCGCGTGTGCCGTCCGTACCGGTCGTGAAGGGCGGGCCCCATTGGCGCGTATCGTCCCCGATGCCCGGCCGCTCTATCTTGATGACCTCTGCGCCAAGGTCCGCCAGCATCTGGGTGGCCCATGGTCCCGCGAGGACCCGCGACAGATCGAGAACGCGAACGCCGGACAGGGCCTGGGTCTGGGACATGATGCCTAAAGGCCCGGATCGAAGGCACCGGCGTCCTTCATGCGGCACTCGCGCGCCACCTGGGCCCGGTAGCCCAGGTCGTCGGCCATGCGCTTGATCTCGTCTGACACGGTCGTCTTGTGCATGCCGGGCACCACCGCGTGCGTGAAAGCACAGGCCGTCAATCGCGCCAGCTTGAATCCGAACCGCGAGGCGGCTGCTGCGTGGTGCAGATAGGTCTCGCCTACCTCTCGCGGATGATCGAGGAACAAACGGTTCAGGGCGCGCATCATGATGGGGTTCTTAGCGAACCGCGTCGTCTTCCTCCAGCGCCAGACGATTTCATGATCAAGGCCCTTGCGCGACGGCCCCGACGACAGCGACCATGAACCGCAGGCGCAGATTTGCGCCGTGATCCAACCATCGGGAGACGGCATGGCGGGGGCCCACGGCGGGGGCGGCGAATACAAGGACCTCGTCGTCTTCCTGGCGGCGGCGGGCGTCGTCGTTCCGCTCTTCAGCCGATGGAAGATCAGCCCGGTGCTGGGGTTCCTTGCGGCGGGCGTGCTGCTGGGCCCCGACGGACTTGGGCGGTTCTCTGATGTCCTGCCCTGGCTTTCGGTCTTGACCATCTCCGACGCTGAACAGCTGGCCCAGCTGTCCGAGCTCGGCGTGGCTTTCCTGCTATTCATGATCGGGCTGGAGCTGTCTTGGGACCGCCTGCGCGCCATGCGCCGGCTGGTTTTCGGCCTGGGCATGAGCCAGATCGCCCTGTGCTCGGCCGTGCTGGCCACCGTGTTCATGCTGATGGGCCAGCCGCTCGCCAGCGCCGCCGTGCTTGGGCTGGGCCTGTCCCTCTCCTCCACCGCTGTTGTCCTGCCTGTCATGGCTGAGCGAGGGCGGATGAAGGGGGCGGCCGGCCGAGCGACGTTCGCCACCCTTCTGGCTCAGGACTTGGCGGTCGCCCCGATCCTCGTCAGCGTGACCGTGCTCGCCGCGATCGCCGCCGGTGGTGGAGAAATGAACGCTACGGCGATCGGCCGCGCCTTGTTGACGTTGGCTCCGGCAGCCCTGGCCGTGGCGCTTCTGGTGATCGGCGGCCGCGTCCTGCTCAGACCGTTGTTCCGGTCCGTGGCCAAGAGTCGGGCGAAGGGCGGCGGCGGGCGGCAGGAGCTGTTCGTCGCGCTATGCCTTCTGATCATCGTCGGCGCAGGCGTGGCGGCGGAGGCAGCCGGCCTGTCGATGAGCCTCGGTGCCCTGATCGCCGGCCTGCTGCTGGCCGAGACCGAGTATCGCCGCGAGATCGAGGTCAACATCGAGCCCTTCAAGGGTTTGTTGCTCGGTGTCTTCTTCGTCGGCGTCGGTATCGGGCTGGATCTGGACGCTGTGGCCGCCAATCCGGTGGGGGTGTTCGGCATCGCGCTGTTGCTGACGGCGATCAAGGCGGGCCTGATCTTCGGTCTGGCCCGGCTCTGGGGCGTGCCCTTGCGCGGCGCGATCGAGACGGCGCTGTTGCTGGGCCCCGCGGGCGAGTTCGCCTTCGTGATCCTGAACACCGGCCTAGTGGAAGGCGTCGCTGATCCCGGCTTCACCCAGGCGGTGCTCGTTTCGGCCACGATCAGCATCTTCACAATTCCCCTGATGGCACTCGTGGCCGAGCGTTTGCTGAAGGCGGCGCCGCCCGAGCCTGTGGCAGCGCCGCTCGCGCCGTCGCCCCAGTCCGGCGACGTTCTGATCGTCGGCTTCGGTCGTGTCGGGCATCTGGTCGCCGAGATGCTGAGCGAGCATGGGCAGCGCTTCATCGCCGTGGACAGCGACGTCTCGACCGTGGCGGCGGCGCGGCGCGAGGGCTTCGACGTCTCCTATGGCGACGCCAGCCGTCCCGAGCTGCTCAGGCTCTGCGGCATCGATGAGGTGAAGGCGCTGGTGGTGACCATGGATGCGCCGGGCAAGGTGGATGACGTCGTCATCGCGGCGCGCGCCCTGCGCCAGGACCTGCCAATCATCGCCCGGGCCCGTGATGACCGCCATGCCGCACGTCTCTATGCCCTGGGCGTCACCGATGCGGTGCCCGAGACGACGGAGGCCAGTCTGCAGCTGGCCGAGAACACCCTGGTCGATCTGGGCATTCCGATGGGCCTGGTGCTCGCCTCGATCCATGAGCGGCGTGACCGGTACCGGGCCATTTTCCAGGCGGCCGCGCCGGAGGATCGGCGCGACCGGCCGACCCGTGCCTTGAGGTCGCGCCTGCCGTCTTAACCGTAGAGGTGACCCATTTTGGTCATCCTTTGCTGATGAAAGCGGCCGCTCCTCCCCGGGGCAAGGTCTGGCGAGGATCGTCCGTGCGCGTCCGATCGCCGACCGCCAACGTTCCTCCTGATCCGTCCCCGTCCATTCACCTGCCGCGCGTGTTGTTTCTCGCGGCGTCAGCCACAGAGTATCCGTGTTCATGCGTGAGTTCGCGTCGACCGCTTCGTCCGTTTCCTCCGTCTCGGGCGAGCCCCGGCTCAATCGCCGACAGGCCGCCAAGGTGCGCACGCGCCAGAAGGTGCTCGACGCCGCGCGCGACCTGTTCGCAGAGCGCGGCTACGAGCCGGCGACGATCCGCGACATCGCCAAGGGGGCCGGCATGTCGACCGGGGCCGTCTTCGCAAACTTCCAGGACAAGGCCGAGCTGTTCGAGGCCGTCCTGACCGAGGACATGGCCGGGCTGGCCGAGACGATGAAGACCGGCGCGGGCGAGGGATCGACGCGCGACCGGCTCGTCAACGCCCTGTCGGCCGGCTACCACGGCTCGATCGAGCAGCTGCCGCTGTTCCAGGCCATCGTGGCGCGGTCCTGGTTCCAGCCCGTGGCCGCCGAGACGCGTCAGCGGGCGGCGACCCGCGCCCTGACCGACGTCATCGCAGGGATCCTGCGCGACGGCATCGGCAAGGGCGAGCTCAAGCAGGACGCCGACGTGGCCCTGCTGACCGAGCTGACCTGGGACGCCTATCTGTCCAACTACCGCCACGCGGCCTACGACGGCTGGACCGTCGATCAGCTGGCCGAGCACGTCGGGCGCAAGGTCGACCTGCTGCTGGCCGGCGTCCGGACGAAGTAGGCCCTAGCTCTTCCAGCGAAGGACGGCGGGCTTCACCGGATTGACGAAGCTGCGGCCCTCGGCCCGGCTTTTCGTCCATTCGCGCTTCAGCTGCTGGTACCACTTGGCCTGGGTGTCGGCGTCGTCGATCCAGATCAGGGCGGGGTCGTAGCGCAACCCCTCGTTCTGCAGGTTCACCATGCCGCCGTCCTGCTTCAGGAAGGCGACGACGCCCATCCGCAGGAAGGGCTTGGCGATCCCGAACACCCAGTGATCGGACCAGAAGATCTGGGTGATCCGCGTCTTCGTCTCCGTCACCGGCGTCAGGCAGGTCAGGGCCAGCACCTGCCGCTCGCCCACCTGGATATGCTCCCAGCGATAGCCGGGCAGGCGGAAGGTGATCTCGGTGGCCGGAGCCCCGCCCAGGATCCTGTACGCCCGCGAATTCGACGACGGCGCGTGCCGCACCATGGCGAAGCCCAGATCGCGCGGCTCGAACCGCTTGGACTTCTCGTGCATCGAATGCTCGGAGCGCCACCACCACTGCTGATGGACGAAGGGACCGTGGGCTGGGTCCATCAGGCCGACGACGGCGTGGTCGATGTGGCTGTCGAAATCCATCGCCTCGACCAGCTTCGCCTCGCCGCCCACCACGCCCGGGAACGTCGGGGGCGGATGATCCGGCTCGGCGTCCGAGCGGGGGTCGGATCGCAGGAAGACGAAGACCATCCCCTGGCTCTCGGCGACGGAAAAGGACCGCACCCGGATCCGCTCCGCCTCGAAGGCCTGATCGTCGACCAGAGACGGGATGGCGGCGCAGACCCCGTCGGTGCCGAAGCGCCAGCCGTGATAGGGGCACTCCACCGTCTCGGCCCCATCCCCCTTATCCACGATCCGCCCGGCCGACAGCGGCGCGGCGCGGTGGGGACAGATGTCGCGCATGGCGAACAGCCGCCCGGCCTTCGTCCGCCCGATCAGGACCGGCTCGCCCAGCAGCTCATGCCGCTTCATCGACCCCGGCCCCACGTCGCGGGCCAGGGCGGCGAAATACCAGGTGTCGAGCACGAATCCGCGCCCGAAGCCCTGCGGCGGGGCCTTGGCGGAGACGTCGGAAGAGGCGGCGGGGGCGCTGTCGGCGGGCATGCCCCCAATCTAGGGGGTTCACGGGCCGCAGGGAACCGCCGCGTCGGCGGGACCCCGAATGGCGACTGAGCCCTTTGACGCCTCGGCGAGCAAGGATCACGGCCAAGCCTCCGCCACCCCGTCCGGCAGGCCGACCTCGCGTCGCCAGTCCGCGCGGTGCATCCGCGTCAGGGCATAGTCGATGTGCGGCTGCGGCCGGATCCGCCCTTGGGCGTCCCACACGGCCGAGGCCCACGGCGCCGCCTTGCACCGCTCCCGGTCCGCCTCGGCGACCTCGGCCCCCAACTCGGCCGCCCGCCAGGCGTAGTAGAAGCCGACGT
>VYLP01000193.1_pt1 | contig 24823 bp, 17 predicted proteins | sample 5114311 | NCBI WGS metagenome assembly VYLP01 (sample SAMN12291775, study PRJNA351875) | freshwater metagenome | isolation source: freshwater lake | place: USA: Michigan, Lansing Lake | collected 2013-08-14 | reverse complement strand
CCTTGTCCACGGCGGTGTAGGCGCCGGAGTTGATGACGGCCTTGAACGGCGTCGCGGCGAAGGCGGCGCGAACCGCGTCGGCATTGCCCAGATCAAGCTGATCCCGTGTCGGCAGGTGCAGGCGGACGTGCGACGGCCAGTCGGCGCGAGCCAGCTCCAGCCCGACCTGCCCCGCCCCGCCGGTGATCAGGATGTCGACCACATCATCAGCCATTCGCCACGCCCAGACGCTCCGTCTTGTAGCGCCTGTCCAGGATGGCCTGCCACCAGTCGCGGTTGTTCAGATACCAGTCGACGGTCTGTTCGATGCCCGTTTCGAACGTCACCGACGGCTCCCAACCCAGTTCATCGCGGATCTTAGAGGCATCGATGGCATAGCGGGCGTCGTGGCCCGGCCGGTCGGCGACGAAGGTGATCTGATCCGCATAGGGCTTGCCGTCTGCGCGCGGGCGTTTCCGGTCCAGACTGGCGCAGATGGCCTTCACCACCTCGATGTTCCGGCGCTCGGCATTTCCGCCGACGTTGTAAGTCTGGCCCGGCCGGCCGCGCTCGAACACGGCCTGCAGAGCGCGGGCGTGGTCGTCGACGAACAGCCAGTCGCGCACGTTGGAGCCATCGCCATAGACCGGCAGGGGCTCGCCGTTCAGGGCCCGGATGATGATCAGCGGGATCAGCTTCTCGGGGAAATGATAGGGCCCGTAGTTGTTCGAGCAGTTGGTCATCAGGACCGGCAGGCCATAGGTGTGGCCCCAGGCGCTCACCAGGTGATCCGACGCCGCCTTGGACGCCGAATAGGGGCTGCGCGGGTCGTAAGGCGTGGTCTCGGTGAACAGGCCGGTTTCACCGAGCGATCCGAACACCTCGTCGGTCGAGATGTGGTGGAACCGGAAGGCAGCCTTGTCCTCGCCCTCCAGTCCGCGCCAGTAGCCCAGCGCCTGCTGCAGCATGACGAAGGTGCCGACGACGTTGGTCTGCACGAACTCGCCCGGCCCGTCGATCGAGCGATCGACATGGCTCTCGGCGGCCAGGTGAGCGATCACCTGGGGGCGGAAGTCGGTGATGGCCGCCCGCACGGCCTCGGCGTCGCAGATATCGGCCTGGACAAAGCCGTAGCGATTGGATTTCGCGGCGGGTTCGAGCGAGCTGAGCAGGCCCGCATAGGTCAGCTTGTCCAGCACCAGCACCTCGTGCTCGGTGTGCTCGATCAGACGACGGACCAGGGCCGAACCAATGAAGCCGGCCCCGCCGGTGACCAGAATGCGCATGAAGCCGTCTCTCCTTACGGCCGCGACCTAGCCCAGATCGCCGGTCGCCGCCATCGGGACCCCGTCATAGGCGAAGGGGCTGTCGAAGTCCGCGAGCCTGGGCAAGGCCTTGTCCTTGTCCGACAGCACCGGGCCGGTGGGCGGCAGGGGCCAGTCGATGCCGATGTCAGGGCAATCCCAGGCGACGCCGCCGTCGCAGTCGGCGGCATAGACGTCCGACACCTTGTAGGCGACCTCGGTGTCCGGCTCGAGCGTGATGAAGGCGTGGCCATAGCCGACCGGCACGAACAGCTGGCGGCCATTCCCGGCGCTGAGCGTGGCGAAGGCGACCTGCCCATAGGTCGGCGAGCCTTTTCGCAGGTCCACCGCATAATGGACGATGGAGCCGCGCACGCAACGCACCAGCTTGGCCTGGGCATGGGGCGCGCGCTGGAAATGAATGCCCCGGATGGTGCCTGCGTGCGCGGAATAGGACTGATTGTCCTGAACCATGTCGAGGTCGATGCCCATGGCCGCGAACTTCGGACGCGACCAGGTTTCGGAGAACCAACCCCGGTCGTCGCCGAACCGGCGGGTCTCGATCAGCTGAACAGACGTGGACATGGGGGGCTCCGGATAGCGTCTTCTCGCGCCTAGCCGCCGCCACGCGACCTTGGCAAGGGGCGCTCGCCCGCGCCGCGACGGCCATTGGCGGGCGCGCCAAGCCTTGGTAAGCCCCCGTGGGCTCTTGAGCCCTCCCGCTGCGAGCCCTGAGGCCCACTTGAACTTCTCCGCAATACGCTCGCTGTTTGACCGCCCGGAGCCCGCCGTCGAGGCAGGGCCGGTGGTGGAGCGCGCCTCGGTGCTCGATACCTCGCTCAGAGAATCGGAAGGCCGCACTCTGGGCGATACGGCCCGCGACGCCGGTCGTCCGACCGAGGCCATCGTCGGCTACGAGGCGCATCTGCTGGAGTATCCGACCGATTTCGCCATCTGGGTCCAGCTGGGCCACATGCTCAAGGATACGGACCGGCCTCTGGAGGCCGACGAGGCCTATGGACGGGCGCTGGCTCTGCGACCCGATGATGCCGACGTCCTGCTGCATGCCGGCAGTCTGAAGCGTCGGCTGGGGTATCGACGTGAAGCCATGGAGCTCTTCCGTCGACGTGCCGATACAGTGTTCTGCGCCGACGTCGTCGCCGAGATGACGGCAGCGGACATGACGCGACACCTTACCCTCGCGGACGAGCGCCGGATCGCGGCCCATGTCTCACGCGCGGTCGCGTCCCGGCTCGAGGGGCTGACCCTGATCAAGGCCAGCGGCATCGCCCCGCAAGCGGACGGGGCATTCCGGCTGACTGACGCCAGCCCCAGACTGAAGTTCGAACCCCAGGCTGGCGTGGCAGGCTCGCTTGCCGGCTTGCGGATCGAAATCGAGATCCTGGACCCGGACAAAACCCTCTCCGGCCGATTGCTGCTGAACTACGGCGAAGGCTTCAACGACGCCGACTTCATTCCGGTGGAGACCCCGGCCGGAAGCGCCAGTCTCGCCCTGACCATACCGGTCGTCGGGCCACGTCATCTGAAGGCCGTACGCTGGGAAATCGACGACAAGCAGCGCCAGATATGTATCGTCCGGCTGGCCCTTCTCGAAAACCTCGACGCCGAAGCGGCTGTGCTGGAGGCTGCACAGGCATGGTCGGCGCTCGGTGTTCCGGATGGATTGTCGGACATCCGTCGATACCTCGGTGATCCGGAAATCCCTGCGGCGGTTGCAGCCAAGGCGACCCTGCGGCTGACCTCGCACCTGCGCGCCCATAACCGTGACTATGAGGCCTGGCGCCGCCGCTGGATCGAGCCTCGGCCGGGCGACGACGAACGCATTCGCGCAATGACAGACGCGATGGCGATCAAGCCGACGTTCTCCATCGTGATCCCGGTCTATGACACGCCGATCCCGCTGCTGGTCGAGTGCCTGAATTCGATCCTGGATCAGACCTATCCGCACTTCGAGGTCTGCCTGGCGGACGACCGCTCGCCGAACCCCAAGGTGCTCGAGACCCTGGACGCCTACGCTCGCCGCGACAGCCGCATCAAGGTGATCCGGCGCACGTCCAATGGGCATATCTCGGCGGCCAGTAACTCGGCGCTCGCGGCGGCGACCGGCGACTTCGTCGTCCTGATGGACCACGACGACCTGATCCCGGACTACGCCCTGTTCTGCGTGGCGCATGCGATCAACCAGAACCCAAGGGCCCAGATCCTGTTCTCGGACGAGGACAAGATCACCGTCGCCGGCGAGCGCTTCCAGCCGTACTTCAAGGGCGACTTCGACCCGTGGCTGCTGTTCGGTCACAACATGGTCAGCCACATGGGCGTCTATCGCCGCGACCTTCTGGAAAAGATCGGCGGGTTCCGTCTCGGGCTCGAGGGCAGCCAGGACTACGACCTCGTGCTTCGGGCCTGGGAAGAGGCCGGCGATGACGCGGTCGTGCATATTCCGCACGTTCTCTATCACTGGCGTGCGATCCCGGGTTCGACCGCCGTCTCGGCCGACCAGAAGAGCTACGCCATTGTCGCGGCCCGCACCGCGATCACCAGCCACTTCACCCGGACCGGCGGACCCTTCGTTTCCGGTGTCGGTTTCGCGGCGGGCAATACGGCGCTGAAACGCACGCGCAACTTCGACACCGCTGTGTCCATTATCATCCCGACCCGGGACGGCTTGGATGATCTGAAGGCCTGCATCGACTCGATCCTGTCGTTTGATCACCGGGCGACGGAGATTCTGATCGTCGACAACGGCTCGGAACGGCCGGAAACGCTCGACTATCTGGCCGGTCTTGAGCGGGACGGTGTGGCGCGCGTGATCCGCGATCCTCGCCCCTTCAACTTCTCGTCGCTGAACAATGCGGCGGCTGCCGCGGCGACCGGCGAAGTCCTGTGCTTCCTGAACAATGACACCGAGGTCGTGACAAAGGACTGGCTGGACCGGGCCCGCGCGCTCCTGGCCATGCCAAAGGTCGGAGTGGTGGGCGCACGGTTGCTGTACCCGGACGGGGCGCTGCAGCATTTTGGCGTCTACACGGGCACGGCCGAGCACGGCGTGGCGTCGCACGCTCACCATGGTCTGGCCCCGAATGCGGCCGGCTATTTCTCCAAGGCGCGCCTGACCCAGCAGTTCAGCGCTGTGACGGCGGCCTGCCTGTTCATTCGGCGTGACCTGTTCGAAGACGTCGGCGGCTTCGATCCTGAGCTGGTCGTGGCCTACAACGACGTCGACCTGTGTCTGAAGGTCCGAAAGGCCGGTTTGCAGGTGGTAGCGGACGCGGATCTGGTTCTGATCCACAAGGAATCGCGCACACGCGGCTCGGATGCCGATGGCGAGAAGGCCGCCCGGCTGGATCGGGAAGCGGCGCTGATGCGCGACCGCTGGGGCGAGACCCTGGCGCGAGATCCGTTCTATTCCCCGAACCACTCCCTGGACGGCCAGTTCGGCTATGCCCATCCCCCGCGCGTGCCCATGCCGTGGCGAGACGGAGAGGTCGATGCAGAGGCCATCGCGGTCCCGGCCAAGACCGAGGTCGGTTCACCGCAGCCTCGGCCCTGGCAGCCGGGGCCCACACCGTCGATCACCCCGGTCCACCGGTTCGCGGACCTGCCCCCCGAGGTCTCACCGGAGGTACTGCGTCGGCGCTATGAAGATCTTTGCGACAAGTCCGATGACTGGCTGGTCGATCACTATGAGCGCCAGGGACGTGACGAGGGCCGCATCGCCTCAGATGTGGCGGTTCGCGAGAACTTCCTGACCATGATCCAGCCCGACGCGCAGTTGCTCGAGATCGGGCCGTACTTCACGCCGGCGTTCAAGGGCCCCAACGTCCGCTATCTGGATGTTTTCGACGGCCCTACGCTCCGGACGCTCGCCAAGGCGGAAGGGGCCGACCCGAACGGGTGCCCGGAGATCATTCACTTCACCAATGGCCTGTCAGAGGCCGCCGGTGCCGCGTTCGATGCCGTCTTCTCCAGCCATGCGATCGAGCATCAGCCAGACCTGATCAGCCACCTCCAGCAGGTCGCGGACGCCCTCCGACCCGGGGGGATGTACTGGATCATGTGTCCGGACAAGCGCTTCTGCTTCGACCATAAGCGCACAGCCTCAACGATAGCGGACGTGCTGGATGCGCGGGGACGGACGCGCAACACGCGCCGAAACGTGATCGACCAAGTGGTGCTGAGCGATCACAACGATGCTGTCCGCCACTGGCGCGGCGATCACGATGACGTCTCGGCTCTGGAGCGCGAGCGTTTGGCCTGGGCCATCCAGCACATCGAGGAGAAGGGTGACGCCTATATCGACGTTCACGCCTGGCATCTGACCCCCGCCGTCTTCCGTCGCATCCTCGCGACGCTGGCAGACCTGGAACTGAGCCCGTTCAAGCGCTTTCGAGTGTACGACACACCGTTGAACCGCAACGAATTCATGGCTGTGCTGGGGCGCGATGACTGACGCTATCGTCTGGCCAGAGACATGGATCGCTGCGGAGCTGCGAGCCCGGTACGCGGATCTCGGTAGTCTGGATGACGCAGCGCTGGCTCGCCACTACGAGGACTTCGGACGCCGTGAAGGCCGGATCGCCTCGCCGGCCGCCCAACGGGAAGGGTTGATCGCACTCGTTCCGGCTGATGCCTCGATCCTGGAGATCGGGCCTTTTTGTCAGCCCGTGCTGACCGGGCCGAATGTCCGGTATCTGGATGTCCTCGATGCGGCGAGTCTGCGGGCACGGGGGGAGGCGATCGGGATCGACACCAGCCGGACCCCGGAAACCATCCACTTCACGAACGGCCTGGGGGCCGCCGCCGGGCAAGACTTCGACATCCTGTTCAGCAGCCACAATCTGGAGCACCAGCCGGATCTGATCGGCCACCTGAAGGAGGCTGCTGCGGCCCTGGCCCTAGGCGGTGTTTATGTGCTGATCGTGCCGGATCGTCGCTACTGCTTCGATCACTTCCTGCCGGACCTGACGGTCGCTCGGGTTCTGGATGCCCATCTGGAGGCAAGGACGGTCCACACGGCGCAATCGGTGATCGAGCATCGCGCCTTCACCTGCCACAACGATACCCTGCGCCATTGGCACGGCGATCACGGACCCGAGCCGGACGGCATGGACGGGCGCATCGACTACGCCCTGAACGAGCTGAAGGCCGCCAATGGGGGCTATGTCGACGTGCACGCCTGGCAGTTCACGCCGCAGTCGTTTGAAAGTGTCATGACGACCCTGAACCGGCTGGGCTGGTCGCCCTTCCGGCCCCTTCGGGTGTATGACACCGCCTATGGCCGAAACGAGTTCACCGCCGTGCTGACGCTGGATGCTGCCGCATGACCGAGCAGAGGCCCGGCTGGCTTCAACGTCGGTCCGCAGGGGCCGTCGATGCCGATCCAAATGCGCGCGCCGGCCGACTGATCGCCCAGGCCGATCAGGCACGCGATGCCGGCGACTGGGCTTCGGCCGCGCGTCTTTACGCCGAGGGACTGAAGATCGAACCGGGGCAGCCGGCGATCCGGGTCCAATTGGGCCACGCACTCAAGGAGTCGGGACAACTCGCCGAGGCCGAAGCCGCCTACCGTCAGGCGGCCGAGGAGATGCCCGACGACGCCGACGCCAGATTGCAACTCGGCCACGCGCTAAAGCTTCTGGGCCAGACGGAAGCCGCGATCCGCAGCTTCTCACGCGCGCTGGAGATCGACCCGGACCTGGCCTCGGCGCGCGACGAACTGATCCTGATGGGCGCGCGCGGCGAGCTTCCCGGCGTCAGGGACGGGCGCATCGCGGCGGCCCACCGCCTGGCCCGCCTGTCCGACGACGTCCGCAGCGCCCTGACGAACGCACGAGACGTCGCCGACCAGGCGATCTTTCCGCCTGAAGCGTACGACGGGTTCCGTCGCCGCTTTCCGATCGCTCCGCCACCAAAGACCAGCGTCGTCCACGTCACGGTTCGCATCGACGCGGCGCAGGCCACGCCGTCCCTGCTGCGGGCCACCCTGACCAGCCTGCTCGATCAACGGCACGCCGCTTTCACCGCTGTCGTTATCGGCGCGGACGAGAGCGTGGCTGCTCATCCTGTGGCCAGCCTCGACCAAGGCCGCGTCCGCTTCGGCGACGGCAGCCTGCCAGATGGTGGCCCGACCCTGCACCTGACGGCGGGGATCATCCTGGATCCAGAAGCCCTGGGCTGGCTGGCCTTTGCATTGGAGCGGACCGGGGCCGGGGCGGTCTATGCCGATCACGACCGCTACGATCCCGACTGGCGGCTCGGGTTGATTCGCCATTCGCCAGCATTGCAGCCGATGGCCGATGCGCTGGACCTCGCCACAAATCCTGACCCGCCGGCCGTCGTGCTCACTAAGGGCGGCGGATTGGACGCGCGCGAGGCCCTGGAACAGGCTCTGGCCGTCGGTCCTGTGGCCCACCTGCCCCGGCTGCTGTCCAGCTTGCCGTCAGATGCAGAGACTGACATTGAACCGATGCCAGTCGCCCCCGGACCCGCCCTGCCCGGTCGCATTCTCGTCATCATCCCCACGCGCGATGAGGTCGAGATGTTGGGGCGCGCGGTGCGGAGTCTGCGCACCGAGGCAGTCGAGCCCGACCAGATCGACATTCTGATCCTGGACAACCGCAGCCGCGAGCCCGGCGCAGCCCAGGCGCTGGCCGAGCTTGGGGCCCTGCCGGGCGTCCGGGTCCAGACCCACGACGAACCGTTCAACTGGTCGCGCTGCAACAACCAGGGCATGGCCGGGTCGGACGCCGCTATCCTGGTCTTTGCCAACAACGATATCGAGATGCTGACCCGAGGCTGGGACGCGCGACTGCGCGGCTGGCTTGGCCACGACGGCGTCGGTGCCGTGGGCGCGCGGCTGCTCTATCCAGATGGCGGGCTACAGCATGGCGGCATCCTGTTCGGAGGCTGGCAGAACCGGCCCTCGCATGACGGGCTGTGGCAGCCGGGGCGTGAGCGTGGACCGCTGAACCGGTGGCGGCGGTCCCGACCGGTCGCAGCGGTGACCGGTGCCTTCCTGGCCTGCCGGCAGGAGACATTTGCAGCCGTCGGCGGCTTCGACGAGCGGTTCGCCATCGCCTACAACGACATCGATTTCTGCCTGAAGATCCGCCAGCGCGGAGCGCGGGTGATCTTCGCCGCAGACATCGAGGCGATCCACCACGAATCTCGCACGCGCGGCCACAACGACAACCCGGAGAAAGTCGCCTGGGATGACGCGGAACTGGCCGACATGCATCGTCGCTGGGGGGAGTGGCTGTTCCGCGATCCGGGCTACAATCCGCAATGGGCGCCTGAGGTGAACCGTCCCTACGACGGCCTTCGCGACCTTGGTCTCAGCCGGGTTCTGGCCCATCTGGACGCGAGCGCCCGGGGAAGCCCCTGGGCCATCCCCGCCGAGCCGCACGCCGAGGTTTGACCTTCCTTCGGCGTCATGCCACCTGACCGCGCAGCCTGAACGACGCGAGGGTGTCGGCGGGGGGAGTTGTCTTCATGGCGGGATCGAAAGCAACGGCGGAGGCGATCCGGGCGCACCTGCCCATGGACGAACGCCTTGAGCAGCCGCGCCAACTGAACGCCCTGCTTCGGCACATGGGGCAGTGGCGAAGTTCGGTGCTCGGCAACACCTACTTCCGTCACCATGGACTGACCATCTATGCCGGGGTCTTCAAGGGCATGGAGTATCTGGATCACTCCACCGAGGGCTGCCTCCTGCCGCGCCTGCTTGGCTGCTACGAACAGGAGCTGCACGATGACCTGCAAGCCTTCGCTGATGAAGGCCTCGACGCCATCGTCGATATCGGCTGTGCCGAGGGATACTACGCCGTAGGACTGGCGCGCCTGATGCCTGAGGTCACCGTCCATGCCTACGACACCGAGGCACGCGCGCGGCAAAGCTGCCGGGCCCTGGCCGAGAAGAACGGTGTCAGCGACCGAATCCAGATCGGCGAAACATTCTCTGGCGACATGTTCGAGGCGTTCACCGATCGTCGCACCCTGGTCATGATCGATACGGAGGGGTTCGAGGAGCAACTGATGCGCCCCGACGAGTGGCCCGCACTGGCAAAGCTCGCGGTCGTGATGGAGACCCATCCGGACAAGCATCCCGACATCGTGGCGACCATGCACCAGCGATTCTCGGCGACCCATGACATCCAGGTGCGCAGGACGGCTCTACGCGTCTCGGATCTGCCCGAATGGCTGCTCGCGTTGCCGCAGCTGGATCAATTGATCGCCACATGGGAGTTCCGGGCGACCCAGACCCCATGGTTCATCATGCGCCCCAAGGACTGGAGCACTGCGGCTTGAGCGGTCCGAACTTCGCCCTCTATTACGCCGGGGACGCCTATTCGACGGCGGCCAAGATCATGGGCCGTCAGAGCGCTGGCAAGGCCCTGATGAAGGGTGTCGCCCGGCGCTGGCCGGATGGCGAGATCCATGGCTTCGGCCCGAACCGGGCGGCCGGCAAGACCATGGCTCAACAGCTCAAGCGCGATGGGCATGAAGGCCTCGTGCGATGGCGACCCGTGCCGGGGGACGCGGTTCTGGAGCAGGTCGGCGCGGTCTATTATCCAGCCCCCGTCACTCAGGATCTGGCGCATATCAGGAACACGCGCGGCCCCACCGCCTACAGCCTGTTCGGCGTGACCCACACCCTGTCGTCGGAAGCCGGCATGGACAGCTTGTCAAGGCTGGTGCTCGCCCCTTTCCAGGCGTGGGATGGCCTGATCTGCACCTCCAGCGTGGCCCTGTCGGTCGCACATCGCCTGCAGGCCGAAATGCGCGAGTGGCAGATCGAACATGTTGGAGCGACCCGCTTCAACACGCCGTCGATGAAGATCATCCCCCTGGGGGTCGACGCGCCCGCCTGCGCCCGGACACCGGCCCAGATCGAACAGGCCCGCACCGCTCTTGGCGTCAAGGCTGATGAGGTCGCCTTCCTCTTTGCCGGTCGGCTGATCTTCCACGCCAAGGCCAATCCCGCCGTCTACTACCGCGCCGTCGAGGCGGCTCAGGCCCATGTGGCACACCCCATCGTTTGCATCGAAGCCGGTGTCTTCCCCAATGACCACGTTGCCGACGGCTATCGGCGGGCCCGCGCTGACCTGGCCCCGTCCATCCGCTTCATCGAGGTCGATGGTGCGGACAGCGTCGCCTATGATCGCGCCTGGAAGGCAGCGGACGTCTTCACTAGTCTCTCTGACAATATCCAGGAAACCTTCGGCCTGACGCCGGTGGAGGCCATGGCGGCGGGGCTGCCCAATCTGGTCAGTGACTGGAACGGCTACAAGGACACGGTCCGCGACGGGATCGACGGGTTCCGCATTCCAACCCTCGCCCCGGGGCCGCGATCGGGTGCGGGATCCGACCTGGCTCAGCGCCACGCGACGGGCGCTGACAACTACGACTTCTTCATCGGCCGGGCCAGCATGGCGACCGTGGTGGCGTTCGAGCCGCTGGTCGAGCGCATTGTTGAACTGGCGTCCGACCCCGACCTTCGCCGTCGCATGGGCGAGGCGGGACGGGCGCGCGCTGTCGCGGAGTTTGACTGGCCGGTCATTCTGGATCGCTACTGCGACTTCGCCGCCGAGCTGGGTGAGCTGCGACGGGCTGCGGCAACGCTGCGCAAGCGGCCCGCCATACCCTTCCCGATCCGGCCCGACCCCTTCGTTCTGTTCCAGAGCTATCCCACCCATCACGTCGGCGATGACTGGAAGATCGAGGCTGTGCCGCTGGACGACCGAGGTCTGGACCGGTTTCTGGGCCTGCACATGGCCCGCTATGTCATCGATGATCAGGTGCTGCCCGAGGCCACCCTTCGAGCGGTCCACTCAGAGGCGGCCAAGGGCGGCCAGACGGTGGGCAGTCTTCTGAACAGCGTGGGCCGCACGCCGGCCAGCTGGAAGGCGCTGATGTGGCTGATGAAGCTCGACATCGTGCGGGCCGCTCCTTGACCTTGCACCTTTCGCCCGAGGTCCAGGAGAAGGTTCGCGATGCCTTCGATGGCGACTTCTACCTCGCCGCCAACAAGGATGTGCGCGAGGCCGGGATCGACCCCTTCCTGCATTTCCTCACCTATGGGGCCGAGGAAGGTCGAGATCCGCGACCTGACTTCTCCATGAAGCGCTACCTGGCCCTGCACCTCGATGTCAGCGAGGCGGGTATTGATCCCTTCGTTCACTGGGTGACAGACGGCCTTGCCGAGGGCCGGGCGACCGACCACGGGCTGGGCTATCAGTATGAAGTCCTGTGGGCGGAGAAGCCGCTGGAAGAACGACTGCGATCCCTGCGGCTGGCCCAGCCGGACCAAACTCCGGATCCGCCAGGTCGTCTGGAAGATGCGCTCCGGACGGTGCGCGAAGGGCGCGGCGTCCACATCACCGTTGGACACGACGACTTCAGCCGCGGCGTCGGCGGCGTGCAGCTCTGTATTCGGCTGGAAGCCGAAGCCCAGGCGAAAAAGGGCCTTTCGCACATCCATCTGTTCCCCAGCGCCTCCGGGGTGGTCATCGACATCGAGCGCGAGCAGCCGACGCTGGGCGTGGTGGTCGATGGCGTCTTCGCCGGCCATCACGATCACGCTGCGGTGGCGGCGATCCTGGGGTCCGCCACGACCGGCCGGAGCACTGTCTTCGCCATCCATAGCCTGATCGGACATGCGGTCGAGCCGCTGTCAGATCTGCTGGCCTCACTCGGGATGTCGTCGGGCTTCTTCTGGCTGCATGACTTCGCCAGCCTTTGCGCGGGATACGCGCTCATGCGCAACGATGTGGCCTTCTGTGGAGGACCATCACCGGACAGCACAGCCTGCGAAATCTGCAGCTATGGACGCCGTCGCCGAATCCAGTTGCCCGCCCACGTGGCCTTCTTCCAGCGGTTCGACCTGACCGCCGTCGCGCCGTCGCAAGTGGCGCTCAACCTGTGGAGATCACGCTTCCCGATCCGGGCCGCCGGCGAGGTGGTTCACCCTCATGCCCGGCTGGAACCGCGCCTGGTCCAGCCGCCGGTGAAGCCCTCTGCGCGCAAGCGGCCGTTGCGGGTCGGCTTTCTTGGCATGCCGGCGCTGCACAAGGGCTGGCCGATCTTCGCCGAGCTCGTCGCCCGGTTCGGCCAGGATCCGCGCTACGAGTTTCATCATCTGTCCGCCGTTCACGAGCCGCGCGTCGCCGCGCGGTTCACAAAGGTCAGCCCCACCCCGATAGCTCCGCAGCCGATGGTCGGCGCGATCGAAAAGCTCGGGCTGGACGTGGCCCTGATCTGGTCGCTGTGGCCCGAGACCTTCTGCATCGCCGCCCACGAGGCCGTGGCAGCGGGCGCAGCCGTGCTGACTGGCCCTGGATCAGGTAATGTGGCGGCCTTCGTCGCAGGTGACGCCGCGCGTGGAGCCGTGCTCGCCGACACGGCCGCCCTGTTCGACCAGTTCGCCTCGGGCGCGGTGGCGGAGTTCTCACGCGCCAATCGCAAGCCCGTCCTGTCCGACCTGATCTTCAGCGGCATGGTGGCGGATCTCACGACGGAGACCGCGTCGTGAGGGTGCTCGTCTTCTCCAGCTTCACCTTCGCCTATCTGGACCGGGCCCGCGTCCTGTTCGGCACTCTCAAGAAACACCATCCGGACTGGGAGGGTGTCGCCGTCATCACCGATCGGCCGCCATCCGGGATCGACTTCGATCCGACCGCAGAACCCTTCGACCGGGTCGTCTGGTTCGAGGACCTGAAGATCCCGCGCGGAGAGGGTTGGCTGTTCGGCCACGACATCGTGGAAGCCTGCACCGCCGTGAAGGGTCCCTTCCTGCACCAGGCCTGCGAGACCGACGCGGCCGACATCGTCATCTACCTCGACCCCGACACAGCCCTGCTGAACGACCTGAGCCCGCTCGTGGAGGCCCTGCAGACCCACGACGGACTTCTGACCCCACATCTGCTGGAGCCTGAGGACGATCTTCAGGCCCTGCTGGACAATGAGCTGGCGACGCTGCGGACAGGCATTTTCAACCTGGGCTTCGTCGCGATCCGGACCACCGGCCAGGGTGCCCGCTTCGCACGCTGGTGGAACGACCGGTTGCTGGCGTTCTGCCACGATGAAATCCCCAATGGCCTGTTCGTCGACCAGCGCTGGTGCGACCACGTTCCGGCCTTCTTCGACCGGTTCCACGTGCTCCGGGACCCCGGCTACAACGTCGCCAGCTGGAACCTGTCGAAGCGCAAGATCGCCATCGGTCAGGACGGTGCGATCACGGTGAACGGCTCGCCGCTCCGGTTCTGGCACTTCACCAAGCTGGGTCCCACGGGTGACACCATGACCCGCCGCTATGCCGGGACCAACTTCGAGGTCCACGAGATCTGGAACTGGTACAAGCGGCTGATCGAAGAGGCGCGCGATCCGCGCATTCCCCCGCGTTGGTGGGCGTTCGGAACCTTCGACGACGGAACGCCGATCCAGAAGTCATGGCGCGAGCTCTACCGTCGCCGCGCCGACCTGCAGACCGCCTTCCCCGACCCGTTTCGCACGGGTCCAAACACCTATCACGCCTGGCTGGTCGGCGAGGGTCTGTTGACCCCCCGGACGTCCGTCGCCTAACGCTGACAGTGAGGAAGGAGCCGCGCATGGCCACCGCCAGATCCCGAACCGCCAGCGGCCGAACGGCTTCGGTCAATAGCCGTACGGCTCTGGTCGTCGCAGGCATGCATCGCAGCGGCACGTCGGCCGTGGCACGACTGTTGTCGCTGGCGGGGGGAGCGCTGCCGGGCAACATCATCCAGCCGGGACCGGACAATCCGACCGGCTTCTGGGAACCCGCCGACATGGTCGGTTTGAACGATCGCATCCTGGCCTCGGTCGGTTCACGCTGGGACGACATCTTCGGTCATCGTGTGGGACCGGCCGTCTGGGAGCGCCGCGCCGATCATATCGATGAGGCTCGCGCCTTCATCTCCGACAGCTATGCCGATGCGTCGGCCGCCGTCCTGAAGGATCCGCGTGCGTCGCTCATGATCCGCTTCTGGGATGAGGCGCTCAAGGCGGAGGGACGTCGCCCGGTCTACGTCATCATGGTGCGCCACCCGTTGGAGGTTGCCGCATCGATCATGGCCCGAGGCGATGCGTCCGAGGCGACCGCCGTCATGGCCTGGACGGCCCATATGCTGTCCATCGAGCGCGACACGCGCGGGTTGAGCCGCGTCTTCGTGGACTATGACGACCTGCTCGCAGACTGGCGCTCCGTCCTGACGCGAGTGCAGGCAACGTCAGGCAACGCCTTGCCGCCCCTGGTGCCAGAGGCCGAAGCCGAGATTGCCCGCTTCCTTTCGCCCGACCAACGGCATCATCAAGCGAGAGAGGCAGATCTCGCCGCGCGCGGTGATCTGTGGTCCGGGGCGTTGACGACCCTGTCCTGGATGCGATCCGCTGCAAAGGGAACCGAGCCGGATGCCACCCAGCTGGACGACGCCCTTGTCGAACTGGAACGTCTGGCCCGGCTCGTGTCACCGGCTCTGCGCGACCTGCGCGCCGAGGCAGCTGCCTTCCCGGCCATGCGGCAGGAGATCGCCGATCTTCAGAAGGAAAACGCGGCGCTGCGCGACCTGGCCAACCAGTTCCATGCCGAAGCCGATCACAACGGCAGACATTGGGAAGCCTCACGCTTCATGGTTGGCCATCTGACCGGTGAACTGGCTGAGGCGCGCGCGGAAGCCGAGCGTTTCCGCAAGGAAGCCGAAGGCGTGCTGGGCCTGCGCAATGAAATTGGCCGCGCGGAGACCCGTGCGATCCGCCAGCAGGTTCAGAACCGCGAACTGGTCCAGGCGCTTGAGACCGAACGGCGCCGGGGCGAGCGCCTCCACAAGGAAGCCGCAGAGACGAACGCGCGGCTCGACACGCTGGAGAGAGAGGCTGCCGAGACAGCACGGCTGCGCGATGATGCGGTCGCGGTCGCTCTGGCGAACACTGCAAGACTGGAGGCTGACCGCCGGTCAGTCCTGGAGGCTGAGATCGAGACCCTGCAACGTCGCGTGGATGAGTTGCAGCAACAGGCGTCGGCCCAGAGCGCGCTGCTGACAGAGCAGGAGTTGGGCCTAGCGGCATCCCGGGAGCGGGAAGCTGAGCTGCGCCTGCGGCTTGAAGCGATACAGACACAAAAAGACCGCATGGTCGCGAGCGCCAGCTGGAAAGCCACCCGCCCCCTGCGCGTCGCTGCAAAGCGGCTCAAGGCCCTGACCAAGGGACAGCCGTGACCTACTACAGCAACGCCAACCCCGACCTCCTGGCCAAGATCCCGGTTACGGCGAGACGGGTTCTCGAGATCGGATGCGGAACGGGCGGCTTCGCGCGAGCCTATCGCGACATCAATCCGGCAGCCGAGTACTGGGGCGTCGAACTGTTCGCCGAGGCGGCAGAAGAGGCCAAAACCGTGCTGGACGAGGTCGTGCTCGGCAGCATCGAGAATGCGTCTGTGCTTGCGGAACTGGATGCGCGACGCGGCGACCGCCGGTTCGACGTCCTGATCTTCGGCGATGTGCTCGAGCACCTTCTGGACCCCTGGTCGGTCCTGGAGACCTTGCGCCAGCGGATGGAACCCGGCGCGGTCTGCGCGATCTGCATTCCCAACGTCGGCCATTGGAGCCTGGTGCGCGAACAACTGCTGGGGCGCTGGAACTATGCCGACGCGGGCCTGCTCGACCGCACGCACCTGAGGTTCTTCAGCCGCGATACAGCCGTCGAGATGCTGACAAAGGCCGGCTGGAGCGCCGTGGACGCCGATCCCCGCATCCTGTGGCCCGAGAAGACCGAAGCGGCGATCAAGGCTCTGACGCCCGCGGCCCAGGCGTTTGGAGGCGACGCGGCCAAGGCAAGGCGTGATCTCTCAGCCTTCCAATGGGTCTTGCGGGGCTTGAACGGTCCACTTCCGCAGCGGATGGCCGTGGCTGCCCTGGGTCTGCGGAAAATCGGAGGCGTCACAGATGCCCGTGTCGACTATCCGATGGCCGCTCTTGCCAGCCTGCCGTCGGTTCGCGCCACCTGGGGAGCCGGCACTGTCGTCCTGCCCGGCGGAGCCGATCCCGGCGTCTTCATTCTGCATCGTTCGTTTCTGGCCGACGCCCCCATGATCGCACACGTCGAGGGTCTGGTCCAAAAGGGGTGGACCATCGTCTCGGACATCGACGATGATCCTCACCATTGGCCCGGCTATGTGAACTCTGACTTCCGCGCCTTCCGGGGCGTCCACGCCGTGACGGTCTCGACCGAACCTCTGGCCGAGATGATCCGCCAGTGGAATCCCAACGTCGCCGTCTTCCCCAACCAGGCTTTCCGCCTGCCCGAGACGCCCTCCGCCACGCCCAAGGGCGGCGCCCGGATGCGCATCTTCTTCGGCGCGCTGAACCGCGAGGACGACTGGGCTGCCGTGCGGGACCAGATCATGGGTCTGGCCGAAAGCCATGCCGACCGGATCGAGTGGGTCGTGGTTCATGACCAGGGCTTCTTCGACGCCCTGCCGTCGGGCGCGGCCAAGACCTTCCACCCGACCTTGCCGCACGCCAAGTTCATGGCCGTGCTGGCGCAATGCGATATTGCCCTGCTCCCCCTCGGCGACACCCCCTTCAACCGGCTGAAATCGGACCTGAAACTGGTGGAATGCGGATCGGCCGGTGTCGTGCCCGTCTGCTCGCGGCTGATCTACGACGCCGATCCGGCGCATGCTGACTTCGCCGTCTTCGCAGACACGCCCGAGCAATGGCGCGACGCCCTACTGGCCCTCATCGCGTCGCCGGACGAGGTGAAACGCCGCCGGGACCTTGGACGGGCCCACGTCTCAAGCCGACGCATGCATGCCCTGGCCGCGCCGGCCCGTGAGGCCTTCTATCGCGAACTGATCGCGCGACGCGAAGATCTGGAACGCCAGCGACAGGCGCGGATCGCGGCCATGCCCGCCCTTTCACCCGTCACAACCTGAACGAGCGCTCGCCCATGGCCAAACTCAATCTCGGATGCGGATTCGACAAACGCGAGGGCTGGCTCAACGCTGATGGCTTCAAGGAATGCGAACCCGATGTCCTGATGGACATCGAGACCTTCCCATGGCCTTTCCAGGACGACCAATTCGACCATGTCCTGATGAAGCATGTGCTTGAGCACGTCGGCGCGACGTTCGCCGACTTCCGCTCCGTCATGCGCGAGCTGTATCGCATTCTGAAGCCGGGCGGCGTTCTTGAGATCCACGTTCCCCACTTCAGGCACGACACCTACTGGTCCGATCCGACCCATGTCCGCGCGTTCACGCCCCTGACGTTCGAGATGATGTCCAAGGCAAAGAACGACGACTGGATCGCGCGACGCGCCAACTACACCATGCTGGCCTATGCGCTGGGCGTGGATTTCGAAGTGGTCAGCATGGTCCAGGTTTAGGATAGCGCCTGGATCGAAAGGGAGCGCCGGGGCGAAATCGACCGGGCAGGCCTGAGGAAGGCGGCCAACGAGATCTGGAATGTGGTCAAGGAACTGCACATCCAGGTGCGGGCGGTGAAGCCCTGGAGCGGACCTGCTGCCTAATCCGGCCGCCAGTCCAGAATTCCGGCCTTTGCCATCCACATGAGGCTCAGCATCACGCGCTTGCGCCGCTCGACGGGAAAGACCTGAAGCAGGTCTCGAACGGAGGAATCTCCCTGCTCACCGAGGGTCGTCAGCACTCGGAACTCTTCCTCGGGCCTGGCCCGACGGATGGCCGCAAACTGATCCAGCCATAGCCCCGACGCCCGCTCCAGATCGGCCAGGCCAGCATCGGGTGCGATCGACAGCCGGTCATCGAAGCCAAGAATGCGGCTTGCGAAGCCCGCGAAGTCCCTGAACGGATCGCCCTTGACCGGATGGGGCCTGCGAGGCCGCTCTGGCTCGGCCCGACGTATGGCGGAAAGCTCCTCGGCAAGCGCAACGTACTGCGGCGCGACCACGCGCCAGTCGAGCGTTTCGGCGATCCTGCGGCGTCCCGCTGCGCCCTGACGTCGGCGCAGCTCCGGCGACTGGATCAGGGCGACCAAGGCCTCGGTCGCCCGGCCCACATGGACTGCTGTGTGCTGGGCGATCGTTCCGACATAGCTCTGGTAGGAGGTGATAGCCAGGGCGTGACTGGTCACCGGATCCAGTAGCAGATCGTGAGCCGGGGCACCCAGCGTAGGGATCAAGGCACCCTCGACACCGTCCCTTACCGTGTAGCGATACCCGTCCCAGTCCGACACGATGACCGGCAAACCGGCCGCCATGGCCTCGAGTGGCGTGATGCCGAAGGTCTCCTGGATGTTGTCGACCAGGGAGATGAAGACGTCCGACGCGGCCCACATCTCCTTGACCAGAGCCGGATCATTGCCGTCCATCAGGTGCAGCAGCACGTCCGGGGCATAGGCGGCCGCCGCCTCACGATAGCGCGCTTCGTCCGCCTCCTTGCCGGGGAACCAGCCGACCATGGCGAAGTGCACCCTCGCCCCGGTAGCCTTCGCCGCAGCCTGCACCGCTCGAAACATCGGTTGCGGGAAGGCCTTTTCGAAGAAGGACAGCCGGCCAACCCAGAGGACGACGATATCGCCCTCGGCCACCTCCAGGGCGGCCCGCCGCGTCTTGCGCACGTCAGGCCGGTCCGCCGCGCGGGCGAAGACGTCGCCATAGACGCCGAGCGGCAACAGCGGCAGTTGCGGCCGAGGTGGAGGCCGTCCGCCGAACCGGTCGGCCAGATAGGCTTCCCACTCGTCAAACATCTGGACCATGGCCGACTGGATCGACGGGCTGGTGCAGATCACCGCGTCCCAAGGCTGCACCGGCCCGATCGAGGCCATGGCGATCTCCTGGCGCATGGCAGGCGGTGCGATCGTGTGGATGAGGCCCATCAGGCTGTAGGCCGTTTCGCCGACGATGGAACGGCGCACCCAGGCCAGTTCGTCGATCTTGGGTCCGCCGCGCAGAACTGCCCCAGCGTCCCGTGCACGAACCTGGTTGAGCACCAGCGCCGCCTGGATGTCGGTGGTGCCCCCCTCCGGCCCCAGCAGCCCGTCCCGAATCTGGTCCCCCGTGACCTCGACGTGGGTCAGGACATCCAGCCGGTCCAGGCCGCCGTAGCGCGCCAGGGCCTGGAACAGCTCGACATTGGCCACCTGCATGCCAAAGACGTTCGCGCCCCGCCCGGCCTTGCCAGCGGGGTGATAGACGGCCATGCGCCTCATCGTCCGAACAGTCTCCAGACACGGGGGCGCGGTGTCTCAACGACGGGCGGCGCATCAGTGGCCAGATCCCGGCTCCAATGCACGTCGCGCCGCATCACACGCGCCGGGGCCCCTCCGACGATGCAATGGGGCGGAACCTCGCCCGCCACGATAGAGCCCGCCGCCGTGATCGCGCCCGTTCCGATCCGCGCACCCTTCATCACCATGGTGCGCAGGCCCAACCAGACGTGGTCGCCGATCTCTATCTCGCGCCCCGCATTGATCCGCGCGCCTGTGGCCTTGTCATGAATAGGGTGGATATCGCTGACCGAGACGTAGACCTGCGACGAGATCATGCAATCCTCGCCGATCGACAGGGTGAGGGGTTCGTGCAGCTGTAGGCTGCCCTGCACCATCGTCGTCTTTGCCCCGACGATCAGACTCGCACGATCCGTGATCAGGTTGGCGAAGCCGTGTAGCCAGCAGTCGCGGCCGATGACGATCCGGTTGCCGTTGCCCCGCACGACGATCGTCATGCCAAGACGCGCGCCTTCGGCGATCTCGACGACGTTATCGTTGCCTTCGATCTGGATGGAAGCGTCCGACCGACGCCCGATGTCCGGCACCGTCGCTCCGAAGCCTGCCGGTGCGTAGCGTTCGACAACAACCCCTGCGGCGAGGCGGATCCGGTTGCCGGTGCCGACGACCTCGATGCGGCCTGTCAGTGTCGCGTCGGGGGCCAGATCGACGATGTTGCCTTCGCCCCGCGTCGAGACCCCCGCCTCAAAGGGCACGAGATCGGGCTCGGGACCGGAGGATGTGCGTGTCGCCATGGTGGAGGACACTATCGTCAGCCGGGGCGTCCGCCAACGCTTCCTCGCGTGAGGCCGGTTGACCCGGCGCGATCATCCGTCACAAGACAGGTTGCGCGCAGAGGGGCGCGCCTATCGGAAGACCGCCTTGGCCGCCAAGCGCATCCTGTTCGTTCATCAGAACTTCCCGGCGCAGTTCCCGTACATCGCCGACGGCTGCGTCAAGGCCGGCTACAAGGTCGCTGCGATCGCAGGCCCGACCGGCAAGAACCGGCCTGGCGTCGATGTCCGGCGCTGGAAACTGTCGCGGGGATCGACCACGGGCATCTTCGAACCCGCGACCCGGGCCGAGGCAGATTTGCTGCGTGCTGACGCCGCCGCCCACCTGGCAGCCCAGTTCAAGGCCGACGGCTGTCATCCCGATCTGATTATCGGCCACCCGGGATGGGGTGAGACGATCCATATGCACGAGGTGTTTCCTGGCGTGCCGATCGTCCTGTTCGGGGAGTTCTTCTACAAGTCGCGCGGCGCAGACGTTGGCTTCGACCTCGAGTTCGAGAACCGGACCTTTGCCGACGATTTGCGCTCCAGCGCCAAGAATATCGGCATGGCAGGAGCCTGTTCGACCGCCGACGTGATCGTTTGCCCCACGCCGTTCCAGGCTTCGACCCATCCCAAGGCGTTTCAGCCCATGATCCGGGTGTTCCACGAAGGCGTGGACATGTCGAAGTCGTCCAAAAAGACGGGCGTCCGACTAAGAATGCCAAATGGGACGATGCTGGATGGATCCGCACCGGTCATCACCTTCATCAACCGCAACTTCGAGCGGCTGAGAGGGTTTCACATCTTCATGCGGGCCTTGCCCGAGTTCCTGGCGGCGCGGCCGGACGCCCACGTCATCGTCATCGGTGGCGAGGGGACGGGGTACGGCGGGCAGTTGCCAGACGGACAGACCTGGAAAGGCAGGATGCTGGCGGAGGTCGGCGACCGTATCGACCTGGGTCGCGTCCATTTCACTGGCAAGGTCGACCACGCCATGATGGTGCAGGCGCTATCGATGTCCTGGGCCCACGTCTATTACACCTATCCCTTCGTGCTGTCGTGGTCGCTGACGGAGGCCATGGCCTGCGAGTGTCTGATCCTGGGGTCCGATACGGGTCCGGTTCGCGACGCGATCACCTCCGGGCAGGAAGGGGTTCTGAACGATTTCTTCGACGTGGAAGCCCTGTCACGGTCGATGATCGACGCCTGCGAGAACCCGGACCGGTACCTGGGCATGCGCAAGGCGGCCCGAGAAAAGGCCCTGGCGTTGTTTGATCGCGAGACCGTTGGGGTCCCCAAATGGATGGCGCTGATCGAGGAGTTGATCGGCCCAGCCTAGGCCCAGCCTATGCCGGACTTGTGATCGCTGACGGACGAAAACGGCGTTTTCGGCGGGGATTCGCCTTTCGCAGCAGCGAGGCTTGTGGCATCTAACGGCTTCGGCTTGTTCTCCAGCGGGCTGTGTCACTTCGGCCGGGTTCTTCGCGAAAGTGGGGGGCCCGGCTGATTGCGTTTGAGGCGTGCAGCGTTGCCGGGGGTCAGCCTATGTGGCCTCCGCGCGGCAGCAGCGTCAGCACGTCGTATTTCACCATCCACAACAGGCCGCGTTCGAGGAACGGGCGGCGGGCGGTCGGAGCTTCGGCGACCAGATCGCGGATGGCGCGCTGTGACCCATCGGACAGCGTGTCGACGATGGCCAGGGCCTCTGCCTCGGTGGGGCCAACGAAGCCTCCGAAGGTCGCGAGCCGGGTCGCGAACAGGGCCGTGACGTCGGCCGCGGTCCGTCCCGGGGTGAGCATCAGCAGGGTCGTCGGGCTGGACCACTCCGTGGCGTAGCCGCCGAACAGATGGAAGGGATCCAGTCGACGCGGGTTCGGAGCCACATTGCGCGGCAGGGTCGGCAGGGGGGCGGCCGCCTTGCGCCGGGTCGCCATGTCGGTCCAGAGCGCCTCGTACTGGGGAATGACCGCGGACCAGTCGAACAGGGTCCGCGCCCGGGTCTGAGCAGCCCGGCCCATGCGATGGCGCAGGTCGTCGTTCTCGATCAGATCCAGCAGGCCCTGCGCCGCCTCGTCCACCGAGACGGCAATCACCTGGCTGGCGGCACCGACATAGAGGTCGTAGCCGATCCAGTCGTTGGTGTGGCGGTAGGCGAGATCGCGGCCGGCACCGGCGGCCGGGGCATAGGTCGCGGCGCGAAAGCCGTCCACGCCGTGCCGCAGGGTGTCGCGATAACCGTCCCAGTCGGAGACAACGCCCGGCAAGCCCGCGGCCATGGCTTCGAGCGGGGTCAGGCCGAAGGTTTCCTGGATGTTGTCGGACAGGGAGATGAACAGGTCCGCGACCGACCAGATCGAAAACCGGGTTCCCGCCTCGCGGCCATCGACCTCGCGGTAACCGACCGAGGGGCACAGGGCGCGGCATTCGTCATGGTAGGTGCGGCCGGCCTCATCGCTGGTGGCCCAGCCCGCCTGGACCCAGAACACCTTTTTCGAAGTGCGGCGCGCGGCCTTTTCCAAGGCCATGGCCATGGGCAGGGGGTTCATCTTCACCGCCGCGTTGAAGCGGCCCATATAGAGGACCACGATCGCGTCATCGGGGATGTCGAGCCGGTCCCGCCAGGCCTTGCGCTGCTCCGGGGTGGTCGAGAAGTCCTCGGTGTTGATGGCCAGGGGGATGGTGACGAGGTTCGGCGTCGGAAGGCGGGTGGCACCCAGACGCTCCTCGAGGTCCACGCGGACGGCTTCCAGTTCGACCTCTACGCTGGCCCGGACGGCGGTCGAGGTGCAGATCAGGGTGTCCCAGGGGTCCACGGGGGCCGTCATCAGGTCGGCGATGGAATCCATGATGTCCATGGACGCCGTGGTGTGGGTGATTCCACTGACTCCATAGCCCCGACGCAGGCCCGCCATGTTCCGCCGCCAGCCCTCGCGGGCGACGTTGGGCTGGGGCAGATGGACGTTGCCGGCGCGGGCCAGGCCCTGGCGATCATGGCGGGGAATCCAGGTCACGGGCCGGTTTATGTCCGCCAGTTCGGCCAGGAGGGCGGCCAGGGCTTCGGTCTTGCGGTTGGCCACGTTCCAGAAGGCCCAGCTCGGGGCGGTGGAGTGGCGCAGATAGCCGCGCAGGAAGCTCTCGCCGGCCGACTGGCGGCCCATCAGCGCCCGGCCCTTGGTGTCGAAGGCCTCGGGATTCAGATAGATGGCGACGTCGGACATGGATGATGTCGGGCCTCCCCGCCCCCGATGGCCGGACTTGTCTAGAGCGTGGCGGCCGCCTGCGAAAGAGCCACAAGAGTGGGTCCACGGAGTGCAAGGGGTTCACGGAGTCCAAGTCGTCCACGGGGTCTAAGGAGTCCAAGGCGAGCAGAGGATCCCGTAGCAGCCCGGCCGCGCGATCGGTTCAGACTATAGCAGGGGCCTGCGTCATTTCTGGACGTAGGGGTCAGACGCCCTGATCGGGAACACGGAACACGCGGCGCATAGCGATGAAGTCCATGGCGGGCGGGTTCTTCTGGTGGCCGCCGTCGCCGCGGGCGAGCGCGATGGGCGGCGAGCGACGACGCTTCTCGATGGCGACCATACTGTCGAAGATGGTGATGGAGGGGATGGTGACGGCCGCCATGACCTGATCCGCCTTGTCGATCGGGGCATGATACCAGGCGTGCATCTGGTCAATCAGGTCCTTGACCCGGGCCATCCAGGTGCCCGGGTGGCCGGGCGGGCCGCCCCCGTGGCCGGGGAAATAGCTGGTGTGGGTGTCCTCGACGATGAACAGGCCACCGTTGGACACGATGGGGAAGAGGGCGTCGAAGGTCACGAGCTGCTGACGCATGGTGTGGCCGCCGTCGTCCAGCACGACGTCGACCGATGGGACCTGGGTCTTGAAGTCGGCCCAGAAGGCCGGGTCGGCCTGGTCGCCGATCCAGATCTCGAATCCCTGGTCCTGCATGGCGCGGCAGTTGGGGTCGACATCGACACCGATGATCCGGGCCCGGGGCCCAGATCGTCACGCCACATCATCAGACTGCCGCCGTTCTGAACGCCGATCTCCAGGAAGGTCAGGTCGCGTCCGCGCCAGGACGAGAGCAGACGGTCATAGGCGTCGAAATAGTCGATCCACTTCTGCACCGCCCGGTCGGGGCCGGCGATGAAGGCGTCGAGCAGGGCGTTGCCGGGACGGATCACGGGAGCTCCTTGGACAGGTGACCCCGCAGTCGTGCCCGCTGGGGGGTGAGGGATCAAGGGCTGAGGCTTGATGTGGGGGTTGAGGCAAAAGAAAGGGGCCGCTCCTTTCGGAGCGGCCCCAGACTTTGATCGAACCTTCCGGTCCGCGAGCTTCTTAGATGAAGTTCGCGGCGTCCAGGTTGGCGAGCGTGCCACCCGTGACGAAGAAGGCACCGGTCGCGGCCGTACCGGCCACGTCGGTGGCGGTGAAGACCCAGGCACCCGAGCCGTCCGACAGGGCGACGGTGATCACCGTGACC
>VYLP01000191.1_pt1 | contig 24990 bp, 19 predicted proteins | sample 5114311 | NCBI WGS metagenome assembly VYLP01 (sample SAMN12291775, study PRJNA351875) | freshwater metagenome | isolation source: freshwater lake | place: USA: Michigan, Lansing Lake | collected 2013-08-14 | reverse complement strand
AGGCCCAACGCTCAGCCGCCCTGGCTGAGTGGCAGACGCTCGCCGCATAGGGCTCGCCTCCCCTGCCCGGACTCCCTTCAGTGGAGACGAGTTAGCATTGGACTGACAGCACCGTGGCGAGGAATCGGCTGCGGTCGACGGGGTGCGCGGTCAGGGCAATTTCGCCAAGTCGAAAGCCCCCTACTCCGCCGCCATCCAGGCAACGGCGACCGCCCATGCGGCGTCCGCATCGGCGCGGAAGCGGCGAAGTGTGTGTCTGCTGATCAGATGCCGTTGGATGTTGAAGGTGTTGTAGATCGCCGCGTGGGTGGTGAGAAATCTCCGGGCTGAGGCTTCCCACGCAGGACTCACCACCGTTCCCAGCGGGAAGGCACCTCCGCCTTACGCCGAGCCTGGGTCCTACGGGAAAGGTGGTGCCGCTTAGGTGACTCGAACTGGCCTGCACCCGGTGTCCGCGAAACCGGGTGCAGGCCACTGCTCGCGCCCCTAACGTCGAATCGAAGAGCTCACGCCTCAGCCCGGGCCCCACGATCAGGGTACAGAAGAGACAGCCACTCGGCGACGATCGCCGGCCGCGCCTGACCCTCCACTTCCACCGTGCTTTCGCGCTTGATCATGAAACCGTCCCCCTTGGCTTCAACCGAAAGAAGCCGTTCGTGCAATCGCACTCGAGCGCCCGCGGGTACTGGCGCCGGAAACCGGATTTTGTCGAAGCCGTAGTTGATGGCGCTGGCGACCCCGTCCTGCGGCACGATCTGCTCGGCCATTGTGGACATCATCGACAAGGTGAGGAAACCATGCGCGATCGGCCCGCCCATCTCACGCGTGGCGCGCTCGACATCGATATGAATCCATTGTCGGTCGCGCGTCAGGTCGGCGAACTGGTTGATCATGGTTTGATCGATCTGGATCCAGTCGGAAACGCCCAGAGACTGTCCCACACGCTCGCGCCACCGCGCCTCGAAATCCTTCGCCATCTGATCCTCCATGAACGGCAGAAAAAACTGTCGACATTTTGTATCACTTTTGCAACCATGCTTTGCGACGCTTCGGGGCGTTGGGTGTTTCCGGCGGAGCGACTTCGTGACGATACCGGACGACCCGGATCGACGACGGGCCAAGCTGTGGATGGCGCGGCTCAACGCAGCAATGCCGGCTTTTGGCGAAGTGCGCGCTATCCGCGGCTTCGCCACCGGCCGCTCCAATCCCACCTATCTCGTGGAGGCGCACTGCGGGTCCTATGTGATGCGCAAGAAGCCGGATGGCCCTCTGCTGCCCACGGCTCACCAAGTCGAACGGGAGGCCCGGATTCTGCAGGCCCTTGAACCGACCGGATTCCCGGCACCCCGCGTCCTGATGGTCCAAACCTCGCCAGACCAAGCCATCGGTACAGCCTGGTATGCCATGACGTTCGCATGCGGACGACAGACCGAGGATGCCGATCTGGGTCTTCTGCAGCCCGCAGAAAGACGACCCGCCTACCTGGACATGATTACGGTTCTGGCGCGTCTTCACCGCCTGGACTGGGTCGGTCTGGGCCTCGGCGACCTGCGCAGACCGGGCGGCTTCGTTTCTCGTCAGGTTCGGCGCTGGGCGGGCCAGTTGGATCAGGTCAGCCCGGCCCCGTGCGATGATCTGGTGCAGTTGGCCAGGGAACTGGAAAGCTGGACCCCTGAGGCAGCCGACTGCCTGATCCACGGCGACTATCGACCCGGCAACCTGATCTTCAATAGCGGAGCTCCGCGAATCGAAGCTGTCTTGGATTGGGAGTTGGCGGCGATCGGCGATGCGTTCTGCGACCTCGCACATGCCCTTCTTCCGTTCCGCTTGAACAGCGCGGACGGAGGCTTGGCCGACAGACCTGTCGATCGCCTCGGACTGCCGGACGAGGAGGAGTTGATCGCGGCCTATGTCGCGGCCGGCGGAGCGCGACCTGGCGCGGACTGGCCGATGTACCTCGCCTTCGCCAGCTTCCGCGGAGCGGCTATTGCTCATGGCGTCAGGGTACGCGCCGAGGCGGGCCAGGCGGCCGTCTCTGAGATCGCCGCGGCTGAACGCTGGGCTGCTCGCCTAGCAGATCTGGGACGAGCGCTAATGAGCAAACCTCTGGGTTAAGGCGAGATCTGATCGCCGATGGGTGGTCAGCGCCGGAATTGATGAACGAAGGACCAGGTCGCCTCGCTCGAGTCGAAGTCATTGGTGGATCGGCCGCCTACACGTGCATTGAGCTCGGGCCTGTTGGACGACCGGCCGGGGAGACCATGGCCCGCGCCGACCATGCGGTACGCGACGACCGTCGCGCCATCGCGGCAGCTGGTCCAGGTGCGCGTTTCAGTGCGTATGCCGTCGGCCGGATCACGATCCTCGATCGCCCCGACCTCGACGTCCTCGCCGCAGCCGTTGTTCCTCAGCCAGAACGAGATGGTATTCTCGGCGGAGATCACGCGCCCCTGGTCGGACTGGGTGAAGGCTGCGACCGAGCCGCCTTCAGGAGGCATCAGGGGATCGGCGGTGCCGTGCATCATCAGCAGTGGCAACGGTCGGGTCGGCCGACATTGCGCGGCTAGGGGCTCGGGCAGGTTAGCCACCATGGTCACCACTGCCGCAAAGGTGTCCGTCGCTTCGCAAGCCAGTCTGAAGCTCATCATTCCGCCGTTGGAGCCTCCGGAAAGATAGACGCGGTCGGGATCGGCCAGGCCGTCAGCGATCAGACGATCGATCATCACGCGGAAGAAGGCGACATCATCTGCATTCTGCTGACGCTCCAGCAGGAAGGAGGTGTCGCGACCGTCGTTCCATCCATTGCCCAAACCCTGAGGGTAGACCACGACGAAACCCTCCCGATCGGCGATGGCATTGAAGCCGGTCTGGGCCGCTCGCTGGAGCGCCGTCCCGTTACCGCCATGCAGCACGAACAGCAACGGTGCCGGACCGTTCAGGGAGATTGGGCGATGCATGTAGTAGGTGCGTTCCACGTCGCCTACGCGAACGTTTTCCATTGAAAGCTCAGCGCGGACCCGCGCGATCGCAGCTTCCAGTTCCGGCGAGGAGCCTCGGGAGAGTCGGCCGGATTGGGCGGCGGATGACTCGACGCAGGCTGTCAGTGCGAGGCCGAGCACCAGTAATGTGAGCCGAGCGATCATTTCAGTTCTCCTGTACTGCCTGAGGAATCCCACTGTGCATTGCGCGAAGCTCGCGCTTCAGCACCTTGCCCAAGAGGTTGCGCGGGAAATCATCGTCCTGTCGTTCGATGGCGCTGATATGCTGGTACCGAGCCAGTCTGGCGTTGGCGAAGTGACGGATAGACTCGATGTCTACCGCGTTCGGACGGACGCGCACCAACGCGAGGGGCGTTTCGCCCCATTTCGGATCCGGGATCGCGATTACCGCGACGTCGACGACATCCGGATGTTCGAGCACTACGGCCTCGATGTCCGAAGCGAAGACATTTATGCCGCCGGAGACGATCATGTCCTTCTTCCGGTCCGTGATGGTCAGATACCCCTCATGATCCAGACGGCCCATGTCGCCCGTGCGGATAAACAGCCGCCCATCGTCATCGCGCCAGACGATTTCGGCAGTGGCGTCCGGACGATTCCAGTAGCCCCGCATGATGCCGGCAGAGCGGCCGACGATTTCGCCCACCTCGTCGGGGGGTAGGGGGCGATCTGCATCGTCCAGCACGGCGATCTCAACCCCGACCATCGGCCGCCCGACTGTTGCCATATGGGCCGCGACATCCTCCGGCTTCAGTACGGTGGAGATGCCCTCGGTCAATCCGTACAGTTCCATGATCTTGCCGTCGAAAAGCGCGGTCGCTCGCAGCTTCAACGTGGGCGACATCGACGATCCTGCGGAGATCAGCAGTTTGAGCGCGTGAAGATCAGTGGGTGAGTTTTCGAGCCGTTCCGCGAGGGCCTGGATCTGCGTCGGGACGGCGAAGGCATGGCTGACGCTTTCCCTTTCGAGCAATTGAAGGAAACGCGCGGGCTCGAACCGTTTGAGGAGCACATTGATGCCGCCGACCGCCAGGGTCGGCAGAAGAGTCATCCAGGTGCCATTGGTGTGCAGCGGCGTGGAGATCAGATTGACCGTGCTCTGGTCCATCCGAAACTCCAACGCCAGGCCGAGGGCGAAGTCGGTTCGCAGGCGATGATCGTGAACGATGCCTTTGGGAACGCCAGTCGTGCCGGAACTGTAGATGATGTTGCACAGGTCGTCGGGCTCAAGCGCGACGGCGCTTGGGCCATCGGCCGGGGCACCGGCAACGAAATCCCCTACGCTGATCCAGTCCGGCCGAGCGAAATCCAGCGCAATGCGTCGGCGCGCGGGCCACGCTTGGTCGACTTCCGCGACCGCGGCGTCAGCCAGGCCCGCCAGGAGTTCGCAGGCGATCATCCATTCAGCGCCGCTGTCGCGGATCAGATGAGCCGCCAGGGCCGGGGTGAGCATCGGCGACAAGGGCGCAGCGACGCCCCCGGCCCGAAGAACGCCGAGGAGCGCGACCACGGCGGGCACCTGGGACAGGGCCAGGAACGCGACCCGGTCGCCCTTGGCCAGACCATCGGCGATCAGGGCGCGCGACACTCCCGCGACCCGCTTGTCGAGTTCCCGCCAGGTGACACGTTCGCGCTCGTCGACCAAGGCTAGATCGCCGCCGCGATGTTTGGCGAGCATGGCCACGGTTTCCGGCAGGGATACGAACACTCGCGGCAGCACAGGCCCTCCGTACGTTTCTGAATACACCTTGCCATCGAACTGTAGCCAGTTTTATGTGGAGGGGTGAGGATTTTAAATGAGCAAGGCCTATATTGTCGGTGCCTTTATGACCGCGTTCGGCAAGCGGCCCGACATCAGCTTCAAGGCTCTGACGGCCGAAGCTTACGAGGGTGTTCTGGCTGACGCCGGGCTTCCGGACGGTGCCGAGATCGCCAGCACCTGGTTCGGAAACTGCGGACTGCAAGCCGTCGGTCAGGGCAGCGTAAGAGGTCAGATATGCCTGTCTCCCCTCGTCGCCTCGGGGCGTTTTCCCGTGTCAGTCCCGGTGATCAATGTCGAGAACGCCTGCGCAACCGGCTCGACGGCCTTCCATGGGGCGTTGACGGATATCATATCCGGCCGCGCCCACGTTTCCCTGGCGCTTGGGGTGGAGAAACTGTTCAATCCGAACCCGTCGCCCCAAAGCCTCGCAGGCTTCATGGCTGGGGCGGACATGCTCGATCCGGAGCGCTGGCAGGGCTACTATCGCGAGGTCGGCGAAGCGCTCGGCCACCCCTTCGTTCTTGGCTCAGACCGCAGCCCATTTATGGACACCTACGCCATGCAGGCGCTGTGGCATATGGGTGCACATGGCACGACCGAGCGCCAGATCGCCGCCGTCGCCGCCAAGAGCCACAACAACGGCGCGCTCAATCCAAAAGCCCAGTATCGGTTCCCCATGACGATCGAGGAGGTGCTCGCTGATCGGGCGGTGACCACACCCTTCACCCGCGCCATGTGCTCGCCGATCGGGGATGGGGCCGCAGCGGTCCTGGTAGCCTCCGAATCCTTCGTGGGTGCCCTGTCCGGGTCTCAGCGAATGCGTTCGATCGCGATCCGCAGCAGCGTCCTCAGGACCGGAACCTATCGCCCCCCCGAAGCTCTCGGCGTCGTGGCAAAAGCCGCCGCCGCCGCTCTCGCCGAGGCCGGGCTCACCCCCGACGACATCGATGTGGCTGAGGTCCATGACGCCACGGCCTTCTCGGAGATATCGAAAGCCGAGGCGATTGGCTTCTGTCCTGAGGGCGCGGGCGGCCCTTTGGCCGAATCAGGAGCCACCGGCCTGAACGGCCGGATTCCTTTGAACCCCTCCGGCGGCCTGGTTTCCAAGGGCCATCCAGTCGGTGCCACCGGTCTGGCCATGCTCAGCGAGATCGTCGAACAGCTGCGAGGTGAGGCGGGCGCTCGCCAGGTGGCGAGCGCGAGGATCGGGTTGGTGGAGAACGGCGGCGGCGTTCTGGGGTTTGATGAGGCTGTCTCGGCCCTGTCAATCTTGGAACGGGTTCGTTAAAAGTGGTGACACTTTTTGTTCAAACGGCTTGCAAGATCTTGGTAGCCTTGTGAGGCGTTATCGAAAAACAAAAACAGGGGAATAACATGAGCACGGGCGACCTCGCCGCCGGCCACCGGGCCGTGCCGCCGGACTACGACAGAGCGGCCGCTTGGACGCTCACGCTTTTGCTGTCCGCTTGCCTGACCCTGGCCTACATTGATCGAGCCGTGATCAATCTGCTCGCGCAGTCGATCAAGACTGATCTGAACATCTCGGACACTCGGCTGGCCCTGCTTCAGGGTTTGGCATTTACCGTCAGCTTCACCTTGGCCACTGTGCCCGGAGGCTGGTTGGCCGACCGGTTCGATCGCCGCCGCCTGATCGCCTTGGGCGTGGTCGCCTGGAGCGTAATGACCGGTCTGTGCGGTCTGGCTCAGAATTTCGAGATGCTCTTCCTGGCCAGGGTTGGTGTGGGTCTGTTCGAGGCTGTACTAACACCCTGCGCCTTGGCGATGATCGCCGCCGCCTTGCCGGTCGGACCGCGTGCCACTGCAATGAGCGTCTATCATATGGGCACCGTGCTGGGGGTGGGCCTGTCGCTAATTCTGGGCGGGCTTTTGTTGGAGTGGCTGGGTTCACCCGCGGCACCGGTCATCATGGGGCTCGGCAATTTCGCTCCATGGCAACAGACCTTCCTTTTGCTTGCTCTCCCTGGTTTTGTGTTGGCGGCCGTTGTGCTGTTCTTCGCTCGTGAACCGCGCCGGGCGGTCGAGGCCCGGCCCGCCGATGCGCCGCGTGGACTTGCGCCTTTCATGAAGACGCATGGCGCAGTGTTTATGGCAGTCACCGCTGCCATGACCCTGATGCTTTCTGCCGTGGCCGGCGCTACCGCATGGGCTCCGATTTTCCTTGTCCGCGACTGGGGGCTTTCGCCGGGCGAGATCGCCCGCACCTATGGACCAATTTCGGTGGTCTTCGGCCTGGTAGGCACCTTCTTTGGCGGTTGGCTGGCGAGCCGGCTGGCGCGCAGCGGGCGCGGTGACGCATCCCTTCGCGCCACCCTTTTCGCCGCGGTGGGCGCGACCCTGTTCGGCGTGTTGGTCTATCAGACCGACCGCGGCGCGCTTGGCTGGTCGGCTCTTGCGGCCATCACCTTCTTCGCGCCGATGCCGTTCGGTGTAGCCTTCGCTATGTTGGCCGATCTCACGCCACCTGAAATACGCGGTCGGATAACCGCAATCTACGTATTCGTCTTGAATGCGGTCGGCCATACCTTGGGTCCGCTGATGGTCGGTCTGACCAATGATACGCTGTTTAAGTCCGAAGCTGCCTTGGGTTGGTCTCTGGCCCTGCTTTGGGCGGTATGCGGTGGAGCCGCGATTGTCATTCTCAGTCTGGCTACCAGAGGTTACCGCCGTGCAGCCGGTGGAGAGGCCTGATGACCCCGCCGATCGAGGAGCGTAACGTCAACGGAAGTCGTGTCTGGATCAGCGAGCGGCCAGGAGCACCGTTGATGGTCCTGACCCGCATGGCACCGGGTGGAATGGGGCTGTGGAACAGGATTTGGCCGCGGCTGGCAGAGCATTTCACCGTAGCCAATTTCGACCTGCCGGTCCCGCCCTTCAACAAGGGTGACGATCCGCGCGACGTCTATCGCGCGCTCGGCCAGTCGGTGATCGAAACGGCGGAAGCGCTGGGCCATCCGCGCTTCCATCTTTTCGGTTGGACCGGCGGGGCCCAAGTCGGTCTGAGGATGCTGGTCGAACAACCGGAGCGACTGCTGTCCTGCGTGCTGCTGGGTGCTATCTACGAGCCAGAGGAACAGCGACCGCTTGCTTACCAGCTCGAGATGCTGCGGCGTATGCTCGGCCGCGACAACAGCGACGCAGACCTCGACTTCTACACACGCTTCTGGATTCTTTCGAGCGTATCGCCGGAGTGGGCCGAAAAACACTGGGACGAGATCGACCAGCTCGTGGCCCGTCGTTTGGCGGCCGATCGCGGGCGGCTGGACCCCGCCACCGTGTTCGACTGGCTCACCTCCATGCGACGCCAGTCCGTCACGGAGGCAGAGCTGGCGCAGGTGAGAACACCGACGCTGCTGCTGGCTCCTGCCCTCTCGGGCTGGCCGCCGCTGCACTGGGTGCGCCGGCTTCACGCCGCCATGCCCTCCGCGGAACTAGCCGTCATTCCGCGCGGGCAGGATTTCGCCCTGATCGAGGATCCGGACGCGGTGATGGCTGCTGCCGGCCCGTTCCTGCGCGCTGCGGCGAGCGCAAAGTCCCGTTCGATTGATCTGGCCGAGGCGGACCGACGCACCGTCTTGTCTGAAGGGACCCGGATCGACGTGGTCGAGCCAAGCGCCGACAAGGCTGTCGTCTTCCTGCACGGCTGGCTGATGACGCCGGAGATCTGGGCACCAGCAATGGCGGCGTTGAGTGATCGGGTGCGGGTGCTCGCGCCGTGGGCACCGGCCCATGGCGGCTCCAGCGCCCTGTCGCTAGAGGCCAGTCTGGACGAATGGGCCCTGTCCCTGGCCGCGATGCTGGAACGGCTGGGGGTAAAGAAGGCGATCCTGGTCGGTCATTCGATGGGCGGGATGCAGGCCCTCGCGCTGGCGGAGCTGCGACCGGATATGGTGGCCGGGCTTGTACTGGTCGGATCCCAGATCGAATCCTGGCCGGAGGATCGACGCCTCGAAATGGGCCGCGCGGCCGACGCCCTCGCCGTCGCATGGTCCGAGGATCTTGCGAGTGAGCTAGCGAAGACCTTGGTCGGCGACGCCTTCCTTGCCGACAATCCTGCCTGGATCGGCAGTTGGTTCCACACGGTTTCGGGTTGGGATCTACCCGGCCATTCCAGTCTCGCGCGAGCGGTGGCGAATCGACCGGACCGGAGCAACGCATGGAGGGCATTTACGGGTCCGCGCATGATCGTCCACGGTGGAGCGGATAGAGCGATATCCGTTGCGGTCGCCCAAGCCGCAGCCACCTCGGAAAGCTGCGACCTTCGCGTGTTGGAGGACGTCGGTCACTGTCCACCCCTGGAGGCCCCCGACGCCTTTACCGCCCTGCTGACCAGCTACCTTGCAGAGCATGGCGTCATCGCCCGTCTCCCGCCGCCGGAGAGTGCGTGATTTCGGAGTCGCCCGGCAGGGTGGCGATCGTGACCGGGGCAGGCCAGGGGTTGGGCCGGGCCTACGCCGAGGCACTGGCAAGGCGTGGCATCGCCGTGCTGGTCGAGGACGCCGGGGTCGGCCCTGACGGCCGGGGTGGCGAAGTCGCGCTCGCGGAGAGCGTCGCCGAAGCCATTCGCCGAAAGGGTGGACGCGCCGTCGCGTGCGCGACGCCCGTCGGCGAAGCTGGGCAGGGGCAGGCCATCATTGAGACAGCCATGGATGCGTTCGGGCGGATCGACATCCTGATCAACAACGCCGGTTTCCTGCGCGACCGGAGCTTCGCCAAGATGAGCGCCGACGACATCGAGGCGATCGTACGGGTCCATCTTCTGGGCGCAATGCATGTCACCCGCGCCGCATGGCCCCTGCTCTGCGCGCAGGGCCACGGCCGGATCGTCCTGACCACCTCCAGTTCGGGACTATGGGGCGCTTTCGGCCAGGCCAATTACGACGCGGCGAAGCTGGGGCTCGTGGGCTTTATGAACGCCCTCAAACTCGAGGGAAGCCGCCATAACGTCCTGGTCAACACGATCGCCCCCCTGGCGGCGACACGCCTGGGCAACGACATCTTCCCGCCGGACGCCCTGGCCCGGATGCATCCGGACTGGATCGTCGCTCTGGTGCTGTGGCTGGCGTCTGACGCCTGCACCATCAGCGGTGAAACCATCGAAGCGGGAGCCGGACGCTACGCCCGGGTCCGGCTCACCAGCACGGCGACACGGGAGATCGCGGTCGACGGCCAGGTCGGACCGGAGCAGGCAGGCGAGGTCGTGTCGGAGCTGATGACCCTGGACACGGTGCATCCATTTCCCAACGCCGCCGATGCGGTAGCGAGACTGCTACTGGGCACCTGATCGGCTAGTTGAAAAGCTGGACGATGTGGCCGTTGATCTCGCTGTGAAACTGACGCCGGCTGGTCCAGGCTGGCGGTTGATTGGTCGTGTTCCAGTCCGCCCATTTGGCCTGCAGCCGGGCGACCACCTCCGGCCTGTCTTGCGACAGATCGGTTCTTTCGCCGGGATCGGCCGCAAGATCGTAGAGCAGGGTCCACTGGCCGAGCGCCGAGACCTCGGCCGGCACGCCGTCCGGGACCGGTTGACCCGTGACCTCGCGCTCGATGTCCTGGACTTGATCGCTTCGGTTGACCACGATCAGCTTCCAGTCGCCGTCCCGGATAACGTAGTTCGGCCCCATACGCCAATAGAGGGTTTCGTGGGGCCGGCCCGAACGCTCGCCGGTCAGATAGGGCAGCAGATTGACGCCTTCGAGCGCCGGGTCCGCGCGAGCGCCGGCGACCGCCACCGCCGTCGCGGCGATGTCGAGGCTGCTGGCGGGGGCCTCAAAGGAGCCGGGGGCTATGCGGCCCGGCCAGGACACCAGGAAAGGCACGCGGATCCCGCCTTCCCAAGGATAGGCCTTGAATCCGGACAGGGGGCCATTGCTGCACGCGCCCCTTACATAGTTGGCGCAGCCGTTGTCGCTGACGAAGACAATCAGGGTGTCGTCCTCCAGGCCCTCAGCCCGAAGCTTGGCCCGCAGTCGCCCGACACCGTCGTCCAGTGCGGAGATCATGGCGCGATAGGTCCGCGTGTGTTCGGGGAGGGAGGCAGGGAACCGCTCGGCGTAGCGCGCCGAAGCCTGGAGCGGCGTATGCGGTGCCGTGTACGCCAGATAGAGGAAGAAAGGTGAACCTTGGTGGCGATCGACAAAGGCGACCGCCTCATCTGTCAAGACATCTGTCAGATAACCGCCGACTTCGACGATGTCGCGTCCGCGATAGAGCGGCAACCGGGTGCGGTCTATCAGCCGGTCCTCGCCCACAGGCGCGCTGATATCGCCTGGCTCTAGCGTTATCAGATAGTCCGTGCCACCTGCCAGCACGCCGAAGAACTCGTCAAAGCCCCGGTCAAGCGGCTGATAGCCGGCCCCCTGTCCGAGGTGCCATTTGCCGATCGCACCGGTTGAGTAGCCCTCCTGGCGCATCCGCTGCGCCACCGTGACTTGGTCCAATGGAAGGCCGATCTGGGTGTCACGCCCGACGGGATTAAACTCGAAGCCGAACCGGTTTTGCTGCCTGCCGCTGATCAGTGCAGCGCGAGATGGTGCGCAGACAGCGGCTGTCACGTAACCTTGGGTCAATCGTGCCCCGGACGCGGCCAACGCATCCAGGTTGGGAGTGGGAATAGGCCCGCCGTAGGCCCCCAGATCGCCGTATCCCAGATCATCGGCGACGATGACGATGACGTTCGGCCTCCCGACCACCGTCGGGTCTGTGAGCACCCGCTCCGGTGAAGGCGTCGGGGCGCACGCCCCAAGAGCCAGGACAAGGGCGACGGCCAGACCCTGGATGGGGCGCGACGATAGCAGTTGCATCGATCTCATTCCTTCAGGCTTGGGGTCCCGGCGCGCGAAGCACCGTACGAAACCCGATGTGAACCGAGCCTAACGAGGCGTCGCCGGGTTGGCGGGCCGCCGGTCGGTATCGATGGCAGTAGTTGTCGGCGCACATCCAGGATCCGCCCTTGATGACCCGCGCGCCTGGGACCCAACCCGGAATGGCGGCGGCTTCCGGCCACAGATCTCCGGTCCACTCCCAGACGTTGCCAGTCATGTCGAAAAGGCCGAGTCCGTTGGCCGGAAAGCAGCCGACGGGAGCCAGGCCCGTGTAGCCGTCGTCGCCAGTGTCCGCAGCCGGAAATGGACCCTGCCAGTGGTTGGCAAGTCGGCGTCCGCCTGGCGCGGGTTCGTCGCCCCACACATATTCGCTGTCGCCACCGGCGCGCGCCGCCCGCTCCCATTCGGCCTCGGTTGGAAGATCCCGGCCCAGCCACTGCGCATAGGCCATGGCGTCTTCGTGAGCCAACAGGACAACCGGCTCAAGATCCCGACCCGCGATCCCCTCGCCATCGCCGAAAGGATCGCGCCAGCTTGCCGTCGGAGACAGGGCCCATCCGCCACCGGTGGTCGTTTCGGGCGCGAAGACTGCGCCGCCAGCCCCTTCGCGTTCGGCAACGGTCTTGTATCCCGTGGCCCGGACGAACATCCCGAACGCCTCGTTGGTGACTTCCGTCCGATCGATCCAGAAGCCTTCCACAAAGGCCGTCCGTCGGGGTCGTTCCTCGGGCTGGAAATGATCTGAACCGAGCGTCGTCTCGCCAGGCGCGACCCACGCCATCCCGTTTGACCCTGAGCCTGGAAAAGCAGCGACCGGCCTGAGACAGGGCACTCCGGCCGTTCGATGCGCTTGCGGTGCCTCAACCGGATCAGTGCAGGCTCCAAGTGCTCCGGAGACCATCGCCTGAGCGAGGGCCACGATGAGGAGTGCGCTTCGCTTCGAATGCCGCATGGGCTTAAGATTGCGCGGAAAACGGACAGTTGCAACCGAACAGGTGCCTCAATGGTAAAAATATGTCGCCATTTTTGCTGTTGCATGACGACACTCTTGGTCATTAGGTGGGTTTGAAGGAGAGGGCGATGTTGAAGCGTTTAATTCTGGGAGCCGTGCTCGCGTTAACAGCGATCGGAGGGGCTGTCGCACAAAGTCCGCCGCGCCCCAACGTCATCGTAATTCTCGCCGACGACCTCGGCCTGCCGGATTTGAGCACCTACGGCGGACCGCGGTCCGTGCCCACGCCCAACATCGACCGGCTGGCTGCGCGTGGCGTGCGGTTCACTCGCGCCTATGCCGCGGCCCCCGTTTGCAGCCCATCACGGGCCGCCCTGCTGAGCGGACGATACCCCCAGCGACATGGATTCGAATTCTTGATTCCTGAGGGACCAGACGCCGGGAACGAAGGCTTGGCACCCGATCAACGGCTTTTCTCCGAACGTCTCGCCGCAGATGGATACCGCACTGCCGCGATTGGAAAGTGGCACCTGGGGTCGACACCGGACCGCTTGCCCACAGCCAGGGGCTTCGATCGCTTCTTCGGCTTTCTGGCAGGCGAGACGGCCTACATCGACGCCGATGTCCCCGGTGTTATCAGCCGCGCCATACCCTATCTGGGCGAACGAAGCTTTCGGCGCGTGCGCGACTGGGTCCAGGTCGGTCGCCTTCAGCCCGGGGACGAGACCCTCGAGATTCTGGATAACGACGATCGCTACCTCACGGATGTCCTGACCGATGAGGCGGTGTCCTTTATCGGTGAAAGTCAGTCCACCGACCCCTATTTCCTCTATCTCGCCTACAGCGCCCCGCACTCGCCGTTTCAGACAACCGAGGCCTACGAGGCCCGCTTCGCGCACATCGACGACCCACTGCAACGAACATACGCCGCGATGATCTCGGCCCTCGACGACGGGGTGGGCCGGGTGCTCGATGCGGTGGAACGGTCGGGCCAGGCGGAGAATACATTGATCGTGGTCACCTCCGACAACGGTGCGGCGACCTATCTCGGGATATCGGACTGCGAAACGCTGAGCGGCGGCAAGCTCAGCAATTTCGAAGGTGGATCCCGGGTGCCGTTCATCGCCAGTTGGCCAGCGCATTGGCCCCAGGGGATATCCGAACACCGGAACATCTCGCAGATGGACATCGCAGCCACGGCTTTAGCGGCCGCTGGGTTGGAACCTGCCCTGCCGCTCGATGGCGTGGATCTGACCTCCGCACTTCAGCCTGGGGCCGAAAATGAAGCGGTGCACGAGACCCTTTTCTGGCGCACCGGACAGGAATCTGCCGTGCTCGCCGGGGACTGGAAGCTGATCCAGAACAGTCGGCCGGGCGCAGTGCCCTGGCTGTTCAACCTCGCGGACGATCCCACCGAGAGCCGGCTCCAGACATTCGCCCGGCGCGACGTGGTCGCCGACCTGCGGGGACGCTACGCCGCCTGGGAAGCCCAGATGCAGGCTCCTGCCTGGCCGTCGAAGGGGACCGTTCAGGTCTTCCAGTGCGGTCGCAACTCATTCCAGGATCAATAGGGACAACCGCGAAGATGCTGTTTTCTTTTTCCGAACGAGCCCTTGAGCTTCGCGACCGGGTCCGGCGCTTCATGACAGACCGTGTCCTGCCGGCCGAAGCCCGGTTTGCTTCGGAAACGGAAGGCGAGCGACGCTGGACCACCCCGCCGATCCTTGAGGAGCTGAAGGCGGAGGCCCGCGCCCAGGGGCTCTGGAATCTCTTTCTTCCGGACAGTCCATTCGGTGCCGGCCTAAGCAATCTCGATTACGCCATCCTTGCCGAGGAAATGGGCCGGGTGACCTGGGCACCGGAAATCTTCAACTGCAATGCCCCGGACACCGGCAACATGGAGGTGCTGATCCGATACGGCACCGAAGCCCAGAAAGCTCGCTGGCTGGAGCCGCTCCTGGCCGGCGAAATCCGGTCCTGCTTTGCCATGACGGAACCCGCCGTCGCCTCGTCCGATGCCACCAATATCGAGACGCGCATCTCACGGGACGGCGACGATTACGTCATCAACGGCCGCAAGTGGTGGACCACGGGGGCAATGAACGCCCGCTGCGAGATCGCAATTCTAATGGGCAAGAATGACCCTGACGCCCCGCGTCATCAGCAGCAATCGATGATCCTCGTTCCCATGAAGTCCAAGGGCATCGAGATCGTGCGCGGCTTGACAACGCTTGGATTCGATGAGCCGCCGCACGGTCACGCCGAAGTCGTTTTCGACAATGTGCGGGTGCCGGCCGAGAACATGCTGTTGGGCGAAGGTCGCGGATTCGAGATCGCCCAGGGCCGTCTCGGGCCTGGACGCATTCACCACTGCATGCGCCTGATCGGCCTGGCCGAGCGTGCACTGGAAGCCATGTGCGTCAGAGCGGGTCAGAGGGTCGCATTCGGCAAACGACTTCTCGACCAGGGCGTGATCCGTCAGCAGATCGCCCTGTCTCGGCTGGAGATCGATCAGGCGCGGCTGCTGACACTGGCGGCCGCGCACAAGATGGACGTCGGCGGCAACAAGGCCGCCCGGATGGAAATCGCCATGATCAAGGTGGCCGCGCCTCGCATGGCTCAATCCGTGCTGGACCGCGCCATTCAGGTTCACGGCGGTGCCGGCCTGTCGCAAGATTTCTTCCTCGGCTACGCCTTCACTGCGGCGCGTATCCTGAGGATCGCCGACGGGCCCGACGAGGTGCATCTGGAAACAATCGCGAAGACCGAACTATCAAAGGCTGCCTGACGCCGCGAAGGTCAGGCCAGAAGCGCGGCAGGGCCGGCATCGCCGACGCCGTCTTCGGCCGTCGGAAAGACATCGCATCGGGAGGGGATCAGGCCGACGAAATGGCGGTGGAAATAGCGCGCCGCCGCCCGTTTGCCGGCGGCATAGTCGACATCGTCGTGGCGGGCAGCGGCCGGAGCTTGGAGCAGCCACATCCAGGCGACGACCAGATCGCCAACGATCTCCAGAAAGGGCGTGGCGGCGGCGAGCGCCACCCGTCGGTCGGGCTCTTCTGTCAGCCGTTGGTGAAGCGCCTCGATCGCGTCCAAGGCCTTCAGGATCGTCGCCGCGATGCCCCACGGGTCGGAAACAGTCTCCCCATCCCTGCGTATCTCGGTAAACACAAGGCCCAGGCCGACTTCGGCCGTTGAGGATGGCGACCCGCGCAGCAGCCCGATGGCCTGGATGCCCGTCGTGCCCTCGTGAATCGCATTCAGGCGCTGATCACGGAACCAACGCTCGACCGGATGGTCGCGGACATAGCCCGCGCCGCCCAGCACCTGAATGGCCAGCGAGTTGGACTCGATCCCGCGCTCCGCGGGCCAGGATTTGATGATGGGCGTCAGCGCATCAAGCAAACGCGAGGCCCTCAGACGCACGTCGGCCTCGGGATGAGACTCGGCGTCATCGAGCAGGCGCGCGCCGAAAAGGCACAGGGCAAGACCGCCTTCCGCAAACGCCTTCTGCCGCAGGATCATCCGAGCAACATCGGGGTGTTCGATGATCGGGCTCGCCACGCCCGTCGGAACGTTAGGTGCCCTCCCCTGCCGACGTTGCGAAGCATATTCGGCGGAATAGGCATAGGCCGCGTATGCGGTCACGGCGGCACCGGCACCAACGCCGACCCGCGCCTCGTTCATCATCTGGAACATCTGCGGCAGGCCGTTATGCAGCCGGCCAAGCAGGACCCCCTCGCAGTCGTCATCCTCGCCGAAGCGGAGCGCGCAGTTGGTGGTCGCGCGGTGCCCGAGCTTGTGGTTCAGGCCGATCAGGCGGACGTCGTTGGACGGTCCCACCCTTCCAGCCTCGTCGAGCTTGTGCTTCGGGACAATGAACAGCGAAAGGCCGCCGGCACCCGACGGACCGCCGTCCACACGGGCCAAGACCATATGGATGATCGTGTCTGACAGGTCATGGTCGCCGCCCGAGATCCACATCTTTTCGCCGCGAATGAGCCAGCGGCCATCGGGTGCCAGCCGGGCGGATGTCCTGACCTCGGACAGTGACGATCCGGCTTGCGGTTCCGACAGGCACATCGTGCCCAGCCAGCGCCCCTCCAGCATCGGCGGCAGGTAGCGCGCGCGCTGAGCATCATCGCCGAAGGTCGAGACCAATCGAGCCGCCGCCGCCGTCAGAAAGGCGTAACCCATGGCGGGATTGTCGACCGACGCGAACACCATCTGACAGGCGCTGGCGATCAAATGCGGCAGTTGACTGCCGCCGTTCTCGACATCGAAGGCTGCCGCGATGAAGCCGCCATCGCAATAGGCGCGAATCGCCTGCTTGAGCGGGGCCGGTGTCACCGCCCGCCCGTCCACGACCCATGGTTCGGTTTCGTCGAGCTCGGCGGAAAACGGCGCAAAATGGGACGCAGCGATGCGTCGCGCGAGATCAACAACGCCCTGATACTGTTCGAGATCATGCCCCGAGAAGCGCGCACGAGTCAGTAAGGTCCCGGCGTCCAACCAATCGAAGACCAGAAACTCAAGCTCGCGTGCTGGCAGCATTGACCATCTTTCTGTCAACATTTTTGATATGAATGCCGACATTTTTTGACAGGTCAACGGCGGAATGCTCCGAGAGTGTCACGGCTTTTCGCCGCTCGACGCGAGGGTTCGGCTCCACTATTTGTCCGGTTTGATCGAGGAGCCCCGATGAAAGCTGTTCAGCCCAATACTCCGCCGGACCTCGCAGCAAAGATCCGCGAGCTGATTCAAACTGGTCACTACGGCCCGGGCGATCACCTCGGAACGGTCGAACTGGCGGAGCGGTTCGGTGTCAGTCGCGGTCCGGTGCGCGAAGCGCTGAGGCTGCTGGAGTCACTGAACCTGATCCGCGTGGTGCCCCAGAAGGGGGCGTTTGTCGTGGCACTCGAAGATCAGGAGGTTCAGGACGTCCTCGGGGTGCGCGAAGTGCTGTTCGCCATGCTTGCCGAACGGTCGGCCGTGCTGGCGACCGATGAGGACCACAAGGCGCTTTATGAGCAGCTCGATCTACTGTCAGCGCTCGCCCGCGATACGGATGTTCAGCCCCGCGCTTTTCAGGAGGCCAGCTACGCCTATGTCGGGATCCTGTTCCGCGCCGCCCACAATCAGCGTCTGGTGCGCCTGATCAATGATCTGACGGAGGGTGCCGGCGCGCTCTACGGCCATCTCAGCTTCGCGACGCGCGAAATGCGCCAGGCGGAGCTGCGGGGATATCAGGCGCTCACAAGAGCGATTGTCGCCGGGCAACCACAAAAGGCTTTCAGCCTAGCGCGCGAGATGCATAGTCGGGGAGTGGAGCGCGCTCGCGAGCTCCACGCTTTGATGCCGGGCCGCGCATCGGGCCAGGTCCTGCGGGGGCGGCGCACGCGACGGGCGGCACACGGCGAACGCCCAAATCCATGAGTGTACGGCGTTCGCTGGCGCAATCCGGCAACACCCAGATGGAAGTGGCGACATTTGTTGGCTTCACTGTTGGCAAACAACGTCAGACGCGCTTAGGCTCCTTTTCAAGAATCCCGCAGCGGACTTATGTCCAAGGGAGCGAGAAGATGAGGTCCACGCGCGTACGTCTGTCCGTATCCATCAGCGCACTGGCGTTGAGCCTCTCCGCTTGGGGCGGGATGGCCCAAGCCCAGACGGCGAGCAGTCAGGACGCCGCTACGGAGGTCGAGGAAATCATCGTCACGGCGCGCCGTCGGGCGGAGACCCTGGATCAGATACCCGCCTCCGCCGATGTTGTGCTGGGCGAGCAACTCGACACACGCGGCGTGGATAGCGGCAAGGATCTGACCCGCCAGGTAGCGGGGCTTCAGGTAATCGACAATGGCACCGGCGTCAGCGACGAATTCGTGATCCGGGGCGAGGGCAATACGCGCCAGAATAACGCCGAATCTGGCTCCGGACTTTATCGCGACGGCATATTCGTGCCGGGCGGAAACATCGGCGGACGGAACTATGTGGCCGCCGACTTCTTCGACATCGATCGGGTCGAGATTCTGAAGGGACCTCAGGGTTCCTATTTCGGACGCAACGCCCTTGGTGGGGCGGTCAATATCCTCACCGCCCGTCCGCGTCCGACCGCCGGCGGGCGAATCGCCGCAGAGACGGGTGCAAACGCGTACATCGGCCTGGAGGGCGTAGCCAATCTTCCGCTGGACGCCACGACCGCGGCACGGCTGGGTGCTTTCTACAACGAGCAGACCGAGGGCTTCTACACCAGCTCGATCGACGGCCGTTTCCTGGATGTCCGCGAGTCTTGGGGGCTGCGAGGTTCGGTCTCGTTCCAGCCCACCGAGCAGTTCAGCGGCTGGGTCATGGTCGAGCACGGCTCGGAAGACGCCCCGCGTCCCGAGGTCTTCGAGGAAGTTCTGGCCGTCAACGACCCCCCGTTTAACAATCCGGGGCCGACCGGTTTCTCCATTCCCCGTTTCAGGAAGCCGATTGGTAGCGAACAGCGGTTCACGCGGGACACGACGACCACTATCGCCGATCTGAGTTACGCCTTCGATGGCGTCACCCTTCAATCGCTTACGGGCTACCGATCGCGTGAAAACACTTCGACTCAGGACCTGGATTTCAACGCGGCCCAGGCGGTGCAGCGCGCTCTGACGATCACCGGACCCGCCGAAGAGGATTTCGAGCGGTTGGTTCAGGATGTGCGACTGATTTCCGATGACGCCCGGCTGAATTGGCTGATCGGGTTCGAATACACCAAGGTCGACAGCGACTTCGCAAGTAGCGTGCTGCCCGATGTTCCGACGGTCCTTCCGGCGGGCTGCGCCGGCAATGTCTGCACACTGGCAACCGCGCAGACGGCGGCCCGAAACGCCTATAGAGTGGTGGCGTCAACTATCGACGACACTTCTTACGCCTCTTATGGCGCAGTGAGCTATGACCTCACAGATCGCCTCGAGATATCGGCGGACTTCCGATATACGACGGATGAGCGAACCTTCCTCAGCCTCGAAACTCGGCGGCTCGACAATCCTGCGACTCCTGCCAACGAGCAGATCCAGTTCCTTATCAACAGGACGATTGACTACGACGTTTTCACGCCCGGGGTGTCCTTGAGGTGGGGGGTCACGCCGACGATGAACGCCTATGGCCGGATCGCGACCGGCTATCGCGCGGGCGGGTTCAATAATGACCCGGGTGAAACCAACGATGGGGTGTCGGCCACGGCACTCCCGCCAAGCTATGATCCTGAAACCATCGTATCCTACGAAGCTGGCCTAAAGGGCCGCTCAGGGGGCTTCGGACGCTTCGAACTCAATGTCTATTACAACGTCAAGCAGGACACCTTCATCAACTATGCGGTGGTTGTCGGCTGCGGTGCGGTTCCGCCTGTAGGCTGCCCGGCCAACACGGCCCGCAATGTCGGCGCGATCCGCAATGCCGGCGAATCCTGGCAGGCGGGCGCGGAAGTGGAATGGGGCGGATCCTGGGAGGGATGGGACGCTTTCCCCGGCCGCATAATCTACAATTTCGGTCTGGCATGGGCCGACGGTGAGTATAACGAAGGCATAGTCTTCACCAATTCAGCCACCAACCCAGCAACGACTCTTGCCGTCCGCGATCTCAGCGGAAATCGTATTGCCCGCCTGCGCGACCTGACTTCAACCTCGGAGATCGGTTGGAGTGGGCCGCTCTTCGCCACAGGGCTGGACTTCTTCTTCAGTCTGATCCACCGAGGGGAGCTTGGCGGGTTCGAGGATCCGGCCAACACCTTTAAATATGACGACGTCCAGTTGGTCGACGCGGTGGCCGGTGTTCGCGGCGAAGACTGGAGTCTGGTGTTCAACGGAAAGAACATCTTCGATCATAGTTACTTCAACATCAGCCCTATCAACCAGACTTTCGGAACCCAGCAGAATGAACCGTTCAGCTGGCGTGTCCGGTTGAGCAAGAGTTTCTGACCACAAAATCGGGTAACTGATGGCCTCCCAAGCACCCGATAGCCTCGCCTGCGCTTCGCACTCATTGCCGCTCTTGAACCGGCGGTCGGTGGTTGTAAGCGCAGGCGCCTTTCTTGCCATGGCAGGGGGATCGTCGACGCGGGCGGAAGATGAGTTAGCTGTTCGCGAGGCCGTGCGCGATCTCTATATCTTTGCCTATCCGCTGCTCGAAATGGCGCGCGCCCGCGCGCGATTGTTGGCTGGCGGACAAGCGAACGTCTTTCGACACGCGACGACATTGTCAGACCACACGAGCCGACGCGTTACGACGCCGAACAACGACACCCTCTATTCGTCCGCGTGGATCGACCTGAACCAGGGCCCGGTCACTCTGACTGTTCCGGCGGCCCGAGACCGATATCTCTCGGTGGCTCTCATGGACATGTATTCGAACAATTTCGCCTACGCGGGCACGCGAGCGAACAACGGGCGCGGTGTCCAACTGAGACTCTTTGCGCCCGGCACGAGGGGAAGACGAGACGGGATCACGGCACCGACTTCCTGGGTCTGGGGGCTGGGTCGGACCTTGGTCGAAGGCGCGGACGACCTGGCCGCTGCGCGCGCCGTGCAGCACGGGCTCGGGCTCACGGGACCGGCGGCGCAACCACCGGGTGAACCTCCGGGCCGAGACGCGGGCGCGACGGCGGAGCTACGATCGATGGTCGAGTTGATCGAGGCCAATCCACCGCCCCGGGCCCACCAGGGGAGGATCAACGAGGCCCTGCGGACTGTGCTCGAAAGAGAGAACGAACCGGCCTGGTCAACCACGATCGAAGGCGGCGTGGCGGACGCACGGCGCGCCGTGGAACAGGAACCGGAGACAGCTCAGGCCTTGGCGGGTTGGCTGTATCCTAAGCCGCAACTTGGGAACTTCGGCGACGACTTTCTGTATCGCGCCTCCATCGCCCGCTGGGGCCTCGCTGCGCTGGAGCCGAGGGAGGCAATGTATATGCGCGGGGCCGGATCATCTCCAGATCGGACCTATGACGGCACTCGACTCCATCGTCTTCGGTTCGAGCCCGGCCGCCTGCCCCCGGCGCGGGCCTTCTGGTCGCTCAGCCTGTACGAAACCACGCCTGAGGGCGATCTGTTCTTCACGCCCAACCCCCTGAATCGCTACGCCATCGGCGACCGGACGCCGGGGCTCACTCGCGATGCCGACGGAGGCCTGACGCTCTGGATTGGCCCAGATCCTGGCGAGGCGCGCCGGGCCAACTGGTTGCCCGCCCCCGATGGGCGCTTCGCTCTGGTCCTGCGGGCCTATCTTCCTGAACCCGAGCTTCTCTCCGGCGACTATCGTCTGCCGCCGGTCGAGCCGTTATAGCCATCGGAACTTCGCATGAAGGCGTTGATTAGCCGGGAGCCCGGCGGACCGGACACCCTGACAATGGCCGAGCTCCCCGAGCCGGTTGCTGCCACCGGAGAGTTGGTCGTTTCCGTGCGGGCAGTCGGGATCAATTTCCCCGATGCCCTCATCATCGAGGACAAGTACCAGTTTAAGCCCCCGCGCCCCTTCGCCCCCGGTGGCGAGGTGTCCGGCGTGGTAGAGGCCGTCGGCCCTGACGTCACGGGTTTCGAAATCGGTGACCGGGTTTTCGGGCTTTGCGGCTGGAATGGGATGGCAGAACGAATCGCCATTCCTGCCTCCCGTTGCGTTCTGGCTCCTGACGACATGGATTTCGAACAGGCGGCGGCCTTTCTGATGACCTACGCCACCGCCCACTACGCCTTGAAGTTGAGAGCCGACCTCAGGGCCGGCGAGACGCTACTGGTTCTGGGTGCCTCGGGCGGCGTCGGCCTGGCGGCGGTCGAACTGGGCAAACGTATGGGCGCGCGAGTGGTCGCCGGTGTCTCGACTGAGGCCAAGGGTAAGGCGGCTCGAGAGGCTGGTGCCCATGACATCCTCGTCTACCCCGCCGACTTGGTCGACAAGGCGCAAGGCAAGGCGTTTCAAGCGGAAATTCGGGCGATCTGCGGCGAGGCGGGGCCCGACGTTGTGTTCGACCCTGTGGGTGGCCCTTATGCCGAGCCCGCACTTCGCGCGCTGGGCTGGTCCGGCCGCTATCTTGTCATCGGCTTCGCGGCGGGTATTCCATCGATCCCGCTCAACCTCGTTCTTCTCAAATCGACCCAGATCGTCGGCGTGTTCTGGGGTGCCTTCACAATGCGCGATCCCCAAGCCAACGCCGCCCTGATCGCCGATCTGCTCGACCATTGGAAGGCCGGCGGTTTGCGGCCAAGGATTTCGGAGGTCTTCGCTCTTGAGCAAGGAAGTGAGGCGATCTCCCGGCTTCTGGCGCGTCAGGCCATCGGCAAGATCGTGGTGACCGTCTGATTGGCCGCGACCAGGGCGATTCGTTGTCTGAGCGCCTGGGCGCGTTCAGCGCTGACAACCCAGGCAACACCTGCACACACTTTTGGCTCCAACACCTTGCTGGGGCGACGGATACGGTCCGCCCAAGCGTCATATGAGAAGAACCATCATGTCAGCGCTCGCCGCTTGAACGCTGGCGCTTGGGAGAGTTTGAATTGCCACGGCCAGACCTCTTTTTGCTTCCTGTGGCTCTCGGCCTGATGTTGGCCGCGACGACGAGCAAGGCGCAAGAGCGTGATCCCCTGTTCACGACGGAACAACTCGCGCGGATGGCCAATCTTTCTGCGCCGCAGGAAGCCTCGCTTGAACGCATCGACGTGGGCGGTCGCGAGCGTAGCTACTGGATCGTGCGGCCGCCGGGCTTGACCCGTCCAGCCCCGGTGGTGTTCGTCTTGCATGGCGGCGGTCCTACAGACGGCCGCGGGACCTTTCGCTACGGCCTTCATGAGCGCGGCCTGCGCGACGGCGTAATCACCGTTCATCCCAACGGTGCCGGCGGTCCGGGCTCGGGCTGGAACGATGGCAGGCAAACGTCCTTTCTGCTGGCACGCGGCGACGCGCCCGACGATGTCGCCTTCTTCAGCGCCATGATCGGCCGACTGATAGCGGATGGCTCTGCAGATCCCGACCAAGTTTATGTCACCGGCGGCTCCAACGGCGGCATGATGACGCTTCGATTGGCTTGCGAGATCAGCGATCGCCTCGCCGGTGTCGCTGCTTTCGTCGCCAACTTGCCGGAACCGCTCCAGACCACATGTCGGCCATCGAGACCGATTCCGGTGCTACTCATGAACGGTACGGCGGACGTCATGATGCCCTACGATGGCGGACCCGTTGCGCCGATCACCGGGCAGGACCGCGGCATGGTTTTGTCTACAAGGGAGACCGTCGATTTCTGGGTGCAAGCCAACGGCTGCATCGGCGATCCCGAACGCCTCGATCTTCCCGACGTGGATCCCTCGGACGGCACACGGGTGTCACTGGAGGCTCACAGAGCTTGCGCTGATGGAACCACGGTCGTCCTCTATTCGGTTGACGGCGGCGGCCATCAACTGCCGAGATTGGCGGAGGCCGGACCGAGGCAAGTTCAACCGCGGACGGCGGGCGTCTCCAGTCGCGACATCGACGGAGCGGCGGTTATCTGGACCTTCCTGCTTGGGGATCGCCCCGAAGCGCAATAGGTACCGGCGCTCTGTCAGCCCAAACTTAGCTCCGCGGAAAGGCTCGCCGCCCGCTTTGGCGGCATGGCCGGATGGGAGAGGGGTTCCCACCTGGTTCCCATTGAGTTCCCACTCCAAAGAGAGAGGTGGCAACCACCTTTCATCAATGGAATCACGTACTTTCCGGTCCGGCTCCCGCTGTTCCCGCCTGCTCGACGCTGACGACGCCTGCCCGCAGCGCGGCGCTGCCTATCCCCGGCCCCGTGTCTGCCCAGAAGGGCCTGACACAGAGATTTTGGGCAACTCGCGGGCAAGGACATTGTCTGCCTTGGATCAGCGCAGCGACCGGTCAGGGTCGTTCCGACCCCCGGTTCGAAATATGCGCCTGTGGGTTTTTTCCGCCCCCGCCGGTCCGCGAGCGCAAAGCTGTAGACTTTCGACCGCCCCCCACCCCTCAGAGAGGCCAGCCATCGGCTCCGAAGGCCTGCTGTGGGTTCATGCCCCTGGCCTCTCGGCTCTCAACGCGTTGCTGGGTGCTGTCGTGATGGGTGGCGCACAGGCTGTTGAACGGGCCTGCGAAGAACCCTTTTTCCGTCTGCTTGGACTTCTTGTCGACGTGGTTGCAAATGGTGGCAGGGGTGACCCTTCCGCCCTCCTGGCACATAGCGCAGAGGGGATGGGCTGATAGCTGGTCCTTGCGGGTCCGCTGCCAACGGCGGGTATTGTAGAGCCTGCGGTACTCCAGGGCTTCCGCGCTTCTGTCGTCTCGTCTCCCTGTGCTGGCCATCGCCTTGGCTCCTGACGTGACCCCCGTTTCTCATCCAGCCAGAACGAGAGTCCTTGGGTGATCTGAGCTGGGGTTGGTGGGGTTGGCAAGAGGCCGGTCTGCGCAGCTTTCAACTCGCGCAGCAGG
>VYLP01000190.1_pt1 | contig 25280 bp, 29 predicted proteins | sample 5114311 | NCBI WGS metagenome assembly VYLP01 (sample SAMN12291775, study PRJNA351875) | freshwater metagenome | isolation source: freshwater lake | place: USA: Michigan, Lansing Lake | collected 2013-08-14 | reverse complement strand
TACGAGTGTACATAACTGTTCCGAAGCGAAATGCATTTATTATGGGTGGAGTAAGTGCAAACCAGATGCTGTCAGCTAAATGAAACTCTCCAGTCGTAGATACATGAAAAACGAGTGTCTGCGTTTCACCTGCTTTCAGTCGCAGAGTTTGACTTCCATCTTCGAATTTAATAGGTTTGCTACCATATCCATAACGAAAGAAACGATCTATATTTTCCCAATATGTCAACTTACCTCCCATGATATAATCGCCTGGCTCAAAATGTAATTTGACTTCGCCATCTAAATCAACCTGTCCAATGAATAGCTCTGATCGGTGATCAAATCCATCCCACCTTTCGTGTGCCCCCCTCCAAATCAGCAAATCAAGCTTACATTGGTAGTCAGCATTAGCAGCTAGATTATCGCCTACTTTCTTAACGACGATACGAAGTGTCGAAGTAGCTTTATCTTTATCATATAAATAAGTTTCCTTCCGAATAATCTCAGGATCGATTATACACGAATTTACGAAATACAGTAAATAAGCCAATAAAAGTAAATTTTTAAAGCATTGCATTATAAGTACGAATAACACCTTCGGTCAAGCTTATGCTTGCTGATAATGGGAAGAGGGACATTGGATACTTGGGAAAGGTCATGCCCAATGCTGTCCAACTTAATCCCAATGCGTCTTGCGTAGCTAAGCTTGCACCTATACCTACTAATCCAATAGCCTGGGAACCAGTCATGCTAATTGTAATAAGTCCTCCATTAACTACCATTCCGTTTGCGAGAGAGCCTTTAATAATAGGAGTCCAATACCAATTTGCTAAGTATTTACCCGACATGAATCCAGCACCGAAAAACCAGGCACCTAAAGCAAATCCAATTGCACCACCCAGAAACCCTCCTGCCCTTGCTGATTTTTCATTCCAACGGATATGATTTGGCGAAGATGTTCCAAGTCCACCTAAGCTATATCCCGTGATAGAAGGTCCCAATGCTTTGCCAGCCGTGCTAAAATCATTCATATTCCATTTATTCCAAGATTTATACAAAACATTATTCCAATATTGATTAATCGAGTTTCCAAGCGATTTCCCGAAAATTCCAGAGACACTTTTTGCAAATCCAGAGCGATCGTATGCTGTCTCCTTATACATTAGCTTCGTTATCGGACCAGCCATGTGTTTTGCTATTTGCGAGAACATATGCCCATAATTTGTACTATTTCCAGTCTTATCTTAGCCTGATTACGTTTTAGCAGACACACTCAAAATTCATTTTCACTTCATGTTTGCTTTTTTTACTTCCCATCACAAATGACACTTCTCTCGCAATCCCGAATACATTCTTCATAGAAATTAGAGATAAGTGGTGATTGATCTTGAAAGGGAGCGCTCAGTCCCCACGCAAGAATCCCAATTGGCCTCGCAATATTTTTATAGTTTTCAGACCTATCTAAGCAATCCTCCCGACACAGTTTTTTTAACAAACAATTCGATCCTATTGTTTGAGCTTGTTTATTGGGATTTACAGATTTCGGAGCCGCAATCAATGAAAAGAAGTCAATAAACATGATTAAACAAAAAACGAATATTGATTCAAACAATGAAATTGGCATGCCAAAGAATCTTTGCTGGGCTAGAATTTTCATCTATTCTAACTTCACTTTCTTCTGTAATTCTTCTTCTAATGCACATTTCGGATAGGTTCCGACCGCAAGAGAAGTTCCAATATAACCAAACGGATCTTGTGCTGTGATGATTTTCAAATCCCAACCATTCACGATGAATGGGCATTGGTAGTTTTTTTCTTTGCAAAGCACCTGCGCGGCCTTAGGTTTTGGGTATGCCCATGCGGAAGGTGGGAATTTACATTTATTTTCAACTTCTGCAATGACACGAATTTTTTTGATGGCATTATCAAACTCAACAAAACGCGATATCATCGGATCAGCTAAGTCTTTGCGAAAGAGACCCTTTTCGGCATTGTAAGTAAACATCACAAGAAGCTTTTCGGATATATGCTCTTTGTCAGTCGAGACTTTCAAATTTTCTAATATATAACGACCAATTTTTAATGCAGAGATCACAACGTCTGCTGTATCGTCGGCATACTCCCCTTCTTCTTCATCCTCTTCTAACGACTCGTCATCCATCCCACTGCCTGCTAATAGCTCTTGGTTAAGGGGATGTTTCCTTAAATCTTCGATTACAATATTGGCTGGTGTTGCATTTGGAATTTCAAAGTTGGCTAGAGGGTGACCATTGATAGCCGCGATGACTTCTTCCGGAAGTGCAAATTTTCTAGCAATTTCGGTAGAGAGAGACGTTGCGGTTGTTAGCGGAAGACCAATTAACGTTTGCTTATAGACACTGTCTTTGGAAGTAGAAATATCGGCACACAAACCAGCTAAAAATGAATACCGATTCACCATTTTGATGGAGTATTTTTTCTGAATGACAGATCCTAATGTCAAAAGACCAAAATCAGCCAAGTAATTGAAAAATTCTTTTTCATTGAGAAGGATTCTAAAAAAGGAAAGTGCAATGGATTTTGTATAAAATGAATTTTGAATGATGCCCTTCAGACTTGCCATCTTTTCTGCATTTTGTTCATACAAATGTTTGATAAAATGATTGGACTTATCTTCTATTCGAGCAAGCACAGCCTTTGCCAGAACTAGTTTGAGCATTTTCATTAGGTCACGAGACATAGCGAGCTTGAAAGACGGAATGAACTTGCCATCCATATCTTCCAGTTTTTTGATCATATTCTGTTTGATCGCGACCTTCTCTTTTATGAGTACATTTCCGCTTTTATCGACAATTGGTTCACTCAGTGCGACTGAACCTAACAAATCGTATTCTAAAACGAAAGTGCGGAACTCGGGGAAGTCTTGGAATTCTAAACCGGTGCTTGTAATTTTCATGAAACCTTGCTTTAATGGAAGTTTCTGAAGAACTATGTGAGATCGCAAGATTTTTGCTTTCTATTCTCGTCTAAATGTGGTAGTTTTTGTTGGTTTTTGGAGGTTCAATTGGTTTCTTCTATACCGAAAGATCAAAATTCGATTGCAGAGTTAAAAGAGTTTTACAGGCAGATGATTCTCATCCGCAAATTTGAGGAAGCCGCCGCTAAGGCTTATAGCGTTGGCAAAATCGGCGGTTTTTTGCATTTATACATCGGCCAGGAAGCCGTCGGAGTGGGTGCAATCGCCTCCTTGACACCGATCGACTACATTGTTTCCACATATAGGGACCATGGACATGCCATTGCCCGCGGTCTCAACGTCAATGCTCTCATGGCAGAGCTCTTTGGTAAGGCCACAGGTATTTCCAAAGGAAATGGTGGCTCAATGCACTTCTTTGATAAAAACGCACACTTTATGGGCGGTCATGGAATCGTTGGTGGACATATCTCACTTGCGGCTGGTATTGCCTTCGCCTCCAAATACAAAAAGGACAATTCAGTAACGATTTGTTTTTTCGGTGAAGGGGCGGCAAACATTGGTTCCTTTCATGAGGGGCTCAATTTAGCTGCAATTTGGAAGTTGCCAGTCGTTTTCATTTGTGAAAACAATCATTATGCGATGGGAACACCGGAATATAGAGCGCTAGCCGTAAAGGATGTTTCCATTCGAGCTACTGCCTATGATATTGCTCGGGATCATATTGAAGGTGATGAAGTAAGAAAAGTTAGGGATCACGTAAAAGTTGCGGTCGAGCGAGCAAGGCGCGGTGAAGGCCCCACTCTCATCGAAGTATCCACTTACCGCTTTCGAGGACATTCGATGTCTGACCCAGCAAAGTATCGTACAAAAGAAGAACTAGAGAGTTACAAAAAAAAGGATCCCATGTATAGGGCACGCCACGAGCTAACACAAGCGGGTATCTCCGAACAGGAGCTAGATGATCTAGACCTAAAAATTCAAAAACAAGTCGATGATGCGTATGAATTTGCAGATACATCTCCTGAACCACCACTCGCACAACTCTTCCAGCACGTTTATGCGGAGGACAAATAGATGGCAATACTTACATACAGAGAAGCATTGAATCGAGCGATGGTGGAAGAGATGGAAAAAGACCCTCTCATCTACCTTATGGGTGAAGAAGTTGGACACTACCAAGGTGCCTATAAAGTTTCACAAGGTATGCTGGATAAGTTTGGAGAAGGTAGAGTGATCGACACTCCTATCTCTGAAAATGGATTTGCGGGTGTGGGTGTAGGTTCGGCAATGACGGGGCTCAGACCCATCATTGAATTTATGACTTGGAATTTTTCTTTGGTCGCTATCGATCAAATCATCAATTCTGCCGCCAAACTCAATTATATGAGTGGTGGCCAATTTCCTATGCCTATCGTATTTCGAGGTGCAGGTGGTGTGGGGGGAAGATTGGGCGCTCAACATTCACAAGCATTTGAATCTTGGTATGCACATGTGCCCGGAATGAAAGTGGTTTGCCCCGCTACTCCAAAAGATGCATGTGGACTGTTGAAAGCCTCCATTCGAGACAACAACCCTACTATTTTTATTGAATCAGAAGTGTTGTACGGTGTCAAAGGTGAAGTCCCGGACGAAGAATATACCATCCCATTGGGTAAAGGTGAAATCAAACGAAAAGGCACGGACATTTCGATCATCACTTGGTCACGAGCACTTATCTTTGCAGAAGAAGCGGCAAAGGTTTTAGAACAAGAAGGCATTTCGGTTGAGATCGTTGACCTTAGATCGTTACGACCCTTGGACGAAACGATCATCTATGAATCCGTTAAAAAAACCAACAAAGCGATCGTAATCGAAGAAGGATGGCCTGTTGCAGGATTTGGAGCCCAGATTGCATACCTAATACAAAAGAACGCTTTCGATTATTTAGATCACCCGGTTGAAAGAGTCACTCAAAGGGATGTTCCAATGTCCTATGCGGCAAATTTGGAAAGAGAAACACTTCCCAACGTGGACCGAGTGTGCGCGGCAATCCGCGAGATGTTGAAGTAGGATACAAGTATATGGCAAAATTGATCGAAATGACCCAGCTCTCTCCCACAATGACGGAGGGAACCATCGTAAAATGGATTAAAAAAGAAGGAGATTCCGTTTCACCTGGCGAGGTGTTAGCCGAAGTCGAAACCGACAAGGCTGTTATGGAAATGGAAGCCTACGAATCGGGAGTCCTTCTTAAAATTATTGAACCGGAAGGTTCCAAGTTAAAAGTGGGGCAAGCCCTCGGGATCATCGGAAAGCCTGGTGAAGATGTAGGAGCCCTTGTCTCTTCTGCCAAATCAAAAGCTCCTGCTGTTGAGACAAAACAAGAACCAGCAGTAGTGACAGCACCAGCGCCGGTTTCCATCAAGCCACAAGAACCAGTCGTAGTCGCAAAACAAACAACACCAGAACCAGTAACTCCGGATTCGAGAGGAAGCCTGCGTGTGCTTGCATCACCCCTGGCAAAATCCATTGCGTTGGAACATGGTATCGACCTGCATAAAATCATTGGTACGGGTCCTGAGGGACGAATTTCGAAAAAAGATGTGCTTGATGCGATTGGAAACAAAAACGGAACAGGGATAAAATCTTCGTTTGCGGTAGATGTGAAACCAGACGAAGTGATCACATTGAACGGAATGCGAAAGACCATCGCAAAACGTCTCAAAGACTCCAAATTAAACCTGCCTCACTTTTATTTGAATGCGGATGTGAATGCGCGCAAATTAGAATTGTTTCGAGCAGAGTTAAACGATTTCCGCGATAAAAATCTTCCAGATTCTGCGCCAAAAATCAGTGTCAATGACATCATCATTCGAGCCGTTGCATCAGCTCTTCGACTCCATCCCAAAGTAAACGCGAGTTGGGTGGACGACACAATCATCCAATACGGAAGAATCGATGTTGGAATCGCTGTATCGTTGGATGGTGGTCTGTTAACGCCTGTAATCCGAAATACGGATAAAAAAAGTATCTTCGATATCTCTGGCGAGGTGAAGGAACTGGCAAAAAAAGCAAGAGATCGCAAACTTAAACCTGAAGAATTCACCAATGGAACTTTTACAATTTCCAATTTGGGGATGTATGGAATCAGTCGGTTTACCGCAATCATCAACGAGCCAGAAAGTGCGATTCTTGCCGTTGGAGCGATAGAGGACAAACCAGTTGTAGAAAATGGTCAGGTGGTCGCTGGTCGTGTGGCATCATTGACACTTTCGTGTGACCACCGGGTGATAGATGGTGCAGTAGGTGCTGAATTTCTAAAAACCTTAAAATCGTTACTAGAGCATCCGACTCTGTTGAGTGGGATTTAAAAAGATGAATTGAATTTCCCCTTATCTCAGGTAACCAAATTACAAGTTACCTGGGAAAGGGATTTTGTTCAAACGAGGATTAAGCGGCGAAAAAATCAGCTTTGCTGATATCTGCGATTGGGATTCTTACAACGCCATCTGCGAGGTTTCCGATGACGATGTCATTTTCCATTTGGCGGTTTTTGTCTAATTCGATGACTTTGCCATCTTTGAGGTGGAGCACGATGTCGATGCCTCTGTATTGGATGTATCTTTCGAGTGTATTTCTGAATTTGTGTGCTTTGTCCATCTGGTGATTTCCCTTTTGATTCTTTAAACTTACAAAGGGTATCGTACGGACTTAACGAAACCTTGAGAAAATTTTGTCTCATTAGTGAAGTTTTTTTTGACATAACGATTCGATTCTAGGAATTATGTCTCATGCAGAAATTCAACCAAGTCTCCACACCCACTGGTGTGCGCAAATCAGCCCTCCTACTCCTTTCTTTGGGTGGAGACCAGGCCGCTGAGATTTTAAAACATCTCGATGATGCAAATCTGGAAGCAGTGATTCTTGAAATGTCCAAAATCCGAGCCATTTCGAAAGAAGAACGTTCACAGGTCCTTTCTGAATTTCATGCGACGATTACCGAGTTAAAAGATGGAGCTCAAGGTGGACTTGATGCCGCCAAAAACTTATTAGAGAAGTCCGTCGGAACCGAACGTGCAGGAATCATACTCAAGAAAATCAATAAAGAAGAGACTAAAAATGACTTCGAATTTTTAAATCAAGTAGAACCTAGCATTTTACAGGCGATACTTGCTTCAGAATCTCCCCAAATCATTGCCGTTACGTTGTCAAATCTAGATCCGAAAAAAGCTGCAGATGTTCTAAAACTTTTCCCTAAAGCCGATCAAGCCAAAATTGCAATGCGTCTAGCAACAACCTCTAAAACGCATCCTGACGTGATTCAAAACATCGCTAGGATATTAAAAAAACGTTATGAGGAAAGAGATAAGCGCGAGTTTTCGGAGGCAGGTGGAGCACATGTTCTTGCCAACATTCTAAACTTTATGGAAAAAGGCATCGAAGAATCCATTTTACAGGAATTAGATGAAGCCTCGCCAGATGTCGCAAGTCAAGTGCGAGAACAACTATATACTTTTGAAGATATCATGCATTTGGATGCAAAAGAAATGAGAGTTCTTATCAACAGACTTGCCGATGACACAACGATTTCTCTTGCGATTCGAGGTGCTGGAGATGACATTCGAAGTAAATTTTTAAAGAATATGTCAACAAACAGAGCCAATGACATTTTAGATGCATTGGATCTAAAACCTCGTGTCACCTTACGTGAAATCAACGAAGCAAGAAACAAAGTGATTCAGGTAGCAAGAGAGCTTGAAGATGAGAAACTGATACTCTTTAAGAAAGATAAGGAAGAATATGTGGAATGATGAGGCGAATCATGGCGGAGTTGACGGGACTCGAACCCGCGACATCCTGCGTGACAGGCAGGCACTCTAACCAGCTGAGCTACAACTCCGTGATCCGTATGTCAGAATAATCAAGGGGTCACCCTAGTCAAATTAAAAATCAATTGTTTTCTTGCTATTCAGGGCATTTTTAAAAAACTGGAATCCCATAAGGCATGCCACTTCAAGGAAAAAACGCTAAAGATTTATTTGCAGATCGCATTTTTACCCTTTCCAACTTTATCTCTGTTTCTCGAGTTTTTATGCTCCCGCCCTTTTTTTATACCACAAGCGAATACGCAAAGGATCCAACGAATCTCACACACTTCTATACTTCGATTATTTTGTGTTTGGCGGCCGTTCTTACGGATTTTTTAGATGGCTTGTTTGCTCGTATTTTGAACCAACAAACTAACTTAGGACGATATTTGGATCCAGTCTGCGACAAATTTGTCACCATCGGTGGATTAGGTGTCGTAAGTTATCATTTTGGATTCCCTGTTTGGATTCTGACCATTTATATTATTCGAGAAATTTTGGGCGTTTGGCTTGGGGGATTTTTATACCTAAAACGGGGACTCCAAGGTAGGCCGAATTGGTGGGGGAAGTTTGGTGTAGGACTTGTTGCCTGTTCTGTTCTTTGGTATATGCTCTTGCCACATCTACTTACATTAAAAGTTTCTCTCTCGCCTTGGATGTTGAAGCCGGAAATCTCTGCCTATTTTTTGATTGTAACTGTGCTTATTGGTATGGTAGTTTATATCGTTCATTACTGGAATATCGTTTTCTTTCCCGAAAAAACGGTCATTGATCCAGAAAATAAAAAACAGGCAAAGATTTTTAAGCAATTATAATCAATTATAACAGTAGGTATATGATGTTTTTTTCAAATCATTTCAGAAAGCCAGATGTGAAACCTGTATTCTTTTTATTTATGTTTTTATTTGCCTCGGTTTTCTTACTTCATTGCAAAATTGCAAATCTATCAGAAGCCCAATCTGCGGTAAAAGCACGTTTCTTAGATAAAGCCGCTGACAACGATCAAGTAAGGAGTGCAACACTTCTTGTTCATTCCGACAAACTAAACATTCATTGGAAAGAAAGTCATGGTTCAGTTTTATCCAATGGACAAGCGATTCCAACTCATCCAGACCAACCGTTTCATACAGCGAGTGTCGGTAAGTTATTCACCGCTGTGCTGATCATGCAATTGGTGGAAAAAGGGAGTATTAATCTTTCCTCAAAGGCGATCGATCACCTTCCCAAAGGAACATTAAACGGTCTGTATGTGATTGATGGCAAAGACTACCAAGATCAAGTTTTAATCGAACACCTACTATCGCATACATCGGGTGTGGCAGATTATTTTGAATCAACTGACAAAGAACATCCAGAAGCAAAAGCTGTGATTCACGAAATTACGGCAAATCCTGATAAATTCTGGACTCCCGATGACCTTTTGGATTTTACACGGAAGTTTCAAAAGCCAATTGGTTTGCCAGGTAAACAGTTCTTATATTCGGACACAGGTTATGTAATCCTTGGAAAAATCGTTGAACACACAACCAAACAATCATTTGAAACTGTCCTGAAAGAAAGATTTTTTAAACCTCTAAGTATGAATCATACTTATATGCACCTCCGTTCGAGTCCCATTCAAAAAACCGACTTGGCACTATCTCCCATTCTCCTAGAAGGTAAGGATGTAACAAATTTTCGCAGTGTAAGTGCCGATTGGGCCGGTGGTGGACTAATTTCCACTACAGAAGATCTTCTCAAATTCCACAAAGCCTTAATCGCAAACTCATTGATCTCAAAAAAGTCTTTAGACTCAATGTCCGGAACAAATAAATTCATGGATGGAATTTATTATGGTCTAGGACTAATGACCGTTAGATTTGGAGATATGTTATTTTTGATGAAAGGGACACCTGATTTGATGGGACATTCTGGTATACTAGGAACCCATTTGTTCTATACACCTGAATACGATACCTTCATTATTGCTAATTTCGGAAGCTCACAGGCGGTTGGCGATAGTTTCGAAATGTTGTTTCGTATCATGTCCATATTGAAAGATGTAAACTCAGTTTCTACAAAGAAGTAAGAAAGATCACCATTTTTTTAAGTGATAAAGGATATCAAATTTTTATCAATCTGCAATTCCTTATACTGAAAGTTGTCTTTAATCCACTCTAACGCTTTTGTATGATAAAAAAATACATGTGTAGGATCGTCCTTATAATACCATTTTTCAAAATCGATAGATTCGTCAAAAATTGACGTCATACAATACAGCGCACCGCCTTCCTTAAGAAGCTTCCTTAACTTTGTGAACTCTTCCAATGGATTTCGAAAATGTTCGATCACTTCAGAGCAGACTATATAATCATAGGTTTCCTCTAGAACATGAGGATCATTCCAAAAGTATAAATCAAATTGCTTGATGCTAAAATCTTTATCTGAAAGCAATTTGGAAACTATGGGACCCTTACCTGCCCCAAAATCCAGTCCTTTGTGAGTGGGAGAAAATCGTTTGGTCACAAGTTCAACCAATGGTAAAACAAAGTTTTGGTAATTAGGATTTTCGACATCATGATTGTGCTTAAGATATCGATCCTCTTCTTCCTTTGGGGTAAGGAAATGATCTGGATGGAGAAAAACGGAATAACAATTGCTACATGTGAGATAGCGTTTCTTACGAAATATGCGAAAAAGTTGGGAATTTTCTGAACAAAGGGGACAAGAATCGGCTTCTACTGCCAAATTTTGTGATCCTTTTTTGTTCATCGGAATTACTTTTGAATGCTTGGAGAAAATTTATATCAAATTAATTCTTGAAGGGATGCTTCCAACAATTCAAATGATTTTATGAAGGCTTTCTTGGATTTGAGGTAAAGCGTGTCAGACAATAACGAAGAAAAAATCATCAACCCAATTATCGTACAGGATGTGGAATGCCCCGTTTGTAAATACCCCGAGGTAAAAAATTACGCACTCAAAGCAAAAACTTTGCCAGTTCGCCACAATATATTTGAAGTACCTATCTATGACCCAAATCCAAAATATAGTCATGTAGATTTCAACGAACTTCAATTTACCGTGTGTCCGATCTGTTATTTCAATGGAGCAAATCGAAGCGATTTTAATTATTATGGTTCGTCCGGTGAAAAAATGTCAACGACGGATAAAAAAGTTAGGCATTACTGGGATGCAAACTCACGCACGATCAAAGCTCAATTCAATGTAAATAATGTAACGGACGAACAGTTCCATCATCCACGCACCCAAGAAGCCATCATTCTTAGCGTCAATCTTGCAATTTACAAAGCAACTGTAGAAATACATGCAAAGATTCCATATGCCATTATCAAAAGAGCCCATAGATACATTCGATTGTATTGCCTCAAACAAAAATTCAATTTGCCTGTAGACGATGAACTTTTAAAAAAAGCGGTCGTTGACCTTGAAGAAGTATTTCGTTTGTCCGATTTTCCAGATAAGGTTTATGAATTTGAAGTATGTTATCTGATAGTAGTCTGTTGTATCAAATTAGAGGATGAAACAAAGGCCGGCGAATACATAAAGGTTTTGGATATGACCAAGGCAGAGATGACAGCTGAGTCAAAAACCAACCCCAAGGTTCCTCTGCAAGAAGTAACCAAATGGTCAAATAAAGCAAAAGAACTTTGGCAAAACCGACAAGATCCAAGCATCTGGAACTTAGAAAAATGATTGGAAGCCTTCGCGGTATTCTCCTTCGATTGGATTTGGATAGTATTCTGATCGAAGTTAGTGGTGTTGGATACGAAGTATTGATCCCCTTTCCTCTGCATATGCAATTACGCGAATCCGTAGGCAAAGAAACCTTTGTATTTATTTTTCATTCGATTACAGATCGGAATCAAAAATTATTCGGATTTGCGACAAATAAAGATCGAGAGCTTTTTAAATTGATTAAATCATTGAATGGAATCGGAGAATTAACAGCACTTAAAATCTTATCATTTTTTCAAGCAGATGACTTATACCAAATTGCACAAGCCGATGATCGCAAAACACTTGAAAAGATCCCAAAAGTCAAAGGGAAAACTTCCGAAAAGATCCTTTTCGAAATCAAACAAAACTTAAAAAAACTTGAATCATTTCTTAGAGAAGATTCAAAAGCAATGGTCTCAACAAATGTTCAAAATGATTTGGCAATCCTTGCTCTCATACAATTAGGCTATGATGAAAAAACGGCTAACAGAGAAGTGGAATTGATTAGAAAAGAAATACCGAATTTGGAAGCAGGTGAGATAGTGAAAAGAGTAATTACGAAATAAGATATTATAACATACGCAACAACATCCACTCACCTTCTATTTTTGCAAAAACGGGATTGATCAAGTAACGCATATTGATCGGATTTTCCTTAAATTTAATCTGAACTTCTGTTTCTTTTGATGAATCAAAAAAATAATCGATAACCAAACCGTTTGAACTGCGGAGAGCCATTTGGATCGTCAGATTTCCCTGATTCCCCTTTTTTTTATCAAGAAGACTCTGATTAAAAAAATATGTTTGAAAATAGCCTTCTGGATTTTTTAAATCCTTCAAAACTTCTTCCTTTGTCCAATGTCCCTTTGCATCTATAAATAAACCCAATTCTCCAAATACAAGTTCTGGCAAATGATTTAAATTTCCAGTGCAGATATCATCGATCAAAAGTTTTAATTTTTTTAACACTTGATCTATATCTTCCTTTTTTCCATGATTCCCATAAATTTTCCCCTGCTCCAAAGGAATCGGACATTCAGTCTGCAACAAAGTCGGAAGTGATTTGGTCTCTGAACGAGATGAAGTGAATGCATTAGATTGAGTGCTGCATGACGCAAAAAATAACAGAGTGAATATGACGGTTAAACTGTGAAGGGAAATGTAGAATTTGATGTATTTTAGATTCATCATTGGATTACATCGTTTTATCAAGTAAATCTTCTAATCGATCTGCGTTGATTAATTCAAAACTACCTTCGTTTTGAGAAATGATTTTTCGACCTGCTTCTGTAAGGTCAAAATTACCGATGATATAGCCCCGAATTGCATTATTTTCTTCCATCTGCTGAAGCATTTCACGCAAAAAAATGTCTGATACTTTGGCATCCTTCCATTTTCTTACCCTAAATATGGCTTTGTTGTCTACATTTTCTTTCGAGGAACACAGATAATTGACCCCATCACCATCTATATTAGTTAACTCTTTTGTTACACGATACCCTAATTTTAGAATCATACGTGTTGACTGGTTTTTAAATTGAGTTCCTGCCATCGAAATGAACTTTTCAAATTTATCAATACCAACTAAGTCAAGTTTTTTGGCAGTTTTATTTCCAGCCTCATCAACAAGTCCTTTGATGTTAAAAGGCTTCGATGAGCGCATACCACTCAATTCAAAATAGCGAGAATTCGGGAATAAACTGACGGACAAAAGATTCAACTCTTTCGTAAGATCATAATCTACCGAAAGCGATTCCAGGTTTCCTAGTCCCCTTTCCAGTTTGTATTTCAGATTTGCAAGACCGATCACTTCCGGATCGTCAAGACGTTCGGCCTCAGCCTCAATCAAATGTTCTGAAGCATCCTCATAACGTGCCATATAGATACAAACCATTGAGAAGTGTATATCACTCTCGATTTGTTCACTTGCCCACCCATTTAATTTTGACATCTCCATACACAATCTAGCATATTTAAATGCATCAGGGAAATTTTGCATGAGTATCGATTCTGTCATTAAAAACTGGAAGATCGTATACCTCACGTATTCGTCTTCTACTTGGTCTGCAATCGATGAAGCAATTTTGACTGCATCCTTATGTTTGTTTTCTCTTGATAAGGAAATTGCATATAAGAACCCACAAACAGCACTTTTTTCTAATTTAAAAGCCTTTTCGAAGTATTCCCTCTCTTTACCACCGCCGGTTACTCCCGAGATCACGCCGCGCGCAATCAGATAAAGAGATGTATTCATTCTTTCTTCAGGCAACCTGGAAAAGAAAGTATCAGCAATTTTAAATTCTTTTTGACCCAAAGCCATAAAGCCTAATCGCATACAGGCGATTGGGTTGGATCTATCTACATGTAATGTATCAAGGTAATGAAAAAATGCCTCTTCAAAATAATCTCGACTATAATAGATATCTGCAATACGGTTAGAGACAGTCAATGGGTCGATGTCTTTCGTATAACGGGAATTTTTTTTGATGATTTCGAGATGTTTTGCTTCATTCATTGGATCATTTTCCATTGAATAAATTTTACTCATCACATAATGTCCGTATGGATTTTGGTGGTCTTCTTCAAGTTTATCCCGAACAATCGCACGGGCATCCACATAATTACCCATCGCGGCAAGACTCAGTGCTTTGGCATAACCGTCCCTTTTTTGAGAAATGATGAAAGTGATGAGGAATCCTAAAACAATGAAACCTGCACCAACTGCGATGAAAAATATCAATTTCGCCTACTTCCTTAGCAACCAATAATCGTTTGTAAAAATGAGGAACGACGCGATGATGACCTTACGGTGACGCCACTTTCTTATTTCTCTTTTGCTTGGAGGATACTCGTCAGAGATCGCCTGTACACCATGACATATGGCGTGGCTGGGATCATTCTTTCTACCTTTTTCTTTTGGGCAATTCGAATTCATATCCATCTTTACGGCGGTATCTCTCTTTCTAGTATCGTTTCCTTTGACCAAACTCCCCAGATTCTTTTTTATCTCGCCATCCTTGCTCAAATGAGTCTCGCCCTCTTCCATAGCATCCACCGATTGGGCGATATTGGAGTGATGATGGCAGTTGGCGGAAATCGCCTCGGTTGCATTTGGCTCCATAGCCTTGTACTGTTAATTTTGATGTTTCCAGTTGCCATTTTTGGTTTTTTTCTAGGTCATCTTTTCTTTCTTCCAAGTGTTTGGGACTTTGCAAAGGAAGTTCAAACCTTCTTTCTTGGCCTTTCCTTTATCATTCTTACCTGTTTTGTCGTTTCTTTCCCTACGATTGGACTGACTACTTTTATTGATCCATACCGAGCCATCCGGAGACAGAGATAATGTTACTTCGGGTTCACAATCTGAGAAAGGTTTATGGCAAAGAAGTCGCTGTTGATTCCATCTCCTTTGATGTCAATCAGGGAGACTATGTTGCGATCATTGGAACATCAGGATCCGGAAAAACGACCCTCCTTTCACTGATGACTGGTATGTTATCTGCGACAGATGGAGATATTCTTTATGACAACCAACGTTTGAGCCAAATTTCAAAAGGTCAGTTGTTTGAAATCAGGGCTAGAGAATTGGGACTTGTTTTTCAATTTTCAGAACTTGTGGGTAATCTGAGTGTACGAGAAAATATTTTACTGCCAGGTATCTTTACGCGAAAGTTTTCAAATGCTGAATACCAACGAAAATGCGATTACCTGATTGAACATTTAAAATTGGAATCCATCCAACACATGTTACCTCGTCAGCTTTCTGGTGGTCAAATTCAAAAAACTGCCATTGCCCGTTCTCTCATCAATGATCCATCAATTCTGTTTGCCGATGAACCTTCTGGTGACCTCGATCCTGAAAATAGCCTTTTGGTCCAAATGTTGTTAAACGAATACAACAAAAAGAATCTATCGATCATCCTTGTAACGCATGATATGAAACTTGCATTCGATGCCCAAACCATTTATAGTATGAAGTCGGGCAAATTTGATCAGGTGATCAAAGGGAAATGAGCCAACTCGCTATAGGCGTCGACATCGGTGGTGGCTCGATCAAGGCTGGACTCTATGATCGTAAGGGAGCTGAATTGATCCACCAGGTGGTAGCGACACCAGTTCACTTAACGAATGATACATTTTTAGAAGCAGTATTCCAATCAATCGAACCCCTTCTCCATCATCCAGGCATCTTAGGCATAGGCATCGGATCTCCAGGCCCCTTAGACAACGAACGTGGCATCTTAATCGAGAGTGCGAATATGCCTTCCTTAAAGCACGTGCCGATCAAAGAGTATTGCAATCAAAAGTTCAACTTGCCGATTTTTTACGAAAATGACGCAAACTGTGCCGCACTTGGAGAAGCAGTGTTTGGTGAATACAAACACCTGTCATCACTATTAATCCTCACTTTAGGTACGGGAATCGGTGGAGGTTTCGTTGATCGAGGTGTTTTATTCTCGGGTTACCAAGGTAATGGGATTGAGATTGGTCACATGACGGCAGTTATCAATGGAGCCGTTTGTGGATGCGGACAAAGAGGATGCCTCGAGACGTATTTTTCAACGAAAGGACTCATTGCTCGTTATTTGGAAAAAACCAATCAGACTTTACTTGATGCAAAAGAGTTCTTTGATCAGGTTGAATCTAAAAACCCGATTGCCTTAGAGATTCTAAACTTTGGAATACTCGCAATGGCAGAAACGGTACGAAGTGCGATCCATTTGCTGAATCCGGAAGGTGTCATCTTTGTCGGTGGAATCACGTCGGCCTGGCATTTATTTGGAGATCGATTGCAACAAATGATTCGTGAGAGAATATTTACAGTTTTAAATGATAGATTGATCATCGCAAAGGGCGGAAATCTCGCTGGAAGTTTGGGTGCTGCCAGTTTGGTATTCCAAGGACAATTGAATGACAGATAGTAATTGTATATTTTGTAAAATTAGTAGCGGGCAAATCCCCTCAAAGGTTGCCTTCGAAAACGATGAAATTTTTGCATTTCACGACATAGCTCCCGTTGCGCCTGTTCATGTATTGATTATTCCCAAAAAACACATTGTTGGCCTGAATGATCTTGGTGCCGAGGATGTTACACTTCTCGGAAATATCATGCGCGTTGCCCAATCATTAGCCAAGGATTTAGGTATCGACAAAACAGGATACCGAGTTGTGAATAACTGTGGCAGTGATGGGGGTCAGACTGTACATCATCTCCACTTTCATTTGCTAGGTGGGAGAAGTATGACCTGGCCACCAGGTTAAAAAAAGGAATAAAATATGAAAAAATGGATCTTAGGTGCAACAATTTCTTTTATAGCCATTTACTTTTTACTTCAAAATTTCAACTTAAATGAATTTGAAAAGCTGCAAGGCAAAATCGAGTGGAAATTTCTATTTCTTGTGATTCTTTCCAACCTATCTGCCTTTGTTCCTTTTGCATTCCGATGGTATTATCTTTTAGATAAAAATCTCACGTTCAAAAGTGCATACAACTCTTCCGTCATTGGTGTAGGGCTCAATATGGTATTGCCTGCTCGTGGCGGAGATTTGGTCCGACTTCTGATCAATAAAAAAGATTCAGGTCTTGCCATTCCAAACCTCGTTTCCAAATTATTTTTGGAAAAAGTGATGGATCTAGCAACGATAGTTTTAGCGGGTTCTGCAGCTCTTTTTGTAATGGGTTTAGGGGATAATAAAAATCTTAACCTGGTTTACATTTCCGGTTTCGTGCTCATTTCTATGTTTGGTGGACTGATTGCACTTCGTGTGTTTTTAGATCCAATTCGTAAATTTTTACATTATCTATTTCAACTCATCAAAAAAGAAGGGATCTATCAGCATAAAATTGATCCACATTTGGTAGAATTTAGTGAGTTTTTAAAAGGTAAAAGATTGTTACGTCCCGTACTTTTTTCACTACCCACTTGGCTTTTTGGTTATGCGTTAACTTATTGGTTAGTGGGTCAAATGATCGGTATGTCTTTTACCTATGTAGAGATTCTATTTTTGATGTTTGTTGGTGCGATGGGAGTTGCGATACCGTCTGCTCCCTCAGGTATCGGAGTCTTTCATGCGTCCGTAATCTATGGGTTTATACTTATGGGAAAGGATAGTAGCGACGGATTTATTTTTGCATCCGTTTTCCATCTCACACAGTTTGTCGTTCTTTCTATGTCTGCAGTCGTCTTCTACTTGGGCTGGACGGCATTTTCAAAAGAAAAGACAACTGTGTAAGTATCAAATCATCCTAGAGCGGCGATCACATCTGCTGGAGCTTGCACCAGTTCAACGAGAACTCCTTCACTAGACAAAGGGAATTCCTCGTTTCCTTTCGGATGGATAAAACAAACATCGTAACCTGCGGCACCTTTTCTGATTCCACCTGGTGTAAAACGTACACCTTGTGCGGTAAGCCACTCTACAGCCTTTGCTAAATCATCAATCCAGAGTCCAATATGATTGAGCTTGGGATCGTGTACTTTGGGGCTTTTGGAAGCATCAACTGGTTCCATTAAGTCAATTTCTACCTTGTATGGACCTTTTCCCATCGATAGAATGTCTTCATCTACATTTTCTTTTTCACTGCGGTAATCTGATACTTTTGTGAGACCCATGATCTCAACCCAAAACTTTGCTAACTTTTGTTTTGATTCCCCACCGATTGCAACTTGTTGGATACCTAAAACTTTGAATGGACGTGACATAGAATCGCCTCCCCTATCTTCTTCCTGCAAAATTCCCTTAGAGATTCTTACAGAATATTATATTTTTTTCTACCTTAAAAAACTTTCGATTCTTAGCTACTGTAAATTCTTTCTCATCTCTTGGGCGATCAATATTTCATTTTGTGATTGGCTCTTTTCTAAATTGTCAATCACTAACATCTGTCTTTCAATGGAATGATTTTGGCTCAATTTTTTTTTAGCTTCTACTTCCAAAATCTCGATTTCAAAATTAATGATGCCTTTTTCTAAACCAGACAAATATTGCGGATCTACGTCATTTAACACGTATTTGCTATCATCAGTTTCATATGTATCTACAAGTTGCTGAAGGTTCGAATGAATCTTTTGAGGGTCTGAAACAATACGTAAAATTCCTGAAATATGAACCGAAATATAATTCCATGTGGGAACGGCACTATTGGATTCATACCAACTTGGTGAAATGTAACAATGAGGACCTAAAAAGACGCAAAGAACTTTTGGCTTGTCTAAAAACAAACGACCTTGCGGATTTGCCTTAGAAAGATGACCGATTAGATATTTTTTATCCTCACTCAAAAGCAAAGGAACATGGGTCGCAGAGTGTGAAGAATCTTTAGACGTAAACATTGTCGCAAATGCGTTGTTTTGGAGAAAAGATTCAATTTCTTTAGAATCCTCAAATTTAAAATCAGCAGGTGTATACATAACTTTTTAAGTTTTGACAGTTAGGTGAATTGTAAAGAGAATTTTCCATCTATCCGAAGAGGTTTAAAAATCAATTGATTGCGAAAAGACAAATGAAAAAATGTGAGCATGAGCTTAAATGAAAGTACGATATTGGTGATCGGTGGGACAGGTGGAATTGGTCGAGGAATACTAAATGAACTAAAAAGTTTAGGAGCCAGGATTCACTTCACCTACCGAAACGAAGAGAAAGCACAATCATTGAAAGAATCGTTAGGTGCCGAATCCATCCACTACTTAGATTTCGAAAAAGAACCACTAGAAAGTCTCCAAACAGTCATATCAAAAATCGGCATACCCGATTATGTTTTTATTGCCGCCGGTTCTGCATATTACGGCTCTTTTGAATTAATGGATTCAAAAGATATCGATCATGTCTTAGAAGTTGATCTTAAGGTGCCGATTCTAATCACAAATTTTTTCATTCCCAAAATGAAAGAAAAAGGTGAAGGACATATACATATCGTTTCTGCAATCGCAGGCCTTGTTCCAGCTCTCAAAAATATGTCGGTATACACTGCATGTAAGTTTGGTCTGATTGGTTTTGTTAGAGCTCTAGGTATGGAACTCATTTCCACAAAGGTCAAAGTATCTGTAAGTGCACCAGCGGGCGTTGTCACTGATCTTGTCACCAATGCATCAGGTGATACCACAAACTTCGAAAAAGTTATCGAAGGTTTACGGAAAAACTTTGATTCAATTGAGACGGTTGGAAAAGGTATTTTGGAAAAATTAGACCAACGAGAGCCTGTCATTTTGCCAACAGAAAATAGTATCAAGTTTTTTGAATCAAGCAAAGACAGAAAGTATACAAATTGAATGTGATTCTTTAGTATCTGCTTTTTCTAGAGTTCGGTAAATCTTCCTTCCTGAAGAGAGATCTCGAGTCTCCACATACAAACGATACAGTAGGATAAAGACGAATACGATCGAGTATTAGTTTCCGATTCAGATTGGTATCATTGAAGAGAAAAGTGAATCTCTTCTACCAAATCATTTGTATGAAATTGATGTGGAATCATACGTAATATCTCTTTTTGAGAATTAATCCATATTAAATTTGTAGAATGAATATATTCTCCATCCCTCTTTTGGGTAGATACCTTTTCATTCCTTTCAGCTATAACTCGAAAATTAGATTTAATTTTTTTGATTGTTTCCATATTTCCCGTTAGAAGTGAAATGTTGGAATCAAATCTACTTGCATATTTTTTCAATAACTCAGTATTGTCGCGACCGGGATCAATAGAAATAAAAAGCATCGAAACTTTATTTTTTTCAAAATCGCTCAATTTTGAATATACGACCGATAGTTTTTCTAAAACTGAAATACAGATATCAGGACAATGAGAATAGCCAAAAAAAAGAAGTATGACCTTCTTTTCCTTTGTATTCAAATAGAAATCAAAATCTTCACCATGTTGATTTAATAGTATGAAGTTTTCAGCACTTTTTAAAGGATAGCTGTTTGTTGGGAAATGAAGTGAGCCTTTTTTGCAATTTGTCAAAAAAAGGAGAAGGAATATGGAAATGAGTTTAACCATCTCTCATACTACCTCCTCCAAATCAGTGAGACTTCAATCAAATAATTTGATTGAAAGGTAAGTTTTGGCTAAACCTACTTCGTTTTTAAAATGAATTGGGCTAAAGAATCCAATTCTTCCTCATTCAATTGTGGAAAACCTGGCATTTGAGGATAATTTTCACGGCGTTTCCCAGGATTTTTAATCCATTCTTTTAATTTTGAATCATTTCCTTTGTAAATAGTGACCATTTCCAGAACGGGCGGACCCACTATTTTCTCTTTTACAGCATGACATGCAGAACAGTTTGATTTGAATACTTTCTCGCCAAGTTGGAGATCAACTTTTCCTTTCTCTAAGGATTTGATATTGGAATCAACCGCGAGCGTAGCTTCTATGTTTGCAGCTTTGACTTTATCTTCATATTGATTCGTTTTCATTGCCACCAACTTCTTATGTGGTCCCAATGCATTTTCACGAATGATATGCCTTCCAGAAACCATAAGCACCACGACCAGTCCTAAAGAAAAAACTACCTTTTTGAAATTGGCTCCTATTTCGGATTCATTCGAATTTAAACCAATCCATAAAAGGTAAAGTGCATACAAACCCAATGCAATCCCAGGTAAAATTACTTGTATCAAACTCCAGCTAATTGTTTTACTTGGAAGAGTGAGAAGTATCACTGGTCCTACGATAAACTGAAGTAAGGTTGCCATAAACGCCAATGAATACATTCGTTTTCTTACATCAAATCGAGTCAGAGTGGAAAACTTTTTTTCGAATGGGTATTTTTCCCTTCCAAAAAAGTAAAATAAGAACAACCCTGTCGCTGTTAATGAGGCGAAAATAAAATGGAAATATCGGGGTAATACATTAGGTAGAAACAATGCAGAGAAAAAGCCAGATACGGTTCCCCATTTTTCAGGGTAGAGCATTAGGTTAATATTTGTTAAAAATATCAGTGGAACAAAAAGGAAAATGGCACTTGCAGCCGCGATCATCGCAATGTGAAGGCCTTTGTTATTCTGTAATTTTTCCCAAAGATATTTGTGAGGATATGTTAATAGAAAAGCAAAAGTAACCAAAGGAACGATGGCAATCCAAAACAACCCTGTCAATGCATTGGCACTATAAAAATACACAGTATACAAAGTATTGATTATAAGCAAAGGAGCTACACCCATAACCACCGCCATACTTTTGTTTACTGTGATCGTTTTTGCTATTTCATGAGCCAAAATATCATAATCTTTCTCTCGAAGACCCTTAACCTGGGCAAAGAAAGTAAGTAAGGTCCCTCCTACCATCAAATTTACAAAAATAATATGAACTAGAAATGAAAATATTAAAAGTCCAACAAGTAACCATTCGGGTGCAGGTAACGGCAACGGGATATCCTTTGGCACTGGCACATTTGCTAAAATTAAATTAAGAAAATTCATAACTATCTCCTATAACTGGATATGGAAACTCCAGCCTCTTGTGCGCCTTCCGTAGCAATCGGATACTCATCAGTTTTAAGAATGAAATCAACAAGTGCCTCAATTTCAGCCTCATTACCTGGAAATGGAGGCATAAAGTATCTTGCGTTGTGCATTCCTTCAATGTATGCTTTCATTGCGATGGGATTCAATATTGCATCCCCATACATATTTTTGAATTTTTTCACGACGGAATTGATCCCATGAGATGTATGACATCGGCTACACGTTAGCATAAATACATCCTTACCTGCTTCTGTTTTATTTTCATCAGTTATAGTTGAATGTTTAACATAAGTTGCATGTTGCAATATACCTTCTTTATTTAATAAAGGTAGCTCGGCGACACGGAACATATTGGAATACATATAATTGCCAATGACAAACGGTTTCCTGATAAACTCACGTGCTCTTTCAAAGACAGTTAGCAATGAAAAAGCTAACAAGATAGGTAACATCGCTAGCGTTATATGAACATTTGCTTTATTAAAGAGAGCAAAAAATGAAATAGAAACGATTGTAAGGACAACAACTCCCATTACAATCAATAGGCTGTTGTACCAATTTGCAAATTCCATTGTACCAACGGCTACGGAAAGGTTCTGGATCATCATATCGGGTATTACCGAATAGTAAAAGATAGAACCGACAGCCACCCAAATCGACCAACTTAGCATCCAAATAGCAGCAATTTGGGTTGCTTCACTACGCGCTGAACTTTCTTTCTTTGTAAATATCCCAGTCAAAAATAAGACAACTGCTCCACCCATTAACATTGCTAAGGGTGTTCTAAATGCAAGTTGCGCAAGATAAACTGGATTTAAAATTGCATGAAAAAAACTCCGAGTTTCATGCCAACTTCCTGGATCCATCATAAATGCTAGGATTGCGACAATGATTGACATCGTGATCCAAGAAAAAATCGATAATGCAATTCCTACTTTGATATGTTTTTTCTTCGCATCTTCCGATTTTAAAGAATTTTTCCAAGTGAGAAAATAGTAGAGAATCAAAACTACTTCTGTTACAAAAACTATCCACTCAACAAACCAAGCAAAGAAAAATACTCGAATCAGGCTACCAATGGAAGCGGGACTGACAAGAGAGGCAGAAAGCCAGATACCAACTCCCGTCATGGCACCCAGTGAAGTAGTGATGACAAAGCCAACAAACATGATTTTGTTGGCAAGATGATCCAAAGATGAGTCTTTATTTTTCCACCCTCTGTATTCTAGATAGGTAACGATTGGAGCAAGGCCAACCGCCAAAGAATGGTTAATGAGAACATGAAGGATCGCGATGACGGCAATTAACAAACGATTGCCCATAAAATCTAAATGGAAAATGGGGAAATCCATAATTCACTCCTACAGCATATAAGCTGAAAAAAAATTAGTAACTAATTTGGGAGGTTTTATGAAAGAAAAGGCGGAGCTCGGGTTTGCGCGAAAAGAAAGTAGAATTGTGTATTGAGTAAAAAAGTATGAAATTGAAAGGATAAGGACTTTTTGTGCGAAAATGATAAACTGGAATCTCTTCCGTTGCAAGGAAGAGATTCTTTAATTCTACCTGTAAAACTTAGATCGACGGCTCCGAAGCAAGTTTTGAATGTTTGGGAAGAGCCAAGTTCAGCTCGATCCAAAATAATCTTGTCCTCGTAAGTTTCAGTAAGACAGAGACCGTCTGTTTGGAATCGTTCAGAACCAAAAAATGCATGAAAGCTGATTAGAACGAGAGGAGAAAGTAGGATAACAAGACAAAATCCTAAACCCAATCTCCTCATAAAGTGAATCATTATCTCAAACTTCTGCTCAAGGCAATCATGTAAACCGTTTTTTACCTACCGGATCACCTCAAACAACCTACCTAGTAAACTATCTTGTGTTTGCATCGTTTTGGAATTTGCTTCATACGCCCGGTTGACTTCGATCATATCTACCATTTCCGTCACGACAGATACGTTAGATGCTTCTAAGAATCCTTGCAAAACTTGAGGTGCCTGTAACTCAGGAAATGCGGTTGGCTCTCCAGATTCCGGCGTATCACTATAAAAAGAGTCACCTTCTTTGTCGAGGTGGCGAGGATTTTCGACTGTCCGAATTTTGAGTCGATCCAAAAGCTGAGCATCGTCATATCTATTTTCGCTCACATTTGTTCCATCCTTTGGATTAGTACCAATTCTACCGTTGATATAGATCTCGCCATTTTCTTTGACGAGGAAGTTTCCTTGGTTCACTCGGATGGGACCTTTTTCACCTAACAGGGGAAATCCTTGTGGTGTCACAACAAAACCATTTTTATCCAAAACAAAGTTTCCACTTCGAGTAAGGCGCTCCCCTCGATTTGTGAGGACGGTGAAAAATGCTGGGTTTTCACTTCCAGGTTGGTCTTGGATCATCATATCAAAATGATTGTCGGTTTTTTTTACCGCACCCTGTTCAAAGCGGGTATAGACTTCATTTACTTCAGCACCAAAACCCAATTTTCCTACAACGGGTGCTGTATCAAAAGAACCCATTGGCGTTTTCCCAATACCATCTTCTGAGAATCGGTGGAGCAACATTTCGGGGAATGTTTTAAAAACCGTAGTGTCACGTTTGAATGCTGTTTTATCTACGTTCGCTAAGTTGTTTGCGATGGTATCCATGCGAACTTGTTGCGAAATCATTCCATTGGCGCCGGTATAAAGTCCACGTATCATAATTTTTCCCCTTACTTATCCTTCGGTGGAAAATGGAAATTCCAAAAGAGAAAATGAGACATAGTCAAAAAAGACTTGAAGTTTTTTTCAAATTCATCGAGACTTTCACCATCTACTATGAAGTTATCAATAGGCAACCTACCACAATCTCTTACGGATGAACAATTGAAAGCTCTACTCACCCCATTTGGAACTGTCAATTCAGTGACGATCAAACGTGACAAACTGACAAAAGTTTCACTCGGTTTTGGTAGTGCAGACCTGGAAGAAAGTGCCGCTCTCAAAGCAATCGCTGGACTCAATGGCAAGGAAGTTGAGGGCAAGGCGATGGTTGTTGTAAAACAAGAAGATTTGGCCAACCAACATGCCCAATCCAATACAACAAAGTCTTCTCCAATGAACCAAAAGAGCCCATTCGGCAACGCAAAAACAACGGGAGGCACGAGCACCGGGGTTCAAAGAAGAGGCGGCCAACGCGGTTCCTAAATGAAATCTGTAGAAGGTTGCTTTCTATCGATTGGTGCCGGTAAAAACCAAATTCCGCTCATACATGCCGCCAAAGCGAGAGGCCTACATGTAATTGCCGTCGATAGGGATTCCACTGCCCCTGGTTTCAAAG
>VYLP01000184.1_pt1 | contig 26612 bp, 17 predicted proteins | sample 5114311 | NCBI WGS metagenome assembly VYLP01 (sample SAMN12291775, study PRJNA351875) | freshwater metagenome | isolation source: freshwater lake | place: USA: Michigan, Lansing Lake | collected 2013-08-14 | reverse complement strand
CTCCACCGCTTCGCGGTCCCCCTCCCCCAAGGGGGGGGAGGATTTGGACGGTCGAGCGCAGCGGAGACCGGGTGGGGTCCGTACGTGCGGAGTGCGATGTCCCTTTCGCACCCCACCCTGACCGCTGCGCGGTCTTCCTCCTTGGCTCGTATGCGAGCCTTCGTCGACTCCATAAAGGGGAGGGAGAAGGCTTGTGCTTGCCGGGCCAGGAGCGGTGGCCGACCGCCGGGTCGCCGGGATGGGAGAAGGCGGGACCCGTGGGGCGCAGGTGCGCCCGTCAGGACGGAAGGCGGTCGCGGCGTTCGGACAGGAACAGCCGTTCAGCCGGGGCGGGGGCGAGTGACAGGGCGCGGTCGTATTCGTCCCGGGCCTCTGTGTACCTGCCGAGCCGGGCGAACAGGTCCGCGCGGCCGGCATGCAGCGGGAGCCAGTCGGTCGTTTCCACCTCCGCCAGATCGGCGAGGGCGGCGGCGGGGCCTTCGACCTCGGCCAGGGCGACGGCGCGATTGACCCGGACTACAGGGTCGTCGCGGTGGACGAGAAGGCGGTCGTAGAGGCCGAGGACGGACGGCCAGTCGATCCGGCCCGTGCGCCTGCGGTCGGCGTGGGCACCGTGGATGGCGGCCTGGAGCGCGCGGGGGCCGGGCGGCGCGCAGCGGGTGATGGAAAGACGGGCGGAGGCGGCGAGGCAGGCCTCCGCCTCGGCCAGCAGGCGGGCGTTCCATTCGGCCGGATCCTGATCGGTCAGGGGGATCATCGCGCCGCAGGCCTCGAGGCGGGCGGGGCGGCGGGCCTCGGCAAAACGCACCGTGGCGGCGAGCGCCTGGACCTCGGCGTCGTCAGGGGCCAGACGGGTAAGTAGGCCGGTCAGCTTGAGCATCTCGGCGGCGTAGTCGGCGTGAGGGCCGGCCCCGGCGGCGTCGGCGTGGGCCTGGGCGTAGGCGACCTCCAGCGTCGACAGGACGGCGTCCATTCGGTCGGGCCAACGGTCGGGGGAGGGGACGTCGTAGGGCACGCCGGCCTCGGCGATCTTCTTCTTGGCACGGACCTGGCGCTGGGCCAGCGTTGCCTCTGGCGTGAGGAAGGCCGTGGCGACCTCGGCGGTCGACAGGCCGCAGACGGTGCGCAGCGTCAGCGCCGCACGCGCGTCCGGGCTGACGGCCGGGTGGCAGCAGACGAAGATCAGCCGAAGCCGCTCGTCGGGAATGGGCTCGTCCAGAGCCATGACATGGTCCTCGGGCGTCGGTTCCGGCGGAGCGTCGTCGGGCCGATAGGCGGCAGCGGTGGCGCGACGCCGGAAGCGGTCGAGCGCCCAGCGCCGGGCCACGGCATAGAGCCAGGCGGCGGGATCGGCGGGCGGGGCTTCGCCCCACTTCTCGGCCGCGCGAGCGCAGGCCTCGGCGAACGCCTCCTCGGCCAGATCGAGATCGCGGAAAGCCGCGGCGAGGGCAGAAACTACCCGGCCGCCGGCATCCCGGAACGTCTGGTCGAGGAGACGGCTCACCGGGAGGGTCAGCCCTGCTGGGGCGGAGGTAGCATGGGACGAATCTCGATCGAGCCGTTCTTCGAGATGGGCAGCTTTTTCGCCCATGCGATGGCGGCATCGAGATCCGGCACGTCGATCATATAGATGCCGCCCAGCTGTTCGCGGGTTTCTGCGTAGGGGCCGTCGTGCACGGTGCGGCCCTCGGGCGTGACGCGGACGGTGGTGGCGGTGCTGTAGTGCTTCAGCCCGGCTCCGCCGACGATCACGCCGGCCTGGGCCAGTTCGCCGCCGTAGGCGATGTGGGCGTGGAAGATGTCCTGCCAGGCTTTGCCGGTCTCGCCGTCAGGATAGGCCTCGGGATAGTTCTCGTGGATCAGAAGGGCGTAGTGCATGTCGGTCTCCGGTTCCGGATCGCGGCCCGGACGATCCGAGCCTCTGCGATATGGGTGAGACGCGCGAGGGAGCGGGGAATCGACAGGCCGGACGAAAAATCCGGCCGTCGGCGTCCGGCAAGCTTCCCTCGGGCGGCTCACCGCGATGGATCAGCCCTGCGGCGGCGGGGGGAGCATGGGGCGGATCTCTATCGAGCCCGTCTTGGCGATCGGCAGCTTCTTGGCCCACTCGATGGCGGCGTCGAGGTCCGGCACATCGATCATGTACAGACCGCCCAACTGTTCGCGGGTCTCTGCGAAGGGGCCGTCGTGGACGGTGCGACCCTGGGGCGTGACGCGGACTGTGGTGGCGGCGTCGGTGCGCTTCAGACCGGCCCCGCCGACGAACACGCCGGCGGCACCCATCTGCTGGCCGTAGTCGTTGTGGGCGGCGAGGATGTCGAGCCAGGCCTGGCCGTTTTCGCCCTCGGGATAGGCCTCGGCTTCGGGTTCGTGGATCAGCAGGGCGTAGTGCATGTCGGTCTCCGGTTCTGGATCGTGGCTCGGACGATCCGAACCTTAGCGATAGCGGGAAGACGCGCGAGGGGGAGGGAGATCGACAGGTCTGCTCAGAATTCTCCACAGGGACTTTATTTCGTCGGCGAAGCGCGTATATGTGCCCGCTCCGCAAAACTCCCCATGAGTCTGCGCGAAAGCGCCGAGGCCCGGTCCGTCGCCCTCCGACCGAGCGAAGGCGTGGCTCCTCTCCCAGGAGCTTCACTGATTTCAGACCTCCTGACCGTTCCGGCGTGTCGAGGGTGGAGGTCGAAACTCCTGTCACGGGACGCCGTAAGGCGCGCTCGTGCCGCCGCATTTCACGCGCGCCTCCTCCGGGCTGCGCGACATGGGAAAACAGAATGACTGACGTCCTGAACGGTCTCGCCATCAACGGTCAGATCGCCTCGGCCACGACCTTCACCGGCAAGAAGCGCATCCGCAAGTCCTTCGGGCGCATCCCCGAAGCCGTGGCGATGCCGAACCTGATCGAGGTTCAGCGCGCTTCCTACGAGCAGTTCCTGCAGCGCGAGGTCCGTCCAGGCCAGCGCCGCGACGAGGGCATCGAGGCCGTCTTCAAGTCGGTCTTCCCGATCAAGGACTTCAACGAGCGCGCGATCCTCGAATACGTCTCCTATGAGTTCGAGGACCCGAAGTACGACGTCGAGGAATGCATCCAGCGCGACATGACCTATGCCGCGCCGCTGAAGGTCAAGCTGCGCCTGATCGTGTTCGAGGCCGACGAAGAGACCGGCGCGCGTTCGGTCAAGGACATCAAGGAGCAGGACGTCTACATGGGCGACATCCCGCTCATGACGGACAAGGGCACCTTCATCGTCAACGGGACCGAGCGGGTGATCGTGTCCCAGATGCACCGTTCGCCGGGTGTCTTCTTCGACCACGACAAGGGCAAGACCCACTCGTCAGGCAAGCTGCTGTTCGCCGCGCGGGTGATCCCGTATCGCGGCTCGTGGCTGGACTTCGAGTTCGATGCCAAGGACCTCGTGTTCGTCCGGATCGACCGTCGCAGGAAGCTGCCGGCCACGACCTTCCTCTATGCGCTGGGCATGGACGGCGAGGAGATCCTGCGGACCTTCTACGAAACCGTTCCCTACGAGAAGCGCGGCGAAGGCTGGGTCACGCCCTACAAGCCCGAGCGCTGGCGCGGGGTGAAGCCCGAGTTCGACCTGATCGACGCCGACACCGGCGAAATCGTCGCCCAGGCCGGTCACAAGATCTCGGCGCGCGCGGCCAAGAAGCTGGGCGAGACGACCAAGGCCCTGTCGCTGGCCGCCGATGCGCTGGTGACCCGCTACCTGGCCGCTGACGCGGTCAACTTCGAGACCGGCGAGATCTATGCCGAGGCCGGCGACGAGCTGGACCAGGCCACGATCAACCTTCTGGAAGAGAAGGGCTTCACCACCATCGACGTGCTGGACATCGACCACGTCACGGTCGGGGCCTACATGCGCAACACCCTGCGGGTGGACAAGAGCACCGGCCGCGAGGACGCCCTGTTCGACGTCTATCGCGTGATGCGCCCGGGCGAACCGCCGACGCCGGAAGCGGCCGAGGCCATGTTCCAAAGCCTGTTCTTCGATTCCGAGCGCTACGACCTGTCGGCCGTGGGTCGGGTCAAGATGAACATGCGTCTGGAAACCCCTGAAGTTTCGGACGAAATCCGCGTGCTCCGCAAGGAGGACGTGCTGAAGGTCCTGCAGATCCTGGTGGGCCTGAAGGACGGCCGTGGCGAGATCGACGACATCGACAACCTGGGCAACCGCCGGGTGCGCTCGGTCGGAGAACTGCTGGAAAACCAGTACCGCGTCGGCCTGCTGCGCATGGAGCGGGCCATCAAGGAGCGCATGAGCTCGGTCGATATCGACACGGTCATGCCGCACGACCTGATCAACGCCAAGCCGGCCGCCGCCTCTGTGCGCGAGTTCTTCGGCTCGTCGCAGCTGTCGCAGTTCATGGACCAGACCAATCCGCTGTCGGAAATCACCCACAAGCGTCGTCTGTCGGCGCTCGGGCCGGGCGGTCTGACGCGTGAGCGCGCGGGCTTTGAGGTGCGCGACGTGCACCCGACCCACTACGGCCGCATCTGCCCGATCGAGACGCCGGAAGGCCCGAACATTGGCCTGATCAACTCGCTGGCCACCCACGCCCGGGTCAACAAGTACGGCTTCATCGAGAGCCCGTACCGCCGGGTGAAGGACGGCAAGGCGCTGGACGAGGTGATCTACATCTCGGCCATGGAAGAGGCGAAGTACACGATCGCCCAGGCCAACATCGCCCTGAAGGACGGCGAGATCGTCGATGATCTGGTCCCCGGCCGGATCAACGGCGAATCCCAGCTGCTGACCAAGGCCGACGTCGACATGATGGACGTGTCGCCCAAGCAGGTAGTGTCGGTGGCCGCGGCCCTGATCCCCTTCCTGGAAAACGACGACGCCAACCGGGCCCTGATGGGCGCGAACATGCAGCGTCAGGCCGTGCCGCTGGTGCAGTCCGACGCACCACTGGTCGGTACGGGCATGGAAGCCGTGGTCGCCCGTGACTCCGGCGCCGTGGTCGTGGCCCGCCGCGACGGCGTCGTCGAGCAGATCGACGGTACCCGCATCGTCGTGCGCGCCACGGGAGACCTGGAAGCCGGTCGCTCGGGCGTCGACATCTATCGCCTGTCGAAGTTCCAGCGTTCCAACCAGTCGACCTGCATCAACCAGCGCCCGATCGTGCGCGTGGGCGATGAAGTGAAGGTGGGCGACGTGATCGCCGACGGTCCGTCGACCGACCTGGGCGAACTGGCTCTGGGCCGCAACGCGCTGGTCGCCTTCATGCCGTGGAACGGCTACAACTTCGAGGACTCGATCCTGATCTCCGAGCGCATCGTGCGCGACGACGTCTTCACCTCGATCCACCTCGAGGAGTTCGAGGTGATGGCCCGCGACACCAAGCTGGGGCCGGAAGAGATCACTCGCGACATCCCCAACGTCGGCGAGGAGGCGCTCCGCAACCTCGACGAGGCGGGCATCGTGGCCATCGGCGCCGAGGTCCAGCCGGGCGACATCCTGGTCGGCAAGGTGACGCCGAAGGGCGAAAGCCCGATGACGCCGGAAGAGAAGCTGCTGCGCGCCATCTTCGGCGAGAAGGCTTCGGACGTGCGTGATACCTCGCTGCGCCTGCCGCCCGGCGTCGCCGGTACCATCGTCGACGTGCGCGTATTCAACCGCCACGGCGTCGACAAGGACGAGCGCGCCATGTCGATCGAGCGTGACGAGATCGAACGTTTGGGCAAGGACCGCGACGACGAGCTCAAGATCCTGGAGCGCAACGTCTATGGCCGCCTGAAGCCTCTGCTGCTCGACAAGAACGCCGTCTCGGGTCCCAAGGGCCTGGGCCGCGGCGAGATCACCGAGGAGAAGCTGGCCGAGCTGTCGCGAGGTCTGTGGTGGCAGATCGCCCTCGATGACGAGAAGGCGATGGGCGAACTCGAGGCGATGAGGAAGTCGTTCGAGGACAACCGCAAGGCGCTGGACCGCCGCTTCGAGGACAAGGTCGAGAAGCTGCAGCGCGGCGACGAACTGCCCCCGGGCGTGATGAAGATGGTCAAGGTCTTCGTGGCCGTGAAGCGCAAGCTTCAGCCCGGCGACAAGATGGCCGGCCGTCACGGCAACAAGGGCGTCATCTCCAAGATCCTGCCGATCGAGGACATGCCGCACCTGGAAGACGGCACCTCCGTCGACCTCGTTCTGAACCCGCTGGGCGTGCCTTCGCGCATGAACATCGGCCAGATCTTCGAGACGCACCTGGGCTGGGCCGCGGCCGGTCTGGGCAAGCAGATCCAGGGTCTGCTGGAAGCCTGGCAGAACGGCGGACAGAAGAAGGCACTGATCGAGCGGCTGACCGACATCTATGGCGCGGACACCCCGTTGCCGGACGACGAGGAAGAGCTGGTCGAACTGGCCCGCAACCTGTCCAAGGGCGTGCCCTTCGCCACCCCGGTGTTCGATGGTGCGCACATCTCGGACATCGAGGACCTGCTGGAACAGGCGGGGCTGGAGCGTTCGGGTCAGTCGATCCTGTACGACGGCCAGACCGGCGAGCAGTTCAAGCGTCCGGTCACGGTCGGCTACATCTACATGCTGAAGCTGCACCACCTGGTGGACGACAAGATCCACGCCCGCTCCATCGGGCCGTACAGCCTGGTCACCCAGCAGCCGCTGGGCGGCAAGGCCCAGTTCGGCGGCCAGCGCTTCGGCGAGATGGAGGTGTGGGCGCTCGAAGCCTACGGCGCGGCCTACACCCTGCAGGAAATGCTGACGGTGAAGTCCGACGACGTGGCCGGCCGCACCAAGGTCTACGAGGCCATCGTCCGTGGCGACGACAGCTTCGAGGCGGGTATTCCGGAGAGCTTCAACGTGCTCGTGAAGGAAATGCGCTCGCTGGGCCTGAACGTGGAGCTGGAGAACAGCTGAGGCGCGTCGCGCGCCCCAGGGTGATTGGTGGCTGGTGATTGGTGGCTGAACGCCGCCGACACCACCCCAATCACCAGTCACCAATCACCTGATTTTCGCGGCCCCCGCCGCAGCAAGGAACTCAAGATGAACCAGGAAGTCCTGAACATCTTCAACGCGGTCCCGGTCACCCCGACCTTCGACCAGATCAAGATCGCCCTGGCCTCGCCGGAAAAGATTCGCTCGTGGTCGTTCGGCGAGATCAAGAAGCCCGAGACCATCAACTACCGTACGTTCAAGCCCGAGCGTGACGGCCTGTTCTGCGCCCGCATCTTTGGCCCGACGAAGGACTACGAGTGCCTTTGCGGCAAGTACAAGCGCATGAAGTACAAGGGCATCATCTGCGAGAAGTGCGGGGTCGAAGTGACCCTGGCGCGCGTTCGCCGCGAGCGGATGGGCCACATCGAGCTGGCGTCGCCCGTCGCTCACATCTGGTTCCTGAAGTCGCTGCCGAGCCGCATCTCGCTGATGCTGGACATGGCGCTGAAGGACGTGGAGCGGGTGCTCTACTTCGAGAACTACATCGTCACCGAGCCTGGCCTGACCCCGCTGAAGCAGAACCAGCTGCTGACGGAAGACGAGTTCTACCGTTACCAGGACGAGTTCGGCGATGACGGCTTCACCGCCGAGATCGGCGCCGAGGCGGTGCGCAACCTGCTGATGGGCATCGACCTGCACGCCGAGGCCGAGAAGCACCGCGCCGAACTGGCCGATAGCCCCTCGGAGATGAAGGCCAAGAAGGCCTCCAAGCGTCTGAAGCTGATCGAGGCCTTCCTGGAGAGCGGCAACAAGCCGGAATGGATGGTCCTGACGGTCGTGCCGGTCATCCCGCCGGAACTGCGCCCGCTGGTCCCGCTGGACGGTGGCCGCTTCGCCACGTCCGACCTGAACGACCTGTATCGCCGGGTCATCAACCGGAACAACCGCCTGAAGCGCCTGATGGAGCTGCGGGCCCCGGACATCATCATCCGCAACGAAAAGCGGATGCTGCAGGAATCGGTCGACGCCCTCTTCGACAACGGCCGTCGCGGCCGTGTGATCACGGGCGCCAACAAGCGTCCGCTGAAGTCGCTGGCCGACATGCTGAAGGGCAAGCAGGGCCGCTTCCGCCAGAACCTGCTCGGCAAGCGCGTCGACTACTCGGGTCGCTCGGTCATCGTCGTGGGTCCGGATCTGAAGCTGCACGAGTGCGGCCTGCCCAAGAAGATGGCGCTGGAGCTGTTCAAGCCGTTCATCTACGCGCGCCTGGACGCCAAGGGCCTGTCGGGCACCGTCAAGCAGTCCAAGCGGATGGTCGAGCGCGAGCAGCCGCAGGTCTGGGACATCCTGGAAGAGGTGATCCGCGAGCACCCGGTCATGCTGAACCGGGCGCCGACGCTGCACCGTCTGGGCATCCAGGCGTTCGAGCCCAAGCTGATCGAGGGCAAGGCCATCCAGCTGCATCCGCTGGTTTGCGCCGCCTTCAACGCCGACTTCGACGGCGACCAGATGGCCGTGCACGTCCCGCTGAGCCTCGAGGCCCAGTTGGAAGCGCGCGTCCTGATGATGTCGACCAACAACATCCTGTCGCCCGCGAACGGCAAGCCGATCATCGTGCCGTCGCAGGACATCGTGCTGGGTCTCTACTACCTGTCGCTGGTCAAGGACGGTGAGCCGGGTGAAGGCAAGCTGTTCGCCAACATCGGCGAGATCGATGCCGCCCTCGATGCCGGTGTCGTGACGCTGCACACCCGCATCAAGGCGCGCTGGACCGAGCAGGACAAGGACGGGAAAGAGGTCACCAAGGTCATCGACACGACCCCGGGCCGCATGAAGCTGGGCGCTTTGCTGCCCAAGAACCCGAACATCGGCTACCGCCTGCTCGAGAAGAACCTGACCAAGAAGGAGATCGGCAACCTGATCGATCAGGTCTATCGCCACTGCGGTCAGAAGGCGACGGTCATCTTCGCCGACCAGATGATGGGCCTGGGCTTCCGCGAGGCGGCCAAGGCGGGCATCTCCTTCGGCAAGGACGACATCGTCATCCCGGCCAAGAAGACCGAGATCGTCGACGCCACCCGCACCCTGGTCGAGGAATACGAGCAACAGTACGCCGACGGCCTGATCACCAAGGGCGAGAAGTACAACAAGGTCGTAGACGCCTGGGCCAAGGCCACCGACCGCGTCGCCGACGAGATGATGGGCGAAATCGCCCAGCCTCGCGTCCTGGCGTCGGGCCGGACCGCCGAGATCAACTCGGTCTACATGATGGCCAACTCCGGTGCCCGCGGTTCTCAGGCCCAGATGAAGCAGCTGGGCGGCATGCGCGGCCTGATGGCCAAGCCCTCCGGCGAGATCATCGAGACGCCGATCGTGTCGAACTTCAAGGAAGGCCTGACCGTCCTTGAGTACTTCAACTCGACCCACGGTGCCCGTAAGGGTCTGGCCGACACCGCGCTGAAGACCGCCAACTCGGGTTACCTGACCCGCCGTCTGGTGGACGTGGCGCAGGACTCTATCGTCACCGAGGACGACTGCGGCTCGACGCGCGGCATCACGCTGCGTGCCGTCGTCGAAGGCGGCGACGTCCTCGTCTCGCTGGGCCAGCGCGTCCTGGGTCGCTACGCGGCCGAGGATATCAAGGAACCCGGCACGGACACCGTCCTGTTCCCGGCGGACACCTATCTGCAGGAAGAGGAAGTCGAGGCCATCGACGCGGCCGGCGTCCAGTCGGTCAAGGTCCGCTCGGCCCTGACCTGCGAAGCGGAAGCAGGCATCTGCTCCTACTGCTACGGTCGTGACCTTGCGCGCGGCACCAACGTCAACATCGGCGAAGCGGTCGGCGTCATCGCCGCCCAGTCGATCGGCGAGCCGGGCACCCAGCTGACGATGCGGACCTTCCACATCGGCGGCACCGCCCAGGTGGCCGAGACCTCGTTCTATGAGGCGACCAACGCCGGTACGGCCAAGATCGTCGGCCCGACCGTCACGGCCGCCCATGGCGATCTGGTGTCCATGAGCCGCAACGTGGTCATCACGGTCGTTGTCGACGGCAAGGACCGTGAATCCTACAAGGCCCCCTACGGTGCCCGGATCCGCGTCAAGGACGGCGAAGAGGTCAAGAAGAACCAGCGCCTGGCGGAGTGGGACCCCTATACCACCCCTATCCTGACCGAAGTGGGCGGCACCGTCCGCTTCGAGGACCTGGCGGAGGGTCTGTCGTTCCGCGAGGAGACCGACGAGGCGACGGGCATCGCCCAGCGTGTCGTCATCGACTGGCGCGCCAGCCCGCGTGGCTCGGACCTGCGTCCGGCCATGGGCATCACTTCGGGTGACGCCTATGCCAAGCTGGCCTCGGGTTCTGACGCCCGCTACCTGCTGCCGGTCGGGGCCATCCTGTCGGTCGCCAACGGTGATGAGGTCAAGCCCGGCGAGATCCTGGCCCGTATCCCCACGGAAGGTGCCAAGACGCGTGACATCACCGGCGGTCTGCCGCGGGTGGCCGAGCTGTTCGAGGCCCGTCGTCCCAAGGACTGTGCTGTCATCGCCGAGATGGACGGTCGCGTCGAATTCGGTCGCGACTACAAGAACAAGCGCCGCATCAAGATCACTCCGGAGCCGGACGCGGACGGTAACCAGGGCGAGGCGGTCGAGTTCCTGATCCCGAAGGGCAAGCACATCTCCGTCCACGACGGCGATCTGATCCAGAAGGGTGACTACATCATCGACGGCAATCCGGATCCGCACGATCTGCTGCGCATCCAGGGCGTCGAGGCGCTGGCCGAGTATCTGGTGAACGAGGTGCAGGAGGTCTATCGACTGCAGGGCGTGCCGATCAACGACAAGCACATCGAGGTTATCGTTCGCCAGATGCTGCAGAAGGTCGAGATCATCGACTCCGGCGAGACCACGCTCATCAAGGGCGATACGGTCGAGATCGCCGAAGCCGTGGCCGAGAACGAGAAGGTCGAGAAGCGTGGCGGCCGTCCGGCCCAGACGCAGCCCGTCCTGCTCGGGATCACCAAGGCCTCGCTGCAGACCCGCAGCTTCATCTCGGCGGCGTCCTTCCAGGAGACCACCCGCGTCCTTACCGACGCCTCGGTCAACGGCAAGAAGGACACGCTGGAAGGCCTGAAGGAGAACGTCATCGTCGGCCGCCTGATCCCGGCGGGCACGGGGGCCTATCTGCGGTCGCTGCAGAAGATCGCCAACGAACGCGACGCGGTCCTGACCCAGTCGCGCGAAGAGGCGGTCGAGCCCCTGCCGGCCGATCTGCAGCTGGAGCTGGCCGAAAGCGAGTGATCGCGGTCAGCCACGTTTGAAGCCTGAAGAAGGGCGGTTCCGGAAACGGGGCCGCCTTTCTCGCGTTTGGTCGGGCCGCGTCGATCCGACCCTTCACAGGCGGCCCTGAGGGGTTAGGGTCTCGCCCACGTGATGGGAGACCGCCGATGCGCAGACGTACCTTTCTGACGACCCTTCCAGCCGGAGCCCTGGCCGCGGGCGCGGCCGTCGGAGCGCCTCCGGCGGTCGGCCAGATCTCGGGCGCGACCGCGCAGGGCAGCGCTCGCGCCTATCCCTATACGGGCGTCGGACACGGCGACCGTAACATGGGGGCACCGTTCGCGGGGCGGTCGACGGTGTGGGGGACGCAAGGGGCGGCGGCGACGGCCCATCCGGCCGCGACCCTGATCGGGATCGATACGCTGAGGCGCGGTGGTTCGGCCATCGACGCGGCCATCGCCATCAATGCGGCTCTGGGTTTTCTGGAGCCCACGGGGAACGGGATAGGCGGGGATGCCTACTGCCTGATGTGGGACCCGGGTCAGGGCAAGGTCGTCGGGCTGAATGGTTCGGGGGCCAGCCCGCGGGGCCTGTCGCTGGCGACAGCGCGGTCCAGGGCGGGCCAGGACGGCTATCTGCCGCGATTTGGGGCGGTGACGGTCAATGTGCCGGGCGCGGTCGACGCCTGGTGGGCGGCCCACCAGCGCTACGGCAAGCTGCCCTGGCGCGAGGTGCTGCTGCCTGTCGCGGAGATGTGCGAACAGGGCGTGCCGATCCCGCAGCTGATCGCCTGGTATCTGCAGCGGAACATTGCTGGTTTCGACCGCTCGTCCGGGATCATCGAGGAGAACGACAACAGGAGACGCGTCTATGCGCCGACCGGCCGGACGCCGAGCGTGGGCGAGGTCTTCGCCAACCCGGATCTGGGCCGGACCTATCGCGCCATCGCGGAAGGCGGTCGCGATGCGTTTTACGACGGGCCGCTGGCGGACCAGATGCAGGCCTATTTCCGGCGCATCGGCGGATGGATGACGCGGGCCGATCTGGCGGCGCATCGCACCGAGTGGGTCGAGCCGATCATGACCACCTATCGCGGCGTGGAGGTCTACAGCCTGGGCCCCAACACCCAGGGACTGTCGACCAACCAGATCCTGAACGTTTGCGAGCGTTTCGACCTGGCGGGCATGGGCTTTCAGTCTGCCGCCTCGATCCACGTCCAGGCCGAGGCGAAGCGACTGGCGTTCGAGGACCGGGCGCGCTGGTTCGCCGATCCCGCCTTCGCGGCCACGCCGGTCGCGTATCTGAACTCCAAGGCCTATGCGGCCGAGCGGGCGGCCCTGATCCGGCCAGACCGGGTGATGGAGCGTGTCATGCCGGGCGATGCCCCCACACAAGGCGATACGACCTACTTCAGCGTGGCCGACAAGGACGGGATGATGGTCAGCTGGATCCAGTCCAACTATCGCGGCATGGGCTCTGGCCTGGTGCCGGATGGCGTGGACGGCCAGACCCTGGGCTTCATGTTCCAGGACCGCGGCGAGCTGTTCGCGCTCAGCGATGGCCATCCCAACCTCTATGCGCCGGGCAAGCGGCCGTTCCACACCATCATCCCCGGCTTCGCCTGCAAGGACGGCCAGCCGTGGATGGCCTATGGCGTCATGGGCGGAGGTATGCAGCCGCAGGGCCAGGCCCAGATCATCATCAACATGGTCGATTACGGCCTCGACCCCCAGGAGGCCGGCGATGCACCACGCTGGCAGCATGAGGGGTCGTCGGAGCCGACGGGGCATCCGGCTGAGGGCGCGGGTGTGCTGCACCTGGAGACGGGGGTGCCTGAAGAGACCAAGGCGCAGCTGCGCGCCATGGGCTGGACTCTGGGTGAGCCGAACGGCGGCTTCGGCGGCTATCAGAACGTGGTGCGCCAGATGAACGCTGCGGGCCCGTGGACCTATGGCGCGGCCACCGAGATGCGCAAGGATGGCATCGCGCTGGCGTACTGATCAGCCACGCCCGGGCCACAATCACACCGCTTCATGAACACGCTAAGATAAGCGCTGAATTCAACCGAAGATGTGTCGATGCTAGCCCTGTTCGTCGCCGCCGCCCTCTCGACCACGCCCTGTGAGCCGCCTGAGGGTCATGAGGTCTTGTGGACACCTGAAAACCGCTTCGTCGTCGTGGGTGAAATCCACGGCACGAGGGAAGCGCCTGCCGCCTTCGCGGAACTGGTCTGTGCCGCAGCGGAACAGGGGCCAGTGACCGTGGCGCTCGAGTTGCCTGTGTCCATGCAGCCGCAGCTCGACGCCTTCTTGACCGCGCCGGACGAACCGACGGCGGCGGCGTTGCTCCAGCCCACCATTTTCGGCGACGCCAGCTGGGCTGATGGCCGCACCAGCATTGCCATGGTGGACATGATGCAGTCGGTTCGGCGCCTGAGAGTCGAAGGGCGCGACGTTACGATTCGCGCCTTCCAGCCTTCAAATCCTCGACCAGCGGGCTTCGACCAGAACTACTATGAGCTGGATATGGCTTCCGAACTGGTCGAGGCTGCGGCCTCACGGCCAGAGTCACGCATTTTAGTTCTCGTCGGCAATATCCACGCCAGCAAGACTCATTTCGAACGGATCGACCTAATGCCAGCCGCCGCTCACCTACCTCGCAAGGAAACGGTGAGCCTGAACGTCGCCCAGCAGGGCGGTCAGTCCTGGAGCTGTCAGGCGGAAGAGTGCCGCGTCTACGACTCCATCGCCCGTTACGACGCCGAAGCGCGTGGCGTGATCATGGGCCCGGTCAGCGAGGGCGCTTGGGACGGCGTGCTGGCTGTGGGGCCTGTCACGGCGTCACCGCCGATGGCAGGAGAGCCGGTTCAGGCACCCGAGGCGATCTCTGCCGGCTCGAGTTCGTAGTCCCGGGCGCAGTACTCGCAGGTGACGTGGATCTTGCCATCTGGCTCGACCATGTCGGCGCGCTCCTCGGGAGCAAACGAGGCGAGGACCGTGGCGATGCGGTCGGCCGAGCAGCGGCACTGGGCCTTGAGCGGCCGAGGGTCTTCCAGCCGGACGCCGTCCTCGTGAAACAGGCGGAAGAGCAGTGTTTGGGGCGTGATGGTCGGATCGACCAGCTCGTCGTCGGCGAGGGTATGGAACAGGGCGCGTGAGCGGTCCCAGACCTCCTCGGTCGAGCCCCGTGCGTCGTCGCCCGCGATCAGCTGGATCAGGGCACCGCCCGCTCGCCACTGCGTGCCCGTATCGGTCGTGACCGCGCCGACGGCCAGGCGTACCTTGGTGGGAATCTGCTCGGACTGTTCGAAGTAGTGCTCGGCCGCAAGCGACAGGCTTTCGCCCTCGATCGGCGTGATGCCCTGGGTGCGCTCGAAGTCGGGGCCGCGATCCAGCGTCATGACGAAGACACCCTGGCCGAGCAAGGTCTTGGCACCGGGCCGGGCGAAGCCGGTCGAGGCGGCGGCGACCTCAGCTTCGTCATAGCGGCAATAGCCGCGCAGGAAGCCTTCGGTGTCGTAGTCGGCTACGACGTAGCGGACCGGCCCGTCACCCTGGGCCTGGACGATCAACCGACCCTCGAACTTCAGGCTGGAGCCGACCAGCGCGGCGAGCGCGCAGGCTTCGCCCAGAAGCGCCGCGACCGGCTCGGGATAGGCGTGTGCCGACAGGATCGCGTCGATGGCCTCGCCCAGGCGAACCAGACGCCCACGCACGGGCCAGCCCTCGATCTGGAACGCGGCGGCGAGATTGTCGGTGGGCGCGCTGGGCGCCGGCGCGTGATCAGTCACGGCGGGATCCTGAAAAGCGGAAAATCGGTGAAGGGGCCAAGATAGGAAACCGCACGGGCGATGGTAAGGCCCGGCTGCGATGGCTATCTGTGGTGCGTCCGCCAGCCGGAAAGACTGTTCATGTTCACCAGACCGACGCTGAAGCCCCTGAAGCAACAGGCGATCGTGGTCACCCATGCGACTCACGGCGTGGGCCTGGCCACAGTGCGTCAGGCCTCGCGGGCGGGTGCATGCGTTTTTCTGATCGACAGCGACGAGCGCGCCCTGCGCCATCTGGTCGAGACGATCCAGCGCGAGGGCGGGCGGTCGGCGTATGCGGTAGCCGATGCCGCCGACTACGACGCGCTGTCCGCTGCGGCCCAGAAGTGCATACGTCTGTTCGAGGGGTTCTCGGCCTGGATCAACATCGTAGGCGCGGTCGATGCCCCGGCGCATGAAGATACCGGCGTCGAAGAGCCGGTTATGGAGGTTCACTCCGGGTACGAGGGCCTGGTCAATGGGTCACTGATCGCCGTCGAACATCTGTCGCGACGAGCCGGGGGAGGGGCCATCGTCAACGTCGGCCCCAGTCTGTTCGATTTGCCGCACCCGGACTGGGCGGCGCATGCAGCGGCCAAGGCGGCGACGAAGGCCTTCACCAATGATCTGCGTGCCCGTCTGAGGCGGGATGGCCATCCTATCTCGGTGTCTCTGATCAAGCCGGGTCCGGTGCTGGGTGAAGGTCGCAGGCGGCGCGATGGCTTGCCGCCCCAGCCTGTTTATGCGCCTTCCGTGGTGGCCGATGCAGCCCTGTGGTGCGCCAGTCATCCGATCACGGAGATCACGGTCGGCGGGACGGGCCGCCTGGTCGCCATGTTCTCAGCGGCCGCACCGGAGCTGGCGGAACCTTTGCTGGCCCGGTTCGCTCCTGTCGCACAGCGGGGCGACGACCCCGCATGGGACGCTGACGGCATTGATGCTGCCCAAGGCGACGGCACCGAAGAGGAGATGATCTATCCCATGGTTCGCAACTTCAGCGCCCTGGCCGAGGTCAGGAAACACCCCGGGATCACGGCGGGTTCTCTGGCGGTCATCGTTCTGGCTGCTGTCGGAACGTTTCTGCTAACCCAGCGCACAGGTCCTCGCCGCTACGAGGCGATCCGTGATCGCATCGATCCGCGCCACTGGATCGACGCCGAGGGCCTGCGTCACCGCTTCGAGGACATCTCGCGCGGCCTGAGCGAGCGTGCTGCGGATCTGGGCGACCGTGCAGGCGACCTGTCCGAGGATGCCCGTTACGGGGCGCGGAAGCTGCTGAAGCGCGGCCAGCGCGCCATGTCCGAGACGCAGCGGCGCAAGTATGCCCGCGAGGCCCGACGCTACGCCGACGAGGCCGGCCGGTATGCGCGCGATCACGCCAGGGAAGGTGGGGCCTTGCTGGCCGTCGTCACCATCGCGGCTGCGATCGGAGCTGCGGCTCTGGAAAGCCGTCGTCCGGATAGCCGGGTTCGGCGGATCACGCGCCTCTGATCGACGCCACAAAGGCGTTGCTGCAACTGCGAAGGTCGGCGTAACAGGGGGCATGGCCGCCCCGACGCTGATCTTCGACTTCGACTCGACCCTTGTGCGGATCGAGACGCTTGAGGCGCTGGCCGACATCGCGCTGGCCGGACATCCGGAGGCGGACGCGATCCGCGCAGAGGTGGCGTCCCTGACCGAGCGAGCGATGGCCGGAGACATCGCGTTCGGCGAGGCTCTGCGGGCGCGGCTCAAGCTCCTTCCGCTGACCCGCGAGCACGTGCTGGCTCTGGCGGACCGCATCCTGGATGAGGGCACGCCGTCGGTGCGGCGCAATCTGAGATTCTTCAACGAGAACGCGGACCGGATCATCATCCTGTCCGGCGGGTTCCGCGAAGTGATCGCGCCCATCGCCGAGCGCCTGGGCGTTCGCCCGGATCGGGTGCTGTGCAACGACCTGGTCTACGACGACTTCGGGCGCGTGACCGGTGTGGACGACGCCAACCCCTTGTCGCGCGAGAACGGCAAGCCCGAAGTCATCAAGGCGCAGAAGCTGAGCGGCCCCGTGGTCATGATCGGGGATGGCTGGACCGACGCCGAAGTGAAACTGCAAGGGGCGGCGGACCGGTTCTACGCCTTCACCGAGATCGCGCGGCGCGAACGGGTCGTCGAGGTCGCTGACGCAGAAACGCGGTCGGTCGATGAGCTGCTGCATGCCGAGGGTCTGGCCGGACGCTGGAGCTATCCCAGAAGCCGCATCCGCATGCTGCTCCTGGAAAACATCCACCCGGCAGCGGTCGAGAGGCTGGAAGATGCAGGCTATTCGGTGGAGACCCAGAAGGGGGCCCTGGACGAGGACGATCTGATCGCGGCGATCAAGGGCGTCCATGTGCTGGGGATCCGGTCCAAGACCAACGTGAGCGAGCGAGTGCTGGCTGAGGCGGATCGCCTGCTGGCCGTTGCGGCATTCTGCATCGGCACAAACCAGATCGATCTGGAGGCTGCGGCGGGCAGGGGCGTTGCGGTCTTCAACGCGCCCTATTCCAACACGCGCAGCGTGGTCGAACTGGCGATCGGCCTGGCCTTGGCCCTGATGCGCGACGTGGCCGACAAGTCCGCCGCCATGCACCAGGGCAAGTGGAACAAGTCGGCCGACGGATCGCGCGAACTGCGCGGCAAGACCCTGGGCATCGTCGGCTACGGCGCCATCGGCTCGCAGCTGTCGGTGCTGGCCGAAGCCCTGGGCATGCGGGTGATCTTCCATGACCTGTCTGAGCGGCTTGCTCTGGGCAATGCGCGGCGGATGCGCTCGCTGGATGCCCTACTGGCCGAGGCGGATGTGGTGTCGCTGCACGTCGATGGGCGCAAGGAGAACGCCTACCTGATCGGAGCGGCCCAGTTTCAGGCCATGAAGCCGGGAACCCTGTTCCTGAACCTGTCGCGGGGGCACGTCGTCGACGTCGGGGCGCTCGCCCAGGCCATTGGCTCAGGTCGCGTCGGTGGCGCTGCGATCGACGTCTTCCCCGAAGAACCGCGCACCAATGCGGATCCGTTCGACAGCCCGCTTCGGGGATTAAGGAACGTCATCCTGACTCCGCACATCGGTGGCTCGACCGAGGAGGCGCAGGAAGCCATCGCCGAGTTCGCGGCAGAGCGGTTGCTGGGTTATCTGAACCGGGGCGACACCACGTTCTGTGTCAACCTGCCCAACGTGCAGCTGGCCGAGGTTTCGGGTGGCCATCGTATTCTGCACATTCACAAGAACCAGCCGGGCGTGATGGCCGAGCTGAATCGCGAGCTCTCGACGGCAGGATTGAACATCCTGGGCCAGCATCTCAAGACCGACGAACGAACGGGCTACGTCATCACCGATGTCGACCGGGATTACGATCCGCAGGCGCTCCGTGTCCTGAAAAGTGTGGCCGGAACGCTGCGGTTCCGGTTGCTGCATTGATACCTTACGTCGCGGCATCTTGCGTCCTCGCGCAGACGGCGCAGACTGTTACGGAACGGTCGCATTGAGCCGACCGACGGGAGGACATCATGAAACGCTTTCTTCGCGGCGCAGCCCTTGGCGCGCTGACGCTCGCCGCCACGGCCGCCATCGCTGGTGCGGCTTCGGCCCAGACCTACAACCGCCTTGTGGTGTTTGGCGATTCGCTGAGTGACAACGGCAACCTGTTCCTGGCCTCGGGTGGGACCCAACCGCCGGCCGGCCTCTATTTCCAGGGCCGGTTCTCCAATGGGCCGGTGTTCACCGAACTGCTGGGTTTCAACGCCTCGCGCTTCAACGGCGCGGTGACCGGCAACATCAACTACGCCTATGGCGGGTCGCGGACGGACAACGTCGTGGCCTTCCCGCCCGGCATGCGCCAGCAGCTGACGTCCTATACCACAGCTGGCGGTACCTTCCGGGCCGGGGACCTGGTCAGCGTTCTGGGCGGCGCGAACAACATTTTCCAGTCGCTGACAGCGTTCGCGGTGTTGCCTCCGACATCGCAGGGTAACCCGACGGGTTTCATGGATCCGACGATCCGTGCCGCTGTCGCCGACATGAACTTCCTTGTCGGTGACATCGCCTCGCGGGGTGCCGGCACGATCCTGGTCACCAACCTGCCGCGTCTGGGAACGACGCCGCAGTTCCGGCCCACGCCGCTGGCGGCCCTGGCGGACTATGCCGGTTCGCAGTTCAACAGCCAGCTCCAGGCTTCGATGCTGGCTCTCGCTCCGACGCGTGCAGGAACCAACATCATCCTGTTCGATCTGGCCAAGGTGTCTGATGTGCTGGCCGCCAACCCGGGCCGGTTCGGCCTGGCGGATGCCTCCAACCCGTGCCTGAACACCACGACGGGCGCGATTTGCGCCAACCCGGACAGCTTCCTGTTCTGGGACGGCGTGCACCCCACCGCCGCAGGGCACCGCCTCGTGGCGAGACTGGCCAGCGACTATCTCTACTACGGGGATCTGGCCTCCAACTCGACCGCCCAGGGTGAAACCGCGTTCCGCCATCGCGAGGATGCGCTCGACGCCGCCACTGCCCGGCTCTCGGGCTCTGCGGCCTGGGAAGCGGGCACCGCCCTGACCGGCGGGGTCATGTATGACTCCTCCGAGTTCGACGCGCGCGGTTTCGCGGGTGCCGGCGAGAGCACCAGCTATGGCGCTCAGGTCGGCATGGAGAGCGGAACCGAAACCATGCGGTTCGGTATCTCGGGTGCCTGGCGCGTGGCCGACGTGGACGCCGGACCGACCTCGTTCCAGTTGCAGTCCCTGTCACTGGACCTCTACGGCGGCTGGCGGTCTGGCAATGCCTTCGTGAACGGCGCGGTCGGCGTCGCGAGCGAGGACTTCAACGACATCACCCGCTTCAGCTCTCTGCCCGGCCTGATCCAGACGGGCACCACGCGCGGCATGTCGACCGGCGCCCGCGTTCAGGCCGGTCTGTGGATGGATGGGGGCGGCATCTCGATTTCGCCCCGCGTCGCGATCACCTATGCCTCGTCCGAAGTCGACGGCTACACGGAGCAGGGCTTCGCAGCGGCCTACGACTATCGTGACCGTGAGGTGAAGGGCATCACGGGCGAAGTCGCTCTGCGTGCGGAAGGCGAAATGAGCGGGTTCGGCGTCTTCGTCGAAGGCGGCTACCGTGACAGCCTCGACGACAGCTCCGGGGCGGTTCGCGTCGGCATCGCGGGCAACCCTGCCCAGGTTCTGTCGCGCCGGTTCGAGGATCCGTACGGTGGGTCATTCCTCGCATCGGCCGGTGTCACGGGCCAGATGGGACCGTTCGATCTGGAGATCGGGTACCGTGGACGCTTCGGCGATCACGCCGACAGCCACACGGGCGGGATCACGCTGACGCTCCCGCTCTCCTGAACGAAAGCGCACCAAGACTGAGAAGCGCGCCGGGTTCGCCCGGCGCGTTTTTCGTTCTGGTTCCCGGGGTGCGACCCCCTGCCGCGCAGGCTGCCCCAAAGTCGCCCCATGAAGCCCTAGAAGGGCGGCTTGCGTCGCTCCGGGTCGGTTACCGACCCTGAAGGCGGCGCTCCTGACAGCTTTATCCAAAGCGCCGACAGAGCCGACGACCTCATGCGCCGACCCTTGCCGAGCCTGCGTTGCCTTCTCGTTCAATCTGGCCAGGGAGGTGCCCTCATGGGTGTCGCTGTTCTGGCCATGGCGATGGCCCCCGCAACGCCGGCATCCGTAGCGGAGCCCGGCAGTCTGCCGGAAGAGCCGCCGGTCACGGCAGTGGCCGAGCCCGCCGGTCCCGTCACCCGCACCATTGCCTTCGAGGAACCTGTGCGGGGATTCCCGATCAACTCCCGCTTCGGCATGCGGCGGTTGGGCGGTGAGCGGGGTGCCCGCATGCACAACGGTGTCGATATCGCAGCACCGACCGGAACGGCGGTCTATTCCTCGGCCGAAGGCGAAATCCTGCGGATCGGACGCCAGCCGGATGGCTACGGCAACTTCATCGAGATCCGCCATCCCAACGGCATGACGACATTCTACGCCCATCTGAGCCGCATCGATGTGGCCTCCGGCGATCGGGTGCTGGCGGGAGAACGGATCGGGCTGGTGGGCTCCACCGGCTATTCGACCGGCCCGCACCTGCATTTCGAGGTTCGCCGCGACGGGGTGCAGATCAATCCCGGCCGTGTTGTCGGGGAAAGTTTCGAGGTCGCCGTCGAGGTTCCAGTCTCCAACTGACCCCTGTCGTCGATCATGAGGGCGAATACAGTTTGCATGTAAAGCGTCCTTTGCTACGGCTGTAGGCTGAAAGCAGCGGGGATGACGCATGGATGCCTTGACGCTCGAGGGCGTGAGCAAGCGATACGGCGAGTTCCAGGCCGTGCGTGACCTGAGTTTCTCCGTCCGCAAGGGCGCGATCTGCGGGTTTCTGGGGCCCAACGGCGCGGGCAAGACGTCCACGATCCGCATGATTCTGGGTTTGCAGCCGGCAACGACAGGATCGATCACAATCCTCGGGGCACCGGATGGTCGAATGGTGCGCGACCGGATCGGCTTCCTTCCGGAAGAGCGGGGTCTCTACAAGAAGATGACCCCTGTGGACGCCATCGCCTTCTTTGGCTCGTTGAAGGGCGTGCCGACCGGGGAGGGGCGCAGGCGCGCCAAGGAGATGCTGGAGGCCCAAGGCCTCGGGGCGTCCCGCAACAAGAAGATGAAGGAGCTGTCCAAGGGGATGGCCCAGAAAGTTCAACTGATCGCCTCGGTCGTTCACCGGCCCGAGTTCGTGATCCTGGACGAGCCCTTCAGCGGGCTTGACCCGGTGAACCAGCAGGGGCTGGAGACTGTCATTCGAGATCTTGCTGCGAATGGGGCGACGGTCCTGTTCTCGACCCACGTCATGCAGCACGCAGAGCGCCTGTGCGATCAAGTCGTCCTGATCGCCCGTGGCCGAAAGGCGTTCGATGGCACAGTGGCCGAGGCCCGGGCGACCAGCCGTCGGTTCCTGGAGCTGGAAGGAGCCATCGCGGCAGACCAGGCAGGGGCCCTGCCAGGGGTCGCAAGCGTTGAGGTCATCGCCGAGCAAGACGGGGTGCGGACGTTGAAGGCGGCGCTCAGCCAGGGAGCCCCCGGACAGGAGGCGCTGAAGGCGGCCTTCCTGAATGGACTGGACGTTCGGCGCTTTGAGCTGAAGGAGCCCACCCTTCACGACGCCTTCATCGACCTGACCGGCGATCATCCCGATCAGGACCAGAGCGTCGCTCGCAACGAAGTCGCGTCGGAGGCCGCACGATGAGCCGCATTCTTCTGATCGCTCGCCGCGAGTTCATGGCCTATGCCCGAACGGTCGGGTTCTGGCTGTCGTTGCTGGCCTTTCCGATGTTCGCCGTGCTGGGCGGGGCGATCCCGTTCCTGATGGACAATGCCGATCCGGTGCGTGCCGTCGTGCTGATCGAGGAAGGCCCGCAGGCCGCCGGTCTGGCGCTTGCGGTCGAGACGCGCCTTGCTGACGAGGCGGAACGGATGGCCGAAAGGGCGCGCGAGGCCGCCCAGGCCGCAGCCGAGAGGGCAGGAGCACCTCCAGGCACGGCCGAGAGCGCGATCGCCCAGATGGCGCGACAGCGGATGCGGATCGTTGAGGCACCTGCCGATCTTGCCGCTGCCAGCTCAGGAGAGGCGAGGGACGCGCTGGTTCGCCGTTACCTGACGGACGAGACGCCAGAGGCGCAGAGGCTGGATGCAATCGTGTTTCTGGATCGGAATGCCGAGGGACCGGCGGCTCGGGTCTGGGCCGCGCGGGCGACAGATGACACGGTCGAGGACTTCGTGCGTGGCGCGCTCCGCGACGCCAATCGTGACGCGGTCCTGACCGAGGCTGGAATCGACCCGGCTGTTGTTGAGGCGACGGACCGTTTCCGTCCGGAGGTGACGCTGTTCTCGCCGCGTTCTGCCGACGGAGGCGAGGTGTCGTTCCGTGATCGCTTGCCGGGGATCATCGGTTTGGCGTTCAGCTTCCTGCTCTGGTCGCTGATCATCACCGGAGCCTCGATCCTGCTGAACAGCGTGATGGAGGAGAAATCCAACAAGATCCTCGAGGTCCTTCTGTCCTCGGCCTCGCCGACCGAGATCCTGACGGGCAAGGTGCTTGGTGTGGCCATGCTGACCGTGTCAGTGCTGCTCGTCTGGGGTGGAATCGGGGCCGTGGGCCTTGCGATGTCGGTGCCAGAGACGGCGCTCGACATCTGGGATGTGCTGACGACCGACGGGCTGATCTTCTATTTCCTGGCGTACATCGTCGGCGGCTATCTGATGTACGCGGTGCTGTTCGCCGCCATCGGTGCCTTCTGCGAGACGCCACGGGATGCCCAGACCCTGATGGGCCCGATCATGATGGTGCTGGTCATCCCGATCCTGGTGGTTCAGTTCGCTCTGGTGAACCCGGATGCGCCCATGGTGCGGTTCATGAGCTGGGTGCCCTTCTTCACGCCGTTCCTGATGGCTGCGCGCGCGCCCTCGGGACCCCCGATGGTCGAGATCTTCGGCACGATGGCGGGCATGTTCGCCGTGGCGCTGCTCATGGTCTGGCTGGCGGGCCGAGCTTTCCGCGCCGGCGCCCTGTCGGACGTGAAGCTGAGCTGGAAGACCTTCGGCCAGGCCATCGCAGGGGGCGGGCGCTAGGGCAGACGGGAACCCTTAGCCCCTGCCTAGCTGCGCTTTGCGGCCTCGATCGCTGCCGAGACCTCGACCGGATTGATGCTCGAGGTCGTCCGGCCGTTGATCAGGAAGGTCGGGGTCCCGGCCAGGCCCAGCGTCTGTCCGACGCCGTGAATGTCCGCGATGAGGTCGTCCGTTTCCGGGGACGCCATGACGGCCCGGGCCTGGGCCAGATCAACGCCGTTGTCGGTCAGGATGCGGTCGACGGTGGCGGGGTCCAGCGCGGGCTCCGCCATCAGCGCCTGATGGACCGGCAGGTAACGGCCCTGGGCATGGGCGGCCAGGGCCGCGCGGGCGGCGTAGTTGGAGGACGTGTCATCGCCCCGATCCAGGATCGGCCACTCCTTGAAGACGAAGCGGACATCCGGATGAGCCCGGATGAGGGCGAGGAAGTCCTCCGACACCGCCTTGCAGCCGGGGCAGCGGTAGTCGAAGAACTCGATCACGGTCACCTTGGCATCGGCCGGTCCGATTGAAGGATCACGTGGATCTGGGGCCAGAAGGGCTACATTGGCTGCGATGTTGGCGTTGATCGTTTCGACCCGGTTGGCCTCTTCCGCCTGCTGCCGGGCCTGCACCGCCTCATCGAGCACCTGAGGGTTGGCAATGAGATAGGCGCGCACCTTCTCCCCGAAGTCGCCGCCTGTCGCATAGGGCACTGCAGCCAGCCCCAGGGCGATGGCCGATAGGGCGACAGCGAGCGCGCCTCCACGGCCAGAGGCGAAGAAGGCCAGGGGATCGCGCGCGGGCGGGGGCGGCGAGGGGGCGTCGTCGGTCATGGGTCTCTCGATGAGGTCGGGATCAGGCACCAGGCGGGGCGATGACGGTCCCGCGCCGACGTTCCTGACGGCGGTCCAGGTCGTCGATGTCGTCCATGGTAGCCCCTGAGGCGAGCACGATGTCCATGGCGCGTCGCCACTCGATAGAGCCTCGGGGCAAGAGGTCACGGGCGCGAAGTGCGAACTGGGTCGCCTGCTCCTGTCCTCCTGCGGCGAAGTAGAACTCGGCGGACGCCAGCCGCGCCTCGCCCTCCTTGCCCTGGCTGGAATAGGCTTGGGACAGCAAACGCCAGGCGAGGGTGTTGTCCGGCTCGCGTGCCGTCGCCAGCTTCAGATTGTCAACCGCATCGTCCAGCTGGGTGGGGTCATTGGTCTCGATCAAGGCGTGGGCAAGGTTGATGCGCAGCAGGGGCGCGCCGGGCAGCAGCTCTACCGAGCGACGGTGCGCTGCGATCGCCTCGGCGGGCCTGCCTTCCTCGAACAGGATCTGACCCTTGAGCTCCCACAGAAAGGGATTGTCGTCGTCCTCGGCGATCAGGGCATCGGTGGCGTCGAGTGCCCGCTGGGTCTGCCCGTCTCGGTACCAGGCGATCGCGCGGGCATAGCGGGCCGGAAACGAGGTGTCGTTGTCCAGGTAGGTCCGCAGCGTCTGGGTCGGCGGGTTCATGAAGGCTTCGATCTTCGCCCGGATCAGGGCGTGCTGCGCCATGCGCTCCGGGCTGTCGGTCCGGCTGTAGTTGCTCGCCGACTCGACGGGGCGGCGCAGCGCTTCGATGCGCTGGCCCGAGAGCGGGTGGCTGCGGAAGTACGGAAAGCGCCGGGCATCCGAGAAGACTTCCTGGCTGCGAAAATTCTCGAAGAACTCCACGAGGCCCCGGCCGGATTCACCGGCTGCTTCGAGCCCGCGCGCGGCGGTTATATCGGCCTCGCCCTCCTGACCCTGGAGATAGCGCAGGGCTCCGAGGGTGCCAAAATACTGGCCTGACCCCAGAAGAGCTGCTCCCGCGCCCGGCTCACCCGCCAGGACGGCCAGCGCGCCTAGCGCCATGGTCATGAGAAAAGGCTGCATCCCTGCGCCTTGGGCCCCGTCGCGCAGGGTGTGGCGGTTCTTGATGTGACCGGCTTCGTGGGCGATCACGCCAAGCAGCTGGTTGGGCGTATCGGTTCTGAGGATCAGGCCGGTGTTGATGCCCATGATCCGACCGCGCGTGGCAAAGGCGTTCAGATCATTGTCGGCGACCAGCAGGACCTCGACGTCCGCAGGTTCCAGCCCCATCGCCACGAACACGGGATCTGACCATTCGCGGATGATGCCCTCGACCTCGGTGTCCCGGATGGTCGACTGCGCCGAGACCGGGGTCGCTGCCACGACCATGGCCGCAGCAGCGATAAGCCCGGTCAGGGGTCGCAAGGCGAGACGGGTCAGCCCGATCATGGCGAACTCCTGTGACTGGCGCCCCCGCCTCGTCGCACCAAACTAGTGTGGATCGGTCAGAGACGCCACCACCCGCGTTTGGGCTTGGGCGGCGGTGCCGTGATTTGCGCCGGATCATTGGCGATGATCTCGGTCAAGCTCGGTGCGGCGGCTTCCGGTTCAGGCTCGGCGGGAGCGGCATTGGGCTCGGGTTCCGGTGCAGGTTCTGCAATGGGTTCAGGCGCGGCTTCGACGACCACTTCGGGCTCGGTCACCGTTTCAGAGACAGGTTCCTTCGCAGCGGGTGCCTCGGCGACTTCTGCGTCCGCCTCGGCAAGAGCCGTGGCTGACACCGACTTGCGGCGTACGCGGCGACGCTGGGGCTCGACGATCCCCTCGGGCGCAGGGTCGACGGCCGCTGACTCTTCAGCATCGGCCGTGACGGCGTCCGGCGTCTCTGCCGGGCCAGCGTCCTCCTGCTCGAAGCGATCACGGCCCCGGCCCCGGCCGCGCCGACGGCGACGACGGCCCCCTTCGCGGTCACCGGACACGCCGGCATCGAGGCTCTCCGGTGTGCGGGCTGGGCGCTCGGATTCGCCGTTTTCCGAAGCTTGAACCGGAGCGCTTTCGCCCCGGGGCTGTGGGTTCAACGGGTCGAACCAGACATAGGGGTCTTCCAGCGACGGCGTGCGGCCGCGCACCCAGAAGAAGGAGGAGCCGACTTCGGCCTCGCCGTCCTCGCGCATGCGGCGTCCGCCACGACG
>VYLP01000181.1_pt1 | contig 27060 bp, 23 predicted proteins | sample 5114311 | NCBI WGS metagenome assembly VYLP01 (sample SAMN12291775, study PRJNA351875) | freshwater metagenome | isolation source: freshwater lake | place: USA: Michigan, Lansing Lake | collected 2013-08-14 | reverse complement strand
AGGGAATGTCGCCTTTGCTCAGAGTCTTGATAGAGAGAATGTATTTTGAGAAATCGTCTCTAACAGTGAGAGGATTAACCTTTTCCGAATCAGCAGTATACCACCATCCTTTGAAGTCAACGGTTCAAATGTGGTTAGAGTGAGTAGACTTTTCTGGTAGAGAGATGCTTTCTCCGAAATGTTTGACTCTCTTTTTCTTTTTAGGCAAAGTGAGTCCTGCTTTTTGGAAGATACGATCAAGAGTTGATTTGTCCGGAGGCTTTACATCCGGAAATTTTCTCTTGTAAAGTTCTAGGATCTTTTTTGATCCCCAAAACTTTTTTTGGTTCTTGAGCTTAATGATTTCCAGAACAACATCTTCAGGAGTTTTCTTAGGTGAGTTCTTTGGAGTTCTCTTCTTGTCTAGAAGCCCCGCCTTTCCCTCGCTTAAAAACCTTTCTTTCCACTTGTATCCACACTTGGTAGATATTCCATATTCTGCACAGAGCTGAGTGAAATTGATCCCTTTCTCAAAGCTCGCCATAACGAATTCCAATCTTAGATCCACGATCTGATTCTCCTTCCAAGGCATCCCCATAGCCCTCCTGTAAAGGTGTTCTAGGGGATGAGAAACAAGAAAGTGTTACCCATGTCTTGAGTCATACATTGCTTGATTGCGTATAACGAATTAGCATTATCGACGTTCCTCGTAGCTGAGCCTACGGAGTAGGCGTTAGCGTCGGCGCGTCTTCTTGCATCGCAAGAAGCGTGATGGAGAGGAATGTGGCGTAGCCCTAGCGAGGGCGCCAGTCCCGAAGCGCAGCGATAATGCGTTGTTATGCGCTGGCCTAGCTTTTCAGATTCTTCATAGTTTCGTTTAAATCTTTTAATGTTTCAGATAAGAGACGGCGATTAAAAATGAAAAATCCATTCTTTTCTTTCATCATAGAAGGCATACTGAAAATATTTTCAACAGCTTTAGAAATTAATTCCTCTTTTTTAGTTCCCGCAATATCTGCATAGGCTTGTATAGTAAGGGCAATTGCAGATCTGAATGCATATTCTTCTTGAAAATTTCTTTCTTTTGCATATTGGCTAATTGCAAAATACAGAATAATCATAATTGGGATCGATTTTAAAGAATTTATTAATAAATACTGCCAGTCAATAACTGTTGGAATGCTACCAAAATATCCAAAGAAATTAGTAAAAATACTTATAATTAAAATAAACGCGCTAATCCCAGTAAGGAAAACTACTGTAGACCAATTTTTAACTGGTTTTTCGAGTTCCTTTTTTCTATCATTAAAAGTATTGAATAGTTTTACTGCACCTTCCTTACCTATTAATTCATTTAAAACTTTTAATCGATCTTCGAAAGTATTGCTTTTTAAATTAACGTTTTCTAGCTGCTTTTCAAAAGTAGAATTAAATTTTGTATTTAAATTCAACTCTGCTTCAAATTTCTCTTTTAATTCTTTAAGTTCCTTTTGGAATGAATCGAAGATGTCTTTTTCTTCCTTTAAACGATCCTTAATTTGTTTTAAATTCGCATCTTGTTGATTTAACAACCCTATTATTTGTTGATTAGTGTCCGTGCTAGAAACGAAAAGTTTGTTAATTTCGTCCGTATGAATCCTCGATGAAGACAAAAGGGTTACAATTTCCGATAATTCTTGATTTTTGGTTGTTATTAGATTTATTAAGTTTTCTTTCTCTTTACGCAAATCTTCCTTTAAAACTATATTATCCTCTGAGTTTTTTCTAATCTGTTCTGAATAAATTAATAGTTTATTTTCAAATTCATTCAATTTCTCCTTTTTTGATTCAATTTTTATTGGGACTTCTTTTTCCCAATATCCAATCTGCACAAAATAGAAAACTAATCGATAAAGAAAGGGTATAGCTGAATTAAAGTCACTTATCAAAATATTTGCATTTAAACCTGCTAAATCATCGCGCAAATTTCCTCCTCCAAAGTCATTCTGAAATTGATATTGATGAGGTAGTACTGCAAATAAAGGTGAATTAAGCATTTCTTCAATTAAAGATATTGATCTGTTCGAGTATTTAACGAATTCAAGAACAGAGTAATAGCCTATAAAAATAGAAGTTAAATCTTGGTAGTCTTTATAAGCTTCCGCTACTTTTTTCTCTAATTCTAGATTTTTATAACTTTCTAGTAATGGAACAAGTGATTGTCGATGTTCTGGTGTCATTTTCTTTCCTTGAAATTTCTAGGCTTGCGTATAACATTATTTTCACGAAGCTCGTTTGTTCATACTAATTGTGCAGGATATACTCACCACGTCTAGCCTTGTATCTGGGTCGCGAAACAATAGATTGGTCCGTTTTTAGCACATAATTAATATCAATTTCGTTAAATAAATAACCATATTTTCTAACCAATTTTACAATCTATTCATTTTCAAAAATTGCAATTCTTGTTTTTTTAGTGAGCTGAATCCGTAATCATCTTACAATTAATTAGATTCTCGATATATGAATTCTTTTCCACCCTCTATGATACCGGGTAGATTCCAATGTTTCCCTCTGCTTTTGGAATAGAAAGATAACTTGAACAAGTTTTTGCAAAAAGTAACATCTTAATCATCGTCCTATGGAAACATTCAATGCCCGAGACTATCAATGTGTATCTTGCTGATTCTAAGAATTTATGTATCTAATTGGTACCTTCGATCATCGCTCGCTTCTATCTTAAGGAAATAGGGAAATTGCCCTAGCTTTTGCATTAGAAAACTTATCGAAACCGATTTCGCAACCCAAATCTGAGTTCATTCGAATTGGCTGATTTATTGGACTATCAAAGTCTATCCATATATTACCTAGTTGCAAAACCAAATTAAATTCGGTTACTTCGACAGCATCAAGCTCCAGTTTAACGAGCTTTTCAAAAGACTTATGGTCAAGACTAGCAGGAGGAATCCACTCCATTCCATTGAAAAATGGACGAATTAATGGATTCAACCGGACGATATTTGAGTTAATAATAACTTGACCAATTTGGCTGGGCATCTGACCGCCCGTTACAGTATGGGCAATAAAAGTTGCGGCATCTGGCGGATCATAAAGAATGCTCCTTGCCATCTTGCTTAAGTTAGCTTTAAACCCTCCAGATATTTTTCCTTTCATGACAGATGCATGACCCTTTCCGGAGATTGGCAGACATGTATTTCCAGTGCCAATGCTCAGAGAATAAATTTCCGATGCTTGAACGCCATTTCCGACGGCCTCCGTAATTCCTGCCATTATCGGATTGTTGTAACCTCCTATGGCTCCATCCCAAAAACGCTTTCCCTCGTAACCAGCTGAGTGAAGGACAGCTGGTTCGTCAAAATACATGATGGGAGCAGTACTAGAAGCGTGAATGGCTTCAGTCAAAGTAGGAGGCGGAATAGGATTGAGACTTGATGTCTTACTTGTTGTATTGGAACGAAAGAATACCGCCCGATCTCTATCATAGTCGAATGCCATAACCAAGAGTTCTGGACATTTCGAGGAATAATCAAATGTCGACTTGATCTGGTTCAATGGGAGTTTACCAATTTTTCTACCTGTACTGCTTAGTATACTATCCAAGGCTTGGTATTTTTTTGTCGTTCGATACTTTGGAGAGATATCAGAAATGAAAGGTATCCATGATTTGAAATTTGGATTCAACATTGAAAAAATAGATCGTCTTATGTCTATGCTGCCGATTAACGCGGTAATCTGACCTAGTGAAAGATCATTAAATAGACATGCCGCAATGAGACTTCCACCTGAATTGGAGACAACTAAATTGAACTTACTTAACAATTCATGTCCACCAATATCTCCATAGAGCGCCTCCAAAGCTCGAACCTGTAAAACGGACCAACATCCCCCGCCGTCTAAAGAAAGTATCTTATAATTCATTTATTTATTCTCCATATTCAATCCGAATCATATCAAATCTTAGGCGCTAAACAGTCTCGAATTTACCGTAAAATTCTATTCACTGCACTTGCGAACGCATCAATTTTGTCCGTTTCTGGATATACTCGAAAACAAAATCCCATGGCTCCTTGAGAGAACGGAGCTCCCTTGATTAAGTCTTTGAAATATTGTTCTCCATCGATCGACTCAGAAAGACTATTAATCAATTCGAATCTTATTAATCGAAATCCATTTTCAAAATATTTACTTTCATTTGAATATGCATCTATATCGGAGATGATACAATCATCAATTGCCAAAGCACTTGCATGGATTTTCTTAATTCCTTTGCAAAGCAAAAGCAAATCACCTTTTCTTATCTTCTCAAGTTCTGCGTAGCCAACATTGTCATCAGTACCCCTCGACTTACTGTAGTCTTGTGTATGTGCTGAAAATGCTAGCCGCTTTATCGCATAGTCAAAAGTATCTGCTAAATTGATTCTGTAAATTGCCATATATCTCCTATTCCGAACTTATAAAATTTGAATACGCCTGAGCTTTTATCCTTTCCTGAACATTATTTTTTCGATCGATACGAATCGATCACTCAGCATATGCATTATTCATGAAATCACTATTTGTTACGATATTGTATTTTTCTTCATCTGTTGCTCCGTTACGTTTAAAATTTCATTAATTTCCCGATAGCTTCGCCCCCTGAGTCACAGATTAAAAAATCAAAATACTTTTTCAACATCCAGAGCGGATTATGCGATCTACTAATCCAGGTTTGGATATTGCAGAGCAGAATACCTGTTAAAATTCGGTAAGTCAAATTTTTTTTACGATTGTTTTATTTTTTTATATAATAATGTTGATAGGTTCACAAGTTATTCGAGGAGAGCTAATTTAGGTATAACATCGCTGTTGCGCCCGTAATTTAATTATAAGACATTAAATTAACTCGGATTTACAGAGCAATTTGATTTCATTCCAATTAAACTTCGTTAAATCAGGTCGCAAATGATGCCAGCTGACCAAATGGATGCGAAACAAGGTTAGTTGCGATATAATTGCGTGCTTGAATGTCATTTTTGATTTTTACAAAATTCTGAAGAAATATCTGAAATTAGAAAAATCTAGGCTGAACAGTTACTGTTGACTTCGGCTATTTTATGCTAAGGCTCCTTTTACGAGCCATTTAAAGAACATCCCTAAGTGCGTTTTTTTGGAGTTGGAGCAATAATCGACAAATTGCTTAGAAATGGAACTATCACCAAACTTGGCCTAGGTATGGATTATGTCACAGAATCGACATGATTTTTATAAATTTGCGAGCGCAAGTATAATAATCGAGAATTACATTCGATTTCCGATATGGCCTCCTCGGACCAGTATAGCCTGAAGCCTGGCACTGAGATCACTAGATTTAGGAATTATTTGATTCAACTAAACAGATGAACTAAAACTTGCAATATCCGACCTATTCTTCATACCTTAGCGGAAAAAGTTCGCTAAGGTCAGCCTGTCATGGGAAATAGTGGACTTTTTCCGTTACAAAAAACCGTAAAGGAAAATAAGCCGATATTTCCATTACAAGACAATAACCTAACACCTAAAGTGCTTTACAGTAAAGGAAAAAGGTATGGGTTTTTCCATGTCTGTAACGGAAAATAAGCCGTTTTTTCCGAACCATATAAAGAACCTTCCTAAGTACCTTTTAGAGAACACTACCGTACTGGAAAAAGGTGGACTTTTTCGGATACAGAATAGAGGTCAATAACCTCGTCTTTTTAACTGCTCTCTTCTTAACTGTTCAATGGATTTTCCAGTAGGTTGAATAGATTCATGTTTTAGCCCTGCTTCTCGCTCTCTAGCCCTTGCTAGTTGTTCCGGAGTGACAATCGATATCATGTTACCCATTCGTTCTGCAATCAATCTGTGAGCCATTTCTAGTGCATCGGGACCATCTAACTTTTTGTAAGGGAATTCATTTAACTGCTCAAAAAGAATATGAGAATCGGATCTGAGTAACATGAGACCAGTCGCGATAATTGTTTGAAGTGCACCTTCGATTCTTTTGATCTTATCGCCATTATTCGGGATCCCAACCATCGGCACGATTATTCGATCACTTGGAGTTAATCCTTGCCCGTTATTTGGATTTACGCATAGCTCATTCCAATCCTCTAAATGGCGCTTAAATGCGTCTAGGAAGTATTCCTGTCCTCCGCTTGTCTCAACCCCTGCGACAGTCCAAGGAAACGCTCTGAGAGCCCGTACAAGGTCAATTTGGATCTGATCTGGTGGCCTTCTAGCAATGTCCGAATAGAGTTCGTAGAACTTCCCTTGGGGAGAGAGCCCTACTCCGACAATAGCGGAAAAATCCGACCTTTGAGTCTTTCCAAGTGAAAGGTCCACGGCAAGTCCAAGAGTCCATCCTTCGAATGTTTCTGGCCGTATAAATTCGTAAGTCTGAATCCTTCCTTTAAACTTTTGATCGATCTCTGCAAGGATAACGTTTTACCTTTCTCTTGCAAATGAGATTGGATCCACTTCCCTTTCCTTTACAAGCATAGTGAGAGGTGTACCCGCCTCCCAAGTAGAATACTCAGATCCATCCGGACGCGTTCCAATCCCAATACTTTTTGGTATCGTTATAGATAACTTCACCAACACAATTTGGAGAGAGAGTCGTATGGGACAAAACAACATCGATACCGCACTGTGCTCCGAGCTTCAAAGCTGCTCGGTCGAACCATTGGTATTTCTTTTGCATCCTCGAATCGAAAACTTAAAGGGATAGCGCTTAAATTTCTTACTTAGTTTCTCAAAATCGATATCTTCGATTATACAGAAAACCTATCTCCAAACTGTTCTGTGAGTGAAGTAGCAAGTGCCTGGACTGCCTGTTCGATCTTTTTGTCTTCCTCTTCCTTGTCATCGGACTTAGGTAGGCGACCGGTCTTTTCTAAATAAGCGAACGCTAGTTTACCAGCCTGGATCTTGTCTTCCCAATCATAGTCACCAATCGCAATCTGTTCCAGTATTCTAAACATGCCGACAGCAACAGGAACGGCATTCTCTCGTATCTCTGCTAGTAACTGAAGTTCAATCTGGTCGGTATATTTCCTAAACTCTTCATGGTATTTGTATTGATAGGCAAACCAATCGCGACCCCTACCAATTAGTGGACCGATGTTCGTTCGATACTTACCTGCGCGAAACAATAGAAGGCCTGACTCTTGGAATCGTGAGACGTTCGGGAATTCTCGAAAAGGGACAATAGCCTTATTTTCAGTTATGGCTTCGAAAGGTTTTCCTCCCCTACTCTCTAAAATGATCCGATCTGGTTCCCGACCCGATATCTCATTTTCGGTCGGGTTTATAGGGTTTGTCGGGTTTTCCGTAACCTGTTTTTTGCTAGGTGCTTTTTTTCGAGCCTGTTTCTTTTTAGGAGCCATCGAGAAAGGGACAAATTGCAGTAAAATGCAGTCTGTCAACGGTTTTTCGATTGGCAAATCGCAGTAATTTACCGTTAAATCAAAGCATGCCTAGAATCACTTTGGATTTTGCTGATACTACTTACGGAATAACAGTTATAGATCTCTTTCCTGAAACGAAAGAAGCTATATAGGTAGAAGTAATCCATAAAAAACAAACAATGAATAGAAGGTATCGGGAATTGCTAAAAATTGCACCAATTGACCTAACGATGGCCAAACAATAGTGCCTTACGAAATAGAAGGCAAAATGTTCGTACGTGAGGAAAATGAGTTTTGGGATAAGAATTTAGAAAAAATGACGAAACGTAAATTAGCTGAAGGAGAGGATAAACTTCAAACTGAATCTACTGAATTCTAAATTCACTACATTTATCCTAATCAAGAGAAATCGAGGGGTTGAACCTGAATACATTATGCTCATTGGAAAGGATGGAACCGATTTCCGAGGAAGTCCAATATTTTACTCATAAAATCTTAGCTATGTTCCAAATATAAACAAAGCTATTCAGTTTTTTTTGGCTTTGCAGCTTATTGAGTTTGTGATGAATTATTTTTTAACGGATTCACTAGATTATCAATTTTATCTTCCAAATCTGCAATCTATATGTTTGGTAAACTCAAGCCAGAATTGATAAACCAGCTACGATTGGTGACCCAATTTTACTTATCTGGTCTGCAATAGATAATCCTACTTTTGCATTTTCCTTTTTATTAATTCTTTTTCTGTCTTCTTTATCCTCTGCTTCTGGGAGAATATCTAAAGCGTTTATTTCTAAAGCGAGGTTATTTATTTTGTTTTCTTCTATTGTCCATGTAACGGTACACATCTTACCTGAGATATTAGTAATAGTCATAATTGTATGACCGCCTTTTAATCTAACCAGAGAACCAACATTGATATTTCTGATGCTTTTGGAGCCTCTTTCTCCTCGATGAACTATTTAATGTCCTTCAGTTTCGATATTTTTTTGGGATTCTCGGTCAATCTTTTTAGCGCTATCTACACAATTCCTCGGCGAGAACTAGATTGAATACTTTTTGCTTTTCCTCACGGCTTGGCTTAAAAGGTAAGATTTGCGAATTCTCAAATTTACCACTAGGCAGCTTTTTGACATGCCCAAGTTCGACAGACCTACCCTCAAAATTTTCTGATAGAAACTCCTTTAGTTGCGGATTCCAAAAAACCTGCTTATTCGCAAACTTTTCATATAAATCATATTGAAGGTAGCAATCTTTATCATTTAAGAGCTCAATACATAAAACATTTGCCCTAAGTTGACCAATTACTTTCCCAATAAAGCTTTGGTAGTTTTTTACGTTAAGCACAGAGACCGTTGCCGTTATTACATCTAATGATACCAAATCATTCATCTTGCAACTTCCATCGGATCGTGCAACTAGGTATTGATCTTCTGAGTCTTTAGTCTTTAGAATATACTCTTTCAAATACTCGATCCCTTTTTTCAAGTTTGCCCTCTCAATTCTTAGATCATTGAGTTCGACACTAAGTGATTGAATCTTATATTCCCTCTCGACCTTTTTACCTCTTTCTAGCCAGTTTGTCTTTACCGATTCTATGAATTTCAAAAACCAAGAATATCCAATATCAAACCAAGGCAGTAAAATCGTATAACCAATCATAATCATGGCTGGAATTAGAATTCTCTTATTGAAATACCAAGTTTCAAAATTTCCTTTATACTCCTGAATCGCAAGCTCCGTAAAACCACTCTCTAAGCCATAATTAAAGATGATCAAAACATCATAATTATATATAACAAAAGCCAAAACGAAAGTTCCCATAAATGGATGATTTAACCGCTTTTCCAGAAAACCGAGTATACCCTTTTGTTCACTCATTTTGAGAGCACTCCCCTACCTTATATAGTTCATGTAATATAATTTTAGATTCCCACTAAGCAGCTCTGGTGACAAGACACATGCTACCTGATCGAAAGTAGTTCTCGAAAATTTCTGCCTTACCATTTCTTTGAACTGATCCCAAGATTTATTTTGTACCTTAGAATGTACTTTAAGAGTACAAGGAACCTGTTTCGAATCCTTCCCAGGAATGGAACCCTCCCCTACCCTACTTTGGAATGCAATCCTAGTCTGATCTGGAGCCTGTGATGGTAGAGAAGCGGAATTGGAATCAAAAATTAGTGGTGCGAGAGTTCGCTTCCTTCCATCGAAAGAGATCTGTTTTAAGAATCCATCTTTCTTTAGCTTGGAAATGATTCGGGTGATTGTATCCGTTTTCAGTCCTAACACTTTTGCAAAATGGGCATTGGATGCAAAGCAACCACCTGCCTTATGTAGTGCGACAATCTCTGCATAGAGAAGCCTTTGGGAGTGAGTGAGTTTTAAAGATTCCATCCATGAAGGAATCCATAATCCCGATCTAGTCATAGTTTTTTCCGTTCGCTATATCTGGACACGCCTTCGGCCAAAGCAAATAAGCAGGTTTTTTAAGCCTTCCGGAAATGGTGAGATTTCCGAATGTGTTTCATCGGCAAAGTGGTAGTGCCGTGACTATCCGTGTCAAACAGTCGGTACCGAAATTATTTCATGGGGATAATTCTGTCAAGGCTTAAAAGAGACATAATTCAGTGTTTGTCTCTTTAAGGAAATGATTTTGAAATTTAAGTTTTGGAAGTTTGCAACCGGAGGACTACCACATCCTCCGATCACCAGAAAAACACACTCGGTTAGAGATAGTTATACTGAATATCATGTACCGATTTTGGGTACCACTTTTTTTTATTTTCTTACGAAAAAAAATGGGCATTTATTTTAAGTGCCCATACAGAAACAGTTTTCGAATCTATCTACTTCCTTGCCTTTTTGATCGCTTCTTCTATTTCTTGTTTGCGGTGTTGCAGTTCGGTTATTTTTTGTTTTATCTTTGTCAATTCCGATTTAAGAGTATCTAGTGAAACGGATTTTGATTTTGTCTTCTTTATATTTGTGACCTTCAGTGGTCTAACATATTCGCGAAAATCAGCTCGAGCGGGGAAGTTGCCCGTTTTTGCTTTTGTGGAAATAAGATAATTCAAGGCTATTTGGCGACCTTCTTTTTCTAGCGGAGCTAGCTCCGTAAATAAGCTCGTCGGAATATCGCCAATGAATTCTGGGTCAGAAATTTTTACGCTCCCCTGCCCTTCCTTTAATACTTCTGCATGCGTGATTTTCATTTTGATCCACTGTGCAGACTTACCTAGCCTTTTGGCTAGTTGTTCATTGGTTTCATTGTGACGTTTTTTTAATTCGCTAAGCGAAAGAGCGAGGTCCGCATCTCGCAAATCTTCTCTCTGTAAATTCTCAATTAGCTTAATTTCTGGAAGTTTAGACGGATCTAATTGCTCAACATTTTTGACAATAGCAATGATGGTTTTTCTTCTTAACAGGAGATGGGCTCGAAGTCGTCTCTCGCCATTCACTAGCTCATACTTCCCTTCCTTCTTTCTCACAACAATAGGCTGAAGTAGACCATAGGCAGATATCGATTCAGCTAGCTCGCGGATTGAGGCTTCATTAAACTGCTTACGTGGGTTATCTTTAACAATTATTTCTGAGAGAGATATATCGATTGTATTGTGCTGAATGACTCCATCCCTATTTAGATAAACGTTGGGACTTGAGCTTCTCTCACTTGATTTGGTGAGAATGGATGATGGATCAAAATTTGATTTACCTTTCATGGTTTCTCCAAGGTACGCCGGCGTACCTTACTTTATTTTGTCTGCAAGGGCCTCAAAAGATTTCCAAGGTGCAGAACCTTCTTGCAATGGTTTGCCAGTTTCTGTTCGATCCTTAATGCCATCGTTTTTCAAAATCGGCTCTAAGATTTTCAAATTTTTAACGCCATGCAATTTATTCAAAAGGTCGGACTGTTTTTGGGAAGTTCCCCATTGTGATGGTAAAATAAATATTGTTTTTTTCTTTGCGGTAGTATCAAAACTTTCCGCCTCTTCGATTTTTTTCCGAACTTGTGCAACAGTTCTCACCGCCCATTTCGATGGTGTAACCGGTATCAAAACGATGTGCGCCGGCAAGTAAGAGGTTATATTTTCGGCTGACCCAGATCCAGGCGTGTCTATGACGACATAGTCATATTTTGTTTTTTGCAATATGTTTTTTAGTCTGGGGATAATTGAAAAATCCTTTGATGCCAGATAGCTAAGATCCGAAAGTTCAATAATTGCAGGAAGAACATCCACCGAAAGTGAAGCTTTGATCGATTCCTCTAAAGTGGATTCAGCAGTCAGAACAGTGAGGGTATTGCCAGAATCAAAAAATTCTACTGGCTCATCAGGGAAAAAAAAGTCAGAGAGATCTGCCTGTGGGTCCATATCTATTGCGAGAGTTTTCCCGCGACGAGAAAGTGCCAATGCTAAGTGAATGGCTGTCGTAGATTTGGAAGTCCCTCCTTTGATATTGGCAACAGTAATTATTTTCATTAAAAGTACAGAGAATCTTTGTACTCAATCTCGCAAGCACCTTTTTATTTTTCATCGGAAAATCACAAATTGACGTAGAAGGTACGCCGGCGTACCTTGATAATCTTTTAAGGGCTTTATAGAAAAGACTCAAGAATCAACTGCAGGAGATTTCTTTCGCTATTCTTGGAAGGCGAAAATTTATTCTTCCCTTAGATACTGTTTTAGCAAAAGATCTCTATCGGATATGTTGCAGGATATTTTATGGATTTCTCCGATCAAACGAAGAAATAGAATCGAATTCGATTTATTATTTCCGATTCGCTTCTCAATTCTCCTTTGGTTCCGAGCGCTTCTTTTTTGCCCCTTACCACTCACGAAACCAAACGAGAGAAGATCAAATTCTGCTTTATCGATAGAGCGGGATTCGAAGGATAATTCCTTCCTCTGGCAATACCAGGCATATGCAGCACAGGTTGAACCGACAAACTCTTTTGACCAAAAGTCTGGCTCCCAATCGGAATCAAGTCCTTCACGAAGCATAACTTTCGATCTTAGTTGAGAACAAAAAAGCGTCTCAAGTTTGCATATCATCTTTTCTTCTCCAGGCAATAGAATAAGCAGATGATAGTGGTTTAGACCTTTAACATCGGCATCTTTGCCTGGGAATGCAAAACAAGGAAAACTAAGCCCTACAAAGAAATTTCTAAAGTGATCTCGCTCCAGTTTTCTGATGGCCGCTATCAAGGCATCCTTCAGGTGAACGTGTCTTACATTTTTTTTCTTTGTTTGGATCGTGACTGCATATGCTCGATATTCTGGAGAGTAGAGGGATATGAGTAAATCGATTTGAGCGATAAGGCATTTTACTGAGTCTTCTTTGTGGGCTTTACTCAATTCCAGATCATTTAATCTTGTCTTTCTTTCTAAATTTATTATTTCCATTTTATCCTCATTTAGTTGTCCCCGACCTCTCGGCACATAGTATTAACATCCCAGCATTATGATCGCAGGCTCGATTATAAGCTTTCAAATCGTCCGAGGTTTCCCGTTATAGTCGATTTTTCTCTTATTACTTTAAGCAATAAGTGGCCTATAAATTTTATTATTTCTGATAGCGCGGGCGTAAGTGCCCCAACTTCCTTATATTTTATAATGGAAAACTATATTCGTCTTTTGAGTAGGGGAGGCGGGTGATACCATAAGTTGTCTTGGAAGATTTGTTTAGAATACCTTGGGTTTAGTAAGGCTAAACGAAATCTTCGAGGCAGAAACGAGATAAGTGTTAAAAAAATCTCCCAAGGAATGATCCCTATTGCGGATTCTGGGATCAAAAGGGGCGATGAAATTCGGAAAAATGTCTCTGGAGAAGCCATGATTTTTTTCATGGGAAGGGACAAAAGATTTAAATGTCCAATTAGTCAACCCATTAATTTTGTGAATTTTATTGAGTGAATTGGAATTTTTAAATGAATAAGATTAAAACTATAAAATTATGGAAGTCACGGTTCGCCAGATGATAACTGTTAATCAGGCTTGCGCGTCTTTACTCTAGACTAATCGCTGTAGTTTGCAGGAAATTGAGGCGATGAAACCATAGATAATTAATCCTTCACAACTTGAAAAGCTCCTTGATGATTTAAAAAAAGATCCGTAGGATGACATTAGATGGTCGAAAAAAAACTTAGTTGCTATAAAAGGAATTTAAAGAAACAAATCGGTTTACTCACTTTCAATACCGAAGCTCAAGCAATGGGATGGTCTTATGAGAAAATTCAAAATAATCTGCCTTAAGGAAACCTCCACAGAAAAATGAAATTTTTTTCAATAAAAAGAGTAATCGTGTCCTTGGTAATGATATCGATTTCAGTGCTCCTCTTCTTTGGAATTCGAAATCTGATCAACGCACCAAAATGTGTCTATGGCAATTGTGAAAATGGATTTGGTTCGATAGAGTTTAGCGACGAAACAGTATATTCCGGAAGCTTTGTGAACAATCAGTTTGAGGGATTCGGCGTTATTAACTCACCAAGCGGCGACAGATTTGAAGGATTTTGGAAGGCTGGAACAAAAGATGGAGAGGGCACCTTTTATTATAAAGATGGTTCCGTCTACCAAGGTGGTTTTCGTAAGAACAAAAAAAATGGTCGTGGAATCTTTGTTTGGCCTGATCAAACCCGATTAGAGGCGAATTTTATTAATGGCGAACCGGAAGGAAAGGGAGTTCTCACCGTAAACCAGAAATTACAATTAACTGGAATATATAAAGAGGGAATCATCTATGAGGGAAGTGGAATATATATCTACGATGATGGATCAAGATACATTGGGGAATGGATGGCAGCCAAAAGGGCAGGGAAGGGGACTCTCCTTTCCAGTGAAGGAAAGGTCATTTTCTCAGGTGAATGGAAAAACGATGCACCGCAAATTCTCCAACAAAAGTAGTCTGATTCTTGCTTGGATCTTGCATTCCATGCTATGCTCTTGCTTCCCTTATGATCAAATACGTACCCATTACTCCGCGGGGTCAGACGACGGAGCAAATGTTGCACGTGTAATTCTGCCGCATTCGGTTGCTGTAATCAAAATGAATGGCCTAACTGTCCCAAATGGAATCAATCTAGAAACCTTCACAGCCAAAAACAATCGAGTCATGAACTTGCTCCCAGGCAAACACCTGATTGAATACACTATCTTATCTAATAGTTTTACTACCTGGAATTACAAAGCCGCCGAATTAGAAGTAAAGGCAAATGAAGTCTACGCGCTCTGCTTTAACATCAATAATGAAACCAAAGAGTGGAATCCATGGATTATGAAATTAGAGAAGAAGGCGGTCGGTGAAGAGAACTTTGGGTTTTATCATCTTTATTTTAAAAACTTTACAGATCGTTTCAGGTGCTTCAGCCATGCGGATTTTTAATATTCCGATACTATTGTTCGCTTTGCAGATGAATTGCGCCTCCTCTGGAGAACTGGCGACTGGGAAATCTGTTTCTAAAGAGAATGTTGTTATAACAATTCTAGGTGGAAAATCGTCTTTGACCTACTTAGGATTGAGAAATATTGAATTCAAAGCAGACTCAAGGGTTAGCTCGTATGATACCATTGAAATCTCATTTCAAAACCGATCCTCCAATCCACTAACGATCGCTTTGTTGCCCACGGAAGGTTTACTTGGCAATGGTGAAAAAATCAAGTTGTTATATGCAAATTATTGCTGTAGCTTATCTGAACTCGCTTCTCAAAGTTTTAGTGATTACAAAGGGTTTGCCCCTTACAAGGATATCATCCTCCTTCCAGGAGAAGTGGAAAAGAGGAGATTGATTTTTGAGGTCGAGCGAGGTAAGAAAATCGAAGCTTTACGCTTTTTTCAATTGGACCAGGCGAATCAAAAGTATGTAGAGTGGGCGGAAGTGGAGAGGTAGTGGGGGATTAGGCTGTTACCGATTGTGTTCTGTCCTCAAATATTGGCTCAAGATGTGAAATGAAAAAGTATAGACTTACCCAAAGAGTTAAGTAGACTTTTTCCAGTAATAGATTTTCAATCTGATTGATTGAAGGTAATCATCAGCAATTGATCAAAAATTTAAATCGATTCTTTTTGTTTTGTAAGACGTTAATTGAAATAGGGAATTTATGTTGAAGCATTCAATCAAAGCAGTAGACTTCTTTTGCGGTGGCGGGGGGATGAGTTTTGGATTGCAGGAGTCAGGAATTCAAGTAATCGCAGGAATAGACTACGAACCGAGTTGCAAAGAGACCTACGAAGCCAATATCAAGGACGCCGAATTTATTTTAGCGGATGTATTCAAACTCAAACCTGAAATTTTACAAAGAAAATTGAAGTTAAAGAGAAATGATGATGAACTCATCTTCATTGGTTGTAGTCCCTGCCAATATTGGAGCACTGTAAACACCGACAGAAATAAATCCGCAAGATCAAAAAATCTGCTCATCGAATTTAAACGATTTGTAGAGTATTTCAGTCCTGGATATGTAGTCGTTGAAAACGTTCCAGGAGTATTAAGAAGAAAAGACGAGAGTGGACTGGCTTCCTTCATCAGTTGGTTTGAAAAAAAACAAAATGGATATAAGGTACATTTTGATGTTCATAATGTGAGTGACTATGGCGTTGCGCAAAATAGAAAACGATTTACTCTCATCGCTAACAGAGTCTCCAGGAATGAAATAACTCCCTTGAAAAAGAAAGGACGGAAGCTAACAGTTAAAGATGTTATTGGAACTAGGAAAGGTTTTCCAAAAATAAATGCAGGCCATATAGACAAGACTGATTTCTTACATACAGTTCCTTCTTTAAGCTCAATGAATAAAGAAAGGATACAACATGTAGCTAAAGATGGAGGAAATCGTTTGGGTTTTGCGGATATTGAAAGATTACAACTAGATTGTTTCCGGGGACGTGCAGGCTCATTTAAGGATACCTTTGGACGACTTTGGTGGAAAAAACCAGCTCCTACGATCACGACTAAATTTTTTAGCGTTTCGAATGGCAGATTTGTACATCCTGATGAGGACAGGGCCCTTTCTTTGCGTGAAGGTGCCTCATTGCAATCGTTCCCCAAAAGTTATAAATTCTATGGTACTAGTATTGCTTCAATAGCTCGAATGATCGGTAATGCAGTTCCACCTGAGTATGCGAGACGCATTGGCTTGGCAATACGTAAGAGTGCAAATGGCACAGTTTAGAGCAAAAGCACGTGCGGTCGATTTATTAGGTAAAGGGCAAATTGCCGATCTGCCAACCGCCATATCTGAACTATGGAAAAATGGCTATGATGCCTATGGTGATCATCTAGAAGCTCATCTTTTCATGAAAGGTTATAAGAACCATACGGAACCTATTTTTGTTTTAACAGATGATGGTAAAGGTATGAGTAGGGAAGAGATCCTTGATAAATGGTTTGTCTTGGGTACGGACTCTAAGTCAAGACCAGATATTGAAAAAAAAGGTGAAGATACTCTAAATAAACCACCGCGAATCAAGATGGGTGAAAAGGGGATTGGGAGATTAGCAGTAGCTTATCTTGGCCCTCAGATGCTAATGCTCACAAAGAAAATCAACCATCCCTTGGAAGTTGTTTTCTTTGATTGGAGAATATTAGAGAACTACGATTTGTTTTTAAGTGATGTTAATATTCCGCTAAAAACAGTTGATAGCATCGAAACTTTTCAACAAACATTCAAAGAATTAAAGAACGAATTTTTACAAAACTTTCCTGAGACTGCCGATGGCAAAGCAAAGTGGAAAGACCAACAGGAGTTAAAGCAAAGCATTGTTTCTGATTGTAGGAATTTAGTAGTACCAAATTTTATAATAGAAGATTTTATTAAAGACCTGATAAAAAATGACATGAAATCTCATGCGACGAGATTTGTAATATTTAAACCAGAACACCAAATCATTGACTTACGAAATTTCACGAAAAATGACGAAACAGAAGATTATAAAGATGATATATCAGTCAACTATACAGTTTCCACTTTGGTAGGACTTTTCAATCTTTTTAAAACTGAAAAACCAGAACACAAAACAAGTTTTTGGATTTATGAAAAGGAAGAAACAGGTAGGTATGATCTGCTTACATTTAAATCTTTTTTTTCGCCTGAGGACTTTAAGGAATGCGATCACCTCATCGAAGGAGAGTTTGATGAATATGGTGAATTTAAAGGTAACGTTAGAATTTATAAACAAAAGTTAAATCATACCTTTAAGCCATTGAAGAAAAGGGTCAAAACCAATTATGGACCTTTTAAAATCAAATTAGGTTATGTTCAAAATATTAAAGACCAAACAATGCTAGGTGAGGAAAGAAAAAGAATATTTGATGAAAAGTTAGAATTTTTTAGCGGACTTTTTATTTATAGAGATGGATTTCGTGTTTTGCCTTACGGAAGACCAGACACCGACTTTTTGGAATTTGAGGAAAGAAGAACTAAAAGATTCGGAGAGTATTTTTTCTCGAAAAGACAAATGTTCGGCTATATTGAAATCACAAGAGGAGAGAATGAAAAATTAAAAGATAAGTCGAGTCGAGAAGGTTTTATCAATAATGCAGCTTTTAGAGATTTCAAAATGGATCTCATTGCCTTTTTCATAGCCCTTGCAAAAAAATATTTTTCCGACAAAGCGGAAACTAATTTCAAAGCAGAGCAGCAAAAAGAACTTTCTAAGTTAGCTGAGGCGGAAAGGCAAGAGCAGGAAAGGGATGCTCAGGCAAGAAAAGATTTCGTGAAAAAACTCTCTATCCTTCCAAATGAATTAGATGAATTGGAAAAAGAATATGGATTTTTAGTAAAGCATCTAGAGACAAAATCTAATCAACAGCAAATTGGTTATGAAGAAATTCAATCTTTATTTAAGGAGATTGAATTTTGCAAAATAAAACTTTCAGAACTAAAGTTAAAGAAACCTGTTCGTTTCAAACCAACTGAATTGCAATTAAAGAATTTTTATAATTATGACAAGCGTTATCGAACATTCTTGAAAAAGTTTGATCATTCTGAATTATTTATCAATACGATAAAAGAAAAACTCAAAGTTCATGAGTTGTTCAGAGAATTTAAGGCTCAATGTGAATTGTATCAAAATAGGCTCTCAAGCCAATTTGGAAGTTTTGAAAGTCGCTTAGAAAAGATATTTAGAAAAATAAATGATGAGTTCTCAAAGGAAAAAGAAAAATTCTTAGGAGATTTTTCAGAAAAAAACAAAGAAATAACCCCAACAGACTTAGATGCAAAACAAATAAGCAGAGGTATGAAACTACTTGAAAATATATTTAGGGACTCACAAGAGAGACTTTCCCAGAGGGTGAATCCCTATTTTGAACACTTAGAAAGGTTGAGTTTCGAGGTTGATGAGGACAATTTGGTTGGCTATTATAAAATTCAGTTTGAAGAAATGAAGGAGGAGTGGAAGAAAACCTATGAGTTAGCTCAATTAGGTATTGCAGTCGAAATTATCGACCACCAATTTAACGCACTCTATTCGCAGTTGGCAGATAGTATTAAATCCTTGAAATCAAACCTGGTGAAAAGCGAAGAAGCCGAAAATAAATACAAAAATCTTCATACAGCCTTTGATCATCTGCAGGACAACTACAAATTGCTACAACCTTTATATAGAACTACTGGAAAAATTCGGAGAGATGTATCAGGAAGGGAATTGAAAGAATACGCTGATGATTTTTTCATGTCACGGCTTTATGAGAATAAAATAAAATTTACCATAACACCAAACGGTGAGAAATGGAAGACCTACTCTTATGGGTCAATTTTTAAGCCTGTTTTGATAAATATCATAAATAATGCAATTTATTGGTTGCAACCTGTTGAGAAAAGAGAAATAAAGATAGATGCCAAAGATAACAAACTTTTGGTTATGAATTCTGGAGAGCCTATCGAGGATTATTTGTTGGAGGAAATATTTAAACTATTTTATTCAAACCGACCGAAGGGTCGGGGTATTGGATTGTATCTCGCGAAACAAAGCTTAAACAGTATCGGTTATGAGATATCCGCGACAAATGATGGAAAGTATAATTTGTTAAATGGTGCCTGTTTTTTGATTAATAAAATGGAAAGTTAGTATATGAGTTTTAGTTCGGTTGCCAATCAGATTATTCAAGATTCAATCATGTCGTCTATTTATATTGATGATAAAATAGTTGAACCATTTGAAGCAGTCATAGAAGGAAATGAGAAACTTTTTGAAGTTTCAAAAGGGCTGTATTCTTCTTTCAGAGAAAAAAATAAATCCCTCGATTTTTACAAATTTAAGTTAACGAGAAATTGGCGAGAAGACACAGACTATATCTTCAAAAATAGAGATTTGCTTATTTTGGATTGGCAGCTGGACGAAACAAAAGACTTAAAGCAAACGGATGCCCTGGAAATTTTGGCAAAAGCTGTCGAAACTGATAGCCTACATTTTATTTCTATCTATACTTCGACTGATGAGGAGAAATTTGAAGATATTTTTTATCAAATTAAGGCATATTTTGATATTAAATATAATTCCAAATCGAAAGCGATCATTACTAAACTTATAGATGATCTTGAATCTGAAGGTATTGATACAACTTTTTTTAAAGAGCATTCAGGGAAATTCAAAGAGATTGCTCTTAAAGTTGCAAATAAAGAAATTATTGAAGAGATAAAGGGGCCACTTATAGGCAAACTTGGTAAACATTATAAATCATTTTCTAATACGTTAAAAGAGATAGATAAAGACTTAACCAAGGCATGGGAAATTTTTGGTTACTGCCTAAATGAGGAAGAACATAATACTAAATTAATTAATAACGTCAATTCAAATGTTAGTTTTATAGAAAGAAACTTCATCGTGATTAATCATACAATTATTCAAATTACAAATAAAGAAAATCCGAAGCCAGAAGTACATTTTGATTTTTTCCGTCAGGCATTGCTTGATGTTTGTGGTAATCTCTTGTCATTGACAAGTCTTGAAATTAAAAATCTTCTACGTGATAGTTCGGGTTTCATTGGTAAAGATGCCGACAGCATTGATGAAGCGGCTTTATTTCATCATCAATCGAAAAAAGAGAATTTTTTTGAATTCATCATTGAAATATGGAAGAGCCATACTTTTTCTCACGTTGATTACAACTTAGATAAATTAAGTACTTTAAATACAGAGTTTTGGAAGGAATATAAAGGTACCAAGGACATTGACGGAAGGATTGAAAGTTTGAGAAGGGATGAAAATCGATTTTGTAATGAGTTAGCGAAACTAAACGTATATTATAATTCTCTACATATAGGAAAACCTGCAGAAGACAAAATTAAGTTTGGTGACATATTTTTAGGATTTGATGGAACTGGGAAACCTGATGGAAAGTATTGGTTGAATATTTCAGCGCATTGTGACTGCCTCGTTCCAGAAGATAATTTGAAGAACAATTTTTATTTTGTTTCAGGTGTCAAAAGTGGTTTGAAAGAAAGTCTTTCGTTAGGCGATCGTGGCTTTACTTCCTATATAAAAAATGAAGGCGAATTCTTTTCCATTATGTGGAACCAGCGTCCAGTTATTCTGAACATTCAAAATAGCAATATGGTAAACTATAGAATAAAGGCAAAAGATGGAAAATTAGAAGACTTTGAGATTCGCTATATTGGAACTTTAAAAGAAAACTATGCGCAAAGAATGGCAAACAATTCCTTTTCGTTTGCAATGAGAGTGGGAATTGATTTTGCATCTATCTAAATAGAAAAATTGAGTATATCTTTATCATTAATAATGAATGAACATTCTTTTTTTCCATAATTTGCAGCATGGAATAATTGTAGGATTTAATCGTTTTTTAAACTGATTCTTATTGCTAGGTGTTCTGCAATTCAAGAGAGCATAAAAGTGTTGGATTCGGTATAGTTCCAAGCTGACATGAGTTTAAAATCTGATTTTTCACCATTCATCGATGGAGTCATTCATACGTACTGATGAGTGTTTAGTTAACAGTTGTGGCAGTAAATGCTTTGGCTTTTAATCAGATCGGTTTTTTTAATCGGTTTAATCTCCCTAATTCTAAGAATCTGCTTCGAACCAAAGTGTTCAAATCTGAAAAAACTCCTATAACATTCCTATATCTTTGAATTATAATTAACGTGACTTTGCAAATTTTTATACATAATCATGAGTTTATTCTCTAAAAAAATTTAAGAGTAACCGTGAAGGCAATTATGAATATAAAAAAAAATAGCAAGTATGCGATTAGAATCTTTCCACCCAATTTCACTTTTTGTTCAATTTTAATTAATTCGGGGTTCTCGATTCGTTCTTTTTCGAAATCTCCCTTAAATGTGATTCTGAGATAGACATGCTTCAATATTAGAGGAATTACAAATATCCAAAAAGAAAAGAATCCAACTAATGTTACAAGAATAAAAAACCAAATAAGATAGTTCATATGTTTCCTTAATTTTTTTATTTACATGTCATATTTTTACCGCACTGGCTATTCTTTCGCAAACAGCTCATGGTAACTTCGCACTGACCAGCATTAGATTTGTCCTTCAAAGGAACTTCATAGATTATAGTAGTGTTTGGATTTGCGGAAAATGAGAATGGACTGAACGACTGTCCAAAGCCAACAAATCCAGAATATGATGTTTTTGCACTTGGGTCTATTGGAATATTTGTTGTAAGAGAGCCCTGCATGGAAGGGATAAAGAAACCTAAATCCACTGTACTGCCAGTAGAAATAGCGCCACCGTTTAAATCTTTTAACTTTTTTTTTCCAGAAACCGTAATATTTACTCAAAGGGTATATCCTGCATCCGTATGTGCCCCAGGAATGATATTACCCTCTAGATTTTGAGATGCGGTGTAAAATCCCACTTCATGTATTTCGGTGTTATTTTTAATCGCGACTGCGAGACCTGCCTCACCCGTAACACCAAAAAAAGAATTAATATTAGCCGCTAGTCCTATCTGTATTGTATAATCCGCATTATGCACCCAAACCCCAACTTCGCCCACGAAGTAGGTATGGAAATCCTCCACCTCAAAGTTATAAACCGTCTCTTCTCTCTGGTCGATCTCGACAGATAGAATCTGCAATGTAGATCCAGCAGCAGAAAGAGAAACATCGCCAGGAAGAAGATCCTTCGCTTCCTTCCACTGAGTGTTCTCAATCGAGAAACCTTGACCATTCGCATCCGCTTTCATGACCCGGAACGGGTGGTTCCAGGTAGTTTCGAGTAACGTACCGTCAACCAAACGTTTGTTTCCATCTCGGGGCTGTCTCGCATCCTTGCTCGAATGCCCCCGCTTCTCCATCGTGGCTCCGCTCCCGATGGAAACAAAGTTTGCTTAGGGAGTCTAAGATCGAATAGGTGGGATTTAGCTAGAGAAGGTAGGTAGGCAGTTATTTTATGGAAAGGAGCTAGGCCGAATTACCCGCATTGCGTATTACACGCACCTATACTCTCAAGTCGCGACTCGAACTCGAGCTTGTGTTTATAATGGAGGGAAACATTTGAAAGCGTGAAAGATCTCTCGTTTACCTCAAATTCTGGTTTTTCTGACCAGTCCAATAATCTCGGCTCTTATCTTTTCTTCGTTGAGGGCTATTATTTTCATATCTACTTTGTGCTCTGTATAAATACCGGTTCTCCTGTTAGTTGGTGTTTTCCCAATTAACTTATCGGCTTACAGGAGAGCTATATAGGTTTTGCGAAAGATTTTTGACGTTACCATTCGGCTTTGAGAGTTTAACATTAGCTTCTGCACACAATCTTCAAAAAATTCAGATGGATAAAATTACATCAAAACTGATTCTGAAAGAAATGGCTTTTGACTTAAATTAAACAAATATTAGCGAATTATTGCGATAGCTTGCCTAAACATGCTTCTCAAAGTTTCAGTGATTACAATATGCTTTCCATTTATAAGGATATCGTCCTCCTGCAAGGAGCAGTAGAAAAGAGGAGATTGATTTTTGAAGTTTTGCGAGGCAAGAAAATAGAAGTGCTGTGCTTCTTCCAATTTGACTAAATAATTCAGAAGTATGTGAACTGGCGCAGAGGCGGAGTTTAGTATTGGCATACTACTTACGCGCATCTATCTATTCACAAAAATAATAATTGCCTATTCGGTTTATCTCGCTTTTATCTATCTTATAAATTTTCCTTAATTCGTCATTAGTCGTTTTAATAGCAATATTTATCCCGGTATTGCTAGATGACCTAAAAATTATAATAATCTTTTTCGCTAGTCTAATCTCATGAAGTTTTTTTAAGTTTCCAGAAATATATTTTGATAAAATTTTATCAAAATATATTTCACCAGGAACGTTGTCTAACAGGCGTAAATTTTCGATCTTACACTCCCGTCGAAAATCTTCGTTCCCATTTAAGTTAGCATAGTTTTCATCTATTGTTGGAATAGGCTGGTTTCTGATTTTTTTGTTTGAAATATCATTTTTGGTCTTAATAAATTGATCAGATGTTATCCGGAATTTATTTTTTCTTTGCTGAATTAAAATAGTGCGCAAATAAGGTTCTCCACGAATTCCGCTGTCGTAGAGAAGTTGGTACTGCGAAAGAAAAATTTTTTCGGAGAAGACTGATCCCTCCACATGGTGCACTGTTTCACTGTAAAAATATCCTGAAGCGATCGGTTTTTCTAAATATTTTAGGCTATTGAAATAGTCGACGTATTCTAAATTTTCATTATAGCTTTCGTCTAGCATTTCATATGCTGACCCGATTTGATTTTCGGCCTGACTTTTTAAATACTTAGAGAGCAAATAATTATTACTATTGAAAGCTTTCGAGTTTTGGCTATAGCAACTGAAAATAAAGCAAATTGTGATTATGATTTTCTTCATTCTAAATTTTGTGAGAATCCATCAATATAAATTAAAACCCATCCAATAACAAAAGAAATGAGAGAGAATATCATGAATAGTATATTTAAGTCGACAGAGTTGTTTTCTTTCGATTCTAATTTGTGTATAATTTTGGGCAATATGATTTTCCTTAACTTCACCCCTTCATAATGAACAGTCTTTTCTCCGTTACGTAGCGAAAAATTTCCACACCTGCTCTCTTCTGAATCAGACGTTAGTTCATCTGGAAGGTATATACAATATAGACCAGGAAGTATATATTGTTTCTCGCCATTACCTAAACTATGTCCTTGAGAAAGAAGCATAATGATGAAAGAAATACCTGATAATATTATCAAAAAAATTCCCTTTTTTAGCATTTTATTTTGGATATTTGGTATTTTTACGATCAATAATATAATCTGTTTTTTCCCAAAATGGTTTATTATATCCAGGTAGAACGTTCATCATCACTTCTTTTCCTGAAGTAGGAGGAATTTGAAATCCTGGTCCATGCGAAATTGTCGTACCGGTTATTAAGTTTTTTTCTTTTGGATCACTATTCAAAATCGTCCCTACACATGCCCCATATACGACTCTCCCACAAACCTCTAAAGAGAACATAGGTTTATTAACAAAATCTTCTCTATCCCCACCAGTGATTGATATATTTCCGATGGTAGCATTAAAGGTTCCGCCTGCAAATACTCTATCTAGACCGCCAGATGTAAAATAACCTGATTCTCTTTTTCCAAAAATGCCCCTCTGTGTTGCACTTTCATATCGTCCCACATCCACAGCGCCTCCAAATAAGGCAATAAATTCGGTCGCAATCGATGACTGTTGGTAAGATTTTCCTGTCGGGTTCTCCTTCAGGAACGCATTTTTTTCTTCATTATTCATTTTATTATACATATTTTCCGAGACAACATGAATCCCTTGGCTAGGCTTCGTATCAGCACTTAAACCATTCATTTCTGCAATATCTCTTGCGCTATAATTTGTTCCTTCTTTTGCATTAATTGCATCTGCAATAGATTGAAAATTGTCCTTCAGATTGTCTACCTTACCGGTTTTAACATCATAATTATGCACCAAGACCCCATCATCGCCTACGAAGTAGGTATGGTTGTCTTCTACCTCAAAGTTATAAACTTTGGTAGGCTCGACATCTTTAGATGTTATGCTGTGAATAAAATCAGTGTTGCCGTCTTTGTTGAGAACAAGATCCCCAATATGTAAATCTTTCGCTTCGACCCATGCTTGTTTTCCAACAACCCAGAACGGGTGATTCCAAGTGGTCTCCAAACTAGCACTTCCGATCTTAACAGTGTAGAGTAAGTCGACTTCATGAACAAAGAGTTCAGTAACCTTTTTATAGCTATACTCCTTAGTCTCTTCATTCCAAGATGCAACTAAATCCCCAACTTGTATCTCTTCAATGTTTTTCAGACCAAGACTTGTATGGATTTTGGTTCCAGCCACGAAACAAGTTCTTTGGTGGAACTTGCCATTTTTATCAATGTATCCATCTTGACTCGCACCTTGGTAATTTCCAGATGCCATGTTGAAGACGTCGCTTACCCCACCAACTAACTCAGACAACACTCCTTCTCTTGAGGTTCCGTCCGCTTCTTTGTCAGTCGAGATTCCGTGATCTTTCGCGAGAGTTTTTTTCAGCTGTTTGATTTGGTCGTCATCTAGGTTGGCTAGAGCGGGATTATTTTTATTTTCCTCTCTAAACTTATCATACATCTCCTTTTCTTTCTCTTTCATGTATGCGTCGCCCTTTTCTTTGGCGACTTTGTCAGTTTCGTTTTCAAGATCGCTTAGGCTACGGATTGGACCAACAGGGGAGGCACCAATTCCTGAAGAGGCGGTCAATGGATTAACAGAAACGCCATCGCCATTGAGTGTTAGCCCGCCGCTTGCTTTTAATCCTGCTGGTTTTCCGTCTGCAGTCTGTCCCTCAGCGGAGTAGTTGAGATTGGCACTAAACCCTTCTTTTGAGTTGTAAGTGATACCACCAGATGCATTCACACCCGCAATGGTTGTTCCGTAATTAACAGAGGTCGTCACCCCACCGTTTTCTGAGGCACCAATGGAGGCGCTCATGCCACTTCGTGTTTCTACAGCTACCTCAGCCCCGAATCCATCTTTTTTGTTATAGGTTAACTTGCCAGAACCAGAGTCGGAACTGACCTTTGCATACGCTTCGACACCTTCTTTGCTAATTCCAAGACCAACAGATTTGGAGCCAGACTTATCCGTGACCACACCCACATAGGCAGAAGGCCCGTTCGGACCGCTCAGATTCACACCTGCTGTGACACTACCTATAGCAAGACTTGCACTGAAACCTTGCTCTTGAGAATAACTTAATCCAATTTTGTTTCCACCAAAGTTTCCGCCGACACTTGCTGTAACTCCACCTCTTTGCGAGACACCAACGGTAGCGGAAGCTGGACCATATCCAACACCCACACTTGCACCAAAACCATTCTCTTTATCATAGCTAAGTCCAACACTAACAGACCCGCCTGTAAAACTACGAGTGACAGCACCTAGTGCACCACCAGCAGCACCAACGAGTGCACTTTGGAAACCTCCACCAGATGCTTGTGCGGCGCCAATCGCAGCACTCGCAGCAACAGCAACCGCAAGTGATGCTCCACCAGTAAACGGTGCTAAGGCGACAGCGGCGACGGCAGTTACGACCTGGAATTCTTTTGTTTCATAGAATTTTTCCTTAGGTTTGCTCATTTTATCGAGCTGTTGCGAGATCGCCCAAGCAGGAATACCCGTAGCTTGGGAGATAGCATTGGTAGCTTCTTGTTTGGCGTATTC
>VYLP01000177.1_pt1 | contig 27369 bp, 26 predicted proteins | sample 5114311 | NCBI WGS metagenome assembly VYLP01 (sample SAMN12291775, study PRJNA351875) | freshwater metagenome | isolation source: freshwater lake | place: USA: Michigan, Lansing Lake | collected 2013-08-14 | reverse complement strand
CCCCCCTCGGTGCGGGGCGGGCGTGGCGCGCGAGCGGGGCGGTCGCCGTCGTCGTGACGCGGCTTGTCAAAGCGGCGCAGCGACTTCTCGCCCGGGCCGGGGGCCACAGCGTCAGAGACGGTGACGCCATCCTCGGTCGCGGCGGCGATGGCGGCGCGGAACTTGGCCTCGGCGGACCGGGTGATCTCGAACTTGGTCTCGCGCTCGAAGATCTTGATCGACCCGACATCGGGCTTGGTGACATGGCCGAGGCGGCAGATGGTCGGCAGCAGCCACTTGGGATCGGCGTTCTTGTCGCGGCCGATGTTGATGCGGAACCAGACCATGTCACCACTGCGGGCGAAGTCGGTCAGGGGGCCGTCGCGCTGGCCACGCTCGTTCACGCCGGACGACTGGGCGCGCTTCATCCGCTCGTCGTCATAGACGTCTTCGGGCGACGGCAGCTTCTGGCGGTACAGGCGGATGAGGGAGGCGGCGATCTGCTCCGGCGTCGAGCGCTCCAGCAGCTGGCGGCCGAGCTCCAGGGCCTCCTCGTCCTCGACGGGCGCGGTCAGGGCCGGGTCGGCGAGCAGGCGTTCGCGATCCTTTTCCAGGATCATCTCGGCGGTCGGCGGGCCCTGCCATTCGGCCTTGATGGCGGCCGACTGGAGCATGAGCTCGACCTTGCGACGGCGGGTGTAGCTGACCATCAGGACCGAGACGCCCTTCTTGCCCGCGCGGCCGGTGCGGCCCGAGCGATGCAGGAGCGTGGCCTTGTTGACCGGGATCTCGGCATGGATGACGAGGCCGAGGTCGGGCAGGTCGAGACCGCGCGCGGCGACGTCGGTGGCGACGCAGACACGGGCGTGGCCGTCGCGCAGCGCTTGAAGGGCTTCCGAGCGCGCACCTTGCGTCAGTTCACCGGACAGGCCGACCACCGAGAAGCCCCGTTCGCGAAGGGAGCTGGTCAGGTGCTTCACCCGCTCGCGAGTGTTGGCGAAGACGAGCGCGCCGGGAGCCTCGAACCAGCGCAGCACATTGACGACGCCGAGTTCGACCTCGTTGGGGGCGACGCGGATGCAGCGGTATTCGATGTCGCCGTGGGGCGCGTTCTTCTGGGTCGTGTCGATGCGGATGGCGTCGCGCTGATAGGTGCGGGCCAGATCGACGATGTCGCGCGCCAGGGTGGCCGAGAACAGCAGGGTGCGGCGCTGGGCCGGGGCGGCGTCGAGGATGAAGGTCAGGTCCTCGGAGAAGCCCATGTCGAGCATCTCATCGGCCTCGTCGAGCACGACGGCCTTCAGCTGTGTCAGGTCGAGCGCGCCGCGCTCGAGATGGTCCTTCAGGCGACCGGGTGTGCCCACGACGATGGCGGCCCCGCGTTCCAGGACGCGGCGCTCGGCGCGTGGGTCCATGCCGCCGACGCAGGTGGCGATGCGGGCACCCGCCTTGCCGTAGAGCCACTCCAGCTCCTTGGAGACCTGAAGCGCGAGTTCGCGGGTCGGGGCGATGATGAGGGCACCCGGTGCGCCATTGTCCTCGATGCGCTCGGCGTCGCCCAGCAGGGTGGTGGCGAGCGCCAGGCCGAAGGCGACGGTCTTGCCTGAGCCGGTCTGGGCGCTGACCAGCAGGTCGCGGCCTTCCTCGGCTTCCAGCACGGCGGACTGGACGGGGGTCGGCTCGTCATAGCCGCGTTCGGAGAGCGCGCGGTCGAGCGCGGGATGGCTGGCGGGGAAGGGCATGGGGGTCTCGTAGGGCGCTGCTGACAAAAAAGCGAGCGGCGCGGGCGCAGGGCCACGTCGAAAGGGGGAGGGCCTATGCGCCGCGATCAAGGCCGAAATGGGCGCAGGGCGCCGGAATCTGACCCTCGTTCTCCGATCGCGTGACAGGGCGGCTGGCCCCATGCATTGTCGCGGCGTCTTTCGGGGGAGAGTCGCATGCGCAAGGTTCTGTTTTTCACCGCCCTTTCATTGTCGCTGGCAGGATCACCGATCCTGACCGGGGCGGCGATGGCTCAGCAGCTGAGGCCCGGTGGACAGGTGCAGGGTGAGTTGGCGCGGGGCGATGACCGGCTGGAGTCCGGCGAGTTCACGGACGTCTACGAGATCCAGGGCCGGGCGGGTGAGACCCTGCGGGCCACGATGCGGTCCGACGAGTTCGACACCTATCTGATGATCCGCGGGCCGGGCGGGTTCTCGGAAGACAATGACGATGCAGACGGCGACGGGACCAACTCGGCGCTGGACGTTCGACTGCCGGCCAATGGCACCTATCGGATCAGCGCCACCAGCTATGAGCCCGGCGAGAGCGGGCGCTATGTCCTTCGGCTCGATGGAGCGGGTCAGCGCGGTCCAGGCGGGCTGGGCGGCGGCCAGGCGAACGCCGGCGGCGGTGCCTTGCGTCTGGACGGGACCTCGGGCGGTGCCCTGGCCCAGGGTGACCGGCGGCTGACCAGCGGAGAGTTCGCCGACGACTGGACCCTGCCGGTGCGGCGCGGCGAGACCTATACCGTCAGCCTGTCGTCGTCGGAGTTCGACACCTATCTGATGCTGCGGGGCGGCGGCCTTTCGGACGACAACGACGACGACACGGGCCAGCGCGGCACGACCAACAGTCGCCTGACCTTCACCGCGACCGCCGACGGCGAGGTCGGCATCGCCGCGACAAGCTTTCAACCGGGCGAGGTCGGTCGCTATCAGATCGCCGTCGAGCGCGACGGCATGGGCGCTCGCGCCGATCAGGGCCGGCGACCTCAGCCGGACTTTCGGCCGTCGGGTCGAGAGGCCGATGGCGTGATCCAGGTCGGTCAGACTGTCAATGGAGCCCTGGCACGGGGCGACCGGCGGCTGGAAAGCGGCGAGTACATCAACACCTGGACGCTGCGCGGTCGGCGCGGACAGACCGTGGATCTGCGCCTGACCTCCTCGGCGTTCGATCCCTACCTGGCCATCCGGGGACCCGGCGGCCTGTCGGACTTCAACGACGATGATCCGGACGGCGACGGCTCGTTCAACAGCCGTCTCGTCGTCACGCTTCCGGCTGACGGCGACTATGAGGTGACGGCGACCAGCTATGCGGCGGGGGAGGAGGGGGCCTACCGCCTCGCAGCCCTGGCCGCCGACGGGCGCACTGCCCCGAGCCGACCCAGCCAGCAGTCCTATGTCGAGGACGATGGTGGCCGTCAGACCGTGGCGGGCGGGTCGATCCAGATCGGCCAGACGGTCGGCGGATCCCTTCAGGCCGGAGACGACCAGTTGTCGAGCGGAGAGTATGCCGACAGCTTCACCTTCGTCGGACGCCGGGGACAGAGGATCGCAGCCGAGCTGACCTCCTCGGCCTTTGACGCCTATCTGATCCTGCGCACGCCGTCCGGCGAGCAGATCGACAACGACGACGGTGAGAACGGCACCGACAGCCGGCTCGACACCGTCCTGGCCGAGGACGGCGAGTATGAGGTGCAGGTCACCTCGTTTGCGCCCGGCGAAACCGGCTCCTACCGCTTCAGCGTGGCTCCCTCGATGGGCACGCCGCGCCAAGCGGCGGTGCAGGGCGGGGCTCGGGTCCATGCCATCATGGTCGGCATCTCCGACTACGGCGGCGCGGCGGGCGACCTGTCCTACACCGACGAGGACGCCGAGAAGCTGGCCGAGACGCTGAGCCGGGGCGGTGTGCTGGATCCGTCCAGCGTCGTCCTGACCAACGCCGAGGCGACGGTCGCCGGCGTGCGCCGCGCCTTCGCGCAGGTGGCGCGGGAGGCGGGGCCCGACGACATGTTCCTGTTCTTCTTCTCGGGCCACGGGGCCCAGGAAGCAGGCGGGCCGAGCGGGGGCGAGCCGGACGGCCGGACCGAGACCATCGTGCTGCGCGACGGCGAGATCACCGACGCGGAAATGGCTGAGATGTTCGCGGGGCTGAACACCCGCTTGTCGCTGCTTGTGCTGGACAGCTGCTTCTCGGGCGGGTTCGCGCGCAACGTGATCGACCGTCCGGGCGTGATGGGTCTGTTCAGCTCTGAGGAAGACCTGACCAGCTCGGTCGCCGACAAGTTCGAGGCGGGGGGGTACCTGTCCCACTTCCTGCGCGCCGGTCTGGCGGGCGAGGGCGACGTGGACGGCGATGGCGCGGTGACGGCCGGCGAGCTGGCCACCTATCTGCGCCGTCAGTTCGTGGCCGAGGTCTCGGGCGTCGAGGCCGAGACGATCGAGGGACAGCGCAACTACCAGAACCTGGTCATCGACCGGGGTGGGGTGCAGGTCGACGACATCGTCCTGCGGCTGGCGTCGAACGGTTCGGGGCAGGGCGGGCTGTAGGACGCGTCAGCGCTTGATCGTGCTGGCGATCGACCAGGTGTGGCCGAAGGGGTCCATGATCCGGCCATAGCGGTCGCCCAAGAACTGATCCGCCAGCGGCATCACGGGGACGGCCCCGGCGGTGAGGGCCCGGGCCCACCATTCGTCGGCGTCATCGACCTGCAGATGCAGGGCGACGCCGATGGGCTCGACGTCGCTGGGGTTTCCATACTCGGGGAATTCGTCCGAAAGCATGATCATGCCGCCGTTGATGATCAGGCGGCTGTGCATCAGCCGTTCCCCGTCCTCGGCTATGTTGCGGAACAGTTCCCGGGCCCCGAAGGCGCGCTGGTAGAACTCGACGGCGGCCTGTCCGCCCCGTCCGGGAATGGTTAGATAGGGAACGACGCCGGTGGGAATGGGATCAGGTTCGGCCATCGGCAGCGCTTTCTTTCGGCAACGTCAGACCCCACCATAGTCCCATGACTGATCTTTTCGAAGCGTCTGGCGTCCATCCGCCTGATGCGCCGCTCGCCGAACGCCTGAGGCCCGCGTCCCTCGATGAGGTGGTGGGCCAGGATCATCTGCTGGGCGAGGGCGGACCTGTCCGGCGCATGATCGAGGCGGGGCGGCTGGGCTCCATGATCCTGTGGGGGCCGCCAGGCACCGGAAAGACCACGATCGCCCGGCTGCTGGCAAAGGCGGCGGGCTATCAGTACCAGTCGATCAGCGCCGTCTTTTCCGGCGTCGCGGACCTGAAGAAGGCGTTCGAGCAGGCTCGTGTGCGCCGTGCGGCCGGGCAATCCACACTGCTGTTCGTCGACGAGATCCACCGCTTCAACCGCGCCCAGCAGGATGGCTTCCTGCCCTTCGTGGAGGAGGGGGTCGTCACCCTGGTCGGGGCCACGACGGAAAACCCGTCGTTCGAGCTGAACGGGGCGCTGCTGTCGCGCAGTCAGGTCTTTGTGCTGAAGCGGCTGGACGATACAGCGCTGGATCAACTGTTGATTCGCGCTGAGGGCAGTGAAGACCGACGGCTGCCGCTTACGCCCGAGGCGCGTCAGGCCCTGCTCGCTTTGGCCGATGGCGACGGTCGATATCTGCTGACCATGGCCGAAACCCTGTTCGCCCTGCCCAATGATCCCCTGGACGTGCAGGGATTGGCCGGGACCCTGCAGAAGCGAGCACCCGCTTACGACAAAAGTCGAGAAGAGCACTATAACCTTATATCTGCCCTACATAAATCGGTTCGCGGGTCGGACCCTGATGCGGCGCTCTACTGGCTCGCGCGGATGCTGAACGGGGGTGAGGACCCGCTCTATCTCGCCCGCCGGATCGTACGGATGGCGGTGGAGGACATCGGACAGGCTGACCCCCTGTCGCTGCTGGTCGCCAACGCGGCCAAGGACACCTACGACTTCCTCGGATCGCCGGAAGGGGAACTGGCGCTCGCCCAGGCCGTCGTCCATCTGGCGACCGCACCGAAGTCCGTGGCGGTGTACGAGGCCTACAAGGCTGCATCGAAGGCGGCGCGGGAGACGGGCTCCCTGATGCCGCCCGCGCACATCCGCAATGCGCCCACCAAGCTGATGAAGTCGCTCGGATACGGCGCGGGCTATCAGTACGACCCGTCGACCGAGGACGGGTTCTCGGGTGCCAACTACTTCCCCGACGGGATGGAGCGCCGCACCTTCTATGCGCCAAAGGGCGAGGGACACGAGGAGAAGGTCAAGGCGCGGCTGGAACGCTGGGCAGCCTTGAGGGCGGCGAAGGTGGAAGGCCGGTCATGAACCTGAACCAGGTCACCCTGGAGGTCACCGACGTGCCGCGCGCCGAGGCGTTCTATCGGCGCCTGGGGCTGGAACTGGTCGTCTCGGCCGATCACTACGCACGGCTGGCCTGTCCCGGCGGGGCCACGCTGTCCGTGCATCGCGTCGAGACCGTCTCTCTGGGTGGTCCGGGCATCTACTTCGAGTGCCCGGACCTCGACGCCAGGGTCTCAGCGCTGAAGGCGGCGGGTGTCGTGTTCGAGCATGATCCCGTCGATCAGACGTGGCTGTGGCGCGAGGCCTGGCTGCGAGACCCGGACGGCAACCGGCTTTGCTTCTACTTCGCGGGCGAGAACCGCCTGAATCCTCCCTGGAAGGTCTGGCCGACAGGCTGAACCCTTCCGACTTGCTCCTCGCTGTCGTCGGCGTATCGTCGCCGCCTGAACGATCCTTGGGAGGGGATGATGGTCAGCATCATGAGTGCGTCGTCGGGCGCGAAGACGCCGTGGCACCTGTGGGTGGTGGGCGTGATTGCCGTCTTGTGGAACGGCTATGGTGGCTATGACTACGTCTTGAGCATGACCCAGGGCGCGACCTACATGGCTGCCGTGGGCATGACGCCGGATCAGGTCGCCTACTATGCGGCGATGCCGGTCTGGATGACGGCCGTGTGGGCCACCGGCGTCTGGGGCGGGGTTCTGGGATCGATCCTACTGCTGCTCCGCAACAAGCTGGCGTTCCCGGTCTTCGTCGTCTCCTTCGCGGCGTTTCTTGTCAGCCTTGTCTACACCTATGGCATCAGCGGTGGAGGAGAGGTCATGGGCTACATGATGCAGGATGGGGTCAAGGTCGCTTCCTCGATGATCATCATCATGAACGTGGTGATCGCCGCAGGTTGTGCCTTCTTCACCTGGTATGCCTGGATGATGGCGAAGCGCGGCTTGCTCCGCTAAGCGGTCGCGGGTGACGACCCGCGCCCCCGTTTCCCTGACCGATCAAGAGATCGCCGCCGTCCGCTCGTGGGTCATCCACGAGGACGCGTCCGTCATCGCCTTCGCCAAGCCCGCCGGCCTGTCCAGCCAGGGTGGCCGCATCCAGGCCCACACGCTCGACGACCTGCTGTGGGCCTTCGCCCGCTCCAACGGCAAGCGGCCGGAGCTGGTCCACAGGCTGGATCGCGACACCTCCGGCGTCATCCTGGCGGCGAAGACCAAGCCGGCGGCCGGTTTTCTCGGCAAGGCCATCCAGGCCCATCGTCTGACCAAGACCTACCTCGCGCTGGTCTCGGTCGCGCCCGAGCCGCCCGCCGGCGACGTCAACGTGCCCCTGATCCGCCAGGAGATCGGCCGAGAGAGCTATATGCGCGTCACCGCCTTCGACACGAAGGGCGCGCAAGGGTCCCGCAGCCGATACCGCACCCTGTCGTCCAGCGAGGAGGGGGCCCTGGTCGAGCTGCAGCCCTTCACCGGCCGCATGCACCAGCTGCGGGTCCACATGGCTCATATCGGCCGCCCCCTGATCGGCGACGTGCGTTACGGTGGGGCCCTGACGGCGGCGGGCCGGGCAGCACCGCGCCTGATGCTGCACGCGGCGGCCCTGACGTTCCCACATCCCGACGGCGGCGAGCGCACGGTTACGGCTGACCCGCCGGAAGACTTCACGGCGCTGGCGAGGGCGATGGGGTTGAGTTTGTCGATAGCGGGATGTTCGACGCCGATATGTCTCGATCGATCACCAGAAGATCGTCGGTGATGTGCTGCTCGACATGGCTGAGAATTTTCTTGATGTCCTTACAGTAGACAGAAGGATTATCGTATCGGCGCTCTGTCGAGAATCGATGGATCAAATAGCCTCCGCCACAAGATTTGCTGAATGAGCAACCTTTGCAATCCTCCGGTAGGGATAGCGACATCCTGTAAGTTTCCAGCCAGATGTCATTCTCCAGTAGCGAGGAAAATGGATCGCTCCGCACGTTGAGACCAGTCTCAACTTGTTCCCTGCCACCAATCCTCAGAACATCGTGGGGTTCGATTCCACCGTCACTTCTAACAGTGATGGTGGAAAGCGCCGTGCGCCCAAGACCGGCGAGCGCCACACGGCCACCCAGCACCGCCGACGCCATGGCCTCCGCGCAGCGGATGCGGACCCCTCTCGTCGCGTAGTCGCTGTACCAGAGATCGAAGAGGTCACAGTAGAACTGCGCTATCGACGGCACTGGAGCGACCGCTGCGTCGTCGTGATTCACGTTCGGAATCAAGACGTCGAGAGACCTCACATTTAGATCGTCGACGATGGCCTCAAGATAGGATCTGGCCGATGCGGTGGGATCGCAGACTGCCAAAACTGACAAGGCGTCGAAGCCCGCTCGCTGAAGGATGCGGATACCCTTTACAGCGTCTGCGTGTGTCGCCCTTCCCCTCAAGTCCAGCCGGTGACGGTCGTGCACATCTTCCGGTCCGTCGAGACTAACGCAGGGCGAGACACGAAACGCTTTGAATAGCGCAGCCCAATTTTCGTCGATCAGAACTCCGTTGGTTGTTACCGCGATCTCAACTTGCGCCCCCGTGCGCAACTCGACCTCCCGGAGTCCGACGCACAGGTGTTCAAAAGCAGATCGACCCAACAGAAGGGGTTCCCCGCCATGGAGCACGACGGTAATTCGGGATCCCGGTGTGGCGGACAGGTGTTCTTCGAGGCGGCGGAGAAAGTCGGCCCGAACTCGGCCGCCCACCTGTTTGGGAAGAGCCATGACAGACTCGTCTCGAAACCAGTGACAGTAACCGCAGTCCAAGTTGCATCGCGCTGAAATCTTGAAGATCACATGGTTAGCCAACCGGGGAGTCATCGGTTTTCCGGAGCCTGTCAGGGTCTTCAATGGCCGCCTTTTTTGATCTCAACAGCGATCGAACGAAGCTCTGATAGAACTTGTCGATCGCGTGCGATGTTCACAAGCGGCCCAGCGAGCGCCTCGATCTGGCGAAGGCTATCCAGATCTTGGGGGCCGTCGTTGTATCGCGGACCTTGAAGGCCGTCGGTCCGATCTATCCACTGCGTATAGTCGGCATAGCCGCCGCCTGGCTGGGGTTCCTGAACGTCGTTGTAACCTGCGAGTTGGTCGTCCTCGATGAACTCCGAGTACCCGCCGGATCCTCCATCGTTGTACCCCCCTTCCAGCGGGCCGGGGCCTCGAGCGATGAGAATCTCGTTGATAGCGGGATTGGTGGACACGACCACCTGTCTTCTGGACTCTAGCAACGAGATCAGGGCCGCGATGTCCTGAGAGGGCTCACCGTCTGGACCGGGTTCGCCGGCGGGTTTCGATTTGTCGCTCGCAGACATTTGTTCGACAGCGCGGCGAAACAGCGCCACATCCTCGGGTTTCAAAGCCATCTCGCCCTCCGTGCATTTGCATACCGAGGGTATTTGATATTCTCATCGGGAGATAGTGTTTGATTGCTCCGCTGCTCTGCAGGAACAACGAGCCGCTCACCGCGCTAGATTGTCCATGTATCGTATCGCTTCCAAAACGTTGGCGATCGCCACCGCCGCTGCTGCCGTTCTGTCCCTTGCCGCCTGCGCCTCGCTCGCGCCCTATGGTCCCCAGGTCGGACCGGGCGGTCAGGGATTCTCCGAGCAGCGCATCGAGAGCGACCGCTACCGCGTCACCTACAACGGCGTAGGCAGCCCAGGACCGGTGGCCGATCTCGCCCTGCTGCGCGCCGCCGAGCTGACCCTGGAGCAGGGCTACGACGGGTTCGAGGTCACCCAGCGCTACATCGACGGCCGCCCTGACAGAGCGGGCGGCTTTCGCCCCAACGTTTCCGTCAGATTTGGCTCGAGCTCAGGCCGGTACGGGGGCTACCGCTACTCCGGCTCCGGCGTGGGCGTTGGCGTCGGCCTGAACTTCAGCGCCCCGTCGTCGACCTCGACCGTCTTGGAAGTCCGCCTGTTCCGTGGTCCCGCGCCCGATCGGGGCGAGGCCTACGACGCCCACGAGGTCCGCGCAGCGATCAGCGGCCGCGGGTAAGCGCCCGGTATTCGACCAGCCGTTCCTTGTCGCGCCGAACCTGGTCGCCAATGGTGTTGTCCAGATCCAGCGAGGCGTAGCGGACCCAGCCGTCCAGGCCCAGCTTGTCCTTCACGGCCGCCGTCGGTGTCTGCCAGCGATAGTAAGACAGCCAGGACACGATCAGTCCCATCAGGAGCGCCACGCCCTGCAACACGCGAAAGCCGATCTCATTGCCCGCCGGGGCAGGCCAGAAGGCGAAGACCGCCAGCCAGACGATCAGGACGAAGGGGGTGCTGATCCGCCCGACCCAGCGCATCCAGTAGCGCTCGCGGCGCAAGCGCCACAGCTCCAGCTGGGCATACTTCTCAAGGTGCTCCATCCGCGCGCCGAGCCACAGCACAAGCCGCGTCAGGAACAGCGCCCTCTGGCCCCAACCCTTGCCATCGGTGGCATAGGTGGTCTCGGCCTGGTCCGACAGGGCTCGAGCGTTGGTGAACAGGTTCTGCAACTCGCGCGTCCGCTGCACGATCTCGCGCGACAGTTCGTAGGAGTCGTTCTCCAGCCGGAACCGGTACTGCACGAACAGGATGGCCGAAACGCCGTAGAACAGGCCTGCGGTGATCAGCATGCCCAGTACCGCGAGGCCCAGTCCCTGCGGCTGTCCGCCCGTCCACTCGGCGAAAAGGGTGGGTCCCAGGATGGCCATGGCCGCGAAACCGATCAGGGCCAGACCTTGCGTCAGCCGCTTGGTGATGACGTGGATGCGAAGCGCGTTGAACACCCGCCGGCCATAGCCATAGATCCGGCCCCGGATGTCTTCATCGGCCGGGAAGCGTTCCTCGATCTGGCGCGTGAACAGCACGTGGAACCGGTCTGGCTTGTTCTCCGTCTCCCAGAACGGAAAGATGTCCAGCGCCTGGTTGAAATAGCGGTCGATGTTGGCCGAGATCACCGAGATGGCCTCGGGATCCAGGGTGAAATAGTCGCTTTCCTGGATCGGCCGCAGGATGCCTTCCTGGGCCGTGGTCGGCTGGGGTGTCGCGCTGGGCATCGGCGGCGGAGCGGCGCGATCCTCGCGCGTCTGCGTCCCCGCCGGCTCTGCGGTCACGGGGGGCAGGTTCGCCGGCTGCGGCGCGTGCGGCGTCTGATCCTCGTGCGACATGGTCATGACCCTAAACCGTTCCGGCCCGGCTTCCGATGCCGTTCGCGTCGAAAGCGAAGACGGATATCGCCGTTAACCCTGAACGGCGGCAAGTGAAGTTTCTCTAATCCTCCCCCGCAGGGGGAGGTGGATGCGCAGCGAAGCGCAGCAGACGGAGGGGGTCAGCCGCGCAAGCGCTGCCTGACCACGAACAAGACGCCTTCCAGATTTTCGAGAACATCTCGCGCATAGACCCGCAACACGGCCACTCGACGGGCCTCCAGCCACTCCGTTCGCTGCTGATCATAACGCGCCTGATCCGGATGCTGGTGGCCGCTGCCGTCGACTTCAATCGCCAGCCGGGCCTCGTCGCAGTAGAAATCGAGGATGAACGGACCGATCGGATGCTGCCGACGGAACCGAGCGCCATCCAGCTTCCGCCCGCGCAGCGCTCGCCACAGGATCACCTCCGGCAGGGTGAGCTTGCGGCGCAGTTCTTTCGCGCGTTCAACGGTCTCCGGCGGTGCTTCCATTTCGATGTTTTGGGTGCGCGGCAGGCCCCCTCCGTCTCCTCCGCTGCGCTCCGGAGCCACCTCCCCCAACGGGGGAGGATTTCAAGCTAGTATCGCGCCATCGCTGCCGCGAAGCCGACCAAGGGGAACAGCAGCAGCACTTCCAGGCGCACCCACATCACCGCCTTGGCCACCTCGGTGGGCGGCGGATGGAAGGCTGCGTCGGACTTCAAGGCGCGGCTCCACCGAATGAAGCGGATAGTGGGCATGATCGATATCAGGCCGATCAGGGTGAAGGTGGCGACCTTGGCCCAGAACCATGGATTGTCCTGATAGGCTACCCAGCCCTTGGCACCCCAGATTACGCGCACGACGCCGACGATCAGGACGGCGACCGCGATCCCACCGTATCCTGCATCCAGGCGCGCCAGCCGTGTCACTTGCACGGGATCAGCCCGGAGATAGGCCAGTTCCATCGCCAGCATCACCGCCAGGCCGAACACCAGGACATGGTGTGTGACCGCAAGGACCAGATCGAGCATGCGCGCCTCCCTTCGCTTCGCCGTAATCGGGGTTATAAGCCGCGAATCATGACACGTCTCCTGATCGTTGGCCTGGGCGGAGCGCTGGGCAGCATGGCCCGCTATGGCGCGGGGCTGGCGGCCGCGCGCCTGCTGCCGGGAGCGGCCTGGCCGTGGGCGACGCTGTCGGTCAATGTGATCGGCGGGTTGGCGATGGGGCTGCTGGCCGGCTGGCTGGCCCAGCGAGGGGAGGGTGACGAGAGCCTGCGCCTGTTCGCGGCGGTCGGTGTGCTGGGTGGCTTCACCACCTTTTCGGCCTTCTCACTGGAGACGGCGCTGATGATCGAGCGGCACCAGTTCGGGCTTGCGGGCGCCTATGTGGGTCTGTCGGTGGTCCTGGCGGTCGCCGCCCTGTTCCTGGGGCTGATGATCGCTCGCCGCGCCTTCGGAGCCGCACTGTGACCGACGAGGCTACCAAGCGGGAAGTGAAGACCCTTTACGTCGCCGAGGCCGAGGACGGCATCCGGCTGGACCGCTGGTTCCGCAGGCGCTGGCCGCACCTGTCCAATATCCAGGTGCAGAAGATGGCCCGCAGCGGACAGATTCGCGTCGACGGCGCCCGCATCAAGCCCGAAGGCCGCCTGACCGCCGGTGCCGCCGTCCGCGTGCCGCCGATCCCCGACCCGGTCGTCCGTGCGCCGGGCGAGCACCAGGCGCTGAGCCCCGCCGACGTCGCCTTCGCCAGGTCGCTGGTGCTGTACGAGGACGATCTGGTGATCGCGCTGAACAAGCCCTGGGGTCTGGCGGTGCAGGGTGGCACCAAGACCACCCGCCACGTCGACCGCCTGCTGTCGGCCTGGGGGGAGGGGATGGAGCGCCCGCGTCTGGTTCACCGGCTGGACCGCGATACGTCGGGCGTGCTGCTGCTCGGCAAGGGGCCAGAAGCGGCCAAGCGGCTGGCCGGTGCGTTTGCCCGGCGTCAGGCCAAGAAGACCTACTGGGCACTGGTCATTGGCCTGCCCAAGCCGACGGCTGGTCAGATCGACCTGGCTCTGAAGAAGACCGGCATCAACGACTATGAGATCATGCGGCCCGCCGACACCAAGGAGAATGGGGCCGAGCCTGCCGAGACGGCCTATGCCCTGATCAGCCACGCGGGCCAGCGGGCTTCCTGGCTGGCGTTGCGCCCCTTCACCGGGCGGACGCATCAGCTGCGCGCCCACATGAAGGCCATCGGCCACCCCATCCTGGGCGATCCCAAATACGGCGACGAGACCAGTGCTGAGCTGTCCGGCCCTCTGAAGCTGCAGCTCCATGCCCGGCGTATCGAGCTCGATCATCCCTCCGGCGGCAAGCTGATCGTCGAGGCCCCGATCAGCCCGGAGATGCGTGCGGGCTTTCAGCACTTCGGGTTTGACGAAGGCGAGGCCGAGGCAGATCCCTTCGCCGGCGTGAGGCGCATGCGATGAGTGAGCTTTCAGAAGTCCTCCCCCGTTGGGGGAGGGGGACCGCGAAGCGGTGGAGGGGGGCGGTCGCGCACGACGGAGCTCGAACCGGGCCCCCTCCGTCTCCTCCGCTGCGCTCCGGAGCCACCTCCCCCAACGGGGGAGGATTTTGATGACCCGCCCGCTGGCCATCTTCGACATCGACGGCACGCTGGTCGACAGTCGTGAGTCGATCTTTCTGGCGGCGACTGAGGCCGCGCGTACCCTTGGATTGCCGGAACCCGAATACGACCGGGTTCGCAAGATCGTCGGCCTGAGCCTGCCCGAGGCGATGCGGACCCTGGAACCGCAGCTGACCACGCCGGAGCTCGACCGCTTCGTCGAGGCCTTTCGCCAGTGCTTCCACCGCCTCTACGCCGAGGGGCATGAGGAGCCGCTGTATCCCGGTGCGACCGACCTGCTGCGACGTCTGCACCGGGACGGATGGCGGCTGTCGCTGGCGACGGGCCAGAACCGCAAGGGGGTTGCGCGCAACCTGACCCGGCAGGGCTGGGCGGAGCTGTTCGTGTCCTCGCACTGCGCCGACGACGGACCGGGCAAGCCGCATCCGGCGATGCTGCACGCCGCCCTGTCCGCCGCCGCCTGCGATCCCGACGCCGCGATCATGATCGGCGACACGACCCATGATATCGTCATGGCGTTGAACGCCGGCGTCCGGCCCCAGGGCGTCGCCTGGGGCTTCCATACGCCGGAGGAGCAGATCGCGGCCGGGGCCCCACACGTGGCCGAGACCTTCACGGATCTGGAAGCCGCGCTGGACCGTTTCGCGGCGAGAGCCTTCGCATGAGCCACATCCCCAACCTGGATCCCAACATCGCCGCCCGGAAGGGTTTTCGCGAATCCGAGGAGCGGCTGAAGCGCTTCTGGACTGACGTCTCGGTGGAGCCCCGCGACGGCCCGCACGTCGTGCTGCTGGACGGACGGCCGCCCAAGACCCCGGCCGGCAGTCCCTATGCCTTGCCGACGGAGCCGCTCGCGCGGCTGGTCGCCGACGAATGGGCGGCGCAGGGAGAGTTCATCGAGCCCGCGACCATGTTCGCCACGCGGCTGGCCGCCACGGCCATAGACCGGGTGTCCCAGGCTCGCGAGGCCGTGGCCGAGGAGATCGCCGCCTACGCGGGCTCGGATCTGCTCTGCTATCTCGCCGAGGATCCGACCTCACTGGTCGAGCGACAAGCGCGGGAGTGGACGCCCTGGCGCGACTGGGCGGCCCTGGAGCTGGGCGTGACCCTGGAGCCGGTCGAGGGGATCATCCATCGACCCCAGTCGCCGGAGGCCGTCGCCCGTGTGAGGGACCTGGCCCTGTCTCTCGACCACTTCTCGCTGTCGAGCCTGGCCATGGCGGTTCCGCTTCTGGGCAGCGCCGTCCTGGCCTTCGCGCTTCAGCGCGGAGCGCTAACCGGCGAGGCGGCGTTCGAGCTTTCGCGTCTGGACGAGGCCTTTCAGGAGACCCGCTGGGGCGTTGACGCCGAGGCCGCCGAACGGACCGCCGTGCGTCGCGCCGAGGCCCAGCTGCTGGAGCGCTGGTTCCGGGCGCTTTAGGCCCCGCGCCTGATCGAAGGCGGGTGCGGCTTCCCGAGCGCCGCATTCCCCCCTAAACCGACGCCATGCCGAAGCTGTCCTCTGCCGTCGATCCCAACAGCGCCGCGTTCAAGGCGCTGCACGCCCACAACAGTGCCCTCGTCGCCAAGTTGCGTGAGAAGGTGGCCAGGGCTGCGCGGGGTGGATCGGATGCCAGCCGGGATCGCCACGTCGCGCGGGGCAAGCTTCTGCCGCGCGACCGGGTCGAGCGCCTGCTGGATCCCGGTTCGCCCTTCCTGGAGATCGGCCAACTCGCCGCCAACGGCATGTACGGTGACGAAGCGCCCGGTGCGGGCATGATCTGCGGCATCGGCCGGGTCTCGGGGCGCGAGGTCATGATCGTCGCTAACGATCCGACGGTGAAGGGCGGCGCCTACTTCCCCATGACGGTCAAGAAGCACCTCCGAGCCCAGGAGATCGCCGAGCAGAACAACCTGCCCTGCGTCTATCTGGTCGATTCCGGCGGAGCGAACCTGCCGCACCAGGCCGAGGTCTTCCCCGACCGCGACCATTTCGGCCGTATCTTCTTCAACCAGGCGCGGATGAGCGCCCGGAACATTCCCCAGATCGCCTGCGTCATGGGGTCGTGCACCGCCGGGGGGGCCTATGTGCCTGCCATGTCGGACGAGACGGTGATCGTGCGCAATCAGGGCACCATCTTCCTGGCTGGCCCGCCGTTGGTGAAGGCCGCGACCGGCGAGGTCATCTCGGCGGAGGATCTGGGCGGGGCAGAGACCCATGGCCGCAAGTCCGGCGTCGTCGACTATGTCGCCGAGAACGATGAGCACGCGCTGGAGATTGTCCGTGACATCGTCGGGCACCTGAACAGCGTGAAATCCGTCGAGCTGGACGTCCGTGAGCCGCGCGAGCCCGCGCTGTCGGCCGAAGATCTGTACGGCCTCATCCCCGAGGACGTCCGCGCGCCCTATGATGTGCGCGAGGTCATCGCCCGCATCGTCGACGGCTCGGACTTCGAGGAGTTCAAGCCGCTCTATGGCTCCAGCCTCGTCTGCGGTTTCGCCCGCATCTGGGGCTATCCGGTCGCCATCCTGGCCAACAACGGCGTGCTGTTCTCCGAAAGCGCGCTGAAGGGGGCCCACTTCATCGAACTGGCCTGCAAGCGGAAGATCCCGCTGGTGTTCCTGCAGAACATCAGTGGCTTCATGGTCGGCGGGAAGTATGAGGCGGGCGGCATCGCCAAGGACGGGGCCAAACTGGTTACGGCCGTCGCCAGTGCCAATGTGCCCAAGTTCACCGTCCTGATCGGCGGGAGCTTCGGGGCCGGCAACTACGGCATGTGCGGACGGGCCTATTCGCCTCGCTTCCTCTTCACCTGGCCCAACAGCCGGATCAGCGTGATGGGCGGGGAGCAAGCCGCCGCCGTTCTGGCCACTGTCCACCGCGACGCCGACAAGTGGACGCCCGAGGAGGCCGAGGCCTTCAAGGCCCCTGTTCGTCAGAAGTACGAGGACGAGGGCAACCCCTACTTCGCCACCGCCCGCCTGTGGGACGACGGCGTCATCGACCCGGCCCAGACGCGCGATGTTCTGGGGCTGTCGATCTCGGCGAGCTTGAATGCGCCCATAGCCGACACGACCTTTGGCGTGTTCAGGATGTAACTGGAGAGTTCCCCATGGCCGACCCTAAAGATGCAGACCTGAACGCACTGGACATCACGCCCGCGGAAGCGGCCGAGATCAACGCCATTGCCCAGCCCCTGGTGCCGGACCCGGCACCGGACGCCAACGACGATCTGGTGCAGATCGACTCCACGGCTGATGGCGTCGTCTTCATCACCATCAACCGGCCGGGCAAGAAGAACGCCTTCGACGCCCCGACCATCGCCGCCTTGCACGAGGCTTTCGAGACCCTGCACGGGGCCGACCATGTCCGGGTGGTTTTCCTGCGCGGGGCAGGCGGCACGTTCAGCGCGGGGGCGGACCTGGGCTGGATGCGCGACGCCGTCGACTGGTCGGAGAGCGACAACCGCGACGACGCCATGGGCCTGGCGAAGATGCTCAAGAGCCTGCACGACATCCCAGCCCTGACGGTGGCGCTGGTCGAGGGCGCGGCCATGGGGGGCGGGGCCGGCATCGTCTGCGCCTGCGATATGGCCGTGGCGGTCGAGGGGACGCGGTTCGCCTTTTCCGAGGTGAAGCTGGGGCTGATCCCCGCGACCATCGCCCCCTACGTCATCGAAGCCGTCGGCGCGCGCCGGGCGCGTCAGCTGTTCCTGACCGCCAACATCTTCGACGCCGACTATGCGGCCCACGCCGGTCTCATCGACATGGTGCTGCCCGAAGGGTCGATGGACGAGTTCGTCTCCATGCTGACCGACAGCCTGAGCCGCAATGCACCCGGTGCCATGGGCGACGCCAAGCGCCTCGTCCACGATGTGGTCGGCCAGAAGATCGATCGCGGCCTGATGGAAGACACCGCCCGCCGCATCGCCCGCGCCCGGGTCTCGGTCGAGGGCCAGGAGGGCGTCCGCGCGTTCCTGGACAAGCGCGATCCGAGCTGGGCGGTCTAGCTCCCGTCGCCCTTCTCCCCTTGCGGGAGAAAGAGCTACGCCGCCGCTTCCCGCTCGGCCGCGCCGGGGTCGTAGTTGAGGATCGGCGCCAGCCAGCGCTCGGCCGTCTCGAGATCCCAGCCCTTGCGCGCCGCATAATCCTCGACCTGGTCGCGGTCGATCTTGCCGACGCCGAAGTAGTGGCTCTGCGGATGGCCGAAGTAGAGGCCCGACACTGAGGCCGGCGGCGTCATGGCGAAGCTTTCGGTCAGGGCCATTCCCGCGTTCGCCTCGGCCTGCAGAAGACGGAACAGCGTCGCCTTCTCGGTATGGTCGGGCTGAGCCGGATAGCCGGGGGCCGGGCGGATGCCCTGGTACTTCTCCTCGATCAGGTCCTGGATCGTCGCGGCCTCGTCGGGCGCATAGCCCCACAGCGTGGTCCGCACCTCCTTGTGCAGCCGCTCGGCGAAGGCCTCGGCCAGACGGTCGGCCAGCGCCGCGGCCATGATGGCGGAGTAGTCGTCGCCTGCGTCCTTGAAGCGTCTGGACGCCTCTAGCTCGCCGTGGCCCGTCGTGACGGCGAAAGCGCCGATCCAGTCGTCGTCGGTAGGGGAGACGAAGTCCGACAGGGCGGCGTTGGGCTTGCCGTTCGACTTGGCGATCTGCTGGCGAAGGGTATGGAAGCGAGCGATCTCGATGGTTCGCGCCTCATCCTCGAACACCACGATGTCGTCGCCCACCGCATTGGCCGGCCAGAAACCGACGACGCCCTTCGCCGTGAACCACTTCTCCTCGACGATGCGCTTCAGCATCGCCTGGGCGTCCTTGAACAGGTCCTTGGCGGCCTCGCCGACGATCTCGTCTTCCAGGATATGGGGATAGCGACCGATCAACTCCCAGCTGGCGAAGAAGGGCGTCCAGTCGATGTGGTCGGCCAGATCGGCCAGGTCCCAGGCTTCGAAGGCCCGAACGCCCTTGAAGCTCGGCGCGGCCGGCCGAGGCGCGGTCCAGTCGATGGCGACCGGGTTCTTGCGCGCCTCAGCGATCGAGGTTCTGGCCTTGACCTCCTGCCCGCGCGCGTACTGCTCGCGGATGCGGATGTATTCGTCGCGCGTGGCAGCCTCGTTCTTCGCGCGCTCCGTTTTGGAAAGTAAACCTGACACGACGCCGACCGCGCGGCTGGCGTCCACGACATAGGTGGTCGAGCCCCGGCGATAGGCGGGCTCGATCTTGACCGCTGTATGGGTCCGGCTGGTGGTCGCCCCGCCGATCAGCAGCGGGATGTCGAAACCCCGCCGCTCCATCTCGCGCGCCACGAACACCATCTCGTCCAGCGAGGGCGTGATCAGGCCGGACAGGCCGATGATGTCGACGTTGTGCGCCTTGGCCTCGTCCAGGATGCGGTCGGCCGGGACCATGACCCCCAGGTCGATGACCTCATAATTGTTGCACTGCAGCACGACGCCGACGATGTTCTTGCCGATATCGTGGACGTCGCCCTTGACGGTCGCCATCAGGATGCGGCCCGCCTGCTCACGCGGCTTTCCGGCCTTCTCCGCCTCCATGAAGGGTTCGAGGTAGGCCACGGCCTGCTTCATCACCCGCGCGGACTTCACCACCTGGGGCAGGAACATCTTGCCCGCGCCGAACAGGTCGCCGACGACGTTCATTCCGTCCATCAGAGGCCCTTCGATGACGTGCAGCGGACGCTCCGCGCCGGCGCGGGCTTCCTCCGTGTCGGCCTCGATGAACTCGGTAATGCCGTTGACCAGCGCGTGCTCGATGCGCTTGCCGACCGGGGCCTCGCGCCAGGTCAGATCGACGACTCGGCCCGCGCCCTTGTCGCCCTTGTAGTTGGGCGCGATGTCGACCAGCCGCTCTGTGTTGGACACATTGGTCCGCTGCGGCCGGTTCAGGATCACATCCTCGACCGCCTCCCTCAGCGTCGGATCGATGTCGTCATAGACGGGCAGGTCGCCCGCGTTGACGATGCCCATGTCCATGCCCGCCTGGATGGCGTGGTACAGGAACACCGAGTGGATCGCGCGGCGCACCGGCTCATTGCCGCGGAAACTGAACGAGACGTTCGACACGCCACCGGACACCCGGGCGTAGGGCAGGGTGGTCTTGATCGCGCGCGTCGCCTCGATGAAGTCGACGGCGTAGTTGTCGTGTTCCTCGATCCCCGTCGCCACCGCGAAGATGTTCGGGTCGAAGATGATGTCCTCGGGCGGGAAGCCGACCTCGTCCACCAGGATGCGATAGGCGCGGGTGCAGATCTCGATCTTGCGCGCGGCGGTGTCCGCCTGGCCCACCTCGTCGAACGCCATGACCACGACGGCAGCGCCATAGCGCAGACATTTCACCGCCTGCTCGCGGAACTCCGCCTCGCCCGCCTTCATCGAGATCGAGTTGACGATCGGCTTGCCCTGGACGCACTTCAGGCCCGCCTCGATCACCTCCCATTTGGAAGAGTCGATCATCACCGGCACGCGGGCGATGTCGGGCTCGGCCGCGATCAGGTTGAGGAAGGTCCGCATGGCGACGGCACCGTCCAGCAGCCCCTCGTCCATGTTGACGTCGATGATCTGGGCCCCCGCCTCGACCTGCTGGCGCGCGACGTCGAGCGCGGCGGCATAGTCGCCCTCGACGATCAGCTTCCTGAACTTGGCCGAGCCGGTGACGTTGGTCCGCTCGCCGACATTGATGAAGGTGGGTCGCATCTAGATCCTCCCCAGCGAAGCGGGGGAGGGGGACCGCGCGAAGCGTGGTGGAGGGGGCGGATACAAACTCGATGTCCTGATTTCGGAACAATGAAATGCGACGCGGCTGAAGAAGAGTGTGCGTTCGCCCCCTCCACCGCTTCGCGGTCCCCCTCCCCCGCGACGATGCGGGGGAGGATTTGAAGTGGCCATTCTCACGCAACCATCTCGAACGGTTCGAGCCCTGACAGCCTCAGCGCCACCGGCCGCTCCGGAATCTCGCGCGGCGTGACCCCCGCCACCTCTTCGGCCACATGTCGGATGTGCTCGGGCGTCGTGCCGCAGCAGCCGCCGACGATGTTGACCAGGCCCGATCGCGCCCATTCCTCGATGAAGTGGGCGGTCTCGTGCGGTTCCTCGTCGTACTGGCCCATGGCGTTGGGCAGGCCGGCGTTGGGATAGGCCGCGACCAGGGTGTCGGCGACGCGGCTCAGTTCGGCGATGAAGGGCCGCATCAGATCGGCGCCCAGCGCGCAGTTGAAGCCCACCGCGAACGGCCTGGCGTGGCGCACGCTGTTCCAGAAGGCCTCCGCCGTCTGGCCCGACAGGGTGCGGCCCGAGCGGTCGGTGATGGTGCCGCTGATCCAGATGGGCAGGGGCTCCATCCCCTCGTCTTCCAGATCCTTGATCGCCTTGATCGCCGCCTTGCAGTTCAGCGTGTCGGTGATGGTCTCGATCAGATACAGGTGCACCCCGCCTTCGTTCAGCGCCTTCACCTGATGGCGATAGGCCTCATAGACCTGGTCGAAGGTCACCAGCCGCGCGCCGGGATCGTTCACGTCAGACGACATCGACAGCATCTTGTTCAGCGGCCCGATGGAGCCTGCGGCGAAACGCGGCTTGTGCGGCTCCTTCTCGGTCCAGCGGTCGGCGGCCGCGCGGACCAGTTTCGCGCCTTCCAGATTGATGTCCCACACCGACTGCGCGTCCAGGTGATAGTCGTCCTGGGCGATCGTCGTGGCCGAGAAGGTGTTGGTCTCGGAGATGTCCGCTCCGGCCGCGAAATACTGGTCGTGCAGATCGGCGATGACGTCGGGCCGGGTGATGCAGAGGATGTCGTTGTTCCCCTTCATCTGTCCGTTGTGGGCGGTGAAGCGGTCACCGCGAAAGTCAGACTCGTCCAGCCCGCGCCGCTGGATCATCACGCCCCAGGAGCCGTCGAGCACCAGAATGCGCTCTTTGGCTGCGGCGTGCAGACGGGCGATACGATCGGAACGGCTCATGCGGCGGCCTTGTGTTCGCGCACGCCCAGCACCCGACAGATCGCATAGACCAGGTCGGCGCGGTTCAGCGTGTAGAAGTGGAAATCGGCGAAGCCTTCTTCCTGCAACCGCGCGCAGGTCTCCGCGGCGACCGAGGCGGCCAGCAGCTTGCGGGTCTCGGGATCGTCATCCAGCCCTTCCAAATGGGCCGCCAGCCAGGCCGGGACCGAGGCACCGCAGGATGCGCTCATCCGCTGCAACCCGGCGAAGTTCGATACCGGCATGATCCCGGGGATCAGGGCGATCTGAACGCCGGCCGCCCGTACGCGGTCGCGGAACCTGAGGAAGGCGTCGATGTCGAAGAAGAACTGGCTCAGCGCGCGCGTCGCCCCCGCATCGACCTTGGCCTTCAGCACATCGATGTCGTGATCCAGCGACGGGCTTTCCGGATGCTTTTCCGGATAGACTCCGACCGACGTCTGAAAACCGCCGGCCCGCTGAATCGCACGGGCCAGTTCGGTCGCGTTGGCATAGCCGTCGGCGCGGGGCTGATAGGCGCCGCCGATACCGCTGGCTCCCGGCGGATCGCCGCGCAGGGCGACGATGTGGTCCACGCCGATGGCCTTGTAGTCCTGGATGACCTGATCGACCTCCTCGCGGCTCGCCTCGACGCAGGTCAGGTGGGCGGCGGGCTTCAGGGTGGTCTCGGACAGGATGCGTTGCACGGTCCGGTGCGTCCGCTCACGCGTCGAGCCGCCCGCGCCATAGGTCACGGAAACAAAGGCGGGGTTCAGGGGCTCCAGCCGCCGAACCGCCTTCCAAAGATTGGCCTCGGCCTCATCGGTCTTGGGCGGGAAGAACTCGAAGGAGACACGCACCGGATTGGCGTTCTCGCCCGCACGCGCGACGGGGCCCAGCGGCGACAGCAACAGCGCCCGGGCTTCGGCAAGAGAGGTGGCGGCCATCAGGCGACGCTCCGGTTGGCGACGGCCGGGCGCTCGGCTGTCCAGATGGTGACGGTCAGGCCCGCCGTGTCCGGGGGCAGGGCGATGGTCGCCGCCGGCTTGAACCCGGCTTCACCGAGCCAGCGCCCGATCTCATCGTCGGCGAACCCAAGGCGGCGGTGCTGATGCTCGTCGCGCAGCTGCTCCAGCTCGTGGGGGGCGAAATCAACGATCAGCAGTTTTCCACCGGGCATGACCAGGCGAGCCGCCTCGGCCACCGCAGCCGCCGGATCGGCCAGGTAATGCAGCACCTGATGCACCAGAACGAGGTCAGCCGACTGGGCCGGCAGGCGGGTCGCGAAGATGTCACCGTGCCTGAGCTCGACCTTGTCCAGCCCGGCCTTGGTCACGTTGGCGCGTGCGATGTTCAGCATGTTCTGGCTCAGATCGAGCCCGATCGACATCCGGGCCTTCCTGCCCAGCAGGGTCAGCATGCGGCCCGAGCCGGTGCCCAGATCGACGACTCGCTCAAACGGCCCCGGCCCGGCCGCACGCTCGATTGCGCTCTCGACGGCCGTCTCGGACACATAGAGAGATCGAATTCGGTCCCAGCTCGGGGCCACCTGTTCGAAGTAGGCAGCGGCGGCGGTGGCGCGCTCGTCTCGCACCTCGTCCAGCCGGCGGTGGTCTGCTGCCCCGGCGGCGTCGTCCAGCAGGTCAAGCACTGTGTCGATCAGGCGGCGCACATCGGGTTCGTGGCTGATCCTGTAGAAGACCCGCGCTCCATCCGGGAATCGTTCGATCAGTCCCGCGTCGGCCATCAGCTTCAGATGGCGTGAGACGCGAGGCTGGCTCTGGTCCAGCACGCGGCTGAGTTCCATGACAGAAAGCTCTTCACCGGCCAGCAGAGACAGCACGCGTAGACGGGTCGGCTCGCCGGCGGCGCGCAGGACATCCACGGTCTGATCAGCGGTCAGGCTCATGAGATAATCATATAAGGATATCCTTATATGCTGTGAAGCCGGAAAAGCAGCGACTGCTGCGGCGGTGAAGCGCGTTATACAGAGGGCATGCCGCCACGGAGTATCCAATGCGTCGCCAGTCCTTTCTCGTCCTGATCGCGACGCTCGCGATCGCGGCCTGTTCGCAGGCGGAGACGGCCGCACCGGCCATCGCCGAGCCTGCAACCCTTGAAGATCCAAGCGATGACTCTGCGGAGCTCCTGCTTCAAGAGACGGCTCTTGACGTCGAGCCTCTGCCGCCGCGACCGCTTCCTGCCCGACCGGCGGCGCGCCGCCAGGCAGAACAGGGGCCGATGACATTGGAGCAAATGCTCGAGCGGGCCGAGCGTGGCTTTGACCGCGCCGACACTGATTCGGACGGTGTGGTGACGACTGCAGAGCTGGAAGCGGCCGCCGAAACCCTGCCCAATGCCCGCAACTGGACGCGTGCCGACCGCGACGGCGACGGTCGCCTGACCCGTGACGAGTTCCGCTCGGTCGTCGCATGGCGCTTCCAGCGCATGGACGCCGACGGCGACGGACAGGTCAGTTTGCAGGAGCGGCAGGCACGACGGGGCGGCGACGAAGGCTAGCTCTTGTCGCCGCCCGTCAGGGATTTCGCAGCGCCGACGGCCGACCAGGTGGTGAAGCCGACATGGGCGCGCGCGGGCGCGGCGGGTTCGGGTGCATCGGGCAGGGGGGCGAGGCGGCGCTTGTTGACGTGATCGACCTTGCGCTCCCCGACCTGATCGGGGAACTCGCCGCGGAAATAGAACCTCTGCCAGGCCTGCTTGACCGCCTCGGGGTCGCCGGCCGCCATACGGGTGTTGAAGTCGGTCCGGACCTCGGACCACTTGCGGTACTGTACAGCCAGATCGCCGTCGTCGTCGAGCGAGCGCCGCACCGGCTGAAACCGCTCGATCCTGTGGTGCGGGATCGGCTGCAGGAAGCAGAAGGGCTCATCCTTCTCGAACCGGATGACCCCCGGTGCGGTGAAGCGCCAGTTCATGGTGAAGGGGTAAGGCAGCCAGTCGGTCTCGGTCACGCCTTCCAGTGGCGCGATGCCGTGCTTGGCCCGGTTCGGCGGACCAGAGGCTCGCATGCCCCAGCCCTCGGGCGTGCGGAAGATCCAGCCGGTGTGGAACGTCAGCACACCCTCGGTGAAGTGCGACTGGGCGAAGTGTTCGAAATACAGGGCGTCCGAGTCGGGTCTGAACTGGATGGCGTCCGCCCCCATCCGCCCGTCCCATTCGGCCTCGAAGCCGAACGGGCAGAGCAGTTCCCATCCTGTGGTGTTGGCCATGGTCAGCGGCAGACACCGATAGGGGTGACGTCCCGCGAAGGCGTCCATCCAGTCGCGATCCGGTCGCCCAGGGACCATGCGCGGCGGATCCGGACGCATGGGGAAGCATTCCAGCGTCAAGGCGTCGGTCTCGGCGGCGATATCGTTCACGGGTGGCCTCGAAACTATGGTCGGTGGACTCTAGTCAGTCCCGCGTGCCTTCGCACCCCGGAACCGGCGTCAGGGGCGGTTCGCCCGCCGCCACGGCCTGAAGGTTTCGGATCAACAGTCCCAGCATGCCCTGGACCGCTGCCATCGTCGCGCCAGCGGTGTGCGGAGTCAGGACGACATTGGGCACATCGGCCCACCGCGCGGCGGGCGTCGGCTCGGTCTCGAACACGTCCAGGGCCGCTCCACCCAGTCGCCCGGCCTTAAGCGCAGCAATGAGGGCGTCCTCGTCGACCAGCGAGCCCCGCGCCACATTGACCAGCAGGCCAGTCGATCCCAACGCCTCGGTGACCTCGGCCGAGATCAGTCCGGTGTTCGTCTCATCCGCCCGGCACGCGACAACCAGCACATCGGACGACTTGGCCAGATCAACCAGCGACCCCGCCCTGGGCCACGCCGCGTCAGGCTTGTCTCTCGGACCCCACCAGCGGACCTCACAGCCCATGACGGAGACCCGTCTGGCCAGCGCCTCGCCGATAGCCCCCAGACCGACGATCCCGACCCGGCATCCGCGCATGGAGGGCGTGATCAGCCGCTGCTCAATGACCCAGTCCCCGGCCCGCACGATACGGTCACCGTCGACGACCCGCCGTCGTGCCGCGAGGATCAGGGCCAGGGCATGATCGGCGACGTCCTCGTGGTTCACCGCCGGCGCATGCGTCACGATCAGTCCGCGCGACCGGCACCAGGCCAGATCCAGCCCGTCGTATCCGGAGGTGAAGCATGCGACGTGCCGCAGCCCGGGCAGCTGATCAAGGAAGCCTGTGTCGAGGGAGTCCTCGCCGGCCACCACCACGGCAGCAATTTCGCCGGCCGCGTCCGCCGGGAGTCCTTCCCACTGACGGAACACGCGATAGCTGCTGTCCAGAAAGGGCGCGACCGGGGCCAGGGCGCGAGATGCGATCAAAAGGGCAGGAAGGGCGGTCATGGGCAGCGCTATAGGCTGCGTCTGCGAGACTGGGGAGAGGCTTGCGTCCTTTGGCCAACCACCGTCAGATGGCGGCCTTTGATGGACCCCTCACTCAGTCTGAGGTTTCGGCATGATCCGATCGGCGATTGTCACTCTGGCAGGCCTGACCTTGCTTTCTGCCTGCCAGGCGGCCGGGACGGCATCTGCGCCGGCCGAGGCAGCCCCGGCCGCTACATCAACATCCGACATCGAGGGCGTCCGGGGAGGAGAGACGACGCTCAGTGTCGGCCAGACCCTGCACATCGCCCTTCCGAGCAATGCCACCACCGGCTATCAGTGGCAGATCTCCGGCGTTGAGGGATCCGTGCTGACGCCCGCCGAGCCTTTCGGCGACGAAGTGGTCGATCCGCACGCGCCGGGCATGGTCGGCGTCGGGGGGCAGACGCACTGGCGTCTTGTGGCGTCGCGCCCAGGATCGGCCACCCTGACGTTCACCTATGCCCGGTCATGGGAGCGCAACACGCCCCCTGCCAAGACGGCGACCTATCGCATCGTGGTCCGGTAGTTGTTGACGGCCATAGCCCTGCATGAGCCAGGATCCATCAGGGCAGGTAGGGGTGCGCGCGGACGGCCCTGGTGACAGGAACCAGAGCCCTGTTATGGTCTCCTCGACAAGCGGGGGTTGTCGATGAAGCCGATTCAACGGGCGCTGGGGCTGTTGGCCTTGGGTGTGGTGGCGATCGCCGTTGGCATCGGAGTCTTGCGTCAAGGCGGAGGCCCCAACCCCATCAGCGATCCACAGGCCTGGGTGACGTGGGTGCGTGCCAACCCCATCGCCAGCTTCGTGGCGATTATCGGAGCCGTCATGGCCGGAGTGGGAGCCGTGGCGTGCTTGATGCAGATCCTCGGACCCAAGCCACCGTCCCGGGATGAAGTTGCTCGCGGTCACGACCGCATCCGCGGCACTGTTAAAGATGACGGCGACGCGACCCGCAGAGAGCTGGCCGAGGTCAAGGCCATGCTGGCGCGCATCGAGGCCCAGACTGCCGGTCAGGGTCGAACCCTTGCCGCCGATGAGCGTGCACAGATCGAAACCACCCTGTCCGACGTCGCCGGCTCCTCGGGCTCCGATCTGGAGGCGGCACGGGGCGCTCTGGCGGATCAGGACCCGATAGCCCTGATTGACAGCCTTGAGGCGGCCGCCAGCGCGGATGCCGCGGCCCAG
>VYLP01000227.1_pt1 | contig 27475 bp, 25 predicted proteins | sample 5114311 | NCBI WGS metagenome assembly VYLP01 (sample SAMN12291775, study PRJNA351875) | freshwater metagenome | isolation source: freshwater lake | place: USA: Michigan, Lansing Lake | collected 2013-08-14 | reverse complement strand
CAAAAATGGGCTATTGAGCAACTGTCTCAATTGGCAACAGTCCATACTCGCTTTGGTTGGCAAACCTCTAATCTCAGAAAGTATTTGCGACTAGAAAAGTCCAAAAATAAAGCAGAACAATCACCAGAAAGTCATGCTAACGATGGAATTGCTCTTGCCTGTTTTCAGTTTTTAGATTATTGGCCATTTCACAATTCTAATGGACATGGATATGATTGGAAGGGTTCTGTTAAAGTAACGAACGCTCCCTTTGCTGTCATCAAACGTCCTCCTATTAGTCGTCGTCAACTTCACCTGATGGTTTTTTCTAAAGGTGGTAAACGACGTAAATATGGTGGCTCTACCACAAGACATGGGTTCCGTAAAGGAGATTTAGTTTCTTCTCCCAAAGGGATTGGTTATGTAAGTGGAGATACCGAAAAACAGCTATCTGTAAGCGATACCAGTTGGAAACGATTGGGACAGATAGCTGTTAGTAAGATTCAGTTAATTCGTCGTTCTAACGGTTTAATTGTTTCTCGCTAACTCATATAAAGCTGCCCTCCGCTATCGCTAAAGGGCGGGGTTTCAGACCCATTTTTTCGATGAAAGATAACACCCCCAGAGTAACAAGTCTCAAATCTTATCTTCAGCATTTGCATCAAAATGCGTCGGAAGCTATTGTTAGCACCAACTTTGCACCTTACCTGATATCATATTTAGGATTTTCAGACAAGGAGAGAATTCCACAGTACGACACGGGAGGCGGTGGGATTACCGACTTTGCCACTCGGAGAAACCTAGAAAACGATATTTTTCTGCATACAAAGAGTAATCCTTTTCTGCTGATAGAGTTAAAGGGTAGAGAGATTAACCTAACTGAAAATAGTCCAAGTTATAAGGCAACTGTCAATCAGTTAAAGCGTCAGTTATTAGGGAATAACTGTCAAGCAGCCCAATGGGTAATTATCACTAATAGTTCACACATCCAGTTATTTAGAAAACATGGTAAAACCATTTTTCCTGCCACTACTTGCATAGGGCTAACTCCTGATAACATTGATGATACTATAGCTCTGATCAAAACAAAAATTGACAGCACTCCCAAAGCATTAACGGTTACTGTTTACAACAATAAAGGCGGTGTAGGCAAAACCACCACAACCATAAATCTTGCGGCTATTCTTGCTTTTTTAGGTAAAAAAGTTCTAGTTTTAGACTTTGATTTTAATCAACGAGATTTAACTAGCTCTCTCCTAAATATAAAACCACAAAATGGACTACTAGAAGAGGCTTTAACTGATAAGAATACTGATCTAAAATCAGTGATTATTCCTTATATTTTTAAGAATCCAAAACTCCAAATTACCTTCGATGTTGTTCCTGCTGATCCTAAAATAGCAGGGCTGACGGAATTTGAATATCATTCTAAAATGAAAATATCCACTCTCCATAGAAAATTAGACTTAGCTAGATATGAATATGATTACATTTTTATAGATGCAGCTCCCAATTGGCGATTTACTAGCCAGCTGGCTGTTTATGCTGCCGATGTTGTCCTCTTACCCACAAAACATAACAATTCATTCTCCCTTAATAATGCAGCCACTGCCATCAAGGAGTTTCTGCCGGAAATGCAAAAATCAAAAAAAGATGGGACTCCCATAGCCTTACCAATTTTTTTCAACGGTGAGAAGATTACTCAACCACAGTTAGAGCTTGCCCAAAAAGAAATTAATCAAATACTAAAAAATGACAAAAACCTTGTACCCTATTTTTATCCCAAACTCGCTCCTGCCAAAAAAGATTTACATATTCACCACCTGCCAGAATACGCTATTATAGCCAGTGCTGCTTTTGAGCGCGTGCCTGCCGTTTATAAACATATTTCCGTTTATTACTACTACCAAGACTTAGCAAAGGAGTATTTTTTACAATGATGGAATATACCGATATTGGTACTTTAAAGTATCTCTACTTAGATGAAATAGAAATTACCAATGGGACCGATGCTGATAGTTTTTTAATTGAAGTTGCTGCCAAACTATTACAGCAGACAGGTGGACGCAATTGGCTGCCTGTAATCGTCAAAGAATTATCAGAGGATCGCTATGAAGTTATCGGCAACTCATTTGTTTATGCTGTGGCTGAAAGGGCTGGACTAGAAAGAATTTGGTGTATTATTGCCGATGGAACAGAAGATGCTAGGAATATATCCAGAGTTTTGGCAAGAGAAGAAACCCCAAAACTAAATCTGTCAACAGCTTCAAGAGAAGAAATTAAATCTGCTTTACAGTTCTTAATTGAACAACCGAATAGCCCCCTAAAAACAGTTAAATTAGCTACTGCTACTGCTAGGATTGATGAGGCTCCCCGTCAATTCTGGAAGAGTTTAGACTCAATTGTTGCCCTCAAGTGTGGAATTACAAAAGGGAAGGGATTAGATTTACTCAAAACTGTCTTTTATCTCACTCCTCAACCAGTGATTGGGGAATTTTCAGAAGAAACTCTCAAACTCAAGACTGTTTCTGAATTAAAGACTCTAGCCAAAGAAAAGGGAATCGTTGGTTTAAGCAAGATGAAGAAAGCAGAGCTAGTCAGAATATTAGCGCAATAGAAAAAGGAGTATGAATTATGAATTAGGAAGTGGGGAAGTGGGAAGTATTTTCAGTGAACAGTAAACAGTAATCAGTCGGGGTAGGGTTGATTCATGAATCAACCCTACCTTGAATCAACCCTAGAACGTAGGTTGGGTTGAAGCATAAAACCCAACGCCCGATCATTTTAGGCTACCGCTAACCCATCCTACAAATAATTGTGCCTCCCTACTTATAACAAATCACTCCACTATCAATTATGAATTATGAGTTAGGAAGTGGGAAGTATTTTCAGTGAACAGTAAACAGTAATCAGTAAATCCAGTTATTAAAAACTGATTATTTATTCTCCGTTTTGCATGAGTGCATGAGTAGAAAACGGGTTTCTCCGAGAAACCCGTTTTCTGTGCGTTACTCAACGGATTTAGTATGATAACTGATTCAAGGCTGCCTCCTGTCTCCTGACTTACCCTTTCAGCAATAAATCGCCAATTTCCGACTGACAATGACCAATTAAACGATTAAGGGCTTTTTTTCCTTGTTTACCTTGATAATCTGAGCGATCGCTTTCAGTAATTCCATAGGGACGACCGATCGCCACCTTGACACGATGATAAAAGACAACGGGATGCCAACCATCTTGATCGAATAAAGGTTCTGTGGTATCTAATAAGCGCAGCAAACGCACGGGAAAAGGACTAATAACAGTTTCCGACTCGGAGAGAATAGCCACAGGTAAGACCGATAGATTCTCCACGGGACAACCCAGGGCTAAATGGGCAAATCCGCTTTGAAAAGGGCTAATTTGACGAGGAGCAGTCAAATTTAACATCGGCGATCCACCTTCTGGAAATAAACCGATCCATCGTCCGGACTGTAAAAAATCCGTTGCTTGCCGAAAAAAAGTCCGGTGGCGCTTTTCGGGAGTATCAAAGGGAAAACAGCCCAATTCTCCGATTAATTCCCGCAAAAGCGGCGTTTTTCCCATGTAGTGATGACAGGCGATCGGGAGAGTTTTGCCCAAAGCTTGAATTAAAATCGGCGCGTCCAAAAAGCTACGATGGTTACTTACCACGATCGCCACTCCTTGACTGGGTAGATTTTCTTGACCGACGGTAAACAGACTCGTGCGTGTGGTATCAAGAATTAAACGAGAGGTAGATAGGGGGGTAAGCAGCTTCATGGAAAAAAAAATCGGCCTTAAGATTGTTTTTATTGACTTAGATCACAACTAAAGGATAAAACAGAATTGGGGGATCATAAGATATACAGATTATCTCCCAATCATCTACGGATCAGCCTTGCGGCGGCCTCGTCTATTTAAAAAAATAAATTTCATGAATGATTTGAATGAGCGAAAAACATTTGCTTTAACAACACCCCTTTATTATGTCAACGATATCCCTCACATCGGTAGTGCTTACACGACGATCGTAGCGGATGTTATGGCACGATGGAAGCGGTTACAGGGCAATTCTGTCCTCTTAATTACAGGAACCGACGAACACGGACAGAAAATCGAACGGACTGCGGCAGCCAAAGGACTCAATCCCCAGGCACACTGCGATCGCATTGCCACCAGTTTTGCCAATCTCTGGGCAAAGCTACACATCCAGTATGATCGCTTTAGTCGCACCACTGCCCCCCGTCATCAGGCAATTGTTAACGAATTTTTTGAAAGAGTCTGGGAAAAGGGCGATATCTATCTCGATCGCCAACAGGGTTGGTATTGCGTCGCCTGTGAAGAATTTAAGGAAAAAAGAGAACTGTTAGATAATGGCTGTTGTCCCATTCATACTAACCTAGCCGCCGAATGGCGCGACGAGGAAAACTATTTTTTCCGTCTCTCTAAATACCAAGCACAACTAGAACAACTTTACCAAGAACAACCCGATTTTATTCAACCGGAAAGCCGACGTAATGAGGTTCTCAACTTCGTCAACCAAGGACTACAGGATTTCTCCATTTCTAGGGTTAATGTCGCTTGGGGGTTTCCTATTCCCCACGATGGTCAGCATACCATCTACGTTTGGTTTGATGCCCTTCTTGGCTATGTTACCGCCCTTCTCGACCCCGAAGACGAACCCACCCTAGAAAATGCCTTGGCCAAATGGTGGCCGATCGATCTGCATCTGATCGGTAAAGATATATTAAGATTCCATGCCATTTATTGGCCGGCTATGCTAATGTCGGCGGGTTTACCCTTGCCCAAAAGAGTGTTCGGCCATGGCTTTTTGACCAAAGACGGGCGGAAAATGGGCAAAAGTCTCGGTAATACCCTCGATCCCTTCGATTTGGTTGATCGCTATGGGGCCGATGCCGTCCGTTACTATTTCGTCAAAGAGATTGAATTAGGACAGGATGGCGATTTTCAGGAAACCAGATTTGTTAATATTCTTAACGCGGATTTAGCCAACGATTTAGGCAACCTCCTCAATCGCACCCTAGGCATGGTCAAAAAATACTGCCAAAATATCCCCCCCCAGTTGACTGGCGTAGATATCCCCAACGACAATCATCTTAAGAATATGGGGATCAATTTAGGGGTTATTGTTGAACAGAAGTATGATGCGCTACAATTTAATCAAGCCTGTGAGGAAATATTGGCGTTAATTCGCGCTAGTAACAAGTTTATCGATGAGAGTGCGCCCTGGAGTTTATTTAAACAGAAACAACAAGCAGCAGTAGAACAAGTCCTCTATGCGGTTTTGGAATCAGTAAGACTCTCTGCCTACCTACTCTCACCGATAATACCGACCTTGAGCAGTAAAATTTATCAACAACTAGGTTTTGTTATTGATTTTAATACTTTCAGGTCGGAGGATGGGGAAAACTCCCCTGATGGTGTCTCTTTTTCCCAACACTGTCAATGGGGATTACCCACAAATCCACAACTGGGAACACCTGAACCGATCTTTTCTAAACTAGAACTGCCGTTAAACGATTCCTAAGGGAATTCTTTGATAACTCTATTTTTTAAGGTCTCTTGTCCTTTCGGATACAACTGGCAAACACCCAACACTAAACTTTTAACAAACGAGGAAAAATAAAATGTTTGATGATTATGACACGGCCCCAGTCTTCACCCCCGAACAAGTGCTAGAAAATCGCGGCCGTGTGGCGATTTTCATCGATGGTTCTAATTTATTCTATGCGGCTCTGCAATTAGGTATCGAAATTGACTACACCAAATTACTTTGTCGTTTAACTGCTGGTTCTCGTCTCTTGCGTGCCTTCTTTTATACTGGAGTTGATCGCACTAACGAAAAACAGCAGGGATTTCTCCTCTGGATGCGTCGCAACGGTTATCGAGTCATCGCTAAAGATCTAGTACAATTACCCGATGGTTCCAAAAAAGCCAATCTCGACGTGGAAATCGCCGTGGATTTAATGGCTCTAGTGGGTTCCTATGATACCGCAGTTATTGTCAGTGGTGATGGGGATTTAGCCTATGCTGCCGATTCCGTCAGTTACCGCGGTGCGCGAGTAGAAGTGGTTAGTTTGCGATCGATGACCAGTGATAGTTTAATTAATGTAGCCGATCGCTATGTTGATCTAGATCAAATCAAAGAAGAAATTCAAAAAACTAGCAAACATCACGTTAGTTATAATAATTTCCCCGTCAGCGTCTTAGACCAAGATCGTAGCAGTCGCTAGAAAAATTCAGCAAAAATCAAGTTTAAGGTGGGTAATTCCCACCTTTTTCAGTTATCAGTTATCAGTTATCAGTGACCAGTTATCAGTGACCAGTTATCAGTTATCAGTTATCAGTTATCAGTGATACTAAATCCGGTTATTAAAGACTGATTATTTAGGGCGAGAATCGTGCTTCAAAACCTTGCGTCTTCATCGGCCCGCGTCCTGTAGGGGCGAAGCATTCGGATAGAAAATCTACGGTTTCACCGATAGGTTATTGCCCGAATGCTTCGCCCGTACTTTTTCAGCAGACCCTATTTATTCCCTCTTTTGCCTCTTACCTATTGCCTTTTGCCTGTCCTGATATGTAGCCTATACTCAACAGATTTACTATCAAGCGATACTACTGCGTTTTCTCGCTTCCTTATAAGATGTTCCCACATCCTGTAAACCGACTTTAATCATCTGTTGTTCCAAAAGGGCAAAAAAACGCAAGCGATCGCCACCTTTAATCACCGCTAAATTGTGCGCTTCCGCTAAGGCGATCGGATAACCATAACCTTTTAACACCTGGGCCAGTAAAATACTCAAAGAGCGATCGAGTAATTCTCGCTCCTCCACCACCCAAGCAGGAACCTCTACCCTAGCGATTTCCGTCCCCACATGGAGATAACAGAAGTAAATGCGATGTTCATCCCCATAAAGATCGAGTATTTTCAAAGAACTGCGCCAAAAAGGACTTCTTTGCCCCGGTTCCAATAAATAACCCCAGAGAGAAGCATCCCGGAGAGGATCGACAACGCGACAAGGGGTTTTTTCTGGGTCTAAATCACCGCAATTGATCAAGCAATTGGGAGTATCATGGGGACAAGATTGTAAACGCAGGAAATTTAAGCCTTCCGTGCTACGAGAAGCACTAATATAACCCATAAGCGGGATTCTAGCTGATTTTAAATCGTCCCAAGACTGAAAAATCGGTGGCAAAATTAAATCTTTTGCTTCCGGGGGGAGACTATCGATAAACCAATAGATCAAAGAACCATCCACGAGGGCTAAATTTGGTTCATAATGGGCGCCAGGGGGTTTTACCCAACGAGTAGCCATTTCTGCTAACATTTGGCTTTCTAATACCGTCCGACGATAACTCATCCACTCATCCACGCGAATACCCCACTGTTTAGAAATGTAGAGGTCTTCTGATTTGTAATAGACTTCGGGAATGCTATCGAGGAGAGGGTGTAAATTCTGACCATAGTGCAACATAATCCTACCGATATTAATTAGATAACAGTAGGCGATTTCGTGGTGAGAAGGGGCAATTTGGGAACCATCCGTGGCAAAAACGCTATGACTTTCGGGAGCGGGAAGGATAGTAACGCGGGTGTCGAGAGGTTCGATCGGTAGCGCGACAGAGAAAATTAGGCGATCGTGCCAGTTATGATAGAGTTCTAGCAGTTTTTCCTGTTGCCGTTGAGCTTGTTCTAAAAGAATTTTAGCCCGTTGCACTCGCTCGCGACTAGCTGTCACTTCCTGTTGAAAATGTTGACTTATTCCTGGCATTTTTGCCGCTAATTTCGCAAGATCGAGCATAGCTATCCTCTCCCTGACTTTTTTTGATGTTATCGCAATTTCCTGTCTCTAATGCTAATTTTGTCAATTATGTCCAAATTTATCCTTAGTAATCTCCGCTTACAGCAGTTATCTTAATGGTGAGATAGGAAGTTTTCCTTTTGGGGAGTCGCTCGTCAATACCAAAAAGGAATTCTGCGTATTTAGACAATATTTCTCCTTAAGATCATTATAGTTTTGATAAGAAGTAATTTGCTCATGTTGCATTCTACCAACAATAATACCAGGGTGTATTCCTAGTTGTTCGGCAAATTGATTAATAGCTTTTCTATTCAGAGAATTATTGGCGATAAATCTCTGCCAATCTCCAGTATCAATTAAGAAATTAGCCGCAAAAACATCCGCCTCTTTTTCTTTAATTGTATCTTGAATATCTTGCCCCTCTAAAAATAAAGTTCGTTTCCCATGTAATAAAATATGACCAGCTTCATGAAAAAAAGAAAACCAAAAATGATCATTTGTTTTGTATCGATCGCTCAATTGAATTAAAGCTCTGTGAGAACCTAACCAACGGGTAGCACCGTGTACCCTTGTTTTCGGAAGTTCAGGGACAAAGGCTAAGGCAACCCCCGCTGCCGCACAAAGCTCGATCATTTGCGGTTGAAATACCTCGATAGACTTAACAGTTAACGAACGAATTTGTCGCAAGGCATCTCTGAATTTCAACTCGTTGTAATCAGCACAATTAATTTTCGATGCCTCTATTTCTCCTTGACGTAACCATGCTGTTATTGCCCCTCGATCGCTATCAAATGCTTGAGACTTTCTAAAATCAATCGATAAATTTATCCCCCAAATCTCCTCCCATTGCTCAGGGGAGACAACGGCAAAAAAATTCAAGCTCTCTCGTAATTGCTCTATTTTATCCTCATCAAACTTGAGCCAGCCTAATTCAGTCATCTGCCGATAAGGAATTTGTTTTAACCAGCCTAAATAACCTTTTAATCTTTGATTCTCATTTTTTCTCGCTAAATATTCCCGATAAAGTCTTTCGCGCTCTATCCAGAAACCGGCGGGAGTTCCTAACACTAACTCTATCTGTAAGGCGGTATCGATAGTAATCTCCGCTTTACCTTTTATTATCTCATTGATAGTCTTTTTTGGTCTGCCCATGCGTTGGGCGAGTTCCGATTGAGACATATTTCTTTCTTCTAGGATTTCGGCAAGGGTTTCTCCCGGTGGAGAAATAAAATCCGGTGCATATCTGTTCTCAATAGTATTAGTCATGGGTGTCAACTATGCCAATAATTACGACTGCGGTTACTTTCTTCCAATCAATTCCCCCGTCTGCTTTTCGAGGAATCGGTATATTAGCCGGCTCAAAAATTAGTCTGAGAGGATGAACTAAATCTAGAGATAGTTGTCCAGCACGGTTATGTAACAATTCGTGGCAACGTCCCGGCAGCGATCGCATTTCCTCCAGGACAATAACTGCTTTTAAGTCGTCGAGTCTTTGCCTGATTTTCTTAGCCATCTTCTCTCCATACTGTTTTTTCAATAGTCTTTGGCTATTGCATTCGTTCTCAAATTTTTTTTCCTTAAAGACAATATCCATTGTAGATGACCCTTGTAATATTGTTAACCTCAAAGGTTAACAATATTTTATGGTAGCCTGTGGTGCATCTAGTACAAAAGCTCTAAATATAGCGTTAAGAGCTAATAGTCTAGACACCAGTTCTGAAAATGAGGTTAGCTAGAGACAGTTTTTCAGATATTAGCCGATTAATCAGGTGATAATTATTGCTAAAATCGCACTATCAAGCCAAAACCACGAAAATATGCTTTTATCGCCTAATAATGCTCAAATTAAGTGCCGCCGCTGCCCAAGAAAAAGACAATCTCTAAACCTCTAAACCGGAGAAAAGCACAATCCCTGACTTGACAACAAGAGCAGCAATTTGCTATAATGACCTTTTGTCAACGATTTGACCTTCGGTAATAGGAGTTCAGAGTAACCTTAGATACAGCCCTATCATGCCCACCATTCAGCAATTAATACGCGACGAAAGATCCAAAGCGAAAAGAAAAACCAAATCTCCCGCCCTCAAACAATGCCCCCAACGTCGGGGAGTTTGTACAAGAGTATATACCACCACACCCAAAAAACCCAACTCAGCCCTACGGAAAGTGGCTAGGGTACGTTTAACCTCTGGATTTGAGGTGACAGCCTACATCCCGGGCATCGGTCATAACCTGCAAGAACACTCGGTCGTCCTCATTCGGGGCGGTCGGGTCAAAGATCTACCCGGAGTCAGATATCACATCATTCGCGGCACCCTCGATGCCACTGGGGTGAAAAACCGTCAAAAGGCGCGCTCTAAGTACGGAACCAAACGCCCCAAACCCGCCGCTAAATAAACAGGGAATTGATTAACCAAAAAAATACTCCCACCGAGTCGGTCAAAGTTAACCCAAGAGACTGAAAACTCGCAGGAGGGGGTTTGAGATGGGCTGTAATCATCCGACTGTCAAGCAAAAGTTAAAGTTAACCTAGAAAATTCAGGAATATTCCGATGTCTCGCCGTAAAAACGTCAAAAAACGTCCTATTCCCCCCGATCCCGTTTACAATAGCTGTTTAGTCAGCATGACCATCCGCCGGATCATGCGATCGGGCAAAAAATCCCTAGCCGCTAATATCGTTTACGATGCCCTGAAAACCGTCGGCGAACGTACCGGTCAAGAACCCCTAGAAGTATTTGAAAAAGCCGTTAAAAACGCCACTCCCCTAGTGGAAGTGAAAGCCCGCCGGGTCGGTGGAGCCACCTATCAAGTACCGATGGAAGTACGGAGTAATCGCGGTAGTACATTGGCACTACGCTGGTTAGTCCATTATGCCAGAACCAGAGGCGGCAAAACCATGGCGGGTAAACTAGCTAACGAGATCATGGACGCAGCCAACGAAACCGGCGGCACGATCAAAAAACGGGAAGAAACCCACCGGATGGCAGAGGCAAACAAAGCCTTTGCCCACTACCGTTACTAAGAAAGATACTTTAAAGATACTTTAAGGGCGGTGGACTACACTGCTGCCGCCAAAAAACTGTCAAGAAAAGTATAGAATTGTAAATAGTGTAAAAAATCCTAGAACAAAACCCCATCACTGGCAAGCAAAGCAAGGAGGTTGCTGTGGCACGGACTATCCCGCTAGAGAGAGTGCGAAACATCGGAATCGCCGCTCACATAGACGCGGGCAAAACAACGACAACAGAAAGAATCCTGTTCTACACGGGAGTCGCTCATAAACTGGGCGAAGTCCACGACGGAACGGCAATTACCGACTGGATGGAACAGGAACGGGAGCGAGGAATCACCATCACCGCCGCCGCCATCAGTACCAGTTGGCAAGATCATCGCATCAACATCATTGACACCCCCGGCCACGTCGATTTCACCATTGAAGTGGAACGTTCCATGCGGGTACTCGATGGTGTGGTGGCGGTTTTCTGCTCTGTTGGTGGTGTACAACCCCAATCGGAAACCGTCTGGAGACAAGCCGATCGGTACAAAGTACCCCGGATTGCCTTTATCAACAAAATGGACAGAACGGGAGCGAACTTCTTCAAAGTTTACGAACAATTAAGAGATCGCCTTAGAGCTAACGCCGTTCCCATCCAAATGCCGATCGGCGCAGAAAGCGAACTGAGCGGGATCGTTGATCTCGTCAAGATGCGCGCCTATATATATAAGGACGATCTAGGGAAAGACATAGAAGAAACCGACATTCCCGAAGACTTATTGAAAAAGGCCGAAGAATTCCGCGTGCAGCTGGTGGAGGCTGTAGCGGAAGCGGATGAAGAACTCCTAGAAAAATATCTAGAAGGTGAAGAACTCACCGAAGCCGAAATCAAACGCGGTCTCAGGGAAGGGACGATTGCGGGTACAATTGTTCCCGTCCTCTGCGGTTCCGCCTTCAAAAACAAAGGAGTACAACTGCTCCTTGATGCCGTGGTAGATTACCTACCCTCACCCTCGGAAGTAGCCGCCGTTAAAGGGATTCTCCCCGATGGTAGCGAGGCAATCCGGGAAGCTAAGGACGATGCGCCCTTCTCGGCCCTGGCCTTCAAAATCATGGCCGATCCCTTCGGTCGTTTAACCTTCCTGCGGGTCTATTCCGGTGTACTAGCCAAAGGCAGCTACGCTTATAACTCCACCAAAGGAACCAAAGAACGGATCGCTCGCCTGATCGTCCTCAAATCCAACGAACGGATTGAAGTGGATGAATTGCGCGCCGGAGACCTAGGAGCGGCGATCGGACTGAAAAACACCATTACCGGGGATACCCTCTGTGATGAGAAAAACCCGATTATCCTAGAATCCCTCTTTATCCCCGAACCGGTTATCTCCGTGGCCGTGGAGCCGAAAACCAAACAGGACATCGAGAAACTCAGCAAAGCCCTGCAAGCTCTCTCCGATGAGGATCCCACCTTCCGGGTCAAAGTTGATCCCGAAACCAATCAAACGGTAATCGCTGGGATGGGAGAACTGCATCTGGAAATCCTCGTCGATCGAATGCTCCGGGAATACAAAGTCGAAGCGACGGTGGGCGCTCCCCAGGTGGCCTATCGGGAAACTGTGCGGAAACCCGTGCGCGCTGAGGGTAAATTTATCCGTCAAAGTGGTGGTAAAGGACAGTACGGCCACGTCGTCATCGAACTCGAACCGGGTGAACCGGGTTCCGGCTTTGTCTTCGTCTCCAAAATTGTCGGTGGTGCTATCCCCAAAGAATACATCAACCCGTCAGAACAGGGGATGAAAGAAGCTTGCGAATCGGGGATCGTAGCGGGTTATCCTGTCATCGACCTGAAAGCAACCCTGGTAGATGGTTCTTTCCACGATGTGGACTCCTCCGAGATGGCCTTTAAGATTGCCGGTTCCATGGCGATCAAAGAAGCGGTGATGAAAGCTGCTCCCGTTCTCCTAGAACCGATGATGAAGGTCGAAGTGGAAGTACCCGAAGACTTCATCGGTAACGTCATCGGTGATCTTAACTCCCGTCGGGGACAAATCGAAGGTCAAGAAACCGAGACCGGCATCGCCAAAGTCTCCGCTAAAGTTCCCCTGGCGGAAATGTTTGGTTACGCCACTGATATTCGCTCCAAAACCCAAGGACGCGGCATCTTCACCATGGAATTTAGCCATTACGAAGAAGTCCCCCGCAACGTGGCTGAGGCGATTATCACCAAAAGTAAAGGGAACGGTTAATCAGTGACCAGTGACCAGTGAGCAGTGGGAATAAACCGATCATTTAAATTCGATCGGTCAACTCTAATAACTGCTAACTTAAAACCGATCTCTGGTAACTGATTACTGTTTACCCAGCTGAAGAAGAAAAAAAACAAAGGAACAGAAAGTAAATGGCACGCGCTAAATTTGAACGGACGAAACCCCACGTTAACATCGGTACGATCGGTCACGTTGACCACGGCAAAACTACCCTCACCGCCGCTATCACTATGACCCTAGCGGCTCTGGGTAATGCCCAAGCTAAAAAATACGATGAAATCGATGCCGCTCCCGAAGAAAAAGCCCGCGGGATCACCATCAACACCGCTCACGTTGAGTACGAAACCGCTGATCGCCACTATGCACACGTTGACTGCCCTGGCCACGCCGACTATGTAAAAAACATGATCACCGGTGCGGCACAGATGGACGGTGGTATTCTCGTGGTCTCGGCCGCTGATGGCCCGATGCCCCAAACCCGGGAACATATCCTGCTGGCTCGTCAGGTGGGTGTACCTAACCTCGTGGTCTTCCTCAACAAAAAAGATATGGTGGATGATGAGGAGTTACTGGAACTCGTAGAACTGGAAGTACGCGAACTTCTCACCAATTACGACTTCGCTGGCGACGAAATCCCCATTATTGCCGGTTCTGCTAAAGAAGCCCTCGATTACATGACCAAAAACCCCAAGGCCCAAAAAGGCGATAACGAGTGGGTGGACGCAATTTATGAATTAATGGAAGCGGTAGATAGCTATATCCCCACCCCTGAACGGGATATCGATAAACCCTTCCTGATGGCGGTAGAAGACGTATTCTCGATTACTGGTCGGGGGACGGTGGCTACCGGTCGGATCGAACGCGGTATTGTGAAAGTGGGTGATAACGTGGAATTGGTGGGGATCAGAGATACCCGCGCCACCACCGTCACCGGGATCGAAATGTTCAAGAAAAGTCTTGACCAAGGGATGGCCGGTGACAACGCTGGTATCCTCCTGCGTGGTATCCAAAAAACCGACATCGAGCGCGGCATGGTGATCGCTAAACCGGGTACAATCAAACCCCACACCCAGTTTGAAGGTGAGGTGTATGTGTTAAGTAAAGAAGAGGGTGGTCGTCACACTCCTTTCTTTAAAAACTATCGTCCTCAGTTCTATGTACGGACAACCGACGTAACTGGCACTATCCAAGACTACACCGCCGATGATGGCAGCACTGTAGAAATGGTCATGCCGGGAGACCGGATCAAAATGACCGTGGAACTGATCAACCCGATCGCTATTGAACAGGGTATGCGCTTCGCTATTCGCGAAGGTGGTCGCACCATCGGTTCCGGCGTTATCTCGAAAATTATCAAGTAGGCTAATCTACTAATTAACGGGGCAGTGAATTTAAAAGCTGCTCCGTTACTGTCTTTATTTTGTACCTTGACAATTGCAATAGGTGAAATTATGGCTACGTTACAACAACAGAAAATTCGCATTCGTTTGAAAGCTTTTGACCAGCGCTTACTTGACACTTCCTGCGAGAAGATTGTCGATACTGCCAATAGAACTAACGCCACAGCGATCGGACCGATTCCCCTACCGACAAAAAGAAAGATTTATTGTGTCCTGCGTTCCCCTCACGTTGACAAGGACTCCCGTGAACATTTTGAAACCCGCACCCATCGCCGCATTATTGATATTTACCAACCCTCTTCTAAGACAATCGATGCTTTGATGAAATTAGATTTACCCGCAGGGGTTGATATTGAAGTTAAATTGTAAAAAATGCCAAAAAGATGTTAGTGATAACATCTTTTTTTCTTCCCCACTCTTTGTTATGGTGTTTCTCGTCTAGTTTTCGTGGGCGAGAATCCCTATTAGATACCCCAGCAGCTCATCAAGGTGGCGGTTGCTCTTTAAATAGGGTTGGCTGAATAAATCTAAAAACCTTGTTGGTACTTAAGACTTTTAGACTTTTTTGACCTCAAAAAGTGCCAGCCATTGGAGGGATCGGGGCGAAAATTCCGGGACTTTTTCCCTGAAAATTAGGTAATTGACCGTCTGAAAATGGGTAAAACCCCACACCCCACACCCTGCCCCCACGAAAAACTTTTTCAGCAGACCCTAAATATTGATACTATTGGGGATGCGAGAGGGTTTCAGGAAAATATAAGGCGTAAATCGGGTTAAATTGCGCCGATCGATCTCATTTTCGATCGCTTTTAATTTAGCTTGGAAAACCGCCAAAATCGGGTAAGTGCGTTGATCTGGGAAATCATTTCGGGATGGATAACCAAAACGGTTGAATTGAAAAGCTGTTAAAGTGTGCATAATTTCCAATTGATAAGTGGCCTGGGCCTGGGGGGGCAAAAGACGGAGAATATAATCCATATCCACTTCCTCAGCTGCTTTGGGAGGGGATTGATAACCCGCTAGGGGAATATTGGGGCTAAAGGCGAGATAATCGTATTGAGGATAATTAACCGCCGCGTGTTGTGGTCCGGCCACAAAAATTATCTGGGTGACAACTTCGACTAATTTGGCTAAAGTGTCTAATTGTCCGTCAGAAACTAATTTTTTGATGCCTCCACCTTCAGGTGACATCAATTTTCGCGCCCAAGCTTGTAATTCTGTATCCCCGTTTACATCCGCGTCGGAAGTATAGTAAAGACTTAGGTAATCTTTGACGTAGGTTTCCGTTGCTTGCCAAAGTAAGAGAGCATCGTCTCGGTAGGGGTAATCTGGTAGTAGCGAGGTATCCTGGACTTGGCGCAATGCTAATTCCTTTGGTAGGGCATAATCGGCGAAATTATCTAATCTTTGACGATAGGAACTCTTAATTAGCTCGATCGATGCTTCTAGCGTCCCCGCTAATAGACGATCAACAAATCCGCCGGGGTTAATTAACTCGCTCTCGGCTAAACTATTAATGGCGAGGGTAAATTGAAAATGAGGTCTTAATAGAATTGCCAGAGGATGATTGAGTGCTAACTCGGTAGCTGTGGCTAAAACAAAAGCTTCCGCTACTAAATGGGTATGGCTGAGGTGACTAACTAATTCATGATGATTTCCGTCGGCAATTTGCACGAAAATCTTCGCCATTAACCAATTAAGTCCGTCATCGGGGGTATAGATGCGCTGATTAGGTTGGGTAGGATCCTGATATAATTGAATGGCAACAGGTACTAATCCCCCTTGACCGCGTAAACCTCTAGCACGCCAACAGAAAAGGACAAGAGGTGCTGTCACAGTTTTCATACCCCTTTGATAACTGCCTAAAGTTAGGTGGTGTAGGGGGGCATAATCTGCTAGAAATAAGTTACCCTTAGCGGCTTCCGAGGCAATGGTTTTATCGGGTCCCATAGCTTTTTGGAAGATAGCATCGCTGACGGGAAAATTATTTGGTAAGCTGCTAATCCCGCGGATTACCATGGGATTTGCTCCCGCTAATCTTTGGTAGGCAAAACCTGTGTTAGATTGCCAAGTTTTAATGCTTGTGGGTTTGGGAAGGATAGGAAAAAGTTCTTCGTAATCTTCTAATTTGTCGAAGGGATCAAAGACATTTTCTATTCTCGTGGCTACGCCATTGGCAATTAAAGCACTGAAACCTTTACCCCGCATTACTTGATAGGAAATAGAAAAATTTTCGTGGGTAGGTAAATCTTTGACGAGGGTGATACCATTAACGGAATCATAAATGTACACTTGTTTTTGTCGTCTTAATAGATCTTGTCTTTTGACTGGATCAGAATCATTTTTTGGGAGCGATGGTGTCAGCAAAGTAACTCCTTGTCTAAAAAATTAGAACTTAAAAATTTTGGTCTTTTTCCTGGCACTAATAGGCTAGTCAAGGTAAGGAATTACCTCCAACAAAAGGGTCTTTTGAGGTAAATTACTGGCTAGATATAGTGCCATCTATTATATACAGTTATAACTGGGTTAGATTCCCGAAATATTGCCTCTGTTTGCAAAACTTAATAGATTAATTCTCGCACCTATGAGGTGCAAAGTTACTGGTTTGAGGTTGGGGAGATTTTATCAGTAAACAGTAAACAGTGAACTGAAAACTCCCATCTGATAACTGATCGCTAAACCGTTTGTAGGGGAAAACCTAAAGCTTCCCGTTGCTGTAAATACAATTGAGCAACCTGTCGAGCTAAATTGCGAATTCTGCCGATATAACGGGTTCTTTCAGCTACAGCAATCACACCTCTAGCATCGAGTAAATTAAAAGTATGGGAACATTTAAGAACATAATCTAGACTGGGAATCACCAGAGAGCGATCAATTAATTGTTTAGCTTCCTGTTCATATAAACTGAATAAACTAAACAATAATTCAGGATTGGAAGCCTCAAAATTATAGGTACATTGTTCGATTTCATTTTGCAGAAAAATATCACCGTAGAGGATATTTTCATTCCATTGAATTTTATTAATTGCCTCCACATCTTGCAGATACATGGCTAATCTTTCTAAACCGTAGGTAATTTCGATCGCCACGGGACGACAATCGATGCCCCCACACTGTTGAAAGTAGGTAAACTGAGTGATTTCCATACCATCTAACCACACTTCCCAACCCACACCCCAAGCGCCGAGGGTGGGAGATTCCCAGTTATCTTCCACGAAGCGAATATCGTGATCTTCTGGGTGAATTCCTAACACCCGCAGGGAGTCTAAATAGATTTCCTGAATATTATCAGGAGAGGGTTTAATTAGGACTTGATATTGATAGTAATGCTGAAAACGATTGGGATTTTCGCCATAACGGCCATCCGTAGGACGACGACAGGGTTCCACATAGGCAACAGCCCAAGGTTCCGGACCAATTGCCCTTAAAAAGGTATGGGGACTCATGGTTCCCGCACCTTTTTCGGTATCATAGGGTTGAGCAACTAAACAACCGCGATCGGCCCAAAATTCATTTAATTTAGCGATAACAGCCTGGAAAGTTAAAGACATGGGAAAAAGTAAAAAAGCAGATTAGGGGTTGGGGAAGTGGAAATTATAAATTATAAATTGGGACGTGGGGAGAATACATAAAAACTGTCTCCTGACTCCTGAAGGTTAAATTCATTGACTTAATTTTAACTGTAAGCGAAAGTAAACGGGGGTAGAAGACTGGGGGAGAATAACTAATTCATAAAATCCCCCTTCGGGTAATTGACCGGACCATTGCCGATCGCTAGACTTGTCTAAAAGGGTAATATTACCCGTGGGAGAGTAGAAAGATAGTAAAACTTCGCCTTCCGTCTCTAAATTTAAGTCTAACCGATCACTGGAACGCAATTTTATTGCATAGGCTTTTCCTTGTCCCTGGCTGAGAATTGCCTCGATCACTTCCTCTCCCCCCGCGTCTAAACTTTCGATCGCTTGGTAGGATAGGCCAGACTGTAAAGATTGTAACTGATTCCAGGCCAAACCACTCCATAGTTGACCTAAGCCGCTATCAAAATTTGGTCTTTCTGTCAATTCGGGAAATAGCTGAAAAAAAGCAGTATCAGTGAGTAAATTAAGGACTCTACTGCTTAAACGTAACTGATTCACTTGTTCTCGCCATTTTTCTCGCTGTTGCTCGTCGTAGCTACCTAATGCTTCTCTAGTGCCAGAATCGAGACGGTCTAAGCGATCGAGGATTTCTGCTGCTAAAATATCTCTTTGTTCCTGTTTCTGTTTTTCCTCTTTGATATCCCCATAGCGGAGGTTAAACAATTCATTGACGAGATTTTTAAAAAACTGACCATCAATTCCCAACTCTAGACGGCGCTTTCTCATCTCGGCTTTCCGTTGCCATGCCCGATCTGTGGCAGAATTAAAATTATTTTCCTCCGTGGCAAAAACGGGTTTAACGGTTTCGGGTTGATTGCTGTGTTTAACCCACTGTTTACCGATTAACCAGCCTATTGCCGCCGATAGTAACATCAAGAGGCAAAAAATAGCGATCCTGCCGGAACAGCCGAGAAAAACGGGCGATTTATTCCGAGAATTGGCGGCCATTGTCTCCTTAGACGATTTGGGGTTTTGATATTTCAAAGATGAGATTAACACAAATAATAGGCTAAGACGCATTTTAAGTGCCTATCCTTAGATTAGCTGAATCTCCCCCAATCCCTTTACTATCGCCTCTTGTCTCATCTCAACAAGCAGTTTAAACACAAGGACAGCTTATCTCAATATTAGCCGCCACAATAATATCTCTGCGGGGTCGAGCAGTTAGGTAGCCTAAGATACTGGTTTCAATATAGACGGTTTCGCTCACGGCCATAGGAGAAAATCTATCCAACCTCCATCATGCCCTATTTAATTGTCGTCAACCCAACCTTGCATCTTCATCGGCTCGCGTCCTGTAGGACTGCTCCCAAAAAGGCAAAAGCTCCCCAGGACGCACCCTAGAAAATCTCAAAAAAAAATCGACCCGCCGCTAGGCGGGAAAAAGAGAAAAAGGGAAAAAAGGGAAAAAAGGGAAAAAAGGGAAAAAGGGTTACAGAGTCCTCCCAGCACCGCACGCAACCCGAAAACCGCGGCTGTAGTTGTCGTAGGAGGGGAGGTTCCTGCTGCGGATGGCAGAACGACAGTAATCAGGTGCTTTGTAGCTGTTCCAAGAACCGCCGCGCAGACACTTGAGATGAGAACAATTATCATTATTGATAAGCCAAGCCGATCCATCCTTTGGCGCTCCGATATAGTTATCGTGCCAATCGTCTTCGCACCACTCCCAAACATTGCCAATCATGTCATGGAGTCCCCAAGCATTGGGCTTTTTCTGGCCCACAGGATGAGTTGTATTCTGAGAATTTGCGCTATACCAAGCGTAATCTCCTAACTGACTAGCATCATCACCGAAATAAAAGCGAGTAGTAGTCCCCGCACGACAGGCATATTCCCATTCCGCTTCCGTCGGTAGGCGATAGGTTTTGCCTGTTATTTGACTCAATTTCTGACAAAAGGCTTGAGCATAGTTCCAACTAACATTTTCTACCGGATTTTGGGGATTATTTTGAAACCAAGAGTTATTTTTAAAATGAGAGGGATTGGTTCCCATTACCGCTTCATATTGTGCCTGAGTCACTGGATATTTGCCAATCGCAAAACTGTTGACTTTAACTTGGTGTTGAGGCTTTTGATACTTGTCAGCATCGGGACCACTATCAGGAGAACCCATGAGAAATTGACCTGCTGGTAAGCTCACCATCTCCAGTGTGACTCGATTGGGTAGTTTTTCGGTAAATAGAGTAGGTGAAGCAATTAGGGGTATTGGTGAAACAGGCTTTTTGACTGCTGCCGGTGCTGGTGGAGGTGACGGGGGAGAATTCCATCCCACAGGTTGTAAGGCATTTAAAACCTGTTGTGCTGTCCATCTTTGTTTTCTATCTTTTTGCAAACACCCTTCAATAATCGGTTTAAACTCTTTCGGTAAACTGGGTATTTGTAGCTCACAATTCATCACCTTTGCCATTAACTGGTTAATATCATTATTAAACTTATAGGGAAGTTGATTAGTCGTCATTTCGATTAACATAATACCTAATGACCACAAATCCCAGGCTGAGGAAATATCCCCCCTAAAGGCTTCGGGAGGCATATAAATAATTGTACCGCTATTGTGGACGGTTTGAGTGTGGCTTTTGTTATTTAAAGTTCTAATTAAGCCAAAATCTGCTAACTTGTATTGTTGATTAACCTTGAGGATATTACCCGGTTTTAAATCTCGATGGACTTTATTTTGTCCATGAAGATAATTTAAGCCTTGGGCGATTTGAGCAGTAATATTTTTAATTTCATCCGATGATAAACCGCCTTTTGCGATGTGATTTTCTAGGCTACCCTGTGCCAATTCCATCACTAAATAAAGCATCTCTGTATTGAGAAAAGTAAATTCCCCCACCGAATAAGCCTTAATTAAATTAGAATGTTCTAACTTTCTGGCATTTTGTAACTCAATTAATTTATCATCGCTACTTTCGGGGATAACTTTAATGGCAACTTCTTGAACCGATGTATTTCTGACCATTTCACTAGCATGAAATACACCCCCAAAACCACCCGCACCAAGAAACTTATTAAGACGATAAGAGTTTATTCGTTGCCCTTCTAACATCTTCATCATTTGTTCTAGCATAATGATAACTCCACGATTTAAAATTACCTATAATCATTGCAGCAAATTCGCCCCAATCAAACCGACTCGATCAAATGCTCGATGTCCGATTCTAACGAACCAAATTTGAGCATCGGTCAATCGGGTTAAAAGTTGATTTGGAAACTGTGAGGATATCTTTGGCTAATTCAAAAGCACCTGTTTTGATATCAATAACTACAATCTTCCCATGATTGTCCTTCTCAACCTGCTGACGCACCTGAGAGTGATAGATTTCCTGTCCACGTCGGACAAATTCTTCTTTGTTATAGCAAGGGTGTTGTAATGTCATTAGTTAGACCCTGTTGCAACCTTTGTCCCTCTATTTTAATCTAGGCTTTCAGCTTTGCTGTCAGTGGGGAATAATAGTCACCCCATTTCCTGAAAAATATTAAGAGATGTAACTATTTATGCCTAACCTAGAAAGTGATTACTCAACAGGGGTGAGATCAGGATAGTCTAGATCGAGCAGTCAGATAGATGTTTAGTTAAATTCCTACTTCAGATATGTCCGTTTCTAGTCCTCCTCGTTCCCTGCGTATCGGTTCCCGTAAAAGTCAGTTAGCCCTAGTACAAACCTATTGGGTACAGGCAGAATTGAGTAAACACCACCCCCATCGACAGTTTGAGGTGGAGACGATGAGTACCCAAGGCGATAAAATTCTCGATGTGGCCCTGGCGAAAATCGGTGATAAGGGTTTATTTACCAAAGAACTAGAAGTGGGAATGTTGGATAGATCGATCGATCTTGCCGTCCATTCTCTCAAGGATCTGCCCACTAATTTGCCCGAAGGCTTAATCTTGGGTTGCGTCACGGAAAGAGTTAATCCGGCCGATGCTTTGGTGGTAAATAGCCAAAACCAAGACTATCAATTAGACACTTTACCGGAAGGTGCGGTGGTGGGGACTTCTTCCCTGCGGCGATTGGCCCAGTTGCGTTACCATTATCCCCATCTGACTTTTAAAGATGTGCGCGGCAATGTTAACACCCGTCTGGCAAAACTAGACGCGGGAGAATACGACGCGATTATTCTGGCAGTAGCGGGATTGGAAAGGTTAGGATTAGGCGATCGAGTTCATCAGGTTATTCCGGCGGAGATTTCTCTCCATGCGGTGGGACAGGGGGCTTTAGGGATAGAATGCCGCGATGCTGATCCGGAGGTTTTGGAAGTCCTAAAAGTGTTGGAACACGCCCCTAGTCGCGATAGATGCTATGCTGAACGCGCTTTTTTACGCGAGTTGGAGGGGGGTTGTCAAGTTCCCATCGGAGTAAATACGGCGATCGAGGATGGTATCCTCACTTTAACGGGTATGGTGGCCAGTCTCGACGGTAAGCGCCTGATTAAGGACTCGGTTAGCGGTGATCCTAGCCATGGGGAAGTCTTAGGACGAGATTTAGCCCATAAAGTGCGCGAGGCTGGTGCTGGAGAGATTTTAGCCGAGATTTTCGCTGAAGTGGGACGATAATCAGTTATCAGTCTTAAGTGGGGTTAGCTAAATAAATCTAACCCACCCTACACCCGACGAAAGACTTTGTCAGTAAACTCTAATTAACTTCAGTTCGGTGGATATACTTTGCACGGTTATAACTGGCATTTTTTACTCAAAGACAATAGAGTTCTTGCATAATTAATTTTTTGAGAGTTCAAAAATGAAAAAAATAGGCATAAAATTGCCTAAAATCCCTAAATAGAGCATTTAATTGATTAATGCTCATTCTTAATTCTCCTGACTCGGAGACTACTGGCTCGGTTCGGCGGTTCGGCGGTTCGGCTGATCTCACCGTCGAAGCCTCTTGCCTGAGTGACTCTTGCCTTCAGAAGCTGATCACCGAAAAGTCTCCCTATCACCCCTTTTTACTTGGCTCTCTCGACATCATGGTGTAAAGTATTGGTGAACATTACATTGTGGGCGCAAGCATTATGCCCCTACATTACCCTAGGTTAGTAGTTCTGTGGGGACTTATGGCCTAAGCCCTGCCTTAGATAACTTTTGCTGATCACCACAAGTACGGGAGAGCCTTTTACTTTCAAAACTATGTCAGAAATAACCCTGCAAATTAACGGCAAAACTCAAACCTGTTTACCGGAAACTAAACTACCGCAAATGTTAGAAAATTTGGGCATGAATCCTCGGTTAGTTGCAGTGGAATATAACGGGGAAATCCTCCATCGTCAGTATTGGGAAAACACGGAAATCAAAGAGGGAGATAAATTAGAAATTGTTACTATTGTCGGAGGGGGATAAAATAATCAACAATCGACACTTGAGGGAAAAAACTTGTTAGTTATCGGTTTAATCAGTGGCACATCGGTGGATGGCATCGATACCGCTTTAGTGGAGATTAGCGGTACAGTGGAGTCTCCACAGGTGCAGTTATTAGCTGGGGAAACCTATCCCTATTCCCCCCGATTACGCGAGACAATTTTACAAGTCTGTGGGGGAGAAAAGCTATCTATTGAAGCTTTAGCCAGCTTAGATGATGATATCGCCGCAGAATTCGCCCGTGCCGCTTTAAATATCCAAAAAGAAGCCCCAAAAGCCCAATTAATCGGCAGTCACGGTCAAACCGTTTTTCATCGACCCCCCGCAAACGATCGCCTCGGTTACACGGTACAATTAGGACGGGGAGCAGCGATCGCAAAAATTACCCGTATTCCCACCATTAGTAATTTTCGCGCTGCCGATATCGCCCAAGCTGGTCACGGTGCGCCCCTAGTGCCGAAAATTGACGCTTATCTGCTCTCTCACCCCACTAAAACCCGCTGCGTCCAAAATATCGGCGGTATTGGCAATTTAACCTATCTACCCCCCCGACAAACGGAAAATTGGCAGCAAAAAATTTTCGGTTGGGATACCGGTCCGGGCAACGTCCTCATCGATTTGGCCGTACAATTTTTGAGCCAAGGCCAACAAACCTACGACTATAACGGTCAATGGTCGGCCCAGGGTCAACCCTGCTCCGAATTAGTTCATAAATGGCTACAGGAGCCTTATTTTCAACAATATCCCCCTAAATCCACTGGCAGAGAGTTATTTAGCCCCGCCTATCTAGCCCAATTGCGCGAGGATGCCCAAGCTTATTGCCTCAGTGATGCCGACTGGTTGGCTAGTTTAACCGATTTAACCGCCATTTCGATCGCCTACAGCTATCAAACCTTTTTGCCAGAAATGCCCGCGGAAGTGCTGCTCTGCGGTGGTGGCGCTCGTAATGCCTACCTGCGCCAACGACTCCTAGCACATTTGGGGTCAAATGTCAAGCTTTTGACCACCGATGAGGTAGGATTAAATAGCGATTTTAAAGAAGCGATCGCTTTTGCCCTTTTGGCCTATTGGCGCTGGCACAATTTCCCCGGTAATTTACCGCAAGTCACGGGGGCAAAAGCAGCGGTTTTATTGGGAGAAATTTACCTATGAGCAGCAGCTATGAAATATTTTCAACAATTCAACGCCAAAGGGTCAGCGATGGGCAAATAGTGCCAATTTTAAGCGATTGTACTGATTACAAACGTCTTTTAATTCTTGTTTGGCCGCAATTGGGAGATTTTGACAGTCTCGAATACGCTTGGTGGTTAGAAAAAGAGGCGGCCCTTTGGCAAAATGCTGGGATCACCATTCGTGCCATCGGTATCGGCGATCGCAATTCGGGCTTAAAATTCTCTGAATATACGAAATTTCGGCAAGATTGGCTGTTTGTTGACCCCAAAGCCGAATTACACAATTTATTAGGACTTTATCGGGGTTTATCGGTAAAATTACCTGGATTTTCTCCCGGACAAAATGCCTGGTTAAATCTAATTTTCATGTGTGCGGGTGTGGGTAGTCCGGGGACTCTGGCCGAAGTGCTGCGGGGTTATCTTGGCGATCGCAAAGCCCCCCAATTAATTGCCGAGCAGGAAACAATGCAAGCGCGGCCTTTACCACCTTTCCGGGGTTCCCTATTCAATCTTGCTGGGGGTCAAGGTTTTCAGCGACCTTTTGAATTAGCCACCCTGAGACTCCGTAATATGAGTCAAGTTTTGGGCAATTGGTCAACCTATGTCCCCGATAGTAGTTATCTCACCCAACGGGGAGGGACTTTTTTATTTGATAATCAAGGAAATTTACTCTATGAGCATCGAGATCGAGGTATCTTGGGCTTTGCTGAGAATATGAGTTATCCCCTCGCTTTTTTGCGGGATTAAGCTTTTTTCTTCTGCATCTCGCCCACTTCCAACTCTTGCCTTTTAGCTTTTCTAGCTGATGGCTAAAAAACTTTAATCTTGTCCAACTACTTAGGGTCTGCTGAAAAAATCGGATAGGAAAAAGTTATGATGCTAAGGACAAATTCTGCTCCTTCAATGATAAGTTATTCTGTTCATAAGTCTCAATTAGTATCAGGATAACTGATAGAAAAGACCGAAAAGAGTAACTTTTCCGATTTTTGACAAAAAGAGACAGTAAAACCTGCCGTAGCAGGGTAGAAAGATTAAGCACTAAAAAAGTAATAGCAATCTTATTTTCTGAAGTTTCTGAAAGTTTTGTCATCACTCTATCGAGTCCAAAAGATCGTTTGGCTTGCCCAAATTTGCCCTCAATACGGTTACGATACTTTTCATCTAGTTGAGCTTGTTTTTTGAGTTCAGCACTTCGAGTTTTTGAGGGTCTTCCTAATGGTAATCCACTTGATCTTATCCCTCTCTCTTTACACCATTTTAAGTTTTCTCTGGTTCGGTAAATTTGGTCAACATGAACGGATTCGGGATAACAATGATATGTCTCTTTATATTTTTCAATTTGAGGAATTAAGTCTTGAGATTCATTGAAGTTTTCCCAACTTAAACGGTCTAAGAAAACAAACTCATCCACATAAGAAACCGAGAGTTTTGCCCCCTGTGGCTTTCCCCGCTTTTCCCCGGACGATGGGACGAACGTGAGGTTGACTTAGACTGACAATTCTCTGGTCAACTCTTTGTTTTTTCTCTGTCCACATCTCCTGCTGTTGACGATAAACTTCTTGAATGACTAATAACTGTTTATACTGTCTTTTACTTAGGCAAGTTAAGGACGCTCCCTGTTCAATGAGTGAGTCGATATAACTTAAGTTTCTTTTAATATATCCCAATTGTTGACCGATGGCTTTTCTTCTTTCTTTTGGCGAGGGACGACGTTTTTTCGCTACTTTTAAATAGTTTTTTCTGGCTATTTTTCGATAAGTTCTCGGTTTTTTTATCAGCTTTCCTTTGACTTCTTGATAGAGGCGGTCTAAAATCTTCTCCGTTCCTTGTCTGGCTTGATTTAAGATGTCTAAATCCCTGGGATACTTAATATCTGCTGGCGCACGGCATCTAATATTAATTTTCCCTGATTTTTCTTCTCCCCTTCTTCTTCTTTTTCATCCGGAGGTTCTTTATCTTCTAAACCGTCGCGGTTTTCTTTCTCTTTTCTCACCATTTCTTGGGGGATTTTATTAACTATTTTGAACTTAATTCTTTTTCTAAAATATACCATCATTGCTGGGTCAAATGGGGCTTCCTCTTGATAGCTTGTTAAGCCGATAAAGTATTGTAGGTAAGGGTTTTCTTTAATTTGCTCTACTGTTTCCCTATCACTTATTCCTAATTTTTCTTGAATGATTAATGCTCCCAATGCCATTCTAAATGGTAAGGCAGGCGCACCTTTTTTCTCTGAGAAGTTTTTGGCGTATTCTTTCTCAAATTTTTGCCAAGGAATGAGGTTGGCCATGATTACCCAACGATTTTCCCCTGATAGTTTTCCCTCAAATGGGAGTTCATAGGTTTTGGGGTCATTGGGGGGTACTTCAGTTCGACGATACATAGATACTTGGCACTCTGAATGCAGGGCTTTTAGGGTATTTTACCTCTTTTTCTTGCACTTATTTGGCACTTTTTTCTCTCAACACCTTGATAGATAAGAGTTTTAGAGTTATTCAGCCAGCCCTAATTATATTAGATGCTATTTTGCCTAAGAGTTGTGGGAGGCTGTGCTGGATTCCTTGATCTTTAATTGCTTTGGCAAAATTTTCCCCCTGATAGTTTGCCAGCACTTGTAAAACAATGGAAAGTGTAAATTATCAAGAGGAAAAAATGATTAATGCAATTTTTCGGTCTTTTTATCGAAGATTGAGATTGATTGTTAGTGGGACTTAAACGATCAACAAGAGTATAATAGAGTATAATCGTTAAAGAATAAGCACTTTACGTTGAAAGAGCAGCGATGAAAGAGACAACCCCAGCCGCGATGCCTCCCTGCTTTGACCGATGGTGTCGGCGGTTTGACAATTG
>VYLP01000175.1_pt1 | contig 28162 bp, 23 predicted proteins | sample 5114311 | NCBI WGS metagenome assembly VYLP01 (sample SAMN12291775, study PRJNA351875) | freshwater metagenome | isolation source: freshwater lake | place: USA: Michigan, Lansing Lake | collected 2013-08-14 | reverse complement strand
TGATGATCCGCCCCAAGAAGATACTGCGCCCACAAAGCCCTGGCTTATCTGCCCCTCTTGTGGCGGGGACATGGTCATTACCGACATCTTCCAGTGCAAAGCCCAACCCCGCGCACCACCAACAGGGCCAACAAACCATCGGAGGCCGTCATAAACACGCCCGCCCAAATCTATCCCCAATGCACCGCCAAATGTTCCAACATCTGGCGATATGCCGCCCGCGTGCCTAACGCTCCAAAAGCCATAAACAGCACACCAAACAAGTGGGAAAATGGTACGATCCAGTCTGAAATGCGCCTTCTCAAGCCGATACAGACACCACGCAATACACAGATGTCAGCCTCAACCCCAACAAACCAAGCCCCCAACCGAAATCCCCATAGCCACAGCCCACAACAACAAAGATTCGTTCTCCGGACACTTTCGGACGCCCAAAAGCATCCGAAACCCTTCACGAAAGGAGAAGGTCTGCTTTGGGCGCGCGGCGTCGGTAAGCGGATGTTCATCAAAACGGCAAATCCTAACTTAAAGTGACCCAAATTCGTGGAGGCACTTCAATAGGAATTCGCTAAAGCAGCAATCGTTTGTTCGACATCCTGATCGGTGGTCGCCCACGACGACACGCTGATCCGTGCAGCGAAGCGCCCTTGCCAAGTTGTTGCACCAAGCCAAGCAACTCCACTGTTCTGAAGTCGCGCCAAAGCCCTGCGTGTTGATTGTTCGTCGGCGCAGGCGAAAACGACTTGATTGAGCACAACCTCATTCAAAACGTCGTATCCAATTGCCTGTAAGCCTGCCGCCAATTTGAGCGCATGGTTACAGCAGCGCTCGACGAGCGACTTCACACCAGCTCTGCCTAGCTGATGGAGCGCAGCCCAACATTCGATGCCCCGCGCCCGACGAGAGTTCTCAGGCACCCAAACGGAACCGTCGCGCTGGCCATCCTTACCGAGTTCGCTATAGGCGCAGTGAGCAGTCTTCAAGCTCCTGTGCCAACGCGCTTCGCGCACCGCGACCATGCCACAGTCGTATGGCGTGTTCAGCCATTTGTGCGCGTCAACCGTCCAGCTATCCGCGCGATCATGGCCAGCCATGACCGAATCGAATTTCGGTGTTGCTGCCGCCCATAATCCGAACGCCCCATCGATATGCAGCCATGCCGCGTGTCTAGCGCATAAATCGGCAATATGATCGAAAGCCTCAAAAGCCCCGCTATTCACATTACCTGCTTGTGACGATACGATCTTTGGACCCTTGGTTAAATTCAGTACAGTAGCTAGCGCATCAAGGCGCATGCGTCCCTGATCGTCGCAGGGTATGCGCCGGATCTGTAGCTCCCCTATGCCCATCATGCGAGCAGCCGAATGGATAGTGGAATGTGCCGCTTCGCTCATCAAGATCGTTATTGGAGGCGCACCGAACAAGCCGTGCTCATCAAAATTCCAGCCTACCCCGTCAAGAACCGCGTTCCGTGCGGCAGAAAGGGCAGTGAAATTCGCCATTTGTCCGCCCGTGACGAAACCTACTGATGCCATTGGTGGCAGACGCAAAACGTCGAGCAACCAAGCTGCTGCAACTTCTTCAAGAACTGCAGCGACTGGCGATGTTGCGTAGACTTGGGCATTTTGATCCCAGGCGGCGGCTAGCCAACTTGCAGCTACGCCAACGGGCAACGACCCACCAACTACATATCCAAAATAACGGCCGCCGGCGCTCGCGATTGTTGCAGGCGAACCTATGTCGTCGAGTTTAGCGAGCACCGAGCCTGGATCGGCTGACTCCTCCGGAAATGGCACTCGAAGTCTCTCAAGGGCTACAATCGCCGCTTTTGACGGAAGAATTGATCTCTTGTCGATCTTGTCCAGATACCGCGTAGCGCGCGCCGCTGCGTCTGAGAGCAGCCCGGCGATAGATGTAGGGTTCGACGAGTGTTCAAATTTCGATTCCATAACAAAAACTCAATCGATCCCCATCGAAGGCGGCAATCTGATTCCAGAAATGCTCTTCGCGACTTAGGGTACATTTCATCCATGGAGTGCACCCTGGTCAAGCAATTCCTAAGATCCTTTACATTAGGGCCTCAGCCAAAGCACTTGGAACGGTTCAAGGCCAAACTCCGCTTGCCTTGAAGCCGCCCGACAATTGTTACAGCGCAAGATGTGGGCTCAAGGGGCGCGCCTCTGGCGCGTCGGCGGACGCCGCCCTTGACTCCCCATCTTGCGCGCCCAAACTCGAGCTACGCCTTTGCCTGGGCAGAGCCTGGGGCAAAGGCTTTCCTAGTGGAAACAATCAAAACGAAGCCCACTGTCATTGCGATGGTACAGTCCTGTCGGACCGCACCCGACAAGCTGGCGGCTTAAATGTCCGCTTTCGAGCAACCGCCAATCCGCCGTAATCGGCAACAGCTGGCGCATTTGAGACCGGCGGCATTTCGGCAATAGTTGGCCGATTGCTGCTGGTCCGCTTAGTGGCGCGGAACCTAATAAAAACTGCCGACCCGGAATTAGCATGATGGCTAACCAACGAGCCGAGGTTGACCTAGCCCCCAAACCCGAGTCTTGAATTCGTAAAGCACTTCAAGCCCTGCCGTGCTCCCGGTGCCCCATGGCCCAGATCAGGGGGCTGGGTCACCGATAGGAGCTTTACGAAGGTGCAACCCAAAAACCATCGTCGGTTACGACTACAATACGCAATACCGAGCGTACGACTTAACTATTGAAAAATTTAGCTCGTAAACATTTTATCCGCTTTGAGCCTTTAATTCTAACCGTGCAATCGTCTCGGCATGAACTTCATCTGGGCCGTCAGCAATTCGGAGAATTCGAGCACCCGTAAAGGCATAACCCAGGAAGTGATCATCGCAAAGGCCGGCACCACCAAAAACTTGGATCGCTCGGTCAATGACAGTCTGGGCCATTTGTGGCACGGCCAATTTGATCATGGCAATATCCTTGCGTGCACCCTTGGCACCTAACTGGTCGATCCGCAAGGCAGCCTGGAAAACAAGCAACCGTGCCTGGTCAATCTCGATACGCGATTGTGCGATCCAACGACGGACCACACCGTGATCACTAATAGCGCGATCAAAAGTGCGTCTGGACGAAGCTCGGGCGCACATAGCCTCTAGAGCCCGAGACGCCAGTCCAATCAGCCGCATGCAATGATGAATTCGGCCGGGCCCAAGGCGACCTTGAGAAATCTCGAACCCGCGCCCCTCGCCAAGCAGGATGTTTTCCACAGGCACCTTTACATTGTCAAAGACCAATTCAGCGTGTCCGTGTGATGGCTCGTCAAAGCCGAATGTTCTGAGAGGACGCATAATCTTGACCCCGGGTGTGCTTAGAGGAACAATGATCATGGACTGCTGTCGATGCTTTGGTCCATCGGGATCGGTTTTTCCCATCAAGATCGCGATCTCGCAGCGTGGATTCAGGGCACCGGTTATCCACCATTTTCGGCCGTTAATTACATAGTTGTCGTCTTCGCGACTGATTTGGGTTTCTATATTTGTCGCATCTGAGGAGGCGACTTGTGGCTCAGTCATAGCAAAGCAGGATCTTATCCTGGCATCGGCGAGCGGGCGGAGCCAGCGATCCTTTTGGTCGGGCGTTCCATACCTCTCAAGAACCTCCATATTACCTGTATCTGGAGCATTGCAGTTAAAGACCTCGCTTGCCCAGACAATTCGCCCCATTTCTTCGGCAATTGGCGCATAGTCGAGGTTGCTGAGCGGCGGTCCGGGGTGAAGTTCTGGTAAGAACATATTCCAAAGCCCCAGTTTGCGAGCCTTGCCCCTCAACTCATCAAGGATCGGTGGCGTAAGCCAAGGGTTAGCAGCGTCCTTGACCTGCTCATCAAATGTTGCCTCTGCAGGCACGACATGTTCGCACATGAAGGTCTTCACCTTGGCGAGCGTCTCGATGCCGTTGCTCGAGAATGGAAACAAGCTAGAGGCTTGATCATTGTTCATGGAAAGAAATCCGCCCGCACTGGAATATCTGGACAATCTGTTTTGGCTGCCAGGCGGGCGGCTTCATCGCCTGGGCCCATTGCTGATAGCGTTCTTGAAGTTTGCGTGCATCCTCGGGCCGGACATGGGCCTGATTGACGGTCTCGCGCGGATCGCTGGCCAGATCGAACAGCCATGGAAAAGCACCAGGACGGGTGTTGGATAGCAGTTTCAGGTCGCCGGAGAGCGCCGCATATTCAGGACCGACACGCCAGAACAGCGTCTCATGGATGACCTCCTGTCTGCGCGCTGGGCTCATGAGAGGGGTTAGGTCGCGCCCGTCAAAGGCGGTAGGTGAGGCTTGTCCGGCCGCTGCGAGAATGGTTGGGGCGACGTCGAGCTGCGAGGCGTTTCGCCCATCGAAGAGGCCCTGCGGCCATCGGCGCGGCCAGCTGACAATGAAGGGAACGCGCGCCCCGCCCTCGAAATAGCTGAGCTTGCCCCCGCCCATCGTCTCGCAATCCGACACGCCCATATAGGTCGCTGCACCGTTATCAGCGGTGAAGATGATGATGGTGTCCTCGCCGGCCCCGGAGGCGTCGACGGCGTCAAGAATTTCCCCGACGCTGCGGTCGAGGGCATGGATCATGGCCGCGTAAGTCCGCTGCAGCGGATCCTTGATGCCGGCGAACCTCGCAAGATCGCTTTCCAAAGCCTGAAAGGGCGAATGCGGCGCGAGATGAGCCAGGTAAAGAAAATAGGGGGCGTCCCCGGACGATCTGATGAAGTCAACCGATTTGCGCGTCAGCAGATCGGTGAGATAGGTGCTCTCGTCGCGCTCGATCGCCGGGGGCTGATCGTCTCCGGCGACATCCGACATAAGCCGCACCCAGTCGGCCCGTCGGGTGAAGCTGCGCGCTCCCAGATAGGGTGCGGGCAGGCTGACCAATCCTGCGGTCGATTCATGAGCATAAGCCGTCTCGCCCGGCAGAAATCCGAAAAACTGGTCAAATCCACGAGCTGTTGGAATGCGATCCTTCGTTGAGCCCAAATGCCATTTCCCGAACAGGGCGGTGCGATAGCCGGCCGCCTTGAGGTCGGAGGCAAACACGCGTTGCTCCGGAGCGAGACCCTGGCCACCGGCATCGGGACCTTCAGGTGTGAGGAATTCAAAGCCATGTCGCTGCTGATATTGCCCGGTCATCAAGGCTGCGCGCGACGGGCTGCAGACCGAGGCGGTGGAATAGCCGCGCTTGAATGTAACTCCCCGCTTGGCCAACCGGTCTAAATTAGGGGTGGTAATACTTTTTGGCGACCGACCATAAGTGGACAAATCCAATTGCGAAAGATCATCGGCGACTATGAGGATTATGTTTGGCTTACGAGGTGGAACCGTCTCCGGCGCGGCACCAAACTTGGCTTCCTGGGTCACGCATCCTGAAGCGAAGAGGATGCAAACGAGCGCAGCGATGGCGTTTCGAATTCTCATGGATTACCCCAACTTTGACCACTTACTTGACACAATATGATGACATATGCAACACAGATTGTCGACACTTTAATGAGACACTCTCTTGAAGTCGAGGTTAGCAAGCTTTGAGAGCAGCCCTAGTTCCCAGTCATTTGCTGACCACTACTGCAAAGGAATTAGTGGATAGAAGACCATGCCGTTCTTGAGGTTTTTGGCGGGCTTAGGTTTCGCGGGGGCGCTGCCTGCCTCGCGGCAGCGCCGAGACCCATCGATCGGAACCGTTCACATCGGCTGGCGGACTGTCCTTCGACCGAAGAATATCCTCTGAACTCATAACCGGATGAATCGTCATGATTTTTAACCTCGACTCAACCCGTCTGCACCATACAGAAGCAGGAGGGTGGACCAAGAAAACAATCAAATCCTTTCGGGTCGCATTGGGAATTGCATGCACATTTGGACTTACGCTATCGCTGTCGGCTTGTCGGTCTCAAGCGATTGGTGATGGGTTGCCACAGACGACTTCGGCAATGTCTGGGCCCATGTCAAAGTCCCCGGGCAAGCCCAATATAATTGTCATCATCGCCGATGATCTTGGGTACGGCGACATAGGTGCAAACGGGGGTCGTATCCCAACTCCAAACATCGATGCCCTCGCGACTTCGGGTGTCCGTATGACACATGGCTACGCCACGGCAGCAGTTTGCGCACCTTCACGGGCAGGACTTATGATCGGTCGCCAGCAAACCCGGTTCGGTTTTGAGTTTAATCCGGCGGGTCGCGATACGCAGCGAGGCATGTCGTTGCAAGAAACCACTATCGCCCAAACTCTGAAAAGTGCTGGTTACCGGACAGCAATTGTAGGGAAATGGCACTTGGGCCAGGCAGAGGGTTACACCCCGCTCGATCGCGGCTTTGATAGTTTTTACGGGGTTCTTGGGGGAGCAACGCCTTATTTGACTGCGATTGGGCCAAACGACCTCCATGTTGAGACAGCCGAAGACAGACTCATTACACGCGATCGCTTACCAATTTTCGATGGCCGAACCCGTGTGGAGCCCGACGCCTATGTGACGGACGTCTTCACTGACAAGGCCATTGAGTTTGTAGATCGTCGTTCCGAGAAGCCATTTTTTCTATATCTGGCATATACCGCACCGCATACACCGCTGCAGGCACCGGCGCATTATTTATCGCGGGTCGGCGAGAAGTCCTCAAATTACCATCGGGTATATGCAGCGATGCTTACTGCAATGGATGATGGGATTGGGAAATTAGTTCGGCACCTGAAGGCAACTGGTACCTATGACAATACATTGATTGTCTTTTTGAGTGACAACGGTTGCCCCAGCTATATTGGCGGTGCTTGCTCCAATGCGCCACTCCAAGCCTGGAAAGGCTACCCTTGGGATGGGGGCATTAGGGTGCCTTTTCTTGTATCCTGGCCACGATCAATAGCTCCAGGTGTCTACTCTAATCCTGTCAGCGCGTTGGATATTGCCGCAACTGCTGCGGCTGCAGCCGGCGTTGCCCATCCGGGCGCAGAGGGGCGTAACCTCGTTAGCCAGGTAATGGATCCTGCGGCGCATTCAAGTCGGGCACTATTCTGGCGCATGGGACCCACTCGAATCGTCCGCGAAGGACGTTGGAAATTGGTGGTTGTTAATCGTTCGGCACCGGTTGGCGGTGCACCCGCCAATCGGGCGACTGACGATCTCTCCAGATCGATGAGGCCTGACGGGGTGCCGGCAGTCGTGTCTGCGCTAGGACAATGGACGCTTCTGTACGATCTGGAGGTCGACCCCGGTGAAAAGTTCAATCTGGCGGAACGTCATCCCCAAAAGGTCAAGGAGCTTCTACAAAAGTGGGATCAGTGGAATGAAGGGAACATTGAGCCTCAATGGACAAGTCGACGAGGTGTGGCCGCTGAAGTCGAAGATATGTGGGTCGAGATGTTCAATTGAGCGATGGCGATGAATATGAAACTCCTCTCCCGTCGAAGTGCTGTTGGAGGGCTCCTTGTGGTTGGAGCATGCAGGTCCATTCGGCGGCAAGTCTTGGAAGAGAGAACCCTCGTCAATGGCCGTAATGGCGTCATTGAGGTACTTTCGGTTGGCCCCAGTGACGCTCCGGCAATTGTCATGATTCCCTCCCTTGGCCGCGGTGCCAGTGACTTCCGATTGCTTGCAAACGCAATCGCAGATGCTGGATTTCGAGCGATATGTCCCGAGCCCCGCGGCTTTGGGAGGTCCGCGTCCTACTCAGCAGACGTGAGGCTCAACGATTTGGCAGATGATGTTGCTGATGTCATCGAGAGCAGCACGGACAAGCGACCGGTAATTGTCCTTGGTCACGCATTCGGCAATCGAGTTGCAAGAATGAGCGCAGCTCTTAGGCCAGATCTGGTGCGGGCTGTCATTCTGCTGGCAGCTGGCGGGAAGGTCGCGATGGCCCCGCATATAGAGCAATCTCTGCTGGCGTCATTCGATCTTTCCTTGCCCGAGGCAGAGCGCATGGGTCATGTTGCCCGAGCATTTTTCGCGCCTGGTAATGAGCCAACCGCTTGGCGGGATGGGTGGCGGCGTGACGTGGCCGAGGCTCAAATAAACGCGAGCCAACGCACGTCTGTGGACAAATGGTGGGGGGCAGGACGGGCATCGATCCTAGTCGTGCAACCGTTACAGGACGTCCTTGCCCCTCCAGAAAACGCAGATGCAGTGCGAGAAGCCGCGCCGGGACGCGTTCAGATTATCCAAATCGACCGCGCCGGCCACGCGCTGCTGCCAGAACAGCCAGATGCGGTCGCAGGTGCAGTGATCGAGTTTGCAAAGCAGCTTTCCAATTCAAACAAATGACAATGCTAGGTCTAGGAACTCAATGTGATAACTAGCGAAAACTTAAGACCCTCACGACCCTAATCGACCATTTGTGCGCGATTAGGGTCCGTCATAAAGCTGCCGCTTGGCACAGCATCGAGGTGAAACGTTGCAATTGATAGAGATACTAGGCGACGCAGCGTCGGCAGCGTCGGGCGGTGCTTTCTTGCCGCAAGCCATCCGCGCGTTACGAACACGCCAAACGCACGATCTGTCTTTGACAGCGGTAGCCCTTGGAGCGGTTGGAACGGCGCTCTGGTCGGCATACGGGGTGGCAATTGGCAGCGGGCCTGTGACGATTTCCAACTTGATCGTTATGCCGTTTGCGATGGCGACACTTTACACGAAGCTCCGACTGGGTTGACTGTGACCGAGTCATTTTCGAACTTCGGGCAAAGTTTTAGTTTACCCCAAACACGGCGGCGTCAACAAATAGGGCTCTCATAATGAACGTGGGACCCCAGGGGCTCAGATCAACTTATGCTTTACGAAACCGCCTTAAGCGCTGGTGCGCTTTGCGGCCCTTCGGGTCAACAAAAACAAATGCTCCCGCCGCTTTGCAACAAGATACGACAAAACCGCAGCAGGCTACCTCGGCTTCACTCATATCATCGCCGCACGAATTTGGTTCAAGAGTTTGTCAATATGACCTAGCATCATAGCAAACCAGCATGCGAGTTTAGTTGCTTCCCTTGCCTACTGGCTGAGTGCGTCGATCCTCCAGGCGAGTCCGTCCCTGCTTTAGTTCCTGGGGCGAAAGATTCCCGTTTCGATCACTATCCATTATTGCAAATCCCTGCTCGCGAAAGCCAGCAGCAAGCCATTCAGCGCGGGAGATCATACCATCTTGGTTTGCATCAATGCCAGGAGCCGAAGCGCGGGCACGGTTGCTTTGCTCGCTCGGGATTTTCGCAGCAACTGGCATCGCGTTGTGCGGAACGGACATCCCTTTGCTCTCATTTGCTCCAATCATTGAATGCGATGGCACTGGCACTCGCTGCTTACCTTTAAAGAATGTCCACACGCGGTCAGCGCCTTTAAAGGCCTGAATTGGGGTATTTTCCTGGCGATTGGACTTGCTACCTGGCCATCCGTGACCACCAGCTGAGTCTACAACCACAACTGTTTCAGCGCCTGCCGGGCCAGCAGAAAAAACTCGAGTGGTAACTGTCCCGAGTTGCTCGACGACTGGTACTGACTTTGACCCATTAGCGGCCACCCAGAATGATACCGTCTCCTCAAGCGATTTATATGCGGCGGCCTGGTTTCTACTAACAAGTTCGTTGCGACTCAGGCCACCTTCAATAGGAACTTCATTGTCTAAACCGCCATTGATAAATAAAATTGGAAGGGGGACGATTGGGCGGCTATCAAAAGAGAACATAGCTCCAACAATGGGAGCCACGGCCGCGAGCCGCTGCGGTCGCTGTGTTGCGTAGACCAGGGTCATCATCGCTCCATTCGAGCCACCAGTCATATAAATTCGAGCTGGGTCTGCTCGATGCTGACTTATCAAGAGGTCAATCAACTTATCAAGGTAGGCAATATCATCGGCACCACCGACCTGCTTGCGGAGCAGATATCCGGTGTTCCATGCATGTTGACGAGGAGCCCATTGGGTTCCTTCCGCATATACAACAGTGAAGCCTTCTGACCGCGCAACATCATCGAAACCGGTACGCAGACGCTGAGTTTCGGCGCTGCCGTTTCCACCATGCAAAACGATTACAACTGGTCGAATCTCGCCTGCTGGTGCCTCATTGACGAGAATGGCGCGTCGCTCCGCCTCGCCTACCTTGAATGAAATATCCATGGCAGCCATTGTTTGCGCTGCAGCCTGGTTAAAGGCTGGCGCAATGAAGGTCACAATCAATAACAGGATGAGGGTAAGGCGCATGGTTCTGTGCTCCGGAATTAAAGGTCGCTCATGTTTAACGATTAAGGCAGGCCAATCCGTCGAAGGGAGTTTCATCAGTGATATCTTTTGCAAAACCCGCAGTGCTGACGACGGCATTTCCGAGCGCCATAAGTGCTTGGCAAAAACTGTTGTACAGCTGCCGCTTGGGAATTAGTACTTGACACTCAGAGTTGCTCGCCAGGTTCGAGGTTCGTTCTGTTGAGCTTGAAAGCTTAGATTTCCCGGGGAGATGTTGAAATATTCCTCGTCGGTGATGTTTTTCCCGCTAAACGTAAAGCGCCAATTCTTGCTTTCGATCCCAATTGAGCCGTCGTAGAGCGTAACATCATCCATTAAATTGTTGTTGGCGGGATCCTCGAAGCCACCGAGCTCTAGGCGCTGGCTGAGCATCAACACAAGATCTAGTTCCCCCACAAGCGGGCGACGATATTGGAGAGTGGATGCCGTGGTCCATTCGCGGAGCCGCTGGATTTTTTTGCCATCGATCGAGACGAGTGCGAGCGTACCGGAAGGATTGGTCTGGGTATTTGAGTAAACCGAGCCTCCATCATAGTCACCGTTAGCCCAGGAGACACTCAATCGAGGCGATAGCACGCCTCGTCCCAATTGGATCCGACCCGAGACCTCGGCATCCATGCCATATTGTTGGGAGTCGCCAGCGGCCGCCAAGACACCAACGTTTCGCAATGTATTGGTGGCACTGGTCCCGGCGAACACCGAGTAATTTACGAGCACATTCTGCTTTTGGTTTAAATAGGCAGAAACGTCATATCGGACAGTCCTCCCAAGGCGACCGCGGGTCCCGATTTCATAAGCCGTTACAAACTCCTCACCATAACTCAATGGGATTGCAATTGCGCTTACCCCATCTCCTATCTCGCCCAAATCGTTGTTGAACCCGCCCGCCCGAAAGCCAGTTCCAATCCTTCCAAAAAGAGTGCGATTGTCAGCAAAGCGCCAGTTGAATGAAACACTGGGCGTCCACTTGCTAAATGTCTCAGAAGCGGAAATCGACCGCGTTAGTTGTTCGTTGACCGGTGTTGCCGGGTTGTCGAGGCGGAAAACGTTGGCGAGGCTGAAGTTTTTCTCATCTTGGCTCCATCGAATGTCCGCACTTATCTGAAGTGTATCAAGTACCCGCCAGGTGCTTGCAGCATAGGCAGCGATAGAGGTGTCATCAACCCCTGAGTCCTCAAGCCGATAAGCGTTTCGGGCGGTAGTTTGAACTTGAGCGAGTGTGCAAGTCGGAGCAACCAGGCAAGCCGAAGGTAGGGTAGTTGGCACATCGGAAACGCCATCAAAACGGTCATTGCGCTGTGCATCAGCGAATCTAACAGTGTCAAACTTTGAGTCGACTTTATTGTATTCGAAGCCGACGACCCAAGTGAGCTCTGAATCTGATCGAGACACCAAGCGAATATCTTGGGTCAAACGTTCGAACTCCTCGCTACCCAGCGCAACAGTCGGAACCACCCGTGCCAGATTGTTATTGCCAAAGACATCAACATCAGATTGCGTTGCTGCAATTCGCTTCCGATTAGCGGTCGTCGACTTCAACTCGGCAAATCCGAGGTCCCAGTTCCATTCCAAGGACTTCATTTGCGTTGAACGGTCAAAGAAGCTGGGCGTGTCAACCGGTTTTGAAAATCTTCCGACAGAGAAGCCCGTAGGTGCCCCAACCGGGTTGATAGGGGGATCGTTCTGAGGCAAAACTTGCCCGAATGCGATGACATTTGGCCCGAACTCATCTGAACGCTCTAACAGCAAGTTTACGTCGAAACTCTGAGAAATCCGCCAATTTGCTTGGGCACGCCATCCAGTGGCATTTTCCTTATCGAGAAACTGACCCGTGATCGATGACTTGTAGAAACCCTCTTGTTGGTCGGACACAAAGCCACCCACGCGGACCAGGAAGGTCTCGGCAAAGGGGACATTGGCTATCAACTCAGCCGTATGGCTTTGATTAGATCCAGTACTCACCTGAACTTCACCTTCAGCGGCAGTGCGCGGCCTCTGCGACACGATATCCACTGCGCCGCCGAGAGCGTTGCGTCCATAAAAGGAGCCTTGTGGTCCACGAAGTACGGTAACCGAGCCGACGTCGAAGAAGTCAATTGGTACAAAATTGCGACCACCGGCATTGCCACCGGCGATGAACGTTCCATTCCGATACAGGCCAACGCCAGTTTCAGCATTATTCTGTCGGGCGGCGCCTTCGCCCCGAATCAGAAATTCGTCATTAAACCCCGATCCGTTATCGATCACGTAGGCTCCAGGTGTAATACGTGTCAGATCCTTGCCAGATGCAACGTCCATGGCCTTCATATAGGCCTGATCGAAGACAGACAGCGAGGCTGGCACGTCATCGCGACGCTCAGCACGTTTCCGCGCGGTTACAATGACCTCCTCCACGACCTGTAACTGGGGGTCTTGGGCTGGACGAGCTGCGGCTATTGGCGCTGCCTGCTGAGGCGCTGATTGTGCGAAAGCCGGAGTAGTAGTCCATCCAGAAATACAAACTGATGCCAAAAGCCCGAGACGATAGGCGGCCATGCGCTCCTCCTTAAGTTCGATTATTATTTGTTACAGATTAGTATCACATATCTTGAACAGTCAAGCCAAATGTATAAAATGCCATTTTGCAGGAGAAAAAAGTGGTCCAAGCTCCAGATTTCGCGACAGCTCTCGTCTCCCATAGACGCAGGGGTCGGCCGCCACGCGAAGAAGCCGCTACCCGCAGACAAGCACGGGTTGATGAACTTGCGCGAGCTGCAGCCATTGTCCTGGCGCAACAGGGCGTGCGTGGAACGACTATGGATGCATTGGCTGTAGCGCTGGGAATCCCCAAGCAAGTGCTTTACCGGCACTTCTCGTCCAAAGACGAGCTTATTCACACGATCCTGCAACGTATGTCTGCGCTTTGGCGTGAGTTACAGAGCAGACCATGGAAAGGCCTTGGACGAAACTTGCGAGAGGTAATCTCGTTGGCGCGAGCGAATCCAAATGAGCTTAAGATCCTTGTGCGACATTGCGCGAGTGACCCAGAGTTGCGCCATTATTTTGATGCTTTGCATTCAGGAATTGTCAAAAAAACGGACGACTTGTTGGCCGAGACAAACCCTCGGCTCGCTCAGGATACTATGCTTCGCGGCTTATGCGCCCATGCGGTAGCCGGTTTCCTGATCGATGGCGTCTTTTGGTGGATTGAACACGGCGAAGCGGAACGAGACGAGAGTTTCCTTGCTTGGGCTAAGCAGTCGCTAGCTTCGCTTTATGATCGCTGGATGATCATTGCATAAGACCCGACCGTTAACCAGAAATAGGGTTAAGTGGTCAAAAGCCAAAGACGAATATTGATCTGGTGGCATTCGCGCATGCCGATCTTGTGCGATCGATAGCGCCATCGAGATCAAGTGCTCGCGAGAACATTTCCTGATTGCGCCTCCCCTTGCCCAAAATTTCAAAGGCGTTGCTACCCTTTCTTGGCCTCTGGTTGGTCAGCAATGTGACGCCCCCCGAAAGTGGAGCGTATGTCTATTTGCCCTAACTGGAGGCATGATGTGGTTATTGCTGCAAGGTCATTTCGAGCTCAATGGAAACGCAGACCGAGGCGGCGTCATGTTGGAGTCCTCCCGCGTCGCTGATTGCCTCCAATTGATGATGACCATTATGGCCCGAAGAGCCGTCCCAGGAATTCTTCATCCTTAAACCGATTGTCATTTGTTGGCCCGTTCCGAATAATCGTCAACCCGCGCGATGGTACAATGTAAAGACGTTGGCCAAAGGCCCCGGCGGCCATCACAAAGTCGTCTGGCACGCGACCATCATCAATGATGGGCTTAATCTGCCGGGAAAACTGCTCTTTATTGTTTGAGTCAATCGTTGCAGCAAGTTGCGCTGGAACAAACTCTTTGAGCCACCAGTAGAACCCATAAGCAGGATGTGCCTTTGAACCTTGAAATACCTGATCGAAGAATGAGGCTCTCAAAAGTGGGCTCCCATTCCATTCGCGGCTAGTTGTCAGCCGGACGAACTCGCCAAACTTTGCCCAATCTCGTGCGGTAGCATATGCGCCACCCGATAACTGGGGATTGCCATCCGAGAAATTGCTGGCCCAGCGCACGGAGGTCATTCCAAGGGGATTAAACAATTTCCTGCTGAAGTAATCTTCTACTTTTTCTGCCGGAAGCAAACGCTGCATCGCAAGCCCAAGAATATTCGGATCCCCGCTGTAGATAAAAACGTTGCCAGGGTCATTAATCGCCTGAGCATTGAGATAGCTACTCCAGCCGGGCAAATCATTGAGTTCTTGAAGACCACTTGCCATGGTGAGCAGATGTCGAAAGGTAATTCTAGACCGAACCGGGTCGGTCTTCCATTCTGTAATTGCTCGACTTGCCACGGGCTCATCCAAATCAAAAAGACCATCAGAGGCTGCAATAGCACCCACCATCCCTGTGAAGCCTTTGGTGGCGCTTGCCAAGAGTTGCACACGTTCAGGCGCGCCGCCATTGGCGTAAGCCTCATCTAGTATCTTTCCGTTATGCATAATGAGGAACGTTTGCCCGCCAACACTAAAGCTATAATCCCGCGCTGCTGCGATTGCTGTACTCGACGGCACAGTACCAGAAGCGAGAGTTTTATTGAAAAAGGACCATGCTATCTCGGCAAATTCAACATCCCTATTCTGCGTGCCGCTAGGAGGACTTGGGGGAATTAGCACGGTTTGGCTCGAGACCGGGTGGCCCCCGCCATCCATGCGCCACCATTCAACTGTAGGGACACCCAGATACTGAAATCGGTTGGCGGGTCCTCCATCACCTGAATCGACTTCAAAGATGGTTTGCGATGGAACCTTGTTGGCCAAGCCATTTGCTTCAAGCCAGAAATTGCGTGTTGCCTCTGCACTGATAACACGACCACGTGCACAACCCGACCCAAGATTTGCAACACATCCGCCACCATAAGGCATCGCCGGATCGGCTGTACCGTGGGCCATTAAGACGGGAATGGGACGAGCAGGAAGGTTTCGGCATGCCCCTGGTTTCGGATCAACAGGTAGGTTTCCATTCGAAGTGGCAATTGCAGCGACACGCTCGCTTCGCACCAAGGCATAGGAAAAGGTCATTTGCGCACCGTTGGACCCGCCCGCCATAAACACCTTTTCACCGGGAAGTTTGTATTGAGATCGTATTCTGTCAATTAGGGCGTCTAGGAATGCGATATCGTCCGTTGGAGCTGCAAGGCTGTTGTCGTTTCGACAGTCATTCCAACCCGCACCACCATCAAGCTGGGGGAGTCCCCCAGGATAAACGACAACAAAACCTTCACGATCAGCAACAGTTCTAAAAACCGCCAGTGGATGGGCCCCGGTATTTGCAATCGAGAGCCCCGCGCCTCCGCCGCCGTGCAGCACCAATACGACTGCCTTCGGCGTTGCCCCTCCAAGCGAGGCAGGTACATGGACCCTGTAGTCTCGCCGAACGCCATTTACAAGGAGAAAGTCATCTGTCAGACCAACCGGATAAGGAGGCGGGCTCGGCGAGACCGTCAAGGTTGTTGCTGCCAGGACCGACCCGCGCGCATTGCTTGCTGTCAAAGTATAAGTTGTTGTTATTAATGGATTGACTGTCACACTCGTTTGCGTGAGCACAGTGCCGATGCCATTATCGATGGACACATTGGTTGCATCTTTGACGCTCCATGTCAGCACGGCACTTTGTCCCGAGCTGATGGAATTTGGCGAAGCGCTAAAGCTTGAAATCGAAGGCTGAGGACCGTCCGTAGGGGCCTGTGGACTGCCTCCGCCTCCACCACATGCTCCCAATACGGCGACACCGCCGAGGGTAGTTGCGAGTAGAAGCCGACGCCAAAAGTGTAAGGATAACATAAGCCTTTAGCCCCCTCCGGCCTGCGCAGGACAGCACTTCCCTCTCGACTTACAATTCTCGAAGAATAGATACTTACTAGTATCATATAATACCAGATGGTTCTGAAGTCAAGAAGCTTTCACGACACTAGATATTACACGACCTGTCGAATTGGGCGTCTTCAAAAACGGACACTGTCGAAAGCAAATCCGCTAGCCACGAATTTTCGGGCTTTGGTTGCAAGAAATGGCTTGCATCGCGCTAAACCATTCAGTTAATGTGTCGACAGATAACGTCCAATCTGCGTACATTAGGTGCTCGTTTGCTGCTGCAAGAATTGCGATTCCTTTTAAGTGATGTGCTGGGGGCTGAGGCCGTGTTAACCTGGCCGACTTTTGGTCACCTGGACAAGCTTGACCTGGCGAACATTCTGTCTGCCGCGGATGACTTGGCTGAGCGTCGGTTTTCCCCGATCGCCGCCAGAATCGACGCAGAAGAGCCGTTATTCTTTGAAGGCAGAGTGTTGGTCCGCGATGAAGTGGCGCAGGCGTTTCGTGCTTATGCCGATGCCGGATTACTCGGTGCTGGTTTGACCCTCGAAAATGGGGGACTTCAATTACCATCGTGCCTATCAACGGCACTGATGGCACTATTTGGGGCGGCCTGTACCCCTGCAGCAGGATATGGATTCCTCACCACCGCTGCAGCCAGAGTCATTCAGGCGTTTGGAGATACATGGCAGAAGTCAACATTTCTAAATCCGATGCGCGATGGAATCTGGACCGGGACGATGTGTCTCAGCGAGCCTCACGCAGGATCTGCGCTTGGCGAAATTCGGACCCAGGCTGTATTGCGGGACGATGGTTCCTACGACGTCACCGGGACCAAAATGTGGATCTCTGGGGGTGACCAGGATTTCACAGCCAACATCATCCATCTTGTGTTGGCGCGGATTGACGGGGGTGTGTCAAACGCTTCAGGTCTCTCACTCCTTATTGTCCCAAAGATGGGTCTTGACGGTGAGTCAAACAGAGTTGCCACGATCGGCCTCAATCACAAGCTTGGCCATCGTGCCACATCAAATTGTGCGCTGGAATTTGGTGCAAATGGTCCTTCAATTGGTTATCTGATCGGCAAACCACATTTAGGCCTCTCGTACATGTTCCACATGATGAACGAAGCCCGAATCGGTGTCGGGGTAACAGCTGCAGCGACAGCCTATGCGGGATTCCGGCATGCAACAGACTATGCACAGACGCGCGTTCAAGGACGCGACGGTAAAACAGGATTGCCTGTGGCCATTATCGGCCACGCCGACGTCCAGCGAATGCTGCTTTTACAGCGGGCCATTTGCGAAGGTGGTCTTTGTCTGTGTCTTTACGGGGCCCGAATGGTAGACGACGCACAAAGTCATCCTGATCCGGGTGAGGCATCGCGGGCTGGGGTCCGGCTTGGTCTCTTAACGCCACTTGTGAAACATTGGTGCTCAGAACGCGGCCTTGAGGCAAGCTCGCTGGCGATCCAGGTTATGGGAGGCGCGGGATATGTGCGTGATCATCCAGTAGAAAGACTATTCCGGGATCAGCGGCTCAACACGATTCACGAAGGCACGAGTGGTATTTTAGCGATAGACTTCGTCCTCAGAGGCGTACGAAGGGATGGCGGAGCCGCCTTGCTGCAATTTTTGCAAGAAATTCTTTGTGAACTTGGCTCTATCGAGGGACAGAACGAGGCGGCGCTTTCCGAAGCGTTGGCGACATGTGTGAGCAGCATTCAGGAGTGTACGGCCAAGCTGGTAGCTGGCAGCGAAGACGACGCGCGTGCTTGGGCGAGTCCATTTTCTATCTTTGTTGGCGACACGATTGTTGCTTGGTTATGGCTTAGGCAGATAAAAGCTTTGCGAGGGAAGATAGACGGTGCCGCCCCGGCCAAACGAGCGGCGTCACTCTGCTTCATCCAATTGATTTTAAAGCAATCATTAGCGGTTTCTAAGAACATTCTCGATGGAATGCCAGCACCATATGGTGAACTAGACCCCCACTTTATGGTCGGCTGAAAGCGACACCAAACAAACTCTGCGCCCCGTAACTTGAGCCGCTTGAGTTCCTGATAGGTCTATAGATACAAATGGTTTCCTTTAGAGCATTTTTTGCCCAATTCGGCGAAAAAATCGCTCTGACACTCCGAAATAAAACGTAGTTTTACCGATCAATTGTTTCCAATTGATCAGAACACACTTTAAAATATCGACAACTCAAACTCTGAACCTTGGTCAGCGGTTCAGAAACGGCAATCTCCTATTCCAATTGTCCTTCCAGTCGAATGTTGAAGTCCGGCTCGGTGGGGGCACAAATCAAAATAGAGTTGGTTGGTCCATCCTGCATGGGCAATCAAGTGAAAAATTGTGATTTAGCTAAGGCAGTGAGCCTCACGGACTTTGTAAAGGTATGTCGACCGGTGAACGCATTCAATTGTCAAGAGGATCAAAGCGTGCGGTTAGACGCGATAAACTATTGCGGAGAGTAGAGCTCAGAAGAGGCCTTGAGGAAAGCTTGATTGAGCAACATCTCGGCACACAATCGCGAAGTCGCTCTTTCACGAATCTTAGTCCGTATCCACATTGACTCGGTTTTAGGGGTTTCGCTCAAATGGAGGATTTGGCGCTCAAGTTCATAATCAACCTCCGGGTAGAGCGGCCCGTCAAGGACACTAATCTCCTGATCGGCAAAAAGCCCGACAACTGGCTGAGAAATCGGAAATGGATCCTGATCCGCAACCGACTGGCAAAGGACGCTGATCATTTCAACAGGCAGAATGGCTCTGGTCCACGGCGTATGCGCGTTCCCTGAGTACCAGGGACTTGGCTCGGTTATTACTTTCAGCTTTTCGACAAGGCTGAAAGGATAAAGTGCCCCTGATGGCCTTTCCAGATCCAGCCGAACGACCACCCTAGGTGCCGACAAGCCTGGATAGCATCCAGCAAGAATCCGCGGTTCGCTCAGTGCCCGTGAAGCAGCAAGTTTCTGGCCTACGGCGCTTTTTTCACGATAGCCGCCAACTTCGGCACTTCCTATCAGTACAACTGTACCATCCTGCTTGACCATCGTTATACTGGCGTAATGGGGGGCGCTCTGAATTAGTCTCGCTTGAAGCTGTTCACCCTCATAGCTGGCCTGTTTGTAGTTGACAGAAATGCTACCAAATTCAAACCAAGCAACGCCGAAAGCACGCTGCAAAAGGGGCGCGAATTGGCTAAAGTGTGTCGGTCCCTCGATCGTGCCACCCCGAAAGCCTAGACCTTGGGCGGTTGAGTCATCGTGGATTGAAGCGTGATCGGCATAGCTTTGTCCCTTGAGCAAGTTAGATGGACTGCGCCAAGGCCCGACAAGGATAATTGATCCATCCTCCCCCCTTTCCTCGCGGATTGTCGCCGAAAAGGGCTGCGGCAGTTTTTCACCACTAGGCTTCATCGTACTTCCTCAACTCGGGGCAGGAGATATCTGCCGTTCAAGAGGCTCGGGTCAGGATTGTAGGCGCGCAACACCAATGCAAAGCGCGCTCCAGATGCGGGAAGCCAATTTGACCGTCGGCCCTCACCCGGGTCGCGAGAACCGATCCATATCGTCAATGAACCGTCTGCTTCGGTAAATAGCCCTGGGGTCCGATCACCGACGGCATAGCGGCCGAGCGAATTTTGTGCGAAAAAGAGACGGCCATCCTCTTGAGCTTCATAAAGGCTTAGGGACCAGAAAGCCTTCGCAGGTGGCGCACCTTCTGGCCCAAACCGCAGCATAAAAGATTTGTTTGCCGGAAAAGTAGTCTGACCATCCTGAGCAACTGCCCGGAAGTAGGCCGCTTCACGCAAGGGCAACGCGCCGAGTCCCCAAGTAGCGATAGACGCGCGATAAAGGTAATCTGTACGAAAGTCGCCAAGCCCTGCTTCAGGGTAAATCCAGCCGGAAATCGGGGTACTCACTGCCAGACGTTCAGCTATGCGTTTTCGCGCATCCTGAATGCCGCGAACAGCCGCACCTCGTTGGGAAGCTGTTGCTACTGCAAGTCCCAGAGGGGTGATCCCACCCCGCTCCCAACGCGCCCGAAGTTGATGCTCGCCCGAAAGGGGCGGTGCTTCGGCTGCGAGCAATCCAACAATCGCCTGCAGCTCTTCGAAATCGTCTACTGTGGCGGGGGCGGGATCAGGCGGCGGTGATTGAGTTCCCACAATTCGAAGGCCATCCTGGATTTGGTGGGCAACGCCAAGTTCATCCGGCCCAGAGACCAAGGTCCGAACCTGCGCCCACACCCAAGGTGTTGGAGCAACTATCTCATCGCCGCTCGAGCGTTCATTCGGCGCGACTAGCCGCACTCGACCGGATTGACCGAGAGTCTGTCCTGGTCCCAGGACAACAAAATTGTTGGTGAACATATCGAGGATGGCGATGGAGACGTAGCGATCTAATACTTGGGGATATGTGAGTTCCACAGGCCCCTTTCGCAAATCCAGCCAAGCGGAAGAGTAAAGTGTGTCATTATTTGGCGTCGTGACCCGGCGCGACGAAGCATCTGCCTGCCGACGGACATGCCTCCACTGATTAGCCGCACTCCCAATCGTGCGCTGCCGCGCTCGTGCCATTTCGAGGACAGGCAGCCCATAGATGTAGAGGTCACCGCAGGCCGCCTCAAAACTGGCTAGATCATTTGATGAGATCGAGGTACAGGCGCCCACACTCGCCAACCCCATTGCTGACGCCCAGCTTAGTAGCATGCGCCTGTTTGGAGAATGTTGAGGCCTCGATCCTTCGGGGCTTTTGGCCAGATACTCCGCGCCGCCTAGATCGCTGTTTACAAAGTACGACATGGCTAGGATTTAGGTGTCCTGCGCTTACGTTGAACGAAATCAATCGCGGGCGAACTTTGGCCCTGCCCCAATGCGCTTGCATTTAACTCAACCGCTCGCGCAACACCTTGAGAATGCATAGCGCGTGCTTGGGAAAACGCGGCAGCCCCAGCTCCAGCCGCTATTAGCTTGAAAAGCTTCTTATACCCTTTGAGGTCTTTCAGCCGCATATCGCGTGTTGCGATGGCCAAGTGGCCATATAACTCTGCAGCACCAATGCTAAGATCCCTTATTGATTGGGTCAGTCGAGCCGATCCAACAATGACATTCATTTGCGCAACATACCGATAGGTTGCGACCTGGAATGCACGGGCGGTAGATGCCGGGTTCCGGGCAATTTGCTCCAATTGTTCTAACTCCCGCCGGAGGGCTTCAATGCCCTCTGGAGTAGCAGCCGATGCGCATCGTTCTGCGAGCAGCGCAAACAAGACCTCCCGAACGGCCAGCAAATCCTGAACTTCGTGATCATCAAGCCTTATAACGAATGCGCCACGCTGGGGCACAATCTTAACCAGGCCCGAAGACTCCAGCAATCGCAACGCCTCCCTAAGGGGTCCACGGCTAACGCTGAATCGCTCAGCCAACTCAACCGTCCCAAGGTGAGAGCCTGGCAGAACCTCCCCAGACTGAATCATCAAGCGAATCTGACGAGCCAGAGCGGGAGGGCTGCGATCCTCATCTGACGGAGGCATCAATCCATAGGCAGTCATCAAGTTGCATCCCTTTGTGAATGGCTGCCCGGCTACATCAACCAACCGAGGAGAGCAGCTACTTTGCACAAAGTGCAAAATCTGATCCCTATACGCACCCTCAAGTTAATATAATATGGAGACGTTTTCAAGCCAATATGTTGACACATTAAAGCAAGAAGCCGCTGATTCCGACATTTTGCGTGTATGGCTAGAAATCTCACTCAAGCATCAAAATGCTGCAAAGGCCAGAATCAATACCTGGTACGCTGACGTTGACGTGCTCCCCTGAATTCGGTCCATGGTAAATTAGAGTTTTCCAGTTATCTAACCCTGCGCTGGGGAGGAGTGGAAAGCGATGACCCGAAGGGCGGCGCAGCACAAGCGAGCAAATTTACGGACGCGCAGAAGGCATTTATCTTGAAGCAGGGGGCAGAAGGTGTGCCGGTTGCTGAGATTTGCCGGCGGGCTGGCATTAGCCAGGCGACCTATTTCAACTGGAAGAAAAAGTATGATGGGTTGCTGCCAACTGAGATCAAGCGGTTGAAGTTCCTGGAAGACGAAAACACAAAGCTGCGGAAGATTGTGGCTGACCTGTCGCTCGACAAAGAGATGCTTCAGGACGTTATACGGCGAAAGCTGTAAGGCCTGATCGAAAGCGTGTGCTGGTTGGTGAGGCTTGTCAGGAATGGAATGTGTCGCAGCGGAGAGCCTGCCAGGTTCTAGAAGCAGACAGATCGACCATTCAATACAAGCTTCGGCGATACGATCAGGCCAGTCTGGAAATGGCGATCAAGGAGATTTGCGGTGAGGATTGGGCGCGCCACTGGTTCAAGCGCCAATCCGAACCGCGTGCGCTATGGTTATCGACGCGTGCATGTGATGTTGCAGCGCGATGGTTGGCAGCACAATGTCAAGAAAACCTATCGCATTTGCAAGGAAATGGGGCTTCAGCTTCGAAACAAAACGCCCAAGCGGCGTGTCAAAGCCAAGCTTCGCGAAGACCGCAAAGACGTCATTCAGGTCAACGAAACGTGGGCAATGGACTTTGTGCACGATCAGCTGGCGACTGGCCGCAAGTTCAGGATCCTGACGGTTGTTGACACGTTCACTCGCTTCTTGCCCATCATCGACCCCAGATTCAGCTATCGATCAGAGGACGTCATTGAGGCTTTGGAACAGGCTTGCTCGCAGATCGGCTATCCAAAAGCCATTCGCGTTGACCAAGGTTCTGAGTTTATCTCCCACAATCTGGCCTGTGGGCCTATGCCAAAGGTGTCACGCTGGACTTCTCACGGCCCGGCAAATCAACCGACAACGCCGTCATCCAAAGCTTTAACGGCAAGTTCCGCGCTGAATGCTTGAACGCTCACTGGTTCTTGTCCCTTGCGGATGCGAAGGACCCGAAGGGCGGCGAAGCACATAGTTGGAGACTTACCGTAGATACTACAACGAGGTCAGGCCACATAGCGCCATCGGCAACAAAGTCCCGATCTCATTGACAAATTACGTTGGCGATCCCAGCCCGCTAACGTGACTTAGGCCGGGAAACTCTAACTCCCACTGGCCCGAACAATGGGTGCACCTCACAAGGCCAACGACTCTAGGCCAAAGCGGCCCAACGATGGGTAGCAGAGCAAAGCCAGTGGTCCAAGGCAGAAAAACTCGCGGGCCTCGCCCTATTCGTTCATCAACGTTTTGGTAGGGTCTGCGAACAACAAGTTTTATCGCGTAACAACCAGAATAGCACCGATTTTCGCGACATTATAGGCTCAACAAATTCTCGACCCGAGCTAGCATTCAGTTCAACTATGGCAGCTTGGCAAAAATCGCGATTCACTTCGCAAAATAGCTTGCTAGCGCTCCACATTGAACTCGCAGCCCGGCTCCACTTGGAAGGATAAAGGATTTGGGCATGGCGGTAACAAAAGCGGACTCTGTTTACCAAGCACCAGAGTTAGAGACAGGCTATATCTGTATTCTGACGAAACCCTCGATACCCGGCATGAGGCTATCGGTACTGGCAGACAAATTTCCGCGTTTCTCTCACGCGGGACAAGGGTGGATAAGCCCCGCCCCATCGGCCCAAAATCTCTGCACCCCTGATAGCCCGCCCGCAACCGTTAAGTCGGGCGCTTTGCTTCCGCCCCGGTCTGGACAAGCCGGAGACTACCGGGGTGCGGCCAGGCTATCAGGGGTGCGGTTTGTTGATCTCGGCCGATGGGGGCGGTGCGAGCTCATGGTGAGTATCGCGTAGCGCAAAATCCCATCGGCGGAGGTCTCCGCCATGTCGTTTGCAATTTCTCCTTCTTGTAACTCCCGCTTATCATCAGCGTCCGATGAAGTTCGTCTGACACCCCATGAGCGCGTCACAGCCCAGATCAGTTCCCTGTTGGAGCGCGGTGTTCGCCCCTGGATCAAACCATGGGATGATATTGCCCCGCCTGATGCATTGGTATTGCCCTTGCGTTCATGTGGCACGCCCTATCGCGGGATAAATATCATCGCCCTTTGGGCTGCCTCGTTAGAAAGTGGTTTTAGATCCCGCCATTGGTTCACCTTCAAACAAGCCTTGGCCATGAAGGCCTGTGTCCGCAAAGGTGAGCGCGGGTCCTTTGTCGTCTATTATACTGAACTGGGCGATAAGTCAGAAGGTGACGGCAAGCCTTCACCTGCTCCCAGGTCCACGGGCGCCAATGGCGGTGAGACTGGTGAGACCCGTCATATCTTGCGAGGCTACACCGTCTTCAATGCTGATCAAATCGAAGGTCTGCCAGAGGCCTTCTATGCGCCTCCTGAAACGCCGCCGGTTCCACGCCCGCCAATCACGATCAGCGAAGATGAGACCCGTTGGGCTTCCCTCTTCGGCCGGATCCCGGTGACCCTTCGCCATGGTGGCAATCGGGCATTCTATTCCAAGGCTGCAGACTACATCCAAATGCCCCTTCGCGAAGCGTTTCGTGATGGCAGCCAATATTGGGCGACACTTGCCCATGAGACCGCCCATGCCTCGCGTCATGAGACCCGTCTCAATCGTGACTTTGGTCAGACCCGCTTTGGCGATGCAGGCTATGCCTTAGAAGAGCTTGTCGCTGAACTTGCCAGTGCCTTCATCGGAGTCCACATCGGCCTGCCCGCAGACCACCTTGAAGATCATGCGGCCTATATTGATGGCTGGCTCAATGCCCTAGGCGATAATCCATCGTCTTTCTTGGTTGCTGCGAGCAAAGCCCAGGCTGCAGCTGATTGGGTGTTGGGAGAGATGGGGGTGGGATAGTTCTCGCCTGTTGCAGAAGCAAATTCAAAGTAGATTCCGCGCTTTGGAATTTAGAGGCACCTTACTTGACGGCTTTCTTAGTCTGCGCCCTCGGCCCCTGTTTCAAATGGCCCTAAGCCTGCCAATTTGAGGGCTACATTCTCAGCAGTGAATTTGAAATTTCGCCCATCAAATATACGCTCGGCGCTAATTGGATAGCGAGGCCGATTTGGATTGAGGCCAGTGATCCGAAAGCATTCGCCATTCGACACAAATTCCGCCCCGAAGTGCTCTGGGCGAAGCCCGTACATATCTGCCATAACTTCAAACAAGGCTCGCTCAGGCTCAAACAAGGTTCCGTCGGGCAGCGCAATGCCAAACCGTAGCCGCAATTCAAATCCGCTTCTCAAGTCAATGTCGCGGGGCTCACCTACCTCAGCAATAAGGCCATGCTTTTCTCCAACAACCTTTGCAGCTTCCAAGAGATCTTCTCGGAGCTTAGCACATAGCGTTGGCGTTAGATTTCGGGGCGGCAGCCTAGTCATTTCTTCTTTGGCAACTCCTTAAGCCACTCGAAGCTTCCGTCAGTTTGGGCCCATGCAAAGCCATATAGATCGACGTAGGCTTCCGCTTCATCCTTGCCGCCAAGGGTATAAAAACCCCGGCTCGGTTTGATAGATGGCGCGGGACGCGTCAGTTCTGTTCCTATATGCGAATTGGCTAACATAGCCTCGGATTTAACAAGACAGAGCGCTTTACTTTTCTCGCCCGCCCGCAGTGCCATCAAGACCCTTGTCCAAGACAGAAAAGCGCTTCGCTCATCTTCATGCTTAGCCAAGACTGCGTCAACTCGTGTGTCATCGCCTTGATGTAACAACCACGACAAAAGCGTATAACGAAGACCTTGATTATCGCCTGGATTGAGAAGAAGCATCTCTTCAAGTTCTGCGATTGCATCCTCGCGTAGCCCGCATCTCCAAAGATGATGGCTCAGCCGTTCGCGTGCCCGCATGTAGGGACGTGTTTCATGAAAGCCCCAGAAGTGGCCGGCAAACTCTTCAAAGCCCTTTGGCCCGAGACTCAATGCGCCCGCTGCAACGGCGCGCGTGAGGTAGCCGCCAGTTTCGTCAGGGGTTAACCCAGAGGCATCGGCTAAGATTGTCCAAGCGTCTGCGCAAAAAGGCGACAATTTAAGTGCTCTGAGTGCCAAAGCCTTCCGACTGCGAGCGTCGCGTGCCTCCCAGGCGTCATAAACAAGGAGCTGTGCACGCCTCAGTGCGGGATCTTCCGGGCTCAAACTCTTTTTCAGCGCTAGTTGTTCAAGTGCTGCCACATCAGGCAGCTTGTCCAGCTGGTTAGCTTTCGGCCCCTTTGGTCGCGCTGTGGTTTTGCCTGTTTGAGCACTTTTAGATGATGCCATCGCTTCATTTTTAGGATCATATCGACTTGGTGTCGATAGTTGATTTTGGATTTCTCACTCACTTTGCCACTCATAAACGTCGCTACACAGCACATGCGAGGTGCGCACCCAGTTTAAAATTTCACTGGGCGCTCGGCCTATATCCCTCCTTGGTCATCCTTCGTCTTTCCTGAAAGCTACTGGCAGAGAGCAGGTCGCGGCGATTTGGATTTAGAAGGATAGGAGGTCAAATATTGATTGTGACTATCTGAAAATCAACTTGCACCCCTTGAAAATTCCCGCACCTAGTGCTATCCTTTAATCATGGTGGATATCCCAATCTCCCACGCTTTCAAAACCGTATGGTTCGCCAAAGCGGCGAAAAAAGCGCGGATTGACGATGACGAGCTATGGAAAGCTATTGAACAAGCAAGGCTGGGCCAAGCCGACGACTTGGGCGGGGGGGGTGTTCAAGAAACGGTTGGCGGGCAATCGGTATCGGTCAATCCTTTTGGCAAAGGGCGGCACATTTTGGGTTTATTCCTACCTTTTTGCTAAAAAGGATCGCGACAACATTGATGATGGTGAGTTGAAGGCCTTTCGCGACCTCGCAAAAATCTATGCTGGCATGAGCGAGAGCCAAGTTGAGGCGCAAATTGACGATGGCCATTGGATTGAGATTAAACAACCAGATAAGGATCAAGTGACATGAGTACGAAAGCCTACAAGAGTGATGCTTTTGAAGCTGTCTACACCTCTGCCCAAGTGCTTCTGCGCACGGGCGTAATCGACAAAGCGACCATGCGCAATTTTGACAGTGCGTGTCTGACGGTTCCCCCATCCTATGCGCCGCACGACATTCAAAAGCTGCGCGAAACCAATAAGGTGAGCCAGCCCGTGTTTGCCCGCTATCTCAACACCAGCGAGTCCACGATCGAGAAGTGGGAAACAGGGGCCAAACGCCCCAGCGGCATGGCGCTAAAGCTCTTGAGCTTGGTCGAGAAGCACGGGCTAGAAGTCTTGGCTTAAAGCGCTGCTCTGCCACCTGAAATTTGGACCATTCGGAATTGGAGTTTTTTGCTGTAATTATGCTTGGCAGGACGACAGGCTGTGGCCCGTAGCGCACCGTATACGCCAGAAAGCCGCCCAGCTTTAAGCATCGAGCGCGGTTAGGGCCACTGCAGGGCAGTAAGCCGCAGGGTGTCTTCCCGTTGCCCCATCGAATGGGCGCTAAGTAGATATTGGCTTTGACCGTGACGCCTTACTGCGCCGTTCTTCCAGCAGGCATGGGTGCCAAGCATTGATCTTCTGGATTGCACTCCTGTTGGATGCGCAGGACAGCTCGCAAAGCTTGCTATTGGTCTTCTGGTCTTAATCTCAGCATGCCTCTCCCAGAGGCGACAATAGTTGTCGTATTGTCCTGATCCAAGTTGGTCCTTGATCTCCTTTGAATGGTCTGACTTGCCCGTCTTGACCCTATTGCCCGTCTCGGGAGACGCGTTGACGCGGCTTGAAAACTGCCTCCGGCGGCGTGTCCCACCATTCTTCGAATTCAAGGGCCCGAGTTGTCGCTTCGCTCCGGCCCGCGCCAAGCCCTTGTGTGCCACCAGGTCGGTTTCCGCCCCTCGCCTTGTTCCGGATGCTGTTACGCCCCGTCGCCACCGCGACCCCCGGACCGGCACACCAACGGACGGGACAGCTTCAGACCAAACGGAGATACCACCATGGATAAGGCCAATTTCGAAATCGTCGGAAACGTCGGCAAGATTGAGATCAAGACCTTCGGCAAGACCGGCAAACTTGCAACCCTCAGCGTCGCCACCTCAGAGCGCTGGAA
>VYLP01000167.1_pt1 | contig 29339 bp, 32 predicted proteins | sample 5114311 | NCBI WGS metagenome assembly VYLP01 (sample SAMN12291775, study PRJNA351875) | freshwater metagenome | isolation source: freshwater lake | place: USA: Michigan, Lansing Lake | collected 2013-08-14 | reverse complement strand
AGCGGAGCCTCGACCTTCATCTGCGCCACAGGCGTTCCCACGGCCGGGGGGGCGTCCGTGGAAGACCGCAGACCGGACCGGTAGAACAGAACCACGGCGATGATCAGCACCAGCAGAACGCCCGCGCTGACCAGCAGCGTCACCGGCGGGGCCTTCTGGGGTGGGGCGCGACGTGGGTCGTAGCCGCCGCGGTTGAACGGCAGGTCGTCGTCCGTCGGCGGCGTATAGGCACCGCGATCCCGTTGCCCGTGATCTCTGGGACGGTTGTCGTCGTCGTAGGACATGGTCTGCGCCTCGGTTCAGCACGGGGCGAATCGGCGCTCCGGCCTGCCAGTCTAACCCCTCCGCCGGATCCGAAGAATCACAGATCGAGGGCCAGGTCGAGGGTGAACAGTTTCCTGTGCTCCTCGATGGCATAGCGATCCGTCATGCCGGCGATGTAGTCACACACGGCCCGCGCCCGCCGGTGCGGATCGTCGGTGGCGGCACGCGCGCCCCACTCCGTCGGCAGGACTTCTGGCTCAGCCATGAAAAGCTGGAACATCTCCGCGAGGATACGCCTGGCCTGGCTCCGGGTGCGATTGACCCGATAGTGGCGGTACATCCGTTCGAACAGGAACCGACGCAGCTGGCCCAGGTCGGCCATCATGGCGTCGGAGAACTGCACCAGGGTGCGCCGCGCCGCTCGCACATCGTCCGTTGAGGCGATCGCGTCCTCGGCGATGCGCCGCTCGGTTTCGGCCAGAACGTCGTCGATCATGACCCCGATCATCCGCCGCACGGCCTCGAGCCGCAGCATGCGCTCGGACAGGTCCGGCCAATCCGAGCGCGTCTGATGCAGCACCGGCCCGATCAGGGGCACATCAGCAAGGTCCGCGAGCGTGAACAGCCCGGCCTGCACGCCGTCGTCCACGTCGTGGTTGTTGTAGGCGATGTCGTCGGCGATCGCAGCGGCCTGCGCTTCCAGCGAGGCGAAGCTGTCCAGCCGCAGGTCCCAACCCGGGGCGAAGTCCGCAATGGCCTTCCACGCCGGTTCATGCAGTTTGTGGGTCACGGGACCGTTGTGCTTGACCACCCCCTCCAGCGTCTCCCAGCTCAGGTTCAGGCCGTCGAAGCCGGGATAGCGAGTCTCCAGCTTGGTCACGACGCGGAAGGTCTGGACGTTGTGATCAAAGCCGCCGAACGGCTCCATCTGGAGCTGCAGCTCGTCCTCGCCGGCATGGCCGAACGGGGGGTGGCCCAGGTCATGCGCAAGCGCCACGGTTTCGGCCAGATCCTGATCCAGCCGCAGGGCATGCGCCAGCGAGCGTGCGATCTGGCTGACCTCCAGACTGTGGGTCAGTCGCGTGCGGTAGTGGTCGCCCTCGTGCGCCACGAAGACCTGGGTCTTCTCCTTCAGTCGCCGGAACGCGGTCGAGTGGATGATGCGGTCGCGGTCGCGTGCGAAAGCGTTGCGGGTCCGGCTGGGGGCCTCGGGAACCAGCCGGCCGCGCGAGGCGTCGGCGGCTTCGGCGTAGGGGGCGCGGGCGTGGCTCTGGCTCAAGGGCGGATTCCGGAAGGCCGGGCTTTGCGAACCGGGCGGGTCGGCCTCATATAGAGGGCTATGACGTCCGTCCAAACCGCCCCGATCGAACTGAAGGTCTCGGCCCGATCGCCCGAGGGCATCGTACTGGCCGACAGCGCCGCGCGTCGTCTGGCGAAACTGGCCGAGGCCGAGGGCCACCCGGTCATGCTCCGCGTCGCCGTCGAGGGCGGCGGCTGCTCCGGCTTTCAGTATCGACTCGATCTGGTTGAGAGCGCAGAACCGGACGACCTCCGCGTCGAAGCCGGCGGTCAGGCGGCCCTGGTCGACCCTGTGTCCGTGCCGTTCCTCAAGGGCTCCGAGATCGCCTTCGTCGATGAACTGGCCGGTGCCCAGTTCGTCATCCGCAACCCGAACGCGGCCACCAGCTGCGGCTGCGGGGTCAGTTTCTCGATCTAGACGGCCGGAGAACCTGGCATGCTGAGCATCTTGCTGGCCTCCGCCACCCTGCTCTCCGAGCCGACCTCCAGAGCCGTGACCGTGGCCACCGAACCGGCCGCGATGCACGGCACCCTGCTTTCCCCGGACGGCCAGATCCGCGCTGCCGCCATCATTATCCCCGGGTCGGGCCCGACGGACCGGAATGGCGACAGTCCCTTGGGTGTCTCGGCCGCATCGTATCGCCTGCTGGCCGAGGCCCTGGCCGATCAGGGGATCGCGACGCTCCGGTACGACAAGCGCGGCGTTGGACAGAGCGCGGCGGCTATCGTCGCGGAAGATCAGCTCACATTCGATATCTCTGCCACCGACGCCCGCCTCTGGCTGGATGAGGCCTTGGCGGGCACCGGGCTTTCCTGTGCCTGGCTGATCGGCCACAGCGAGGGCGCGTTGGTCGCCCTGAAGGCGGCCGAGGACAACGACCCCCGCATCTGCGGCCTCATCCTCGTCTCGGGAGCCGGCCGAAAGGCGGCCGATGTCCTGCGCGAACAGCTCGTGTCAGTCGGCCTTCCAGCACCCCTGCGCGACGCGGCCTTCGCGGCCCTGACCGAGCTCGAAGCGGGACGGACCACCGAGGCGCCGCCCGAGCTCGCGGCCCTGTTCCGGCCGTCAGTCCAGCCCTATCTGATCAGCTGGCTGGCGCTCGACCCCGCCCGGCTCGCGGCGTCGTTCCGGGGCCCCATGATGATCGGCCAGGGCTCCACGGACCTGCAGACGACGCTGACGGACGCCGAGGCGCTGTACGCGGCCCAGCCCAATGCCCAGCTCACCGTCTGGGAGGGCGTGAACCACGTCCTGAAGATCGCGCCCGCTGACCGGACCGCCAACTCGGCCACCTATGCCGACCCGACCCTGGCGCTGGCACCGGGCGTTGCGGAAGACATCGCGGCATTCATCCTCAGCCCGCGATAAGCGTCTCCTGGAAGCGCACCGGGCGGCCGTGGGCCGTGCCGATCAGCTCGCCGTCCTTCATCACCACGCGGCCGCGCACGATCGTGGCCATGGGCCAGCCCTCAGCCTCGAAGCCGTCGAAGGGCGTCCAGCCGCAGCGGCTGGCCATGTCCTCGTGGCGGATGACGCGCCGGGCCTTCAGGTCCACCAGGGTCAGGTCGGCGTCGTAGCCCTCGGCCATGCGGCCCTTGTTTGCCGTCTGGAACACCCGCTGGGCCCCCGCCGAGGTCAGGTCGACGAAACGCTCCAGCGTCATCCGCCCCTGCGCCACATGGGTCAGCATGACCGGAACCAGGGTCTGCACGCCAGGCATGCCCGACGGCGAGGCGGGATAAGGGCGTGCCTTTTCCTCTTTCGTATGCGGCGCGTGGTCGGAACCCAGCACGTCCACGACGCCCTGCTCGATACCGTGCCACAGGCCGGCGATGTGATGGGCATTGCGGATCGGCGGGTTCATCTGGGCATAGCCCTTCAGCCGCTCATAGGCTTCGTCACCGTCCAGCGTCAGATGCTGGGGCGTGACCTCCACCGTGGCCACGTCCTTGTGGTCGGCCAGGAAGGCGATCTCCTCGGCGGTGGAGACGTGCAGCACATGGATCCGCTTGCCCGTCTCCTGCGCCAGCCGAACCAGGCGGCGCGTGCTCATGATCGCGCTCTCGGCGTCGCGAACCTCGGGATGGCTGGTCCAGTCGCCGGGGCGGGCCAGCGGGCGGCGGTCCACGAGGCGATACTCGTCCTCGGAATGGAAGGTGGCGCGGCGGCCGACGGCGTTCAGAACCTTTCGCACGCCGTCGTCGTCGGCGATCAGCAGGTCGCCGGTCGAGGCGCCCATGAAGACCTTGACCCCGCAACAGCCCGGCAGACGTTCCAGCTCGCCCAGATGTTCGGCATTCGCATGGGTGCCGCCGATGTAGAAGGCGTGGTCGGTCCACATCCGGTCCCGCGCGCGGGCCAGCTTGTCCTCAAGCGTGGCCGGATCGGTCGTGTTGGGCTCGGTGTTCGGCATCTCGAACACAGCGACGACCCCGCCCAGAGCGGCGGCACGCGACCCCGTTTCAAGGTCCTCCTTCCACTCCAGACCCGGCTCGCGGAAGTGGACCTGGGTGTCGATGACGCCGGGCAGGACCATCAGTCCGGTGGCGTCCACCACCTGACCCGCCGAGGCCTGGGACAGATCGCCGATGAACTCGATCCTTCCGTCGATCACGCCGACATCGGCCATGCCACGGCCCGCATGATTGGCCACCTCGCCGCCACGGACGATCAGGTCATAGGTCTGGGTCACGGGCTTTGGTCTTCCGTTGGCGAAAACAGAGTCTGAAAGGTCTGAATAGTCTGAAATCTGCAAGCCCGACCGGCCGAGGCCGTAGGTCGCAGGCCTGATTATACTCAGGTTTCAGGAGCCGCCGGATTGAGCCTTGCGATTTTTTTCAATCAGGCCCTGCGCGGCCTTCAGCACGCGATCGGCGGGCAGGCCCATCATGTGCTGGATGGCCTGGTTGAGGTTGGGATCGACGGCGAGGAACTCCTCATAGGACCGCTCGCCGCGGATCGAGACCCCGCCCCAGGGCCCGACCCGGGTGTCGTCGGACGGGCCATAGACGCCGACCGTCGGCGCGCCCGCCGCCACCGCCAGCTGGGTCCAGATCGAGTCGGCACCGACATAGAGGGCAGCGCGGGACAGTGCCGCCGCCGTCTGCAACCGGGTCAGCTTGCCCTGCAGCTCGATCACCCGGGCGCGCGGCACCGCCAGCCGGATGGTGTGGGCCAAATCCCGGTCCGCCTCCTCGCCCACGATCATCAGCCGCCCGCCCGCCAGAGGCCCGTCCTCGGCCAGCAGGGGCGCAGCCACCTTGGCATAGCGTTCCGCCGGCCAGCGCTTGCCGATCCAGTCCGCCCCCGGCCCCACCGCCAGGATGGGCGACGGGTCGTCCCCGATCAGGGCATCGGCCGCCGCCCGCGTCTCTTCGCCGAAAAACAGGCGCGGTGCCGGAACCTCGTCCAGATGGAGCGTCCAGGCCGCGTCCTCGACCGCATGGGTGCCCGGCCGTGGCGCTCCCTTCACCGCCCGCTTCTGCCGGCGCAGTCGCTCGGTGAAGCGGGTGCCGCGCATGTCGACCGCCAGGCCCCAGCGCGTCTGGCGCACCCGGTTCCACAGAGCGATCCAGTCGACCCGGCCCGTCTTGTCCATGACGATCAGGTTCGACAGGCGCGGCGTGTCGGCGAACAGGGGCGCGGACGCCGCCGATCCAACGATCGTGATGTCCGCCTGGGGCAGGCTGTCGACCAGATAGGCCAGCACGCCCGAGGACAGCACAGCCGCCTCGGCGTCGGCTTCGGCGATGTAGAGAATCGGAAAACGACCGCTCATGGCCGCACCGTATACGGATTCTCTCGTGGCGAGCGTGGGGCAGAAGCCTCGTCTCCTCCCTGTCGCGAAGCGATGGGGAGGTGGATCCGAAGCGAAGCGGAGGAGACGGAGGGGTACTGGCGGCCCGCAGAACCCCTCCGTCTGCTCGCAAGGGCTCGCATCCACCTCCCCATTCGCTCAGAGGCGAACGGGGAGGAGACGGTTACGCCTCCCGCTTGGGCAGCAAACGCCCTATCTCAATCCCATGACCGATCACATCGCCCGTCTCCACAGCCGCGCCCTGATCCGGGTCGAAGGGCCAGACGCCCGTCCCTTCCTGCACAATCTGCTGACCCAGGACGTCGAGACCCTGAACCCCGGCGAGGTGCGGTTCGGCGCGCTGCTGTCGCCGCCGGGCCGGCTGCTGTTCGACGTCTTCCTGTGGGGCGACGACGGCGCGGTCGTTCTGGATGTGGCAGCGGCCAGTCGCGAGGCCCTGATGGCCCGGCTGTCGATGTACCGGCTTCGGGCGCAGGTCCAGATCACGGCGGATGACCGCCCGGTCTTCGCCAGCTGGCCCGGCGTGGACGAAGGCTTCGTCGCCGATCCCCGGCTGGCGGCGCTGGGCGGTCGTGCGCTGGCAGGGCATGCACCGACGGCGGACGAACAGGCCTGGGACGCCCACCGGCTGGCCATCGGCGTCCCTGATCCGACGAGGGACGGCGGCCACGACGCCCGCTATCCCATCGAGGCCAACTTCGACCTCCTGAACGGGATCGATTTCCGCAAGGGCTGCTTCGTCGGCCAGGAGACCACCAGCCGCATGAAGCGGCGCGGCGAGATCAAGAAACGCATGCTGCCCCTCACTTTCGACGGCCCGCCCCCGCCCGAGGGGGCCGAGGTGCTGAACGGTGAGCTGCGCGCGGGCGAGGTTCTGACCGGCCGCGACGGAGCAGCCATTGCCCTGATGCGCCTGGACCGGCTGGAGGGCACGCTGACGGTGGAGGGGCGGGCGGTGGAGGGGCGGGTGCCGGGGTGGGCATCTCAATAACAAAGGTTGTCCATGGACAACCCAAAGCTGCCTTTGATCGTTGACCGAAGTCCTCCCGTCTGCTGTCTTCCATTCATGAACGAACGCCGAAACTTGACTGGGTGGTGGCTACTGGGTGTGCTTGCTCTCGTTCTTGCGAGCGAATGGTTCGAAGACCACCGCGATCGGCAAGACCGAGACGCAGCCCTCGCCGAACTCCGCAGAATGCACGCTGAAGCAGGGGCAGCGTTCGCGACTGCCGAACAGACTGGAGAGCGTGCCGATCTCGATAACGCCCAGCGCAAGTCGGATCAGGTTGAAGGCGCGCTAAGGGTCCTGGAAGCGGAGCGGCAAGCCCGGTGACCGACTCACGCTGCGCCTGGTGCGGGACCGATCCGCTGTATGTCGCCTACCACGACACCGAGTGGGGCGTGCCCGAGTACGACCCTCGCGCCCTGTGGGAAAAGCTGGTTCTGGACGGGTTTCAGGCCGGGCTGGCGTGGATCACCATCCTGAGGAAGCGCGAGGCCTTCCGAGCCGCCTTCGACGGCTTCGACCCCGAAAAGGTCGCCCGCTATGGCGAGGCCGAGCGGGCGCGGCTGATGGCCGATCCGGGCATTGTGCGCTCGGGGGCCAAGATCGAGGCGACGATCCGGGGCGCGCGGGTCTGGTGCGACATGCGCGAGCGGGGCGAGGATTTTTCCGCCTGGCTGTGGGGCTTCGCCGACGGTCGGCCGATCCAGAACACGCCGGCCACGATGGCGGATGTCCCGACCCAGACGCCGGTGTCGGTCGAGATGTCCAAGGCGCTGAAGGCACGCGGTTTCGGCTTCTGCGGGCCGGTCATTACCTATGCCTTCATGCAGGCGACCGGCCTGGTCAACGACCACGTCCAGACCTGCTTCCGCTCTGGCGAGGTGGGGGCGATGGGCGGGCCGCCGCAGGGCTTGCATCTTTAGCGCGAAACTCAGAAGCTGAAGTTGTGTTCGGGCAGTTGATGGAAGGTCTCCGCAATGAAGAGGGTTGCAGCTGTCATCGTGCTGGCTTTGGCCTCGTCCGGCTGCGCAATCTCTGACTTCGACTGGCAAAAGACAGCGGAATCCGCGACCCACGGGCTCTGTCGTCAGGCCTCGAACTGCGATGCCCCCTGCACCCTTCCAGAGTCGCGTCGGTCGGAATGTGACCCGGGACGGCCTTCCATCTTCGGCACATCGCGCGATTGAAGGGGCTCGCGATCGAGGCATCTGATCGCTCAGCATTTGACGGTCAGCTTTCCAGGAAACGCGTCCTGCTTGGGCGACCTGCGTGCGTCGACATGGACCGCACAGCGTCGAGAAGGCCGTCAGCCCTTGTCCCCACGGCCTTCGACCGATCGGGCACTCGCGCCCTGATGCAGCGAAACAGGTCGCACTGGGGGCTGGCCAATGTCAGCGTCCTGAGGGTGCTACAGTGCTGAAGCGAATGACCACCGGGGCCGCTGGTTCTCCGCCTTCGCTCTGAAAGTTGTAGTGGTTCGGACCATTGGCACCGATGACGTAGGTCAGGCCGGGTTGCAACCTCATCCGAATGCGAAACGTGCGTCCGTCCGCAGAGAAGGCTGGCGCGCCTATGAACTCGGGAGCAGCACCGGCATTCCCGGTCGTTACCGACATGCGATCTCGGGCCATGGGCTCGCTGAACTCGAAGACCAGCGTCTGTTCCCCGGCCGGGACGTCCTGCGCCCCGTGCGAGGGCCACGAGGAAACAAGTCGGGGTTCGCCACCGAGCAATGCGGGAAGCACGGCGAAAACGGCCAAGGTGCAGATGATCACGCCACGATCTCCAGATTTTCAGTCGAGAACGCAGTCCTCAGACGATCTGCGCTGCCCAACTGCGTGCTCCGACAGACGGCCGATGACCGCCGCCCATCGATTGGGTCAATTGTCGCCCCTGCGGGTGCCGGTTCAAGCCACCCTCGCCGAACACTCGGATGACAACACCGCCTACGCTGAGGCTGAATACACGCCAAAGTTGGCGTGGCGACGGCCCCTCGTCAACTGAGGCTTGGCATCGGGTGCGGTCCGTGCTTTCGCCGCCACCTTGTGACACGTATGGGCGGGCGATGACGAAGCTACGACCCAATCCCACCCTGACGCTGGAGACCCTGCTGGGCCAGCGGGTCGGCGGGCCGGTGTGCGGGGTGGATGAGGCCGGGCGTGGCCCCTGGGCCGGGCCGGTGTCGGCGGCGGCGGTGATCCTGTCGCCCGACCGCCTGCCTGACGGCATCGACGACTCCAAGGCGCTCAGCGCGAAACGGCGCGACGCCCTGGAGAGCGAGATCAAGGCCTGCGCCGTCTCCTGGGGCGTCGGCTTCGCCTCTGTCGCGGAGATCGACGAACTCAACATCCTGAACGCCACAGGTCTGGCCATGCGGCGGGCCATCGAGGCGATGGCGGTGCCGCCGGTCGCGGCCCTGGTCGACGGCAACTACCGCTTCAAGCTGCCGTGTCCGGTGGAGACCGTGGTGGGCGGCGACGGCCTGAGCCTGTCGATCGCGGCGGCCTCGATCCTGGCCAAGACGGCGCGGGACCGACTGATGGTCGAGATGGACGCCCTTTATCCCGGCTACGGCTTCGCCGGTCACAAGGGCTACAACGCCCCGGTCCATCAGGAAGCGCTGCGGACGCTGGGGCCGTCTCAGATCCACCGGCGCAGCTGGGCCCCGATCAAGGCGTTGCTGGATCAGTAGACCGCCAGCGCTCCGCCCAGCAGGCCGCCCATGACGGCGGCGATGATCGCGCCGATCACGAAAACCAGCCAACGCGGCATGGGTGCCATCTGCATCGGGTCCAGCGTCGATTGCGGCGCGACCGTCCCGGCGCGGATCAGGACATCGTTGGCGGCGAAATCATTGGCCGGGCGACTGTCGAAACGGGTCGCGGCCGGCGCGCGCCAGGCGGCGGCCTGATACGCCTCAAGCGCCGTGCGGGCTCCAGCGGGACGCCGCATGTCATCGTCGAAAGGGGGCACCTTGAACACGTCCATCAGGCCTTAACGGATCTTTGACACCGGCGTTCCGCAAGGCGTCAAGCGGCCAGGGACGCAGCGCCCTCCGACACCACGAACAGATATTCGACGTTCCTGAGCCGGCCGACGGTGCCGACCTTCTCGCCCCTGGGATTATGGATGCCGATGCGCGCGCCGACGTAGCGGGGGCGCGGGATCTCGATCACCTGCACCGGGCCGCGCACCGACAGCATCTCGACCAGCTGATCCCGGCTCAGATAGCCCTCGTCGTTGAACGATACGATCAGGTGCGGCGCCCGCACCGCCTCGATCACGGCCGTCAGCGCGGGGCCGATCCCGGGCCGGGAGTTAAACGCGCTCTTGCGCGTCCGGACGTCGATCCGCTTGTTCGCGACGCCATAGGTCTCGGGCCGGTCCCACAGCACCAGACTTTCCCAGACGTGGTAGTTCCCCAGGTAGGAATGCTGGTTGTAGGGCGGGTCCAGGTAGACGAGGTCGGCCTCGACCTCGGGCGCGATCTGAACCGCGTCGGCGCGGGTGGCACGGCCGGATCCGGGCAGGATGTCTGGCAGACGCAGCGACAGCGGCTTCAGCGCCCGGGGCGCCCACGCCTTCATATAGGCCATCTGCACGCCGGCGGTGGAATCGACCCGATCAGCGGCCTCCATCAGGGCTGTCAGCGCGATGGCCTCCAGTTCCGGCTCCAGCGACAGGGCGGCGATGCGGGTCCGGATGGCCTCGATCCTGGCACCGTTTTCAGGCGTGAAGTAGCGGGCGTCCTCGCAGAAGGCTTTGGTGAACCAGCCGGGCGCGGGCGGCGTGGCGGCGAGTTCGGCGATCAGCCGCTCCGCCCGATCGGACCACCGCTCCGCGTTGGCCTGAACATAGGCGGTCGCCAGGGTGTGGGCATAGGCGTTGAGGTCGTTGGACCAGACCTCATACCCCCGCGCCTTCAGCGCATGGCCGACCCGCGCGGTGCCCGAGAACAGATCACAGACCCGTCCGCCGCTCGGCAGCAGGGCGCGCACCGCCTCGGTGATCGGATCGATCAGCGCGCGCTTGGAGCCGAGGTATTTGATCATCTCTCGTCCAATCCTCCCCCGTTGGGGGAGGTGGCTCGAAGCGAAGCGCAGAGACGGAGGGGGCCAGCCACATATGTCGCCATTCGCTAGTGCCCCCTCCACCGCTTCGCGGTCCCCCTCCCCCTACGGGTGAGGATTACTTGCGCGCCTTCTTCGCCGGAGCATGGGCCAGGCGCAGCAGATTCGCAGCCCCCGGCGCGCCGAAGGGGGTGCCGGCCAGGATCAGGATACGCTGGCCGGGCTCAGCCAGCCCATACTGCATGGCCGAGGTGACCGCGTCGTCGGTGACGTCTTCCAGCGACGTCGGCTCCTTGCCAAGCCGCGGCTCCAGCCCCCAGACCAGCGCCAGGCGGCGCGCCGTCTCCGGCTTGGGCGTCAGGGCCAGAACGGGCTGCAGCGGGCGTTCGCGCGACATGCGCCGCGCTGTGCCGCCCAGCGTCGTGAACACCACGATGCAGCCGGTGGACGACGCCTCTCCGGCCTTCCTCGCAGCAGCCACGAGCGCATCGGCGTCAAAGCCCTCCATGCCCGCGTGCTCGGCGTCCATCAGGCTGGGCCACAGGGGATCGCTTTCGATCCGCTCCATGATCCGGTTCATGATGCCCACGGCCTCCAGCGGATAGTCGCCGGACGCCGTCTCGGCCGACAGCATCAGGGCGTCGGCCCCCTCATAGACCGCATTGGCCACGTCCGAGGCCTCAGCGCGCGTCGGCGCGGGCGAGGACGTCATGGACTCCAGCATCTGGGTCGCCACGATCACCGGCACGCCGCGATGCCGGGCGGCACGGATGATGGTCTTCTGGGCCACCGGCACGTCTTCCGGATGCATCTCCACGCCCAGGTCGCCGCGCGCGACCATGACGCCGTCGCAGTAGTCCAGAATGCTGTCCAGCGCCGCCAGCGCCTGGGGCTTCTCGATCTTGGCCAGGCAGGCAGCCTTGCCCTTCACGATGGACTTCAGCTCGGCCATGTCCTCGGCCTTCTGCACGAAGCTGAGCGCCACCCAGTCGACGCCGATGCGCAGGGCGAAGGCCAGGTCCTCGCGGTCCTTGGGCGTCAGGGCCGAGACGGGGATGACGGCGTCGGGCACCGCCACGCCCTTCCTGTCCGACAGCTTGGTTCCGCTCTCGACCTTGACCTCGGCCCACTCGTCGGTCCGTTCGCCGACTCGCAGCCGCACCCGGCCGTCGTCGATCAGCAACGCCATGCCGGTGCGCAACGCCTTGAAGATTTCGGGATGGGGCATCTGCACCCGCGTCGCGTCGCCCGGCGTCGGGTCCAGGTCGAAGCGCATGGTGTGACCCGGCTTCACCGTGATGGACGTGTCGGCAAACTTGCCCAGTCGCAGCTTGGGACCCTGCAGGTCAGCCAGCACGCCCAGCGGGCGCTTCAGCGCGATCTCGGCGCCGCGCACGGCCTTCAGCGCCGCTTCATGATCCTCGTGGCTGCCATGGCTGAAGTTCAGGCGAAAGACATCGACCCCGGCCTGGGCCAGCGCCTTGACCATGCCGGGCGACCGGCTGGCCGGACCCAGGGTCGCGACGATGCGCGCGCGGCGTGCTCTGATCATGTGTGCATCCGATGCGTTTCCCGAACCCGTTGTGCCAACGATCGGGCACGGAGGTAAGCCTGGTCCATCCGGGGAAACAGGAAGTTATGGTGCGTTACACCGCAATCGTCGGGGCCCCGGGCACGGCGAAGCGCGGGTCCAACCCGTCCGGCTCGAACGCGTGATCAGACAGGCTCATCAGGACATTGGCCAGCAGCAGGTCGAACATCGGCCGATCCCCCGCCTCCAGCGCCGGACCCAGATAGTCGGTCACCACCGCCCGCACGGGCAGGGTTCCGACCGGCCCCGGCACGCTGAGCGCCAGCGACAGCCCCTGGTCCAGCCACGATGCGAGCGTCTCGAAGACCGCTTCTGACCGCAGGAAATCGGTCTGGCGCACGACATAGAGGGTGATCTCTCCGGTCGTCAGACCGTCCGGACGCACGATGATCCCGCTGCGGTCCGGCCGCCAGTCGTCGGACAGGTCGACGATCCGCCAGACGCAGAACCAGGTGCGGCAGGTCTGGGGTCGCACGGCGTGAATCGAACACCCGGCCCCGTCGACGCAATAGGCGCACAGCATCCCGGTCGGCTTGGCCAGTTCCGGCAGGTCCAGCGGGATGAAGCGGCAGCATTCCACGCACGCCCCGCACGTCCGGTCCGGCAGAAGCGGCAGGTCGAGGCTCATGCCGCGCTCCGGTCAGGTTGCGATGGTGCGAGCGGCGGGGATCGAACCCGCATGACCGAGGTCGAGGGATTTTAAGTCCCTTGCGTCTACCAGTTTCGCCACGCTCGCGGGCTCTCCCGCGTCGCGGCTGGGCGGCCCCCTGTCAAGACCGGGCGCGCCGGACCTCGGTCAGGGTCAGCAGGACCGCCAGCATGCCGGTCCAGAACAGGATGTCCTTTGTCCCCTCGCTCGCGGACGGGACGAAGAACTCCAGAATGGCCCAGGCGACCAGGGCGATCAGGAAGACGGCAGCGAGCAGGTTTTTCCACATGACGGCTCTCCTCGTGGCCGCCTATGTAAATGTCGCTTTACATAATGTCAAGCAGAGCGGTCACTGGGTCGCGACGGGTGCCCGCAGGTCGACATCCGAATCCGCCAGCAACCACAGAAAGGCCGCCCAGGCGGCGACGTTCTGGGTCATGGACTCAGGATCGATCCGGTCCAGCACATCGTCGGCCGTGTGGTGAAAATCGAAGTAGTCGGTGCCGTCCTGGTTCAGGCGGAACGGCGGCACACCCAGCGCCACGGTCGGCCCGGTGTCGGGCCCGCCGCCCGTCGCGGGTGCCGGATCGTTCAGAATACCCAGCGGCGTCAGAACCCGCAGCGCGGCCTGACGGAACTCCGCCGGCGTCGCAGCGGGCAGGCCCAGGCTGTAGATCGGCCCGGCTCCGAAGTCGCTTTCGGAGATGGCCACGTGGTTGGCCATCTCGTCGCGCCGCGTCTCGGCATAGTGGCGAGCCCCGGCCAGCCCTTGGGCGGGCGGGGGCTGGGACACCTCTTCGGCTCCCCACCAGACGACGCGGATGGTACGGCGCGGCTGGCGCGGCATTTCCTCGATCAGCTTCAGCGCCGCGGCCGTGATCGCCACGCCCGCGCCGTCGTCGATGGCACCCGTACCCAGGTCCCAGCTGTCCAGATGGCCGCCGATGACGATGACCTCATCCGGTGCCTCACGACCCCGCACTTCGCCGATGACGTTCTGGCTGAGGCTCTGCCGCGTGAAGCCGGCCGAGGAGAACAACCGCATCCGCACCGGCGCGTCGGTCAGTCGGATCAGGCGACGCAGCTGGTCCGCGTCGGGCGGGCTCATGGCGAAGGCAGGGATGGTCCCCTCCCCCACCCGCGTCGCCCCGGTATGGGCGAAGCGATGATCGTGGGTGCCCAGCGAGCGCAGCACATAGGCGACGGCCCCGCGCCGGGCGGCCTCCGTCGGCCCCTGGCCGCGAATGGGGGAGGTCGCGCCATAGCCCCGGCCGTCCTGGGCCTGAACCGTGTCCTGCAGAACGACGGCGATCTTGCCCGTCAGCGACCCTTCCGGCTGGTCCAGGAGTTGCTGATAGGTCTCGAAGATGACCGCCTCGCCCTCGATGCCCTCGGCCGGCGTGGCGATGGAGCCACCCAGCGACACCACCGTCAGGGGCTGGGGAAAGGGCGACAGGATCTCGACCCGCGCCTCGCCGCGCTCCCACAGCGCCAGCGGAAAGGTCTCGATCGAGACGTTGTCAAAGCCCATCGCCCGAAACGTCTCGGCCCCCCAGCGGGCCGAGGCCTGTTCCGACTCCGACCCCGCCAGCCGCGGCCCGAACCGCGTGGTCAGCTCCGACACCAGCGAATAGCCGACGTTGGCCTGCAGCGCCCGGTCGCGCAGCTGCTCGGCCTCGGCGATGGTACGCGCGTCCTGCGCCTGGGCGGCACCGGCGAGGACCGATAGGCCCATAAGAAGTGACAGGGCGGGCAGGCGAACAGACATGGGACGGCTCCGGAAACAGGCGCGAACCCTAACGGCCCGTGGCCGGGACGCAAGCTGGCGGCACCGACGCCGTCAGGCCGCCCGGGCGACGTCCTTGGCCAGCCGCGCCTCATGGGCCGCGCCCCAGATCGCCATGGCTTCCAGGATGGGCGTCAGGCTGCGCCCGAGCTCCGTGAGCGAATACTCCACATGCGGCGGCACGACCTGGAACACGCGCCGCTCCACCACCCCGTCAGCCTCCAGGGCGCGCAGATGCGCCGTCAGCATGCGCTGGGTGATGCCAGGGATCAGTCGCCGCAGCACATTGAACCGGGCCGGCCCCTGGCCGAGGTGGAACAGGATCAGCGCCTTCCACCGGCCCCCGACGATGCCGATGGTCGTCTCCACCGGGCAGTGGTTCGGATCGCTCAGGGTTGGGGCGGGTGCCCGGACGGTATCCAAATCGATACTACCTTCTCAAACTGTGCGTACTGGCGACAGGCGAGCCTAGTCCTTTTCTGGGGACCTCCACAACACGGAGACACCCCATGACTATCGCCGTCCTCAGCGCCACAGGCGCACAGGCCCGCGCCATCGCCGACCGGCTGGCCCGGGATCATGATGTCGTTCGCCTGTCGCGAGCGGCCGGAGCTGGCCTCTCGCCCGTCGACACCGGTTCGGAGGATGATCTGGTCCGCGCCCTGGAAGGCGCGCGCGCCGTGGTTCTGACCTCGCCGCTCGACTATCGGCCGGGCGTCCGGATCGGCCTGGCCGAACGCGTCACGCGGGCCGCCGAGCGCGCCGGCGTGAGGCGACTGGTGCTGAACCTGGCCGCAGCCGTGCCGGCGGACAATCCGCGCCCCGTCGCCGAGGACCTGAGGCAGATCCGCGCCGTGATCCAGTCGGGAGCGACTCCGTGGACGGTCGTCCAGCCCACCGCCTACTTCGACAACTTCCTGGCCCCGTGGGCCCTGCCCGCCATTGTCGGCGACGGCGTGATCGCGTCGCCGGCCCCGGCGGAGGCGCGCATCAGCTACATCAGCCACGCGTCTCTCGGCGATTTCGTCGCCGGCGTCGTCGACCGGCCGGCGTCCGTGGGGCAGACCTACGACATCGGCGGGCCAGAGGCCCTTAGCGGCCAGGCGCTGGCCGACATCCTCAGCGTCCCGGTCGGACGACCCCTCACCTATCTGGCGCTGGACCTGGATCAGTTCGCCGCAGGGCTGAACGCCGCCTTCGGCGCACCGACCGGCGACGACGTGGCCGACATCTATCGCCATCTGTCGGAACGACCCGATGCTCTGGCCCGGGACGCCTCGCCCTGGACCGAAATCGGCGTCGAACCCGAGTCGGCCGCAGCCTGGGCCGCGCGCCAGACCTGGCGGCTGGCCTGAGATCAGCCCTCGGCGGCGATCTCGCCGTTCTGGAAGTAGGGCTCGACCACGCCCTGCAGCTTGATCGTCAACTGGTTGCCCTTGCGGTCGACGGCCTTGCCGGCCGCAAGGCGCACCCAGCCCTCCGACACACAGTATTCGTCGACGTTGGTCTTCTCCTCGCCCTTGAACCGCACGCCCACGCCGCGCGCGAGCACATCGGCGTCATACCAGGGGCTGGCCGGGTTGACCGAGAGGCGGTCGGGGGGCGTGTCGGACATGAAAGGCGCCTGTGGCTGACGGAAGAATAGCGAGGCTGGCAGGACAGGACTTTGTCGACCGAGTCAACGGTTTGGGGATGTCGAACTCTTGGAGATCTGGTCCCGCAGAGGCTCACGCGCATGCTCAGTGCCTGACGCGCATCACTGCCGAAAGCGGACACCGCGAGTGACCGGCTCTCGACCCGGATCAAACGGTTCTCAGCCGACCCTTCGGGCTAAACTCCTTAAACCCAAACGTCGCCGGCAGGGCCGATCGCCGCCGGCCTTCCTCAGCGCGGCATCTGGCTGAAGGGGCAAACATCGTCTTCGAAGGGAACGCGCCTTCGGAGAAATCGCGCGCCCTCGACAACCTCGGGATTGCTGATCCTGTCCATGCGAAAATGGCGAAAGTCCTTCCGGGAGGCTTCCCAGGCCACGAGATACCAGAGCGGTGGCAGGATCAGCATTGCCTGTGGTTCGACCTGCCGGGTGGTTTGCGCTCCCTGGGCGTCGCGATAATCGAACCGAAGCTGCAGACGCTCGAGAAATGCCGTTTCGAAGGCGGGCAGGAGAGCCGCGTCAATTGAAGCCACGCCCGAGATGTCCTGCCGCGGCGACACCCGTCCGACATATAGGCAGTCGAGAAGTCGGCGCAGGTCTCGCACCTTGTCTGCCGAGAGAGTTCTCTCGATTTTGGCAAGCCCAGCATCGGCAAGATCGGAGAAGGGCAGCGACCGCGCCGCGCGCATTGCCGCCACGCTGATGAGCAACGCGAATACTTCGGTTACCGAAAGCCGCGCGGTCGTTTGCATCGATTTCGGATCGAGCTGGACACCGCCTCCCCGACCGGATTCGGAATGGATGGCGAAGCCCTGCTCACGCAACGCTCCGATGTCGCGCAGAACCGTTCGCCGCGAAGCGCCGACTGTTCCTGCCAGGCTGTTGATCGTCGAGGTTCCGTTGCGCCGGAGGATGCGCAGGATTGCGTCTTGTCGGAGGCGGACATCCATCCAGAGACCCTAGAACCTATGGTGCCAGATTCTGGCACCATAGCCTCCTAGGCATGTCATTCCCGCTTAACAACGAGACTCAACATGACATCCGAGGACCAATCCCCCGTCGCCGGGGCAACGCCGGTGATCATCAATCCCGCCCATCTCCACGACCCGACGCCGAATGGCTACAGCACAGCCGTCGTCACTCCCGCTTCCGGCCGGCTTGCATTTGTGTCCGGGCAAGGCGGACAGGACCGGACCGGCGCACTCTCATCGGATTTCGGCGAGCAGGTGAAACAAGCCTATGAGAACCTCGCCGCTGTCGTCGAGGCATTGGGCGCTCGACCGGAGCACGTCGTCAAACTCACGGTCTTCGTGGTTGACCACGACATGTCGAAGTTGGGCGTGCTGACCGAGACCGTCGTGCGGATGTTCGGTACCCGACTGCCTGCACAGACGCTGGTTCCGGTGCCAAAGCTCGCCATCGACCCCATGCTTTTCGAGGTTGAGGCTGTGGTTCTCTTGGACTGAGCGAAAGATCGTCGAACTGGCGTGGGCCCACGCCAGTTCGACTCAGAAGGCGCGACGAACCTGAACCTCAACCGAGGGCCCGCTCGTGACACGTCTAGTCTCCCGCAAGGACAGCGGGGCGGTGTTTCGCGGGCCGGCGTAGAGGTCGCGGTCGTTACCCCGGACCCGGTCGGTCAGGTTTTCCACATCGACGCGGACGGTCAGATCGCCGACCGGCTTCCATTGCAGGTAGGCCGAAACCTCCGGTTCCAGATAGGCCGTGCGGATCTCGCGAACACGAAACACCCGTCCACGATAGGTGTTGCAGTCGTGCTCCACGCCCCAGGTCCAGCGTCCGTCCCCGAGGTCCTGTTCGAAGCTTGCGTCGCATCCGAAGTCCAGGTCGTTCTGGAAAGCGCGCTCCTGCCCCGTGACCGGGTCAGTCACCTCGCTGGATGTCCAGTTACCGCTCAACTGCAGGCGACCATTGCTGATGCCCAGCCGGTCTGTCGGCAGGGTCAGCCGAAGCTCGAAGGTTTCCTGAATACCGTCACCGATGTTGCCAACCCCGTCGAACCCGCCAGCCAAAGGGATGATGTCCACGACATCCTCAATCGCCGCATACGACCACGACGCCAGAAGCGCGCCTTCACCCCAGAACCGGTATTCATAGGCGGCTTCCAGCACGCTGGATTTCTGTGGTTCGAGATCCGGGTTTCCGCCCTCGACCTGTCCGAGATTGATGTCGGCCGAGGCCGTAAAGTCGCCGAAGTCCAGTTGGCCCACTTCCCGCTCAAGGCGCAGGCGTAGCTGATGTCCGGCGCGGGGTGTCCAGGTCGTTTGCAGACGAACCTTGGGGAAAACAAAGGACTTGGTCAGGTCGCTGTCGCCGGACTGCGTGATTTCCGAGACCTCGACACGCAGGCCGCCTTCGAGGGTCAGGGTCGGGTCGGGTCGCCAGGTGGCCTGGCCGAACACCTCACCGCGCAACTCTTCGACCTTTACCGAAGAGGACGGCAGCGGAACCGGAATGCCATCCTCGGAATAGGCGGTGGCGCTGTCCAGAAAGTTATAGGCGACCTCCCCACCGGTCTCCAACGCCCATCGATCGCTGGGTCGAAAGCGCAGGATGGCCCGGCCGATCGACTCGCCCGTGGTCGCTTCTGACGTGAAGTTGGAGTTGCCGCTGCTGTTGTTGGAGCCGGCGAAACTGTTGCTGCTCGCGAAGCGCTGAAGGCCGGTCAGCTCCAGCCCTGACCGCGCGCCGAACTCGCGGTTCCAGTCGAGGCCGAATTCGCCTTCGAACTGGTCCTCCTCGTCCGTGTTGAAACTGCTTGTGCCGCCTCCGGACCGGATCACCTGGTCCTGCGAACCCGTGTCGGCAGACCAGTCCAGAAGACCGCTGGCGCGAAACAGGCCGCCAGCGATCCGGCGTTGGCCGGCCGCGGTTGCTCTCACGCCGCGATTGCGAGCCGTTGAAGCCAGACTGGCATCCTGGATCAGGTCGCCGGCCGGTGTGAAGCGTCGCCGGAAGCCTTCGCTGTCGCCCCAGCTTCGGTCCCAGTAGCCACTGATGGACCCCTCGATCTGGTTGTCGCCCTCGCGTCTCGCGTATCGTGCGGTCAGGCCAGGTGAAAAATGGCCATCGGCCAGTATATCGGCCTCGGCCTCGAAGACCCGTTCGGTCGTCACGGTCCGCAGCAGAATGACATTGGCGACGACCGCCTGACCCTGCATGTCGATGCCCGGCGAGCCGCCGCTGATCAGCTCGATACGGGCCACGCCCGCCGCCGAGATCCGCCCGAGGATGTCACCCAGCCCGTCGCTCTTTGTCGAGGGTCTGGCCCCGTCGATCAGGACGTTGCCGGCTGTTCCTGCCAGACCGCGCGTCTCGCTGTTGCCGCCATCGAAATTGAAACCGGGAAGGCGGGCGATCATGTCCAGCGCTGTATCCGGACGGGAATCGGCAAAGAAGGCGGGGTCAAAGACCAGAACCCCCGTCTGGACATCGCGGTCCGGCGCAGCGGTCTGGGCGACAACGGGTCCACAAAGCAAACACAGGGCTGCGCCCGCCAGCCACATCGCTTTGGTCATGTCTCGCTTTCGATTTTGGCGCGCTGCTATCCGATAGGGCCGGGATGAGCGAGTCGCCAGTTGGTCGCACACGACCGGAGTGTTCTGATCCCCGGAGCCTGAACCAACGGACGTCAGGGTTTGCTGCCGGGCCCTCTCCGGCGGGATCAGAAACGGGATCACGTCACAACGTCTGCTATCCGGCACGACCCCTTGGACAGGCACGATCCAACTCCGACGATTGCGGAAAGGCCACTCCTTGACCCGGACGCAGGTTGGCGAACCCCGTTCGTCAGCACGCCAGCAAGTCTTTGAGTTATAAGAATTTCACTGGAGAAATGGCGACCCCGGCAGGACTCCAACCTGCGACCTCGGCTTTAGGAAAGCTGATTTGGGGCGTGTCAGCGGTGTTTAGGGGCGTCAGCGGCATTAGGCAACATCCCCGTCGCCACTGATCCCTTGCGTCAATCATGTCATCCGACAACAGTACTGTTCACCGGAAATGTGCCCCCAGAAATGGCCGGGGGCACATCGCAACCTTCCGGGGGCACGACGCGGAAGGACAACGGCAATGGGCAAGGCAAAGGCCGTTCGGATCAGAACAGACCTAGACATCAGAAACGCCAAAGCTGGCCCTGGCGAGCGGTTGGAGATCCGAGACGAGAAGGCGCCGGGCCTGATCCTCCGCGTGACGGACAACGGAGTAAAAAGTTGGGTGCTCCGCTATAGGGCCGATGGCGCACACCGCCGGTTCAAGATTGGCGACGCCAAACGCATCGCACTGAAAGATGCCCGGATCGAGGCGTGGCGTCTGTATGGGGAGATTGAGAAGGGCGCAGACCCCCAGGGTGAAAAGCGACGAGCGCGGGAGATCGCCGACGCGCAGACCATCCGCACCGTCAACGACCTCCTCGATGCCTATGAGAAGGCGTGCGAGGCGGGGGAGTGGAAACCGAAGAAGAAGCGAAAGCGTCCGCAAACCCTGACCTATGAGAAGGCTCTGACCGACCGGCACATCCGGCCAAAGATCGGTAAGCTGGTCCTCGCCGAGTGCACGCGGCCGGTAGTCAAAGCGCTGCTGAGAAAAATGATCGACGGTTCGTGGGTGGGCGAAGGAAGGGAGCCGCGGCCTATCGGTGCTCAGACAAACCGCGTGCAGGCCATCATCCGGCAATCGTTCAACTGGGCGATCGCTGAGGAACTTGTACAGACAAACCCTGCGGTGGGCTTTGCCTCGCTCCACGACCAAGCACCACGCCAACGAATTTGGTCCGACGCCGACCTGAAGCTGCTGTGGCCGGCGCTGAAGGATCCGAGCCAACTGAGGGACCCGGACGGCGCGCGGGTCTTCGTGGGGCGCCCGCTTGCTATTGCTTTGCAGCTTTGCCTGATCCTTCTGCAACGACGCACAGAGGTCGCGGGGATGGCGCTATCGGAACTCGACCTTGAAGCTAGGACGTGGTTGATCCCCCCAGAACGAATCAAGACGAATAAGCCTCACCGTGTGCCGCTTCCGCCTCATGCCATTGATCTCATCCAGCAGGCGATCAAACTGGCTCAGGGAGACGACGAAGAGCCGCCGAAGTTCGTTTTCCCGTCAAGCACGGACAAATTGAAACCGGTTCGGCCGGACAGCCTGACCCATGCCATGACGCGGGTCCGCGAGGCGATCGGCGTATCCGGCGCCCACATCCACGATCTTCGCCGTACTGGAAGCACGGCCCTGACGAGCGAGCGGCTGGGCGTCTCGCCTTTCATCCGCTCGGCGGTGCTGGGCCACACCACCGATGCAGGCGGCGGTGCCTCGGTCTCGCACATGCACTACGACGCCAACGACTACCTGCCGGAGAAGCGAAGGGCGCTGGAGGCTTGGGAGAACCTCCTGCTCGAAATCGTCGGTGAGCGCACCCAGCCCTCGAACGTCAGGCCGATCCGGGAGGCTGTGTCGTGAGTGGCGATGTTGACTGGAGCAAACCCCTCAAGCCTCCTGCCGGGCGTTCCTGGGAGTGGGTCCGCGAGGAGCAGCTGCGCCGAGCCGAGTTACTCCTCACGGCGGCTGGGGCAAAGATGCCGAAGGCGCCAGCCGCCCAGGCTAGACGCGTCGCAGCTTTGGCCGCAATTGTGCCCGGCCTTCGATATGTGAAGGGTCGGCTGACGCGATTCGGGCTCGCGCCTCATGCTCTCCTGATGCACTCCGCGCTTGCCAAGCCCAGACCGAGACCGGGCCGCAAACCAGTTGGCCCGACGATCGCAAACTCGCTCTGCTTGAGATGGTTGAGGAGGAGCAGGCCACGAGTCCCAAGCCGCTCACCGATCAGTTGGCGCTGAGGCGTGTTCGAAAACACGTGCGAGCTTACGGGAAAGAGCTCGCGGAAAAGGAAAGCAGGCCATTCGACAAAATGGCCCAGGATCGAGCAAGGCTGCCATCCGACGGGCGCCTGGAGAACATCCTCGCAGAGGCCCGAGCTCTACGCAGAACGGCGGACTGATAAACCGTCACGGAAATGCGACCGTGCGTTTTAGCGTGATTTGATCCGCCCCATTGTCCGGCTGTCAGCGGCGATTTTGCCGAGCAAGCCGGGAGCAGCCAGCGTGGACACCCCTGAACGCTTCGTCTCAATTCTTGAGTTTTGCCGCCGTTCGAGCCTGAGCCGCGGCACCGTTTACAACATGATCGCCCGGCGCGAGTTGCCGGAGCCGACCAGATTGACACCTAACAGGGTCGCCTTCCCTGAAAGCGCCATCGACGCCTGGTTTGCCGAGCGGCTCAACCAACAGGCCGCCGCCTGATGGCTGTCTCTGAGGAAGCCCGCCGCGTCTATGAGCGGTTCAAACCGTTCGTCGATAGCGATGACGCCGCGCGGGCCGATTGGCTGCGGACGCACATGCTGCCGGGCGAAAGCGTCGGATCTGCGCTCCGCCGTCGGGCCGCCCTAGACGCCCCGCGTCAGCGCGCAAGGTTGGCCAAGAGCCTTGAGTCGATCGCTTTCCGCCGCAGCTACTCGGCCCTCATGGCCGGTCGCTACGACGACCACTGCCATGACGACGAGTGGTTTGAGGCCAATCCTCAACGCGCCTATCGGATCCGATCGGTCCGGCCGACGGATGGATGCTGGTGGCTGCCCGCGCCGGCCGTGCTCGTCGTTCGCGCAGCGACCCAAGAGGCCCAGTTCGCCCCGGCCGCCGGTTGGCCCATCCCACCACATGATTCCGATGGGTTCGGCGAGATGATCTTCGCCGCGCGTGATGGCTTCAATGCTCGGAACGGGGCCAAATGACCGCTGCTTCGCCGTTCGCTCAGGCTTACCCGCAACTCAGCGGGTTGGGCTATTCCTGTATTCCCCTCATCGGACCGCGCGCCGCCCACAGCGGTCGAGGGAAAGCGCCAGGGCGGTTCGTGTCTGGAGCCTGGCAGGGCTGCCCAGACTGGCAGCAGTTTCGCACGAGTCCGCTGTCAGGCTTTATGCTGCAGTTGGCGCTGAAGGCTCCAGACGCAAACGTCGGCATCGTGTGCGGCACGCCAGCCGGCGAGGGGCCGGACGGGATGCCGCTCTATGTGATCAGCGTCGACATCGACACGACCTGTCCGGACGCGTTCTACGATATCGAGCGAGCCATTCCGCCTAGCCCGATGCGGGTCAAAGGGCAGAAGGGGTGGAAAGCCTTCTACAGGGCGCCGGCCTCAATCCGGTCGCGCGGCTATGACGATGCTCGCGTGCCGAAAGGATCAGGCACGCCGCGGCGCCTGGTCGATGTACTCACAGGCTTCGACACGCGACAAGCCGTCGTCGCTCCGTCGCACCACCCAGACGGGGCGATCTACCAGTGGCTAAACGGTGAGCCGGTGGCAGCGTGCGATCTGCCCATCTTTTCCGAGGCCGACCACGAACGTCTCGTCGAGACCCTACAGCTTCACGGCTATGACCCCGAAGCCGGGCGACAGTCGCGGTCAAATCGAGCGCCCCACGTCCCTTCCGATCCCGACGAGTCCGACCCGTTCAGCATCGTCAAGGCCGCGGCGCTGGCGAACATCGGCGCGTGGATCCACGACGTGCCGGGGCTGTATGGGCTGCGCCCTGCGCGGGGCGGCTTCGAGTGCGTCAACACGCTGCGGGACTCCAGCTCGGGTCAACCTCTCGAACGTCGGAAGCGGAACCTGTCGCTGCAGGCGAACGGGATCAAAGATTTCGGAACGGGCGAGACCTGGAGCGCGATCGACTTCGTCGCGGACTTCTGCGGACTGTCGATTTCCGAGGCGCTGGGATGGCTGGAGGAGCGGCTGGGGATGGGCTCTTCGGACGTCGTGATCGATCTCGGCCGCCAGGCCAAAAGCGAAACGGCCCCGGCTCCCGTTGGCGCAGGAACCGAGGCCGCTCAGGCGGTGCCGGGAGAAGCGGTAGCCACTTTAGCGGAGCCGGGCATCGGTGCGACGCACGCAGATCGTCCACGCCCAAACGTCCGAAGCCTCTCTCTGTCCGACTGGCGCTCATCGAGGTTCGTCGGTGAGCCCCCGGAGATCGAGTGGCTGATCCGAGACGCGATTCCGATGGCCATACCGGCGATGGTGGCGGCCCAAGGCGACGCCGGAAAGTCGATGGCGCTACTGGATCTTGCCCGAAGGGTGGCCTTCAACGCCTCGCCGCTGGAGGGTCCGTGCTTCGGCGGGATGGTCGAGAGACAGGGAACGGCGGTAATCATCACTGCCGAGGACGACGCGAACTCGATTCATCGCCGGCTTGCAAACCTCGACCCGAAAAACGCTCGATACACGGCGAACGGCGAGCGACTGATCGTCGTACCTTTGCCTGACGCCGGCGGGCCTTTGCCGCTCGTTCGTGAAGGTCGCAAGGGCCTTGAGGTCACGGATGACTACAGGCGGTTGGCTGACCAGCTGCAGTCTATCGATGACCTCGCCATGGTCGTGTTCGACCCGCTTCAGGCTTTCGTCCACGCGCCGATCAACGAGGATCCGGCAGCCGGCCAGTTCGCCTGTTCCATGATGGCCACGCTGGCCGCCGAGACCCAGGCAGCGGTCATCGTGGCTCACCACACTCGGAAACCGACGGGCGACCAGAAGAAGGGCATCAAGACGCTTCAGGAAGCGCGCGAGATGGTGCGGGGAACCACCGCCCTCGTCGATGGCCTGCGCCTTGTGTATGCGCTTTGGGCAGAGGCCGACGGCGAGGCTCGCAAGGTTTGCGAGCGCCTGGGCGTGCCCTATGAGGCCAATCGCGTCATCAAGGGCGGGGTGGTGAAGGCCAACGGCCCGAGCCGGCGGCGCATCTCGACCTTCGTTCGGAACGAAAACGGCCTCTTGGTCGACCAGACGATGCTGCTCGCCGAGGCGCCGAGTGAGCGTCAGGAACTGATGGCGGCGCTGGCGGCCACAGTCGAACACGCTGCGCGGACCGGCCATCCTTTCACTCGCATGGGCGCGACCGGGTTTGAAGCCAACAAGCATCGCCTGCCGCCAATCCTGCAAAGTCTCGGTCGCGACAAGCTGATCGCAGTTGCCAACGACGCTCTGAACCGCGGGATCATTGTCGCGTGCCTGGCGAAGGGCTCGACAACAGCGAAGTGGCTCGACGTGCCGGGCGGCCCCGTTGCCGAAGGCATCGCCGAGTTCGCACTTGGTCAGACCCGGGAGCGGGCAGCATGACCCGTCCCTGCGAGAGGTCGGGGACGGCAGGGACGGAAACCCCGTCCCTGACCCTGCAAGCCAGTCATGGTCGGCCTTCGGCTATCCATCCCTGGCCGAAACTGGGCGTCACTGAAAACGCAGTCAGGGGCGGGAAATGCCCAATGATTTCAATCATCCCCGCGTCCCTGGTCGTCCCTCCCCCTAAAGGGGGATGTGTGGGCGCCCTCCGGGGACGCCACACACCCTGAAGAAGGTGCCCCGCATGACCGCCGAACCTCTTACGTTCACCCGCGCCGAGGCCGAGCAGCTCCTCTGCCCCTTCCGCGACAAGCCCTGCGTCGCCGATCGATGCGCCGTGTTCCAATGGACGACTTCAGGCCTGGACCGCCCCGCCGAGGGTAAGTGCGGAATGTCGCCGGAGCCCTCGCGATGACTTCTGACCCCGCGGACTTGGCGCCCGACCTAACCCTCCTCGTCCTTTCCAAACTCGACGCGCAGGAGAGCCTGATATCGGATCTTCTCGGCATGATGGCCGAGCTTGACCCCAAGAGCCTCGGCGAGCTGCGCGACCACGCCTTTCGCCAAGTAGCGACCGCCGAGCGCGTCGGGCAGCCGACCGCCGAAGCGTTCCACTACGGCGTCGTCCTCAGAGAACGAGCGCGCATGCTGGAATGCGTCGTCGCACGCGCCGGCTCGCCTTGGACCGGAACGCCGCTTGTCGACCTCGCCCAGGAGCGGGCCGCTCGTCGATAGACCGTGCGTCGCGGGTGTGCGTCAGGGACGGTCTAATCGGGGTATGTCCGACGCCATTGCGATCAGGAAGGCCCGAAAGGCGCAGATTCGGCCAGGCGTAGAGGCTGCTCTGCAGCTGATCGTCCAGCGCGGCCTGCCATTTCGAGAAGCCGCCGAAGCCGTGGGATACAAGCCCGAGAGCCTCGCCAAGGCACTTCGGCGTGAGCACGTTTTAGCCCGGCTGGCATCTCTCAAGCGCGAGTGGTTGGAGGCTCGGACGTTCCAAGCATGGGTCGGCATGGCCGATCTGGCGGAGAACGCTGTCTCCGAGGAGGTGCGCCACAAGTCCCTCAAGGTTTTCCTTGAGGCGTCGGGCGAGCTGAGCGGGCGCGACAGAGCTCCGCCGCCGACCGGCGTCGCTGTCCAGATCATCATCGGCGAAGGCCCAAGCCGCCGCGAAGTTCGGCTCTCGGATGGGCGCGAGACCGGCGTGATCGAGGCCGCGCCATATGAGGCGGCAAGCGTTGACGATGATTGACGCGTCATTCGCCCCGGTCATCGTTCATGAGCGGGGCCAAATCGCTGCTCTGCTTGCCGCGCGCCGTGCTGCGCTCGGCCTCACCTGCGAGGAGCTGGATGCCCGCATCGGCTTTTCGGACCGCTACACCTCAAAGCTGGAGCATCCCTTCGTCCAGAACTCGCCTGCCCTGAAGGATGAAGCGCAGGCCATCGCGGAGCTGCTGGAGCAGTTCTATCTTCGGATCCGGGCTGCCGAGTAACGTGACTTGGCGTCCGCGGCCCGCGTCCGGCAACGTCACCGCTGCGGTGCTCGGCGACCCCGACCCGTCTCGCTTTGAGAAGGCAGAGGCGTTGCGGCGCGCGCTGCCGGAGCCGCGCGACGACGAGCGCGGCGACCTGGCTGTTGAGCAGGACGCGCTTGCGCTGGCGATCAGGCGGGGTGCCCGAGCGGTCGCCCAGCACTATAGGGTGAAGCTGACTGCGTGAGAGGCGACCACAGCTTATGAAAAGCGGTGCTCGTCGTGACTAGGAGCCCACTGACTGGCGGGTGGACGAGCTGAATCTGCCTGGGGGCACGTCTGGGGGCAAATTCACGCCGCTCGCGGTACTGAGAAAAGGCTGTTAGCTGCGCTTATGGCGCTCGATCTCAACAATCTGCCCCTTCTGTTGACGCTGGAAGATGTTGCAGAACTCTACCGCTGTTCGCCTGGAACCATCCGCCGAAAGATCGCCAGAGATCCCCTCTGGCTTCGACCGGTGGATCACGAGGTGCACAATCGCATGCTGTTCAAGGCGTCGGGTGTCCTGGCGCGCTTGGGGGTAGCCCCCGCCGATCCCCCAGCCGCAGTCGCGCTGACTCCCGAGGCTCTCGACGAGGCCGCAGAGCAGGCGGCTATGGACGTGCGTCGGCGAGCGTCAGATCGAAAGCGCCGGGCCGACGCTAAGCGAGAGGCGACGTGGAACAGCTTAACTACCAAGGCGGCGCGAGACTGGATCGGCATAACATGCATGGTGAACCGGAAGGTCCGGGTCGAAGTGAACGACGACCGTCTCTTCCGCATCCGTATGGTCTTTCAGCCCCGCTTTCGGCCGGAGGGCTGGCCAGAAGTCATAGCCATCCCGCCTGACGGGCCTGAGTGGGTCGACCTCGCCGACGCCGACGTCAGATCGAAAATGCAGAAAGAGATCGACAGCGTCATGGCCCGCTATGAACCGCGTTGGCAGGAGATGGTCGAACAAGCGCGGCGGGCTCGCAAACGAGCTAAGTGATCAGAATCCCTGATACGCAATCAGAGGGTTAATCTGGCTATCTTGCCGTCGAAACGCCCGCTCTGACGGGACAAGCGAACGCGTCCGGTCTTCGCATCAGGCAAATGGGGAACAGACTTGGCCAGCACATGCAGAAAAGCCCGCCCGGTACGAACCGGGCGAGCTCATAACTTATGAACCGGTTAGGCTCAAACGTGGGGGATCACAGCAAAGAGCCGCTCACGCTCGCGAGGAGTCAGAGCGTCTATCGCCGCCTCTGCTCGCCGCGTCCAGCCGCCGCGGAAAACGAGCATACGCCCGGCACCGGGATTGTAGACGAGGCGCGCGCCGGTCTTCGCTTCGACGTCCGCCAGCCACGCGCGGGCATTGAAGCCGCGCGGTTGAACGGCAGCCAGATCCGGGCGCTCGCCGCCCATAGCCAAGGCGTCCTGAAAAACGCTGGCGGCGAAAGCCTCCAGCGGATCTGCGTCGAGCAGCGTCCCGAGGTGCTGCGGATCTTCGATGTTCTCGTCTGCGTAGATAGCGGCCTCAAACAGAACAGCGCGCGCCTTGAGGGCGATTGCCTGAGGCGTGGGAGCGCGTGTCGCCAGTAGCGTGACGACGGCAGCTTGAGTCGCCTCGCACCACGCGTCGAGCTCGTCGTCGTCGCAGTGGGGGCCGGGTTTCGCAGCCATCGCGGCTTCATATTCGGCGACAGCCTTTTCCCAGGCGGCGACGACAGTGGTATCTTGTTCGATGGTCATGGGGTTCAGTCCCTTGGCTATGGGACGGCGGCGTTTGCTTGCCGGCGCGCCGTCGTCCCGATCACTCGCCGGATTGGCGAACACGATCACTTATTGCTCGTCTTTGGGGCTAGTCAAGCGAAAAGTGCTCGACTATGGTGCGCTGATGGAAAACCAGCTGACCCCAGCCGCGCTACGCGCAGCTCGCGCCCTGCTCGACTGGTCGCGGGCTGATCTGAGTCGGGAGAGCGGCGTCGGTGCGTCGACCATCAATGCCATCGAGAACGGGCGCAGAGAGCGTTCGGCGTATCCCGCTACCGTCGCCAGGCTGATCGAGACCTTCGCCGCGCACGGCGTCGCGATCAAGCCGCCGCCCGCCGACGGCGTGGTGCGCATACCCAGGGCCTGACCCGGCCGGGCGCGCCTCGCTGCGCCTAATAGGGAACGGTCGCCTGGGCGGCTCACCCCTGCCCCGAGGGAAAAATGCGCGCCGCGACTCTCCCCACATGGATACCGCCCGTATTTTGCGAGCCTAGGAGGTCGTCATTTTTTGGCGGCTCCAAAAAGCCCCCGCTCGCTACTCGGCCGAAGCGCACCAATCGCCGCGGTGCCCGCCCCAGGCCACGGCGAACCCGCCCTCGATCATCGTCTGCCCGACGTCGCGGCCGTCGACGGACACCCGCGCCAGCGTTCGGCCGTAGCGGTCCTCGCCCTCTCGCTGCACTGCAACCTCGCCGCTACCGAGGAGCTGGCCCAGCTCCCGAGTGGCCAGACCCGCAAGCTGCCCCTCTGCAAGGCATC
>VYLP01000300.1_pt1 | contig 29669 bp, 32 predicted proteins | sample 5114311 | NCBI WGS metagenome assembly VYLP01 (sample SAMN12291775, study PRJNA351875) | freshwater metagenome | isolation source: freshwater lake | place: USA: Michigan, Lansing Lake | collected 2013-08-14 | reverse complement strand
CGCTTAAATAAAGAGGTTTTGATAACCAAATTAAAGCAGCTCTAAAGAGTTTTGAGTTAAAAGTTAAACTTCAAGTTTTCATTCAGGACGAATGTACTGATTAACTAATTTTTTGGGGAAAATTAGTTAACCCATCATTATAACATATAATTAATTTGCAAGAGTTCTATTATCTTTTTTCAGTTATATTCAGGCTGCCTAGAGTTATTATTAACTACAGTATTAAGTTTTTTGAAGGGAGGGAATGCTCCAGAATCGCGACTATAATGAGTAAACAGATCATTCCTGTGTCGGCGAGAGCGAGAAAATATGTCTGCCACTGAATACGAAGCAATTATCGGTTTAGAAACCCACTGTCAACTCAACACCAAAAGCAAGATATTTTGTTCCTGTCCCACCAACTTCGATAGTCCCCCCAATACTAACGTCTGTCCCGTCTGTTTGGGTTATCCGGGGGTATTACCCGTCCTTAACCAAGAAGTCCTGGCCAGTGCCGTTAAACTGGGATTAGCTATCGATGGTAAAATCACACCTCATAGCAAATTCGATCGCAAACAGTATTTTTATCCCGACCTGCCGAAAAATTATCAAATTTCCCAGTATGATCTCCCTATTGTCGAACAGGGTCAACTAGAAATCGAGATCGTCGATAAAAAAACTAAGGAAGTTAGCCGCAAAATTATCGGCATTACCCGTCTGCACATGGAAGAAGACGCGGGAAAACTGGTTCATGCCGGCAGCGAACGTCTCTCCGGTTCCACCCATTCCCTCGTGGATTTTAATCGTACAGGTGTACCATTATTAGAAATTGTCTCGGAACCGGATTTACGCACCGGGGCCGAAGCGGCGGAATATGCCCAAGAATTACGGCGTTTAGTGCGTTATCTCGGCATCAGTGACGGTAATATGCAGGAAGGTTCCCTGCGCTGCGATGTCAATATTTCTGTGCGCAAAAAAGGCACTAAAAAGTTCGGGACTAAGGTAGAAATTAAAAATATGAACTCCTTTAGTGCTATCCAAAAAGCCATAGAATACGAGATCGATCGACAAATTGAAGCGATCGAAAATGGCGAACTGATCGTACAGGAAACCCGTCTTTGGGAAGAAGCTAGTCAACGGACGATTAGTATGCGGAAAAAAGAAGGTTCTAGCGATTATCGCTATTTTCCCGAACCGGATTTACCCCCCCTAGAAGTCTCCCCCGAACAGTTAAAAGCTTGGGCGGAAGAATTACCGGAATTACCCGCTCATAAACGTCGTCGTTATGAAGAAGAATTTGGTCTTTCCGCCTACGATGCCAGGGTTTTAACCGATGATCGCACCGTGGCCGAATATTTTGAAACTGCCGTAATTGCGGGGGCAAATGCGAAATTAGTCGCTAACTGGATCAGTCAAGATATCGCCGCTTATTTGAATAATAATAAGCTGACGATCACGGAAATTGCCCTGCAAGCACCAGACTTAGCGGAATTAGTTAAACTGATTGAAACGGGAACAATTAGTGGCAAAATTGCTAAGGAAATTTTACCGGAACTTCTCACCCAGGGCGGTTCACCAAAAACACTGGTGGAAAAGAAAGGATTAATACAAATTTCTGACAGTTCTGCGATCAAAAAACTGATCGAGGAAATTATCGCCGCCCATCCAAGTGAGTTAGAAAAATTCCGGGCGGGTAAAACCAATCTTAAGGGATTTTTTGTCGGTCAAGTCATGAAAAAAAGCGGCGGTAAAGCCGATCCTAAATTAACTAGCCAAATCTTAGATCAAAAACTTTCTGGTTAGTTATATTCAGTGATCAGTAAACAGTAATCAGTAATCAGTGGGGAGCTTTTTTTCAATGATCAGTAAACAGTAAACAGTAATCAGTGAACAACTGATAACTGATAACTGATAACTGATAACTGATAACTGATAACTGATAACTGATAACTGATAACTGATAACTGATAACTGATAACTGATAACTGATAACTGATAACTGAAAATGACCTCGCAATTAAAGCCTAATGGCCCGAAAATTCTCGCTGTTGTCAATGGTAAAGGTGGTGTGGGTAAAACCACCACTGCGGTTAATTTAGCGGCAATTTGGGGGCAAAATCAGCGTGTTTTGCTGGTGGATGCGGATCCGCAGGGTTCCTCCACTTGGTGGGTAGAAAGAAATCAAGCGGGTATGGTATTTGATTTAGCCAAGCAAATTAATACAGAGAAATTAGGAGAATTGCGTCAAATTATCGAGTACGATCTGATCGTGATTGACACACCACCAGCTTTGCGTTCCGAATTACTTACGGCAGTAATAGCAGAATCGGATTATTTAATTTTACCGACTCCTCCCGCACCGATGGATTTAATGGCTTTAATTGACACGGTACGCACGGCAGTTAAACCCCTAGGAATTGCCTATCGGGTTTTATTAACAAAAGTGGATTCTCGTAGTCTTAAGGAAACTTTAGAAGCACAAAATACTCTATTAGAATTAGGTATTCCCGCCTGTCATGCTTTTGTCAGAAATTATAAGGCCCACGAAAAAGCCGTTTTAGACGGGGTAGCTATTACCAATTGGCGCGGTAAAAATGCCCAAGAAGCCAGCGCTGATTATCGTCGTGTAGCCGAAGAATTAGAACGGGATTGGTAGATTTATCGACAGGTTTTCTAAGGACAATATTTTTGTAGTAAAGAAATCACTAAATCTAGACCATCGGGCTGAACTTGAACAGTATAGGCTTCGGCTTCAATTTGTCTGCTAAAACCCTGATAATTCATAAAAAATCTTCTGGTCATTGCCGGTGGTTCTATGGCTAAATTAAGAGCTTTAACTGTTTTGCCTCCATGACAAAGTTGAGCGGCATGGACAGCTTCATGAATTAATGTTGGTCGGGCAATACCTAAGTCAAAAACTAGGGGATGAATCCAAATAATTCTAGTTTTACTATCAAATAACCCGTAGGCTCCTCGCACTGGTGGCGGGGAAATTTTAACGATAAAATTGTGTTTTTCTAGAGCTTTTTGCAGCAGTAAAAAATCAGAATTCGCTGCCGATAAATTTTCTCCTCCAGCTAATTGCATCCCTAGAAAAACAGCAGCGATTGTGTAATAAATGCCCATCAGGTGATAGTTCCTATTAAAAAAATATCAAAATTAGCAGGAGGTTATTCATTGATGAATCGAACCATCGGGGAGAATTGTTCCCGTTAAAATTGCTCCAGTTAATTTCACCATAATACGCTTACCAAAGCCAATTTTTGCCCCGCGTAAATCCGCCGCCGACAGATCTGCCCCGCTTAAATCCGCCCCGATGAGATTGGCTTCCTGTAAATTTGCGCCTTTAAGGTTAGCTTCGAGGAGATTGGCGCGAAAAAGATTAGCCTTGTACAGATTAGCCTTTTCTAGGTTAACTTTGTGCAGGAAGCTATCGCTTAAGTCGGCATGGCTTAAATCTGCCCCGATGAGACTGCGACTAGAGAAATCTTTTTCCTTCAGGTTAGCTCCCTGTAAATCGGCTCCGTTTAAATCCCGATAGTGAGGGCGCCAGGCGGCATGATTGTGGACCTGATGGTTATTCTGGGAGTGGCTGTGTTGACTGTGGGTTTGTTGACTGTGGGTTTGTTGACTGTGGGTTTTATGGCTGTGGGTTTGGGAATTTTGGCCGGGTTGGCTAGGGTGAGGCTGATAGGGGGACGCAGTTTTATAGGCGTGGGCGGGCTGTTTTTCAGTTTTAGGGGGGTAATTGGAGCGTTTAGGAGAATTTTGATGAATTTGCCGCAATTGTTCCCTAGCGTGGTTAATTTCTTGCAGTTTAGCGGTGGCTTTTTCCAAAAGACGCTGATTATCTTTGGGAATGCGATCGGGATGCCAAATAAACACCAAATCTTTGTAGGCTTGATTGATCTCGTCGAGAGATGCCCCATGATCTAACCCTAAAACTTTATAGTATCGCTCCAATTCTTTCATCATCGAAGTCCTAGTACAAGGATAAAAGCATTAACGGCCACAATTTCTCTGAGTCTTGTCGGATTTTCTAGGAGAGGATTTCTTTTAGGATAATTTGACTCTGGGAGAGTTGCCATAAAATTTGAGAAAATGTCTGGTAATTAAAAAAATCTCGTTTTTCTATCCTGTTTTGTGGCGTAATTGTATAGCACATAACAGCAAAATTAGCAAATTTTTGATACAAAACTTGATTTATGCTGTTGGGGAAGTGAGGAAGTGGGGAGATTTGGTCAGTTATCAGTGAACAGTAAACAGTAATCAGTGAAAAGACAGCACTGTTGTTGTCATCCATATACTGCTCACTTAACACTCTAGGTTCTTCGGTTTGTGTTATGCAATGGACGGGGTTATAAGGAATGAAACCCTTATGGAGAAAAACATTTAGCGATTTTTGTCAGTTGTTTTTGCTCTAGAACGAACTAATCAATTAAGTCTCTTGCCAGATAAGGATTTAGTCGATTTATGCCACCCGATGGAACCATCCCGAGTAACGAAGAACCAGAGTCCCACTGATAACTGGTAACTGATCACTGATAACTGAAAAAGCTGAGGACCGACTGCTGTATGATAAAACTTGTCCCGATAGGATAAATAAAGGTCGTGAAATTTGGTCAGTGGTTGGGGTTTATCTGTTTAATAATGGCTCTCTATGTATTGTGGCAGATTCGACAGCTGTTATTATTGATTTTTATGGCGATCGTGTTTACCGTAGCCTTAAATAGATGTGTGAAAGGATTGCAGAGATTGGGTATTAAAAGGGGTTTGGCTATTTTAATTACCCTGCTGACGAGTCTAGCAATTGTGATTTTATTTTTTATAATTATTGTTCCCCCCTTTATCGAACAGTTTCAAAAATTAATTGAACTTTTACCGCAAGCTTGGGATTTAGTCCGCAATAACTCGATTCAATGGCGACAACAATTTCAATTTGATTGGTTGCCATCGCTGCCTAATTTAAGTGATTTAGTCCAGCAGTTACAACCCTTAGGAACCTTCGTTTTTAGTAACTTTTTTACCTTCTTTTCTAACTCGGTTGCGGCAATTTTGCAATTATTATTCGTGCTGGTGTTAGCAATGATGATGTTAGCCAACCCCCAACCCTATCGACAAGCTTTCTTAAAATTATTTCCTAACTTCTATCGTCGTCGCGCTGAGGAAATTCTTACCCTATCAGAAGCAGGTTTAGGTAATTGGTTGTTGGGAATTGCCATTAGTTCAACTATGGTGGGATTATTCAGTGGTTTCGGTCTTTTTGTTCTACAAATTAATCTAGTTCTCGTTCATGCTATCCTAGCAGGATTGCTCAATTTTATCCCTAATATCGGACCGACTGCTAGTGTGATTTTTCCGATCCTCATTGCTGTTATCGATGCACCTTGGAAAATTGTCGCTATTCTGATTCTCTATTTTATTATCCAAAATGTCGAAAGTTATTGGCTGACACCCACTGTCATGGCTAAACAGGTATCTTTACTACCGGCAATTACCCTAATCGCTCAAATTTTCTTTGCTCAAATGTTTGGCATCTTAGGTTTATTATTGGCTTTACCTTTGACAGTGGTAGTAAAAACATGGTTAGATGAATTATTATTCAAAGACATTTTAGATAAATGGGATCACGGCCATAACAAATCTTAAATAATCTCGGCAAAAGTCATGAAATTAATCATTCTTACTCTCGTTATTTTATCTAATGTTTTTGCTCCTCTCCCAGCTAAGTCTGAAACAGTGCTAGAAAAAATTAAACGCACGGGATTATTAGAAGTAGCGATGAGAGAAGATGCCATTCCTTTTGGCTATCGAGATAGTAATAATAATTTGCAGGGATTATGCTTAGATTTTATCCAATTGCTCAGAGGGGAACTCAAGCATAAATTAAACCTCCGGATCATCAGTGTCAAAATTTATAAATCAACTTTATTTAATCGCTTCCAGTTATTGGAAAATAAAACCGTTGATTTCGAGTGTGGTCCTAATAGTATCAGAAAAAATATACCCAATGCTGTCAGTTTTTCTCGTCCTTTTTTTGTGACGGGAACTCAGTTTTTAGTTCGGAGTGATAATCAGAATAATTTTAACTTTTCCTCGTCCTTAGAAGGTATAAGTATTGGAGTTTTGCGAGATACCACCACTCAAGAATTATTAAGACAAAAATATCCTCTTGCTACCTATCAGGAATTTCAAGGAGTGACGGGAAGACTGCGAGGTATCCAAAGTTTAAGAAGGAATAGAATAGATGCTTTTGCTAGTGATGGTATTCTGCTACTTGGAGAAGCTGTCATTCTCGGTTTATCCTTAGAAGAAGATTATCAACTTATCCCGCGCAATCCTTTAAATTGTGATTATTATGGTTTTATTCTTCCCGCTAATGATACCCAATGGCAAGAGTTTATTAATGGGGTTATCGTCACCAGTGAGAACAGAAATATTTTTAAAACATGGTTTAATGAAGTTGCTTCCTATTTTATACATACCTGGCAGTATTGTCGTAATAATCCCGAAGAATCCAGGTAAAACTTGATAATTATGCACAAAAAAAATTATTTATTTTGGTTAGTTATTTGCGGCACAATAATCCTGTTTATTTGCAGCAGCATCAGACATATTTTATTTCAATCTAACGCTCTCGATCTTGGTTGGTTCGATCAGGGAGTTTACCTAATTTCTCAAGGTAAACCACCGATTATATCTTTTGTTGACTACCATATTTTAGGCGACCATATCGCTTTTATTCTCTATCCTATAGCCTTACTTTATAAAATTTATCCTAGCGTTTATTGGTTGCTTTTCTTACAAGCTTTTTCCCTTTCTATTGCCGCTTTTCCCCTCTGGCAATTGGCAATAGAAGCGGGATTAAAAGAAAAACAAGCTTATACATTAGCCTTAGTTTATCTGCTCTATCCCCTAATTTTTAATGTTAATCTCTTTGATTTTCATCCTGAAGTGATCGCAGTGCCAGCGATTTTTTGGACGATTTTGGCCGCAAGATTAAATAATCTCTGGGGATTTTGTCTAGGAATCATTATTATTCTCGGTTGTAAAGCAATTCTCTCTTTAACATTGTTGGGAATGGGTATCTGGTTACTTCTCTGGGAAAAGAAAAAAATACCAGGAATAATTGCTATGATTAGCGGCATTCTTTGGTTTATTATCACCACGAAATTATTAATCCCTCTCCTGACAGTAAAATCGGCAGTTATTGAAATGGCCGATTCTCGATATAGTTATCTAGGAGATAGTTTACCAGCAATTATCTTTAATCTTTTCCTCAAACCCGATCTTGTCTTGGGAAAAATCTTTACTGGCAATAATCTAGAATACCTAATCCTATTATTTATTCCCTTAGTTTGGGGTTTATCCTGGCGCTATTCTGCCCCAATAATTGCCGCTATTCCCGCACTCGCTTTAAATTTATTAGCAGATCATGCCCCACAAAAAAACTTAACCACTCAATATTCCCTGCCAATTTTGCCCTTTTTATTTCTAGCGGTTATCGCCACTTTAGCCCATAATAGTAACTGGTTAAAAAAACCTAAATGGATAATTACTTGGGCAATTATTGCCTTTTTTGCCTTAGCTAAATACGGCTATTTTTGGTCACTATATTTAAATTCCCTCGATACTTGGTCCGCCACCCAAAAAGCTCTAACCCAAATTACCACCAGTGAGAGTGTCTTGACTACTTCTAGAATTGCCCCCCATCTTACCCATCGAGAAATGATCAAATTAGCGATCGAAGGTTCCCAATCCCTCGATTTAAATCAATTTAATTATATCCTACTCGATCGCCGTCATCCCGGTTGGTCTAGTTCACCAGAACTAATTGATGATCACTTAAATAAACTGAATCAAAATGAGAACTTCCGGTTAATCGTTAATCAGGATGATGTGTTTTTATATCGGGCCTTGACAACCCCTCAAGAAACAACATAATTTTTCGTTCCACCGATTTTAATAAATTTTCTTTATCGATGGGAACCCAGACAATACCAGCATCGGCACGAAACCAAGTGCGCTGACGTTTAGCAAATTGACGGGTGTGGAGGATAATTAGATCGATCGCCTGTTCTAAAGAAATTTCTCCGAGGAGATATTGCTTAATCTCTGCATAACCCAAAGTCTGCAAAAGTGGCAAATCCCAACCGTATTTATCCCCCAAATTCTGCACCTCTGCTACTAATCCTTTTGCAATCATTTGATCAGTACGAACAGTGATCCGCTTGTCTAAACTTTCTGGGGAACAATCTAAACCAATTTGTAAAATTGGATAAGTGGGGGGATTTTCTCCCTGCTGACTAGAGATAGGTTTTCCTGTCAGATAAAAAACCTCTAAAGCGCGTAAAGTCCTGACCTGATCATGGGGATGAATTTTTTTAGCGGCCTCTTCATCTACCTGCATCAGAATTTGATAAAGATAGGATTGTCCTAAAGCTTGTAATTGCCGTCTTAAATCCGCTTGAGGAGAAACCCTCGGTATTTTTAAACCTTTGACAATGGACTTGATATAAAGTCCCGTACCACCGACCAAAAACAGAGGAGAATAGTGGAGATTGCTGATTAAATCCTCAGCTTGTTCTTGGTACTGTGCTAGGGTAAAATTATCTTGAGGATCACAAATATCAATTAGATAATGGGGAATCCGCTGACATTCTTCTAAGCTAGGTTTAGCGGTGCCAATATTAAATTCTCGATAGATTTGTCGGGAATCGGCACTGAGAATTACTGAATTAAACTTTTCAGCCAATTGTAGGGCTAAACTGGATTTTCCTGTGGCAGTTGCCCCACAAATAACAATTAAAATAGGTAAAGAGGAAGTAGTCATCGATGCTACATGACAGTGAACAGTAATCAGTGAACAGTAATCAGTAATCAGTGAACAGTAATCAGTAATCAGTAATCAGTAATCAGTGAAAAGACAGGACTGTTAAGCTAAGTGGGTGGGTGGAATTAAATATAAGATCAACGTAGGTTGGGTTGAAGCATGAAACCCAACGTCCGCTCATGTTGCGCTACCGCTAACCCATCCTACAAATAATTGTGCCTCCCTACTTAAGACGCATTTAAACTGGGTATTGTGAAGCTGATTAACAGGGGTACATCCCACATTAATTATCAGTGACTCTTAAATTATTACAGATATATCAGCAGCTATCTGTAAGCATCCCACCGAAAAACTAATGCGCTTCGGGGTTTGGGTAGGGTTGATTCATGAATCAACCCTACCTTGAATCAACTTTAGGAGAAAGTTTCCGCTTAAAAATCCCAAATTACATGAGTAGAAAACGGGTTTCTCCGAGAAACCCGTTTTCTCAAAAATTGAGATGCACCCGATTAACAGCTATCAAAAAAAACAGCACCCATCAGGATGCTGTTTGTCAAGAAAATGTTACAAAACTTAAGCTAAAGCCGCCATTTTCACCTCGTTATGAGCGAGGATATTTTGTAACTCCTCCGCGTCCACGGTTTCTTTTTCCACTAACATTTGCGCTAACTGGTCCAAGATGACGCGGTTATTGACTAAAACCTCTTTAGCGCGACGATAGGCCTGTTCCACTAGGTTACGCACTTCCTCGTCAATAGCTGCCGCAGTTTCATCGGAGAAATCTCGATCGGAAGCGATATCACGACCTAGGAAAACATTACCATTTTGACGACCTAAAGCCACCGGTCCGAGGCGATCGCTCATGCCGAAACGAGTGACCATTTGCCGCGCTACTCGTGCCACCTGTTGCAGGTCATTAGAAGCACCCGTAGTTACTTCCTCCTCACCGAAGATAATTTCTTCAGCTAAACGACCCCCCAAAGCTACAGCCATCTGATTTTGCAGATAAGCGCGAGAATATAACCCGGATTCCATGCGATCCTCGCTGGGAGTGAACCAAGTTAAACCCCCAGCGCGACCGCGAGGAATAATACTAATTTTCTGGACAGGATCATAATCCGGCATTAAAGCACCCACCAAAGCGTGACCAGCTTCATGGTAAGCAACTAAAGTTTTGCGTTTTTCACTCATGACGCGATTTTTCTTCTCAGGGCCGGCCAAGACACGATCAATCGCATCGTTGATCTCATCCATGGAAATCTCGGTTAAATTGCGACGTGCCGCTAAAATTGCAGCTTCGTTGAGCAAATTAGCCAGATCCGCACCGGTAAAACCGGGGGTACGACGAGCGATTTTATCGAGATCCACGTCTTGGTCCAAAGTTTTGCCTCTGGAGTGGACATTAAGGATTTCCTTACGGCCAGCGTAATCGGGACGATCCACCACCACTTGGCGATCAAAACGACCCGGACGTAATAAAGCGGCATCCAACACATCAGGACGGTTAGTGGCAGCGATAATGATAATACCTGTATTACCTTCAAAACCGTCCATTTCCGTTAATAATTGGTTGAGGGTTTGTTCCCGTTCATCGTTACCACCCCCTAAACCGGCACCCCGTTGACGACCAACAGCATCAATCTCATCGATAAAAACGATACAAGGTGCATTCCCTTTCGCTTGTTCAAATAGGTCGCGGACGCGAGAAGCACCCACCCCGACGAACATTTCCACGAATTCCGAACCGGAAATGCTAAAAAACGGGACTCCTGCTTCTCCAGCTACTGCGCGAGCGAGCAGGGTTTTACCTGTCCCCGGAGGACCGACTAAAAGGACTCCTTTGGGGATTTTTGCCCCAATTGCCGTGAAGCGATCGGCATTTTTCAGGAAGTCCACCACTTCGTTTAATTCTAATTTTGCCCCTTCAATCCCGGCCACATCACCGAAAGTAACCTGGGTTTGGGGTTCCATCTGTACTCTTGCTTTCGATTTGCCGAAGTTCATCGCTTGGGAACCGGGACCACTTTGGGCGCGACGGAGCAAGAAAAATAGACCAACAAGAAGTAAAATCGGGAAAAAGAGGCTACTGAAGGCTCTTACCCATACTCCTTCTTCTCTTTGGGGCAGTACGGAAATATCAACGTTATTTTCTGCCAAGATGTTGATTAATTGCGGATCGTTGGGCAGGTTAACCAATACATTTGTACCGTCTTGGGTGGGTACGATCGCTCGTTGCCGGTCGGCACTTAAGCGCACGGTTTCTACTTTACCTTCCCGTACTTCCTGTAAAAATTCACTATACTTCCAAGTTTGTTGCACTGCTGGCTGGCGATCGAAGAAAGCTGAGGCCAAGGCAAGGACTACGATTAACAATAGGGCATATAGTCCCGCATTGCGCCATTTTTTGTTATTACCGTTTTTGTTCACGCTGTCGAACTCCTGATAAATTGAGGATGATCTTATCGGTTGTTAAGGGGTTGTTAACTTATGTTAACGTTTCTCAGGAACAGTGGACAGGTTTTTTTTTAATATGCCTGTTCTGGTCCTGCATGGGGGTTAGCTGTTGGGGGTGGGGGAGTGGGTCAAAAAGCCATTTACTGTGGCTCTCCTCGACCGAGTATGATCAATTTGTAACAAAATGCCAAAATACTGCATAAAAGCTGGAAGTGGAACGATAGAGAGTTTAGTTGACCTCCACGGAGAGTAGCTAGATGAAAAAACGAGAGACTTTGCTGGAGAAGTTTTGTTGCTTTTTAGTTTTGCGGCAAAATAGGACAGAATGGAATTGCGATCGGCGTTTGCGTCGTAACATGGAAAGCTATGGCCCAATCGATCCTAATGTCGAGTCCGAGGAATATTGGTCTCTATTCTTTCACCAACAGTATCAGAATCACGGTTCCAAAAATCATCTTTTTCGTGGGCATTTATACGCTTATTTGCAGGAACCTTGCTACTGGGCAGCTGCCGAAATCTATCAAAAATATCAAGCTAAACTGGATTATCAGATCGAAGACTACTTTAACGAAGGAATTCTTGGTTTTGAGGCTATCTTAGCTGACTTTAAGCCTTTATTCTCCACTCGCTTCGATAATTTTGCCAATCAGAGGATTAAATATCGCTTAATCGATCGCATCCGTCAGATTAGTCAAGCATTCGGCCATAATACTTGGAGCCTACTACTTAATTCTACCGGAGCGCGTCTCAGCCAAGCTCTCCAGGCGAGGGGATTAGTGGGAGAAACTCTCGAAAATTACCTTTTAGCTTGGGATTACTATAAAGAAATTTATGCCCAGGCAAAAATAAAAACCGATGGTAAAATTCAGGAACCTAGTCCAGAAATCTGGCAAAAAATCGCCGCTGCTTATAACTCGGATAGCCACTCTACCATCAAAATCAGTTCTGCGACAATTACCCGATGGTTAAAGGATGCGGGACAAGCTATTTTTGATTATTTATTTCCCCAAGGAAAAACAATTTCTCTACAGCAACCTTTCGGGGATGGGGAAAGTAGCACGAGGGAAGAAATGATCGAAGATACTCTCCATAATACCCCTTGGCAGCAATTAGAAGCGGCGGAAAATTTTCGCGAGTCGCAACAAAACCACCAAAAAATTCTAGCTTGGTTACGCGCAGAAATTCAACAGATTTGTCAGCAGCCGCAACAGGCAAAACTGCATCCGCAAATTCAGTTAATTCTAGAGATGACTTATGGTTCAGGGTTGGGACAAGTGGCAATTGCCGCTAAGATTACAGAAATCACCACGGTGGTTATCAAACAATATCAGGTTTCTAGGGAACTGGATAAAGTTTATCGTCACCTCGCTAAAAAGTTTTTACCCTGGGCCAGCGAAAACCTGCATATTCCTTCCCAGTCCCACGATAGAGAAGTTATTAGTAAGGCAATAGAACCATGGCTAACATACTACTATCAAACCAGCGCAACAACTCAGGAGGATTAATTATGGTTAATGATTGGTTAGAACTAACTCCTGATAGCATTTGGCTAGAAATACCCGCCGATATTCAAGAGATAAGTTGGGCAAAAAGTGCCAGTTTTACTGATGCCAGTATTCGTCAGAGATTTTATATTAATTATCTCTGTCAACAAGTTATTTTTAACTATCTACAGTCAGGGATTACAGGGGTTAGCTTAGTAGAAAATCAAGAAGATTTCTGGCAACTAGGAGTTAATGGCTTTACCGTTAAATTAGGCGAAAAGTCAGTAATATTTATTGCCAGCGAAACTCTGGATCTAGAAGCGATCGAAATTCCTCAAGAATGGGTAGATATTCCTCAATTAATTGGTGATTATTATCTAGCTGTACAGGTAAACACTGCCGAAAGTCATCTGAGAATTTGGGGTTATACTACCCATAAAGATATTAAGGAAAAAGGACAATATATTAAGCGTAATCTTAACTACTCTCTACCGAGAAATCAACTGCAATCAGGATCAGATTCTTTGGATTTATGGGGAGAGTATCAATTACAAGCAGTTAAGATTGAACGGGAAAAGATGGAAGAAAAACTATCTTTAGATAGATTGACAACCTTACTAGACATCTTAGCTAATCCTCAGTTAATCTTTCCCAGAAAAGCCGTTACTTTTCAGGAATGGGCAGCAGTTATCGTCAATAGTAACTGGAGAAAAATTTTAATTACCCGTCGGCAAAAATCCCCCGTCAAGTTAACCAATTGGTTTGCCGATAATTTCCCCATTGATTGGCAAAGTATCCTCGATTTTAGCTCACTGTCACTGGTTCCAGCTTTCAAAAATACAGAAATTAAACGCATCAAAGATTTAGGAATAGAATTACTGGGAAATTCCCTCGCTTTGATGATTACTATCGCTAAAACTGAAGAAATATTTAGCCTGCAAGCGACTGTTTACCCCACCGGAGAAACAAGCACTTTACCCCCCCATTTAAAATTAACTATTCTCACCGAAAATGGTCAGGTTTTTCGAGAAGTAATTGCCACAGATAACGATGAATTTATTCGTTATCGATTTGATGCTGAATTGGGGGATAAATTCTTCATTGAAGTGGCCTTAGAATCGGCAAGAGTAACCGAATATTTACAAGTATAAGCGAGGAAAAACTTAATGATTAAACTCTTAACTCTCGAACTAGATGGCACATTTGATCGGGGATTTAAAGTAAAATTAGAAATTCGTCCCGATCTTAATTCTCGTCCCCAAACTGTGATCAAAGCAAGGCTACCAGCTAATTTAGAGTTATTAACTCTTTACCGTCAATGGCAACGTCACTATAGTGAATTAGAGGGATTTTTTAAAGTCTTAAAAGATAGCAATCCCCAACAAATTACCAATAGTTCTCAGCAGAGTTTAGTCTTTAAAAACTGCCAAGAAAAAGCCAAATTATTTGAGGATAACTTAAACAAATGGTTGAATAATAGCCCAGAATTTGAACCGATCAAAACCGCAATTCTGCGCTCTGGCAATAACTTTCGTATCTGGTTACAAACCGATAATATTTGGCTGCAAAGATTCCCCTGGGAAAAATGGGAAATCCTCCAAAATACTGGCGCAGATATAGCCATTATTGTCTCAGAATACGATACCTTAACCAGACAATTAAAAAATCATGAAAAAATTCGGATTTTAGCCATTTTAGGCTATGCCACCGACTTAAGATTTCTCGAAGAAGATCGCAAAACTTTAGACGATATTGCGGGAAAAGCAGGAGCAGAAATTATCTGGGAAAAAGCCCCTCACCCGCAAAAATTAAATCAGTTATTGCGTCAAGAAACTTGGAATATTCTCTTTTTTAGCGGTCATAGTGCCAGTACAGAAGATGGTCAAGATTGCGAAATTCAACTAACAGAAACTCATAAATTAAAGATAGCTGATTTTAGCTTTTCCCTGGGAGAAGCCACTAAAAACGGGTTAAAGTTAGCGATATTTAACTCCTGTGATGGTATTGGTTTAGCACAACAACTATCACGGGAAAAAGGGATGGCATTACCCCATCTAATCTTTATGCGCGAGAAATTACCCGATCCTGTTTCTCCCAAATTTCTGCAATACTTTTTAACCGCTTTTACCAATAATAAATCTCTCTATAGTGCCGTACATGAAGCCCAAAAAAATCTGCACGATGACTGGGAAAAAGACTATCCCTGTGCCAGTTGGCTGCCCGTAGTTTGCCCCAATCCCACCGAAGAACCCCCCACTTGGCATAGTTTCAGTAACTCCCCTCAAAAACAACAAAATTGGCGACGATTCGCTCTAACTTTCGGTTTAGGTTTAGCCGTAACGATGACAGTCTTGGCAATAAGAGAAACAGGAATTTTAGAACCCTTAGAATTAAATATTTATGATCGCCTGATGCAACTAAAACCCAAAGATAAACCCGATGACAGATTATTAATTATTACCATTGATCGCCAAGATTGGGAATATCAAGATCGCATGGGTATGAAAAGACCAACAATACCAGGCAGCGATCAAAAACGTTCCCTCGCAGGAGAAGCATTATCGCAGCTTTTAAATAAATTACTGCCCTACGAACCGCAAATTATCGCCTTAGATATCCTCCGTCCCATCGCTGCCAGTCAAGATTATCCACCCCTAGCCAAACAATTACAAAATACTCCTAATTTTATCTCGATTTGTAAGTTTAATAATTACCCGCAACCGGACGGATTTCCCCCACCCCCGGAACTGCCAAAAAATCAGAGTGGTTTTAGTAACATAGTCCCAGACGAAACCATTGCCGGAGTTCCCCGAATTCGTCGTTTTTTATATCAGGCAAAACTCGATCGCACCTCTCCCTGTCTTCCCCCGGATTCTTTGGCCAAAGTTGACTCAATGTCCTGTAATTTTAAAGATTATGCTCCTAGTTTTAGTCTCCTAATTGCCAAACGATATCTAGAATCCCAGAATCAAGATTTTGACTGCAATAAACTGGAGCGGGGAATTCTAGAAATTAATATTGGGGATACTCATCTCGGTGACTGGCTACAATCCAACCGCGGCCCCTACAGAACCAGTCAATCCGATACCCGATCCGGCCGTCAAGTTATGCTCGCTTACCGTCGAATCGCCGATAATGGCATCGATGCAATCATAAAAATTGCTCCGAAAAAATCTCTCCGACAGGTTTTAGATCCGGGTTTTAATTCCGAATCAGTCCGGGAAAAAATTGTCCTGATTGGAGTAACAGAACCCGGGATCGATGATTTTTTAACCCCCTTTAGTCGCAACCCATCGGAAGCAATTCCGGGGGTTTATTTGCACGCGCACGCAGTCAGTCAAATTCTCGATACAATGGAAGGAAAACGTACCTCGATCGCTTTCTGGAATCCCCTACAGGAGGCTTTCTGGGTGTTGGGTTGGTCCCTGGTGGGGGGATTATTAACGTGGCGTTTTCTTCGGGTAAAAACGGTACTTTTGACAGTGGCGATCGCTGTGATTTCCCTTACTGGTATCGGTTGGCTTCTCTTTAGTTATTTCGGTCTCTGGGTTCCGATTATTCCCCCAGCGATCGCACTTCTCACCACCTCCGGTATCTTCTTTTTTCTTCGTTCTTACTACTTAAAATAGCTAGGTAAGGCTTGCTGAAAAAGTACGGGCGAAGCATTCGGATAGAAAATCTCCGGTTTCACCGATAGGTTATTGCCCGAATGCTTCGCCCCTACAGGACCCGGGCCGATGAAGACGCAAGGTTTTGAAGCACGATTCTCTCAAAATCTTGCACCTGTTTCACGAGAAAAACGACAAAACTCTTACCTTGCCTACATTTCACATTTATTCAGCAAACCCTAGGTAACAACCATGATCAAACCTTCGATCGCCCTCATCCTTCTTTTCTCCCTACTGCCTCAACCCGGGTTAACCCTTATCACCCCGGCTGCCGGAAATATTTCTAATCATCCCATTCTGACGGCACAGGGCGATCGGGAGCTTACCGAGGAGCAATTCCTACAACGAGTCACCGTTAAGATTACTAGCGAGACAAATCGGGGATCGGGGACGATTATTGCTAAAAAAGGCGATAATTACCTTATCCTAACCAACGCCCACGTTACCCGCAACACGAAAACCCTACAGGTACAAACTTACGACGGCCACAGCCGTGCGGCCCGCATTGTCCCCAATTCCCTATCGGAGAATCAAGATCTCGCTCTGCTGGAGTTTAGCGATACCCGGGACTATCCGATCGCCACCATCGCGGAGTTTACCCCCAATCAAGACAGGATCGGTTTAGAAGTGGTGGCTGCGGGATATGTTGCCGAAACGGGACAGTATCGGACGACAAAGGGAACCCTCGAACAGGTGAGCGATCGACCCCTCCGGGAGGGCTACAGCGTCGGTTATAGTGGCGAGATCGTGCAGGGAATGAGTGGCGGTGGTATCTTTTTCGACGATGAGTTAATCGGTATTAACGGGCGATCGGCCCATCCGATTCTCTCTAACTACATCTACGAGGACGGTACGAAACCCACAGACGCAGAAATCCAACAGATGAGAGCGGTTAACTGGGGCATTTCCCTTCATACCCTATTAACCTACATCCGTCCCGAAATCCTCAGCGCCTATAACCTACCTCTACCGCCGGTGAACCCCGATATAGAAACCACCGCCTATACTGGCTATATCGCCGAATTAGAAACAAAAGCCAAGGGTTTCACCGTGCGGATTGATAGTAGCAGTAAAGCCAATGGAAGTGGCGTAATTATCGCTAAAAAAGGGAATATTTACACAGTTTTAACCGCCGCTCACGTCCTCTGCGAAAAAATCGCCGAGGAGAAAACCTGTGTCAATTTCACCTACACCGTCGTCACCAGGGACGGCAAAACTCGAAAAATCGAGAAAAGCACCATCATTCGGCAGGAAGGGGTAGATTTAGCAGTTTTTCAGTTTGAAAGCCAGGACAATTATCCCGTTGCGGAAATAGCGAATTATAACCCAAATACCAGAGATTATGTTTTTGCGGCAGGATTTCCGAAAATTGGCAACAATCCCTCGAAATGGTTGTTTAGTGGCGGTATAATTGGGGATACCGGAGGCTATGAATTAGTTTATACCAGCATCACATTTGGGGGCATGAGTGGCGGTGCAGTCTTAGACTCCCAGGGGAGAGTAATAGGGATTCATGGACGTTCAGAAGGAGCAGAGGGAGGGAAAATTCAGTTAGGGTTGAGTTTAGGGATTCCCATTAGCACTTTTATCGGATTGCAAGAAAGATTGAAGGTAAAACCGCAATTATTAACCACTACTCAACCCCAAGTTAGTCAGCAACAAAAACAAGAAATTATTCAAGCGATTGATAGTATTATTGTTCCTAATACGAATGCAACAGCGGATATTTGGATAGAAAGGGGAGGACAATTATGGCGGTTATTCAGGTATGAGGAAGCAATTAAAGCCTTTGATGAGGCAATTAAGCAAAATGACCCCAAGAATGTCTATTTAGCGTGGTATGGGAAGGGATTGGCGTTAGGTTATTTAGGTAAATATCAAACAGCTATAGAAGCTTTGCAACAAGCGATTAATACCTTACCTAAACGGGAAGATTTAAAGAACTTTCACAGTAGTATTTTACAACTGCAAAGTGGAGTTTATCGCTCTTTAGAAAATTATGAGCAAGCCTTAACGGTGATTAATCAGGCGATTTCTCTGGTTCCCAATAACCCCAATCACTATAACGAGAAATCCTCAGTATTAAGTCAATTAAAACGCTATGATGAGGGATTAGCCGCAATTACTCAGGCAATTAATCTCGCTCCCCGTGCTGCTTGGTATTATAATCGGGGTATTCTTTACTATAACCAACAAAAATACAAATTAGCATTAGATGACTACAACAAAGCTATTGAACTTAATCCTAATTATGCTTTGGCTTACTACAATCGGGGGAATATTTACTATGACCAACAAAAATACGATTTAGCCCTCTCTGACTACAACCAAGCTATTAAAATTAATTCTGATTTTGCTGAGGCTTACAACAATCGGGGGAATCTTTACCGTCGCCAACAAAAATACAAATTAGCATTAGATGACTACAACCAAGCTATTAAAATTAATCCTAATTTGGCTGGGGCTTACGTCAATCGGGGGCTTCATTACTATAACCAACAAAAATACGAATTAGCTTTAGCTGACTTCAACAAAGCTATTGAAATTAATCCTAATTTAGCTGAGGCTTACGCAAATCTTGGTCTTTTATATGCCGAATTAAAACAAACCGAAAAAGCAAAAATTGATCTACAACAAGCAGCTATATTATTCCTCCAACAGAATAATATGGCTGCTTATGAAAAGGTGATGCAGATTTTGCAGATTTTACAACAATTAGGGGGGTGAAATAGTTTCGTAGGTTGGGTTGAGCGAATAAATATGTTGAAGAAAACCTCTCAATTTTCAAGGAAAAGCGAAACCCAACACCCAACACCTAAATCCGTCTGAATCTTTTTTTTGGGTTTCCTTGGGTCAACCCAATCGACGATAATTGCTATGATTACTATAATCCGTAGTCGTGGTCTTTTATATGCCAAATTAAAACAAACCAAAAAAGCCAAAATTGACCTAGAACAAGCAGCTATATTATTCCGCCAACAGGATAATATGGCAACTTATGAAAAGGTGATGCAACTTTTACAACAATTAGGGGGGTGAAATAGAAATCATCAATTATGGAAAGTCGAGAAATTATCAAAAAACTGAAGGATGAGGGATGGTATCAAGTAGGTACAACAGGAAGTCATCATCATTTTAAACATCCCCATAAAAAAGGGAAAGTGACTGTTCCTCACCCTAAAAAGGATATTCCCCTTAAAACCCTAATCAGTATCGAAAAACAAGCCGGTATTAAATTACGATAAAGGAGAAATCAATGATTACTTATTTAGCCACCGTTCATAAAGATAACCATACTGATTATGGGGTACAATTTTATGACTTTCCGGGTTGTATTAGTGCAGGAGAAACCATCGAAGAAGCGAAAAAAATGGCAACTGAAGCCTTAAAAGGTCATATTTCCTTTATGTTGGCAGATGGGGACGAAATTCCCACCCCTAGCACGCTCGAAACCATTTTAACCGACGCGGATCATCAAGATGCGATCGCTTTTCTACTCATTGAGGTATCAGAAGCTATTTTAAACCATCAGGAATTGTGTGTAAAAAACTAGGTGCAGTCCCTAGCTTGGTTTGAGCGAATAAATATGTTAAAGAAAACCTCTCAATTCTCAGGGAAAGCGAAACCCAACACCCAACACCTAAATCCGTCTGAATCTTTTTGTTGGGTTTCCTTACGTCAACCCAATCGACGATAATTGCTATGATTACTAGGTTCGGTAGAGCCGATTTTTTTTAAGCATTTAACATTTAAGCACCCAATCTTCCTTCTAAAATGCCAATGATGGACAAATCCTCATCTAAGGTTTCCCAATGTAATCCCGTGCCATCACAAATTAACTCAACCTCTGCTAATTGTTCAAAGGTTGCTTTTGATAAGCGTTTATTTTTATAAGCAGGAAAACGAATTTCTCTATCGTCTTCTAAACGAATACAAATCCATTTATCTTCAACCCAAACTTTTTGAGCTTTTACTATGCTTTCATGTACCAAATACATCGTGCCATTTCCTCCGTATTATTTCTATATTTTCTGTAATGATAACTTCAGCCCGAACAATTTCTTTGGTTTTTAGACCTTTAGCATAATCCAATTCTAGCGGCTCTAGCCAAAATTTAGCATATCCGCCGCCCCGTCGAACGTGAACGTGCATGGGTTCATTGCCTTCTGGCATAGAAAAAGAAAACATAGCCTTCCAGTCTGAAAATTTCTGGCATGAGGTTAAAGCTTATTTTGCCGGATTTGGCCAAGCATGAAATGTAACGCACCATCAATTTTATAATATTCGGTGGGTTATGCTACAGTGCTTGTCATCTTGGTGCGATCACTGTTTTAGAGAACGAAAAGCGATCGCATCCTTTCCGAGGTTGGGTCATCGGAACGAAACCCAACACCTAAATCCGTCTGAATTAGCGAACGCCAATTTTGTCGGCTGCATTAACGAAGTGTAAGGCGGCAATCTCGCTGCCAAGCCCGATAATAAAGCTGATCGTGGCTTGGGAGCAATTCAGTTATAATAGGGGTCAACTTAATATCGTTAGCAACGCAGAATGAGGATTTCACCATGAGGATTCCATATACGTATTGGAAAGAATCAGATGGGATGTTCTTGGGCTATTTGAATGAATTTCCCGATCATTGGACCCAAGGTGTTGACTTAGAAGAATTAATCGAAAACTTGGTCGATCTCTACAGAACATTTACTACGGAAGAAATCCCCGGAATCAAGAGAGTTGCAGAGTTTGAAATCGCATGAAAAGGCATGATTTAATTGCACAATTAGAGCAAGCTGGCTGCTATTTGATTAGACGTGGAGGGAAACACGATATTTACCATAATCCAGATACTGGAAAAACAGAACCAATTCCCAGACATCGAGAAATTAATGAGCGATTGGCTAAAAAGATTATCAAAAGTCTTACAGGCGACAGATAAATTCACAGTGCGAATCAAACAAGGCTACAAGGAAGCAAAGGATCTATGGAAAAATGATTACTATATGATTTAAAAAAGAGCAATCATATCGTTTCGTAGTTTCGTAGGTTGGGTTGAGGAACGAAACCCAACAAATCCACCAGTTATGCTTTGTTGGGTTTTCCTTTGGTCAATCTAACCGACAAGGGAGATTATGCGCTAGAATAATCAATATTTATTATGCAGTATCGAAGGGCAAAAATTGAGGGAGGAACTTACTTTTTTACTCTTGTCACTCACAAGCGTAAAAAATTCTTGTGCGAACCGGAAAATATCTCCCTCTTGCGAGAAGCATTTCGCTACGTTATGCAACGTCACCCATTCACAATCGATGCCATTGTCATTTTACCCGACCACCTGCACTGCATTTGGACTTTACCCGAAGGTGATGCCAATTTTTCCACTCGTTGGCGTTTAATAAAAAGCTATTTTAGTCGTAACTGCGATTCACAATATCACGGAAAAATGAATACTTCGAGAGAGAATAAAAAAGAACAAACTATCTGGCAAAGACGGTTCTGGGAACACTTAATCAAAAACGAGCAAGATTTCATTTGTCATGTAGATTACATCCATTATAATCCCGTAAAACATCGATTAGTTAATGCTCCTTCGGCTTGGGAATATTCCAGTTTTCACCGTTATGTTCAACAAGAAATCTATCAGATTGACTGGGGTGCAAATGAAGAAATCATCTTTCCGGTGCAGGTTGGCTATGAATAGAGCGATCGCATCGTTTCCTAGGTTGGGTCATCGGAACGAAACCCAACAGCCAACACCTAAATCTGTCTGAATCTTTTTGTTGGGTTTCCTTGGGTCTATGGTTGGGTTTCCTGACTACTGTAGAGTCCGTAGGTAAATATGTTAAGGAAAACCTCTCAATTCTCAGGAAAAGCGAAACCCAACACCCAACACCTAAATCTGTCTGAATCTTTTTGTTGGGTTTCCTTGGGTGTATTGTTGGGTTTCCTTGGGTGTATTGTTGGGTTTCGTGCCTCAACCCAACCTACGGTAGAAACCCAACACCCAACACCCCACACCCTGCCCCCACCAACAAACTTTTTGCCGCAAACCCTAGATACTCGATCGATTTTGAATCTCACCCCGAAAAAAGCGATCGATCTTACAGCAAGATTTCTAGCGCTAGGGTGAACCCCGGAACCACATCTTCCCCGCTTAAAATCGCGCTCTCGGGATAACAGGTAATCGTCCCGTCCTGACGGTAGACGAAAGCCTGTTTATTGTGGCGATCGATCAACCATCCTAACTTCACCCCGTTCTCCCGATACTCCTCCATTTTCCGCTTTAACTTGGATAAACTATCGGTTTTAGAACGGATCTCGATCACGAAATCCGGCGCGAGATCGAGAAATTCATCCTCCCTTTCCTGCCAACCGGACGGTAAACGTTCTCTCGCCACGAAAGCCACATCGGGAGAGCGTACCGCGCTATTGGCCAGTTTAAAACCGCCGCTAGAACTAAATACCTCTCCTAACCCGTTCTGTTCGACCCAGTAGAGCAGGCGAGCGCCGGCTTTCAGTTCTCGATTCGCTGAAATACTTCCGATCGGGGGCATAGTGACTAACGTTCCATCTGCATTGCGTTCAAAGCCTAATTCCGGGTTCTGACAACTGAGGCGAATTAATTCCGCATCAGTAATCGTCGGGGATTTGCTTACCATATTGCATCAAAAAAAACAAGTATTTTTCACTAAATGATAACAAAGCGATGCCGATTGCCGCGCTTTTTCCTTTTGTACCCGAAAGGAAAAAAAATTGATCGCCCTATCCTGCATATTCCCAAAAAAGCAACCGATGAATTAGGTAGAAGCTCAAATCATCCTCACCGAGGAACTACCCATGAAATCCTTCGCCCTTCTCACCACCGTCAGCCTAATCGGCCTCTCCACCCTCGCCACTGTTCACCCCGTTATGGCCCTAGAAAGCCGACAACCAGCCGAAACCCTGATCGCTCAAGCGAACTACAAAGAAGCGATCGCCCACTTTAACCGGGGAATTAACTACATCCAACAGGAAAAATATGATCTCGCCCTCGCTCAATTCACCAGAGCGATCGAACTCGATCCGGACTATACCGAAGCTTACCTCGGTCGGGGCATGATTTACACGATTCGCGAACAATGGCGGCCGGCGTTTCAAGACCTGAACACCGCGATCCGACTAAACCCCCGCGCTGCCTACGCTTACCATTTCCGCGGATACGTCCATCTCGCATTTAACCAGAGACAAAATGCGATCGCCGATCTAACAACGGCCGCCGAATTATTTCGCCAGCAGGGAAACACAGAAATGTACAACAGCGCCATAGAAGCACTACGGCAGATAGGTGCGTAAGTTGCAAGGGAGAGCGATCGCTCTCCCCCTCTAAACTTTTGTGAAAAAAGCAACCTGAGGACTTAAAACTTGATCGCATAATTGGGAAAAAACCAACGATAACATCCTTGCAAGTATCCCTCGACTAAAGAGGAGCCAACCCGATGAAACCAATTACTTTCACCCTATCGGTGCTACTGGCCACCACTGGCCTACTCGTTCAACCAGGAAACTTCCTGATGGAAAACGTTCCACCCATCCTCGCCCAGGAGCAGACCGCTTCTAGAGTCTATCAGAAAGCCAGCCCCGCCGTCGTCACCGTCAAAAATGGCAGCGGCCACGGTAGCGGCTTTCTCGTCAGTCCCGACGGTATCATCATTACCAACGCCCACGTTGTTGCGGACGGCCCCCGGGTGGTGACGGTGAAATTTGCCAACGGACAGCAGGCCTCAGCAGACGTGATCGGCTTCGCTAAAAATGGCGTGGATTTAGCCGTCCTGCGGATTTATAACCGCCAGAACCTGCCCTATCTTCCCCTCGCCCGTCCGAACTCCGCCAAAGTCGGCGAAAGCGTTTTCGCCATCGGCACACCCTTAAACGAGGACTATCAAAACACCCTCACCCAGGGCATTATCAGCCGTCTCGACCCCGAAAAAGGCATTGTGCAACACAACGCTAATATCAACAAAGGCAATTCCGGCGGGCCGCTTTTGAATTCACGGGGGGAAGTGGTGGGGGTTAACGTCGCAGGCGATATCGGGAGTTACGTTTACGACGGTGCGGGAAACCCGATCGGCCTTACCCAGAGCGGCATTAATTTCGCCGTTTCCCTCGATCGCCTGCAAGCTTTCCTCACCGCAGTTAAAACAGGTGATGTCTCCACCGTCTCAACATTAGGACAGGACGATCGGATACAGTTACTCGCCCTCCCTCTTAACGGTCAGACCGTTCAAGGCAACTTGACCAAAGACCAAAACGAGCAATATTACGGGTTCGAGGGTCGTGCCGGACAGAAAATCGTTCTGGATATGAACAGCAACGAGATCGCTCCCTATCTTGTCCTCTATCGCGTTCTCCAATCTTCCGAGGGGACAAAATACCCACAGGTCGCCCGTAGTAACCAGCGTGTCGATCGCGCTCCCGGGGATTTTAACGCTCGACTCGTAACCGAATTACCCGCCGATGGAGTTTATATCCTAGTGGCTACCTCTCGCGAAGGGGGTGAATCGGGTCGCTACACCCTCAACGCCGCCGCTAACCCTTAAATAATCCCATTTTGACCCTAATCACGATTCTAATCCCTATTTTCTGAGGAACTATCCCTATGAACTCTAGATATATTTCCCACCGTCTCGCTTGCGTCGGCCTCCTCGCCACTGTCCTCCTCGGTGGTATCGCCCCCGGTTTCAGCCAATCGACCACCCCGAATGGCGTCACCTTCTTCTGTAAAGAGGTGTTCGATCGCGCATCGGGAGGAAAAATCCCCGCTACCCTCGCTTGGATTCCCCAAAGAAGCGGCAATGTGCGGATTATCGGCTGGAAATCGGAATATTTCTCCAAACGTTCCCCGGTTCGTTGCGAGGAAGTCACGAAAAAATTCCAGGAAGCCTATAATCAAGGGCGTTTTAACTATCTCACCACCGGCCGGGCGAAGGGATACCCGATCATCTGCAGCGTTTCACGATCCGGCGATCCCTGCGATGGTAATAGCCAACTTTTTACCCTTAAACCCCACGACAATCCAGATTTAGTCTTGCAACAACTCATGGACATCCTAGAGGGGAAAAGCTCGGATATGCTCCTCCAGAATTCCGGAGATAAAACCTATATCTCGATGACGGAGTTTTTCGCCAAAGCTCCACTCGCCGATCGCGACGCGCCCTGTGGTACAAGATCGGCTGGCCCGCAAAATAATTGCGTTCCCACCCGCTAGAATTTTCGCTGTTTTACCCCGAATTTCCCCATAATAACCATGTTGAAACCCTTTCCCCTACTCCTAAGCCTCCTACTTCTGCCCGTCGTACCGGTTAAAGCGATATCCCCTTTCTCTGCTCCGGCGATCGTGGCGGAAGACAGCCCAAACGCGCAGATCGAGCGATCGATCCGTCAAGTCACTGTTAAGATTACTAGCGAGATAAATCGGGGATCGGGAATCATTATCGGGAAAAAAGGCAGTATATATCTCGTTTTGACCAACGCTCACGTTATCCGCGGCGCGAAAACCCTACAGATCCAAACCCACGACGGCCAAACCCGCACAGCCTCGATCGCGCCGAATTCCCTTTTAAAAGATAAGGATCTGGCCCTAGTGGAGTTTAGCGATACCAGGGATTATCCGATCGCTAAAATTAGCGCCATTTCCCCGGATGCGGAACTAGATATCACTGTAACCGGTTATTCCGCAGAAACGGGGCAGTACACCACCGATAACGGGAAAATTGAACAAACAAGCGATCGACCCCTCCGGGAGGGCTACAGCGTCGGTTATAGTGGCGAGATCGTGCAGGGAATGAGTGGCGGTGGTATCTTTTTCGAGGATGAGTTAATCGGCCTTAACGGGCGATCGGCCCATCCGATTCTCTCTAACTACATCTACGAAGACGGCACAAAACCCACAGACGCAGAAATCCAACAGATGAGAGCGGTTAATTGGGGCATTCCCATCAATACCCTATTAACCTACATCCGTCCTGAAATCCTCAGCGCCTATAACCTACCCCTACCGCAGGTGAACCCCGATATAGAAACCACCGCCTATACTGGCTATATCGCCGAATTAGAAACAAAAGCCAAGGGTTTCACCGTCCGGATCGATAGTAGCAGTAAAGCCAATGGAAGTGGCGTAATTATTGCTAAAAAAGGGAATATTTACACAGTTTTAACCGCCGCTCACGTCCTCTGCGAAAAAATCGCCGAGGAGAAAACCTGTGTCAATTTCACCTACACCTTCGTCACCAGGGACGGCAAAACTCGAAACATCGAGAAAAGCACCATCATCCGGCAGGAAGGGGTAGATTTAGCAGTTTTTCAGTTTGAAAGCCAGGACAATTATCCCGTTGCGGAAATAGCGAATTATAACCCAAATAGCGGTGATTTTGTTTTTGCGGCAGGCTTCCCCAAAATTGGCGACAATCCCTCGAAATGGTTGTTTAGTGGCGGTAGAATTAACGAGAAAGAACCGGAGGCTATGAATTAGTTTATACCAGCATCACATTTGGGGGCATGAGTGGCGGTGCAGTCTTAGACTCCCAGGGGAGAGTAATAGGGATTCATGGACGTTCAGAAGGAGCAGGGGTAACGGAAATTCAGTTAGGGTATAGTTTAGGGATTCCCATTAGCACTTTTTTGGGATTGCAAGAGAGATTGAAGGTAAAACCGCAATTATTAACCACTGCTCAACCCCAAGTTAGTCCGCAACAACAACAAGAAATTATTCAAGCGATTACTGGTGTTATTGTTCCTAATACCAATGCGAAGGCGGATATTTGGATAGAAAGGGGAGGACAATTATGGCGGTTATTCAGGTTTGAGGAAGCAATTAAAGCCTTTGATGAGGCGATTAAGCAAAATGAGTCCGAGAATGTTTATTTAGCTTGGTACGGGAAGGGATTAGCATTAGGTTATTTAGATAAATATCAACCAGCTATAGAAGCTTTCCAACAAGCGATTAATACCTTACCTAAACGGGAAAATTTAAAGAAGTTTCACAGTAGTATTTTACAACAGCAAAGTGTAGTTTATCGCTTTTTAGGTGACTTCTCAACAAGTGCTGGTAGAGAAAGAGAAGCCAGAGAAAATTATGAGCAAGCATTAACGGTGATTAATCAGGCGATTTCTCTGCTTCCCAATAACCCCAATTACTATAACGAGAAATGGGGAGTATTAAGTGAATTAAAACGCTATGATGAGGGATTAGCGGCGATTAATCAGGCAATTAATCTCGCTCCCCGTGCTGCTTGGTATGTCAATCGGGGGTCTCTTTACTCTGACTTGCAGAAATACGATTTAGCCCTCTCTGACTACAACAAAGCCATTGACATTAATCCTAATGATGCTAATGCTTACGTCAATCGGGGGGTTCTTTACAAAGACTTGCAGAAATACGAATTAGCCCTCTCTGACTACAACAAAGCTATTGACATTAATCCTAATTTAGCTGAGGCTTACAACAATCGGGGGAATCTTTACTATAACCAGCAGAAATACGAATTAGCCCTCTCTGACTTCAGCAAAGCTATTGACATTAATCCTAATTATGCTAATGCTTACTACAATCGGGGGAATCTTTACTATAACCAGCAGAAATACGAATTAGCCCTCTCTGACTACAACAAAGCCATTGACATTAATCCTAATTATGCTAACGCTTACTACAATCGGGGGAATCTTTACTCTGACTTGCAGAAATACGAATTAGCCCTCTCTGACTTCAGCAAAGCTATTGACATTAATCCTAATTTAGCTGAGGCTTACAACAATCGGGGGAATCTTTACTATAACCAGCAGAAATACGAATTAGCCCTCTCTGACTACAGCAAAGCCATTGACATTAATCCTAATTATGCTATGGCTTACTACAATCGGGGGAATCTTTACATTGACTTGCAGAAATACGAATTAGCCCTCTCTGACTTCAGCAAAGCCATTGAAATTAATCCTAATGATGCTGATGCTTACTACAATCGGGGGAATCTTTACATTGACTTGCAGAAATACGAATTAGCCCTCTCTGACTTCAGCAAAGCCATTGAAATTAATCCTAATTTGGCTCAAGCTTACTTAGGTCGTAGTATTTTATATGCCATATTAGGACAACCCGAAAAAGTAAAAATTGATCTACAACAAGCAGCTATATTATTCCTCCAACAGAATAATATGGCTGCTTATGAAAAGGTGATGCAGATTTTACAACAATTAGGGGGGTGAGTTTCGTAGGTTGGGTTGAGCGAATAAATAGGTTAAAGAAAACCTCTCAATTCTCAGGAAAAGCGAAACCCAACACCCAACCCCTAAATCCGTCTGAATCTTTTTGTTGGGTTTCCTTGGGTCTATTGTTGGGTTTCCTTGGGTGTATTGTTGGGTTTCGTGCCTCAACCCAACCTACTTTAGCTAGTAGGAGGAAATAAAACTGGCGATAAAAGATGGTATGAAAAAAACATTCCCATCGCCGAAAAAAGATTTGAAGCCTATTTAAAAACCTTAACGGAGCAAAATCTATGATTACCTTTGATGAAGAAATGGATAAACTGCCCTCTGAAAGAAGGGCAAAAATTGAAGCTAAAACCCAAGAGCTTTTACAAGAAATGCAAATCATTGATGAACTTCTTCAACGCCTAAGACTTGCTTCAGAAGAAATCACGGAAAGCGAAAGTGAACAGCCCTGTTTCTCAGCAAAATCGGATGATTTAAAACAACATCTTACCCTAGAAAATTTAACCCGTATGATGAGGGAATTAGGGGGAGAATGGGAACTTACCCTTAAATTTCCTGAGCAACAAGTGATTAAATTAAGTAGTGAGCGCCCGTAGTTTCGTAGGTTGATTTGAGCGAATAAATATGTTAAAGAAAACCTCTCAATTCTCAAGGAAAAGCGAAACCCAACACCCAACACCTAAATCTGTCTGATACTAAATCTGGTTATTAAAGACTGATTATTTATTCCCCTTTTTGCATGAGTGCATGAGTAGAAAACGGGTTTCTCGGAGAAACCCGTTTTCTGTGCGTTACTCTAGGGACTTCCAGAGAATAAAATACCCAACAAAAAAATAGAAAAGTGTTTTTTTGAAAAAGTAATTATTTTTGTCTAGGAAAACAAAGAGTCTCCCATTACAACTTCAAGGGGTGACAAGGCGACTAAAAGGCTTGCTGGATAAGGCGCATAGCCGTTAGACCCCTAGAAAAATTCGGGTGTTTTCCAGGCTTGAGTCGAATCAAAGAAAAAGCGA